>WNFM01155211.1_pt3 | contig 50968 bp, 52 predicted proteins | sample 5400271 | NCBI WGS metagenome assembly WNFM01 (sample SAMN13153352, study PRJNA577476) | soil metagenome | isolation source: 60 cm saprolite on Douglas fir-dominated hillslope | place: USA:California | collected 2013-09-17
AGTTCCTCCCCTGAGCGGAGAAGGAGCTGTACTGAAGAAGTCTAACCATGGTCGTCCGGTTTTCCATCTCCCTCTCCCTCGGTTGCGGGGGAGAGGGTTGGGGTGAGGGGGTGTCCTTTGCGGTAAAAGCGTTCATGCATTGCCCGCCAGAATGGCCATCACCGCCATGCGCACCGCAATGCCGAACGTGACTTGCGGCAGGATGACCGATTGGCGTCCATCAGCCACGCTTGACTCGATTTCGATGCCGCGATTCATCGGGCCCGGGTGCATCACGATCGCGTCCGGCTTCGCATTGGCGAGTTTCTCCGGAGTAAGCCCGTAATATTTGAAAAATTCCTGCGCGGATGGCAGCAACGCCCCGTTCATGCGTTCGTTCTGCAATCGCAACATGATCACGACGTCGACATCCTTCAATCCGGCCGCCATGTCGTGATAAACCTGCACGCCGAGTTCCGAAACGTTGGAGGGAAGCAGCGTGCGCGGGCCAACGACGCGTACTTCCGGCACGCCGAGTGTGGTCAGTGCGTGGATTTGCGAGCGCGCCACATGGCCACCCGTAGCGCGGCGAATTCCTTCTTGTAGTGACGGATCGTGAACATATCCAGCAGGCCCTGCGTGGGATGCGCATGGCGGCCGTCGCCGGCATTGATAACGTGGATGTAAGGCGCGACGTGACGCGCGATCAGGTGCGCCGCCCCGCTTTGCGAATGTCTGACGACGAACATGTCGGCATGCATCGCGGACAGGTTGGCCACCGTATCCAGCAGTGTTTCCCCCTTGCTCTGCGATGACGTGCCGACGTTGAGATTGATCACGTCCGCCGACAGGCGTTTCGCGGCGATCTCGAAGGTGGTGCGGGTGCGCGTCGAGGCTTCGAAGAAGAGATTGAAGATCGCTTTCCCGCGCAACAGCGGCACCTTCTTGATTTCGCGCTCCCCCACCGACAGGAAAGAATGAGCGGTATCCAGGATGTGAAGAACGATCTCGCGCGGCAACCCTTCGATGGTCAGCAGGTGCTGCAGTTCGCCATTGGCATTGAGCTGCGGGTTGTAACCCATCATGCCGGGGCCTGCCGATTCAGTACCAGGCTGAGCCGGCCTTGCTCGTTTTTCTTCAATTCGATCTGCTCCCCGTCCGCCACGGAAACTTCCGTACCGACGAACTGCGCCGCGATCGGCAGTTGCCGGCCTCCCCGGTCGATCAATGCGGCCAGCCGTATGCTCAGCGGCCTGCCGTAGTCGAACAATTCATTCATTGCGGCGCGAATGGTGCGGCCGGTGTGCAGGACATCGTCCACCAGGATGATATCGGCGTCCGCAACATCAAAAGGGATGTCGGATGGCCTTACCTTCGGATGCAGACCGCGGCTGCCGTAGTCGTCGCGATAGAAGGACACGTCTATGGTACCGAGGGGTTGCCTCAGCCCGAGCGCCTTGTGCAGTCTTTGCGCCAGCCACCCCCCGCCAGTGTGGATGCCGATCAGTGCCGTGTCCGGAGTCACGGACGCACGCATGCGCTCGGCGAGGCGGCCCAGCAGCTCTTCCGCGTCGGGCAAAGGTTTGCTCATTGGTTGAAGTAGCTTTCGAGAATCAGTTTGGCCGCGAGCTGGTCTATTTTCGAGCGGGACTTGCGCACATCCAGTCCGATGTCGCGGGCCTGCTGCTCGGCCTCCACCGAAGTCAGCCGTTCGTCGACCAGGCGGGTGTCAATGCCGTAGCGACCCTGCAGCCGCTGTGCGAACCTGCGCGCCAGCGCCGTCATTGCGTGTTCGCCGCCATCGAGAGCCAGTGGCAACCCCACCAGCAGCAGGACCGGCTGCCATTCATTCACCAGCGTCTCGATGCGGGCGAACCGAACGTCGTTGGCCTCTGCATCGATGGTATCGAGCGGATGCGCCACGCCGAGTTGCAGTTCCCCTACCGCGACGCCGATGCGCCGCTCGCCAAAATCGAAGGCCAGCACCGTCCCGGAACGTGGATTGCGGCCGCCTGGGGCAGATTCGGCCAACGTACCGGGTTTTGCCGCCATATTCAGCACCCCGGATCGAATGCCGCATCAAGCATGACCGGCATCCTCGGAGAGGCTGGCCGGATCGAATCCGAGTAACTCCATTGCCGCAATGAAGCGCTCCGACGACGGCAACTCAAAAATCACCGAGGGCTGCGCTTCCACGGTCAGCCAGGCGTTCTGCCCCAATTCCTGTTCCAGCTGGCCCGGCGCCCAGCCGGCGTAGCCAAGCGACACGAGGACATCGTCCAGACCTGGCCCTTCGCCCTGGCTCATTGCCTGCAGGATGTCCCTGGACGTCGTCAGTCCGACCTGGCCGTTGATCGACAATGTCGACTGCCAGCCCCCGATCGGCCGATGCAGGACGAAACCCCGGTCGACCTGGACCGGGCCGCCGAAGTAGACGGGAATCCTTTTGATTGCCTGGTTTTCAAGCGGAATTTCGATCTGTTCGAACAAGGCCTCCAGCGTCATGTCGGTCGGCCGGTTGACGACCACGCCCAGCGCACCTTGCTCGTTGTGTTCGCAGATGAAGGTCAGCGACTTGGCAAAGTGGGGATCGGCCATGTTCGGCATGGCGATCAGGAAGTGGTTGGTGAGATTGACGCTTTGCATGGATTCGCCGCGCTCATTTTACCTGTCCGGATGCTCGTGCCACAAACCCGGCGTGCCGGCCCGTATAATCCGCCCCTGGCAACCGGCGGTGGCGCACGGGAAAACCTGGGTGCGGCGTCCGGTATCGCAGGCATCCCGCGCCGACCGGCGGCGAGTCGTGCGCGTGTGCGCGGAATCGATTGAGGTTCGAGGGGATCTTCTGGCTACCCAACAGGAATTGGCCGCTTTCCTAGCTGAGGTCGAGCGGCGTGCGTTCAAGCAGGCGGTGTTTGCCGTGCGCGACCAGCATTTGGCGCTCGACATCGTCCAGGATGCCATGCTGAAGTTGACGGACAAGTACTCCGGAAGGCCGGCTGCCGAACTGCCGCTTTTGTTCCAGCGCATCCTGCAAAACACCATACGCGACTTTTTCCGGCGCCAGAAGGTCCGTTCGCTGTGGACAACGTTGTTTTCGTCGCTGCAACCCAAGGACGACAACGAGGATTATGATCCTCTGGAGTCAATGGAAACCGAAGGGCCGGGAGGCAAGGGAGACAGCCCGGCCGACCGGCTGGAACGTTCGCAAATAGCCGACGTGATCGGACAGGGACTCGAGCGGCTGCCGCCCCGTCAACGCGAGGCCTTTCTATTGCGTTACTGGGAGGAACTGGATGTGGCGGAGACCGCGCAGGCGATGGGATGCTCGGAGGGGAGCGGAAAGACTCACTGCTCCCGTGCTACGCACGCCCTGGCCGTGTTTCTGAAGGACAAAGGGATCGAACTGTGAACGAGAACGAGGTTGCTGAAAGGATTGTTGCGCGAATCGACCAGGATCTGGCCGATTTGCCGCAGCCGATCGTTCAAAAACTTCAGGCCGCCAGGCTCGCGGCTGTGGCGGCGTATCGCCCCGGCAGGCCGCTCTGGGGGCACTCAAGGACAGGTAATGCCCTGAGCGGCTGGGGTTTGGGCCGTGGCCTCAACGCGCGGTTGGTCCTGCCGGCCGCCATTGTGCTCGCCAGTCTTACCGGGTTGATCTATTGGCAAATGTCGAGTCATCATGAAGAAGAACTGGACACCGGCCTCCTGGCCGGCGAACTGCCCATACATGCCTATACCGATCCGGGTTTCGAAACTTGGTTAAAGCACTCCAACTACGCACAGTCGCAACAGTAGTACTGGCGTTTTCCCTGTTCGTCGGCGTGACCACGATTGCGCGCCCTGCGTATGCGGAGGCGCCGGGTGCTGCTTGGTCGAAACTGACGCCCGAACAAAAATCCATCCTGGCCCCGCTTCAGCAGGAGTGGGACAAACTCGATACGGAACGGCGTAAACACTGGATTGGCCTGGCCGCGCGTTATCCCAGCCTGCCACCGGATCGACAGCAGCGCATCCAGCAGCGCATGCATGAGTGGGTCTCGCTGACGCCCGAGCAAAGGGCGCAGGCGATCGAACGTTACAAGCGCATGAAGCAGCTCCCCCCGGAAAAGCATGATCAGTTGCACCAGCGCTGGCGTGAATACCAGGAATTGCCGGAAGAACAGCGGCAGAAACTGCGCGAAGGCCGCGCAACGCCACCAAGTCCGGGGAAGTAGTCGGGTGCAGGCCCCGTCCCGACCGCAGCTCGGCGCCGCGCCGGAAAATGCTGCTCTCAACCAACCAGTTCCTTTGCAGTTGGCGTCGCTGCGCCTGCGGCTGATGAGCCTGGCGTATGAAGTCATCCTGCTCGTCGCTATTCTGTTCTTGTTCTCCTATCTGTTCCTGAGTCTCGCGCGCGATGCGCAATCCGGATTGCCGCGCGCCCTCTTTCAGATCTATCTGTTGTCGGTTTGCGGCGTTTACTTCGTATTCTGCTGGACGCGCGGCGGGCAAACGCTGCCGATGAAAACCTGGCGCATGCGCATCGTTACGCAGGATGGCCGTGCATTGAGCGTTGCCAGCGCCTTGCGGCGTTATCTTTTCGCCATACCTGGAATGCTGTCGGGCATCAGCTTGCTGTGGGCGCCATTCGACAGGGAGCGTCAATTCCTGCACGACCGGCTCGCGCACACGCGCATAGTGCGCGTGCCCAGTGAACAGTCAACGGTGAACGGTAATCGGTAATCGGTAATCGGTAATCGGTGAACGGTGAACGGTGCAGGGCAAGAGCCTTACTCGCTTTTTCCGTTCACCGTTCACTGATCACCGTTCACTGCTCTCTGTTCACCGCCTTTCAACCCGCCACATCATCACCACCGCGGCAACCAGAAATGCCAGCGTGGGAAAAACCGCGCTGAACAGCGGCGGCCAGGCATTGAGCAGCCCGAGATGGCCGAACAGGCGGTTGGCGAGGTGAAATCCCAATCCCAGCATGATGCCGGTGAAGATCTTGCCGCTTACTCCGCCCTCGCGTACCTGGAAGTAGGCGAATGGCAACGCCAGCACCATCATGACGAGCACCGCAAAGGGATAAATGATCTTTTGCCACAGCACGATCTCGTAGCGGGATGTCTCCTGGCGGTTTTCGCTCAGGTGCTCGATATATGAAATCAGTTCCATCAGCGACATCTGCTCCGGCACCACCATCAGGACATTGAGAATCGACGGATTGAGCACCGAGCGCCAATAGGCCTCCGGAATGCGGCTGACAGTAGTGCGGTTCTCCTCGAAGCGGGTCTGTACCACGTCTTTCAGTCGCCATAGATTCTCCCGCTGGTACTCGCCCGATTTCGCGCGGCTGATGGCACGCAACCGGTAGTCGGAATCGAACTCGTATATCTTCACCTCGTGGATCACCGTCTCAGGCCAGATCCGTTCGACGTTGACAAAATTGGTGTCGTCCTTGACCCAGAGCCCGGAGCGGAAGGCTTGCGCCACGACATTGCTGGTGGTCGCCTTGAGCCGCAGCTTTTGCGCCGCCTGCTCGCTGGCGGGCGCGACGAACTCGCCGATGAGGAAGGTCAGCACCGAAAGTCCCACGCCGATCTGCACCAGCGCGATCGCCATGCTCTTGATCGATACGCCGGAAACCCGCATGACCGTGTATTCGGAATGCGCAACCATCTGGGCCAGCGCAAACAACGTGCCGATCAGCGCCGCGACCGGCAGGATCTCGTAAGCCCTGCCGGGAAGGCTCAGGAATACATAGAGGGCAGCCAGCGAAAGCCGATAGCTGCCGCGCCCGAGATCGCCGAGCTCCTGAATAAGATCGAAGAAGGCGAACAGCATCAGCAACGCCAAAAACACCAGCGCAGTGCTCCAGAAAATCTGTACGGCCACATAGCGACGGATAGTCTTCATCGGTTGCGCCTGCGCAACGGCCGCGCCGAGAGCCGCACATAGAACATCATCGCCACCACGGCCAACATCACCACATGCACGGACCACATGCCCAGGAACACGCCGATTTTCTGCTGCGTGACCCAGGCCTGGAAAATCGACAGCAGGTTGGTATAAACCATGTACAGCAGGGCGGCGAGCATGAGGTTGAGCGAACGTCCCGCCCGCGGATTGACAAAGCTCATCGGGATCGCGAGCAGGCAAAGCACCAGTGCACTAAGGGGTAACCCCGCGCGCCATATGAGCTCGGCGCGCGCCTCCGGGGTTTCGTCGGAGATCAACGCCGCCGTCGGGAGGCCCTTGACCGACGGCAGCGTTTCCTTGACCTCGCTGGCCTCGATACGCACGGAATATTTATCGAACTCGATGATCCGGTATTCCGCCGAGCCGGGTGGCCCGATGTAGCGCCGGCCGTTGAGCATCACCAGAAAGCGGTCGCCGTTGGGAGCCGTTTCCTGGTAACCGCGCTTGGCCACCGTGGTGCCGATTTCACCATTCTCGTCTGAATGCACGAAGATGTTGGCGACGGTCGACAGATTCGCGGCCAGCTTCTCGACGAAATAGACACGTTCGGAATTGCGCGATTCCTTGAACACGCCGGGGGAAATTGCGGCGATGTCGTCATGGCTCTCGAGCTGGCGCCTATACTCCTCGGTCTTCGCCATCGCCCAGGGCGACAGGAAGATACTCAAGGTCGCGATGACGACAGTCACCGGTATGGCGTAGATCAGCACCGGGCGAATCCAGGAATTGAGCCCCTGCCCGGATGTGAACCACACGACCATCTCGGAATCGCGGTAGCTGCGGGTCAAGGTCATCAGCACCGAGATGAACAGCGTGATGGAGAGCAGGTGGGGCAGATACCTCAGGCTGGCGAAGCCGAGGAAGGTCAGTACCGCATCCGATGAAATGTTGCCGCGCGCGGCATAGCCGAGGAACCGGATGAGCTGAGTAGTGATCGTAATCGCCAGCAGGACGAAAAAGGTGGCGATGCCGGTGGCGGTGAACTCCCGGAGCAGGGAGCGTTGGAAAATCATGTGCTGCTTTGACTTTTGCTCGACGTGGAAGGGATAATCCTAAGTAATTGAATGAAAAACAGCATTATGAGGAGTCCGCAGTGGAATTTAGCATAAAAGCCGTAGCACCGGAAAAATTGAAGATCGATTGTGTCGCTGTCGCCATATTCGCCTCGGCGAAACTCTCGGCGGCGGCGCAGGCGCTCGATCGCGCCAGCAAGGGCGGAATTTCAGGAATCCTCAAACAGGGCGATTTCGACGCAAAGCCCGGTTCGACCCTGATGCTTTATGACCTGGCCGGCGTGGCCAGCAAACGTGTGCTTCTGGTCGGGTTTGGCACGCAGAACGAAACAGCCGCGAAGGAACTGCGCGACGGCGTGCGCGGCGCGGTCCGCGCCATGGTGGATGCCGCCATCGGCGAAGCCGCACTCTATGTCTCGGATGTCGCCGTCAGGGATCGCGACGCGAAGTGGGTGACGATGCAGGCGGCAATGGCGTCCCTGGAAAGCACCTACCGGTTCGATCGCCTCAAGAGCAAATCGCGCGGGCAACGCAAGAACCTTAAGCGGATCGTCTTCGGCCTGCTCCGGGAATCCAAAGTGGCCGGCGCAGCGCTCGAACGCGGGATTGCGATCGGCGAGGGCGTCAACTTCGCCCGCGACCTGGGCAATCTGCCGCCGAATATCTGCACCCCGACCTATCTGGCCGAACAGGCGCGTGCGCTGGGAAAGACCCACAAACTCAAAGTCACGGTGCTCGAACGCAAGGACATGGAAAAGCTGGGCATGGGATCCCTGCTGTCCGTAGCCGACGGCAGCCGCCAGCCGCCCAAGCTCATCACCATCGAATACTACGGCGGGCCGAAAAAGCAGAAGCCCGTGGTCCTGGTCGGCAAAGGCATCACTTTCGATACCGGCGGCATATCGTTGAAACCCGCCGCCGAGATGGATGAAATGAAATACGACATGTCTGGCGCGGGCAGCGTGCTCGGTACCATGAGCGCCATCGCGGCGATGAAGCTTCCGTTGAATGTGGTCGGCGTCGTGCCCACGACCGAGAACATGCCCGGCGGCAATGCGACGCGACCGGGCGACATCGTGACGAGCATGTCGGGCCAGACCATCGAAATACTGAATACCGATGCGGAAGGAAGGCTGATCCTCTGCGACGCGCTGACTTATTCGGAGCGCTTTGAGCCGGCCGCAGTCATCGATATTGCGACCCTGACCGGTGCGTGCGTAATCGCATTGGGCCATGTGGCTTCAGGCTTGTTCGCCAACGATGACGGTCTTGCGGACGAAGTGGTCGCCGCGGGACAGACGTCCTGGGACCGGGTGTGGCATATGCCCGCCTGGGAAGATTATCAGGAGCAGCTCAAGAGCAATTTCGCCGACATGGCAAACATCGGCGGCCGTCCCGGCGGCAGCATTACCGCCGCATGCTTTCTTGCGCGTTTTGCCAGGAAGTTCAAATGGGCGCATCTGGACATCGCCGGCACCGCCTGGAAATCCGGGCGCGAAAAGGGTTCGACCGGCCGCCCGGTGCCACTGCTCACCCAGTTCCTGATGACGCGCGCCGGCTGGTAATCCTGCGATACATCTAAAGATCAATTTTCACCGCAAAGGACGCAAAGGACGCGAAGGAAAGCCAGATACGAGCAAGAGTGCGCGAGAGTTACGGACAGACCCGGCATCATAGTGCTCGCCAATTGCGGATCTTTTCCCAAACGCTCTCCTCTGTTGCCTTACCTTCGCGTCCTTTGCGTCCTTTGCGGTGAGATATCGGTTTTGCTTCGAGGTGCCGAATCTAGATGACGGAAGTGCTGTTCTACACCAACGCCGATAACAAGCTGCAGACCGCCTGCACGCTGACCCTCAAAGCGTTGGCGCGCGGCATGCGGGTGATGCTGCTCACGCCGGACTCCGCGGGTACGGAACGTCTGAGCAAGCTGATCTGGAGCGCGCCTTCCACGGGATTCGTGCCGCATTGTCGCAGCGGTGACCGGCTCGCACCGGTTACCCCGGTCATCGTCGATCACGTCGCGGAACCGCTGGTCCACGATCAGGTTCTGGTTAACCTGTGCGATCAAACCCCTGCGTTTTTCAGCCGTTTTCAGCGGCTCGTGGAAATCGTCGGTACCGAAGATGCCGACCGCGAAGCCGCGCGTGCGCGCTTTCGCTTCTATCGTGACCGGGGTTACGAGATCCGCACGCATCAGCTCGGAGCACCGGCGTCGTAATGGCCGAGGAGTTCCCCCGCGGACCCGAACCGCATCCCGACGCCGATCCGCAGGATGACGTTCTTGGCAAGATTGACCAGTTGCTTAACCGGCACCGGCCAAAAGCGCCCGCCGCAGAAGCGATTCCGGTGCTCACGGATGCGCCGCGGGACGAAGCCGTACCGATCGACGATGGAATCCCGATTCTGACCGATGTAGTGAGCGGACCCGGCCAGCCGGCAGGCCCGGCGCCTGCACTATCGCGTTCCAGTACGATCAGCAGCACATTGATACTGCGCAGAATGGCCGTTGCCCTCGAAGCCGAGCACGCCAGATTGCGGGCGCAGATCGGCGGCGACGCCGCGCAGGCGCACATGCTCGACCGGCTGGTCGCCGAACTCAAACGCGCGCTGCCTGCCGCGGTACGCGCCGCAATCACGAACAAAACACCCGATCCCGCACAGCCCGGAGACGACGGTCGGCTATAATTCCGCGCTTATTTTTCTCCGCTGACCTTTTTCTCTGTTGAACCATGGAACTCGCAAAAAGCTTCGAGCCGAAGGACATTGAGCGGCGCTGGTACCCGATCTGGGAATCGCGCGGCTATTTCGAAGTACGCGGCGACGAAAAAAATCCGGCGTACTGCATCCAGCTTCCGCCGCCGAATGTTACCGGCACCTTGCACATGGGCCATGCATTCCAGCAGACCCTGATGGATGCATTGATCCGCTACCACCGCATGCGCGGCTTTGCCACCAACTGGGTGATCGGTACGGACCACGCCGGTATCGCAACGCAGATCGTGGTCGAGCGCCAGCTGGAGCTCGAAGGCAAGACCCGGCACGACCTGCGGCGCGAAAAATTCGTCGAACGCGTCTGGGAATGGAAGCAGCAATCGGGGTCGACCATCACCCGGCAGATGCGCCGCCTCGGCGTGTCGGGCAACTGGACTTTTGCCGACACCGAAGGCCAGAAGGGCGGTTACTTCACGATGGACGCGAAGATGTCGCGCGCGGTCGTCGAAGTATTTGTGCGGATGTACGAGGAAGGACTGATCTATCGCGGCAAGCGTCTGGTGAACTGGGATCCGGATCTGGGTACCGCGGTATCCGACCTGGAGGTCGACAGCGAAGAAGAAGACGGCCGCATCTGGGAAATCCGCTATCCAGGTGATGGCTTCAGCCTGACGGTGGCTACGACGCGCCCGGAAACCATGCTGGGCGATGTTGCGGTGGCGGTGAATCCGAAAGACGAGCGATATACGCAATACGTGGGTAAGACTGTGCGGCTTCCGCTTACCGGACGCGACATCCCGGTGATCGCCGATGACTATGTGGATCCGGAATTCGGTACAGGCTGCGTCAAGATCACTCCTGGTCACGATTTCAATGACTATGCCGTCGGCCAACGACATGGACTCCCTGTCTTTTCGATACTTACCCTGGAAGCCAAGATTATTGGCATGGACGAAGCAACTGCCAAACTAAATGCGGTCAAGTCTGGCGGGGTCATTACAGGGACGGGCAGCCAACCGCTAGCGAGTGCCCTGGGTATTCCGCAAAAGTATTGGGGGCTGGATCGATTCGAAGCCCGCAAGCGCGTGCTTGCCGATCTGCAGGCGCATGGGCTGGTCGTTTCCGAAAAGCCGCACAAGCTGAAGGTACCGCGCTCGGGCCGCACGGGCGTGATCGTCGAGCCGATGCTAACCGACCAGTGGTTCATAAAAATGGACGGCCTCGCGAAACGCGGCCTGGATGCCGTCGCCAGCGGCGACGTGAAGTTTTATCCGGAACACTGGACCACCACTTACAACCATTGGCTGGAAAACATCCAGGACTGGTGCATATCGCGGCAACTCTGGTGGGGCCACCAGATTCCCGCGTGGTACGGCGACGACGGCAGCATCCATGTCGGCCGCAACGAAGAAGAAGCCCGGAAGAACGCCGCCGCAAAAGGCTATGCCGGCGCGCTGAGGCGCGATGAGGACGTACTCGATACCTGGTTTTCCTCGGCGCTGGTGCCGTTTACTTCGCTCGGCTGGCCGGAGAAGACCCGCGACCTGGAAATGTTCCTGCCCTCATCGGTGCTGGTCACCGGATTCGACATCATCTTCTTCTGGGTCGCACGGATGATCATGATGACCCTGCATTTCACCGGCAAGGTGCCTTTCCGCGACGTCTACATCAACGCCATTGTGCGCGACGCCGAAGGCCAGAAAATGTCGAAGTCGAAGGGCAATACCATCGATCCGCTGGACCTGATCGACGGCATCGCGCTTGAAGACCTGGTTGCGAAATCCACGGTCGGCCTGCTGCGCGCGGAACACAAGCAGAAGATCGAGAAGGCGATCCGCAAGAACTACCCGCAGGGCATTCGGGGCTACGGCGCCGACGCCATGCGCTTCACCTTCGCTTCGCTGGCGACGTTCGCGCGCACGCTCAACTTCGACCTGAACCGTTGCGAAGGCTACCGCAACTTCTGCAACAAGTTGTGGAATGCCAGTCGCTTCGTGCTGATGAACTGCGAAGGCAAGGATTGCGGGCTCAGGGACCATACCGCCGAAGAATGCGGTCCCGGCGGATACCTGCAGTTTTCGCAGGCGGACCGCTGGATCGTGAGCCTGTTGCAGAAGACCGAAGCGGAGGTGGAAAAGGGCTTCGCCGAGTACCGTTTCGACAATGCCGCCAGCGCGATCTACAAGTTCGTGTGGGACGAGTACTGCGATTGGTATGTCGAAATCGCCAAGGTTCAGATGCAAACCGGGACCGACGCGCAGCAGCGCGCGACCCGGCGTACGCTGTTGCGCGTGCTCGAGGCGACGCTGCGTCTGGCGCATCCGATCATCCCGTTCATCACCGAGGATCTCTGGCAGATCGTCGCGCCTCTTGCGGGCCGCCATCCCGGTGGCGAAGCATCGATCATGCTGCAACCTTATCCGAAATCCCAGCCCGAACGGATCGATGAGAAAGCGGAAGCCTGGGTAGGCCAGCTCAAGTCACTGGTGGAGGCCTGCAGGGCATTGCGCGGAGAAATGGAAATCTCTCCCGCGCAGCGAGTTCCATTGGTCATTTCGGGAGACGCGGCGCTATTGCAGGAACTCGCCCCCGCGCTAAAGGCGCTGGCCAAATTGTCCGATGTGGAAATCGTCACCGAATTGGCGACGGACAGGAACGCCGCGGCAGCGCCGGTGCAGGTCGTCGGCGACTATCGTTTGATGCTGAAGATCGAGGTGGACCTGGCTGCCGAGCGCGAACGCCTGTCCAAGGAAATCGCCCGGCTGGAGAACGAAATAGTTAAGGCCAACAGCAAGCTCTCGAACGCGGGCTTCGTCGAGCGCGCACCGGCGAACGTGGTTACCCAGGAACGCGAAAGGCTGTCCGGCTTTGCCGGCACGCTCGAAAAAGTCAAATCCCAACTCGCGTCGCTTGCCTGAAGAACTTGAAAAACTGAACGCATTCACCGCAAAGGACGCAAAGGACGCGAAGGAAGGGCAAGAGCAAAATAATTCAAAGTTAACATCTAGTATTGGCGGTCACTTTGGCAACGGACCCGGCTTTCACTCGCGCATGTTTCTCCTCGTTTCTGGTTTTCCCTTGCGTCCATTGCGTCCTTCGCGGTGAATGCGTTTTGATATGAATTAAGCCGTCGAGCATGAGCCATGCGCTGAGGGCATTTAGGCACCGCAACTTCAGGCTGTTCTATGCCGGCCAGGCGATCTCGCTGATCGGCACGTGGATCCAGCAGATCGCGCTTTCCTGGCTGGTCTATCGCACGACAGGCTCGGGATTTCTGCTCGGCCTGGTGACGTTCTGCAGCCAGATTCCCATGCTGTTGTTCCTCCCGCTGGCCGGCTTGTTAAGCGACCGCTACGACCGGCGGAAACTCATGTTCATTGCCTACCTGCTGGCGATGATCCAGGCAGTGACGCTGGGCTTGCTGACCCTGATCGGCACAATCCAGATCTGGCAGATCCTGGTGTTGGGTTTCTTTTACGGCACAATCATGGCGTTCGAGACGCCCGCGCGGCAATCGCTGATCAGCCAGATGGTGAACGACAAGGACGACTTGCCCAATGCCATCGCGCTCAACTCGGTCCTGATGAACAGTGGCAGGCTGATCGGTCCCTCGATCGCCGGCGTGCTGCTGGTTTTCATCAGCGAGGGCTGGTGCTTCCTCATCAACTCGGCCAGCTTTATCGCGATCATTGCCTCGGTCTGCATGATGAAGCTGGCAACCAGGCCGCGCGCAAAGACGTCGAGTTCGCTACGGAGTGAATTTGCCGTCGCCGCGCGCTACGCATGGAATACGCGTCCCATCCGATTATTCCTCGCGCTGGTCGCGTTGATCAGCCTGACCGCATCCCCTTACACGGTATTGATGCCGATATTCGCGCGCGATGTTTTTGGCGGCGATGCGCACACCCTGGGTTTCCTGGTCGGCAGCGCGGGCCTTGGCGCGGTCATCGGCACGGCTTTCCTGACCACGCGGCCCAACGTATTCGAACTCAGCAAGCTGGTGCCGTTCACATCGGCCGCTGCCGGCATCGCGCTGATGCTGGTCGGTCTCTCAAAGATCTATTGGTTGTCGCTGATATTCATGGCCTGCCTGGGCTTCGGCATCATCGTCACGGCGGCATCCGTCAACATGATGCTGCAAACCCTGGTCGAGGAAGACAAGCGCGGACGCATCATCAGCTTCTATGCGATGGCTTTCCTGGGCATGGCGCCGATCGGAGGGTTGATCGCTGGTTCGTCTGCAGGACAACTCGGTGCGCCGGCAACGGCGATGATCAATGGCGCGGCTGTTCGTGCCGATCTGCGTAAGGCGCTTGCTCGCCTTACTGTGAAGTCTTAGAACTCCCACTCTCACCGCCGAGGACGCGGAGGACGCAGAGGAAAGACGAAAGAAAAATTCGAAAGTTAAAATCTGGCATTGACGGTCATCTGGTAGCGGGCCCGCTTTTCTCCTCCCGCACGTTCTTCCTCGTTTCTGGTTTTCCTCTGCGTCCTCCGCGTCCTCTGCGGTGCGCGCGTTTCCTTTGGCTCAAAAAAAACGGGCGCCCGAAGGCGCCCGTCGAATCACAGTAACTTCTCTGATCAGGCCAGATTAGTAGGTGTGCTTGATGCCGACGTGGAACACTTGGCTATCCGATCCAGGGGAAATGGTGCCAGTACCATCGCCCGGCGCACCCGCCTGAGTGTAGGTAGCGTTGTCCTTGTTGTCGGTCCGGCCATAGATGAACTGCAGTTGCGACTGCTTCGACAGGTTGTGGAAATAGCCGATGCCGAACATCTTGGCGCCAGTGTTGTCCACTGACGTCCCGTTGGCCTTGCCATCTCGGGCGATGCCGAGTTCAGCACCGACATAACCGGAAGGCAGGTTGTACTTCACGGCAAACCAGTAGGCATCGCGCTTGTACTCGGTGAACAAAGCGGAACCTTCTTCGGTGTACTTCAGCCGCTCATAGCGCAGGTGCAAGCCGAGGTCGCCTAACTGCCAACCACCGCCGACCTGGATGCCGGTGTCCTTTGAACTGCTCCCGGTAGCGAACCCTGCAGTTGCAGCCGGATTGGAAGCCGCTATTGCGGACAAACCGAACATGTCGTCGTGCCTTTCATACGACAGATCGACGTAGAACGGCGCGCCGTCGGGCTGGAACTTGCCGCCGACCGAAATCACCTTGGGATCGATCGAAGAACCAGTCGGGGACGTCGTAGCGTTTTGCTTGAACGCACTCAGCGTGTAATCGACTTCGAACGAGAAACCGCTGAAGTTCGGGCTTTCGTACCAGATGGTGTCGTCAGTGCGGCGGTAGAAATCCACTTGCGGGCCCACAACGGCGACGTTCTGACCGGCCTGGAACGCAGCGCTCGCGCCAGGCGTGCCGAGAATCATCAGGTTGCCGCCGGGTCCGAGCGCGCCGTCCAGCGGGTCAGCCGTGTACATCATGCGTTCGTAGACGTTTTCGTTCGTGCCCATCTTGAACGCGCCCCAGCCGCCAGCGATACCCAGGAAGCTGTTACGGTTCGCATCGTTGAGGCCGGTCGCGTTTTGCGGGTTGGCGAACAACTGATAGTGGAAAATGACCTTGTTGCCGTTGCCGATGTCGTCAACCGACTCCAGGTCAACGTGCGAGTAGTTGGAGTTCAACAGCGTTCTGGTCAAGCTCGAGGTGCCGGCTGTTCCTGCACTGGATTTGGCGACTTCAATGCCGAGGTTGATGGCGCCGCTCAGCGTGACTTCCGCCATCGCGGCCGGGGCGACAAATGCGCTCGCCACCGCCACTGCAATTAGACTCTTCTTCATGCGATCTCCTTTTTTAATTGGCTTGAGCCGGTCAGGCGCGTTAACTCGCCCTCCCTTGCGGCGACATGTTTCGTGCGCCGTGGATTTAACCTCTCCCGGGAAAGAAAGAAGTTGCCGCGATTCTGCCAAAACGCAACACCGGGGGGCAAGCGATTTGCCCGCAGACAAGCGGCTTTTCGCCTGTTATGTTGCACACTTACAACACCGCACTGCACAAAAAGGCCAATTTTGGCCCAAAAAGCTCTTCGCGAAATAGAACAGGATGTTACGGGGGATAGCTAAAGAGATTTCTTGACGAAGATAAAAACGGCCTTCAAACCGTTGAAACTGGCAATCCGAACAATTCCCCAAGCGCTGCGCCGGGATCGGCGGCGCGCATGAAAGCTTCGCCGACCAGAAACGCCTCGACTCCCGCGCAACGCATGCGCTCGACGTCGCCGGACGCGAGAATTCCGCTTTCGGTCACAACCAGTTTGCCCTGCGGGATGCGCTCAAGCAGGCTGAGCGTGGTTTCCAGACGGGTTTCGAAGGTGCGCAGGTTGCGATTGTTGATTCCCAGCAAGGATGTCTGCAGGCGCAGCGCGCGTTCGAACTCATCGCCGTCATGCACTTCCACCAGTACTGCCATTCCCAGGTCCATTGCAATGCGTTCGAGCCCGAGCATGGCGTCGTCATCCAGCGCCGCGACGATCAGCAGTACGCAATCCGCGCCCATCGCCCGCGCTTCATAGATCTGATAGGGATCGACCATGAAGTCTTTTCGCAGGACAGGCAGCCCGCTGGCTTCGCGTGCCTGAACCAGATAGTCGCGGCTGCCCTGGAAGAACTCCACATCAGTGAGCACTGACAGGCAGGCGGCGCCATGTCTGGCATAGGATCGGGCAATTGCCGCAGGATCGAAATCGGCACGCAAAACGCCCTTACTCGGGCTCGCCTTTTTGACCTCCGCAATCACCGCCGGCATGCCAGTCGATATTTTCGATCGCAGCGCCCCGATGAAATCGCGCGGCTTCCCGGTTTTTTCGGCGTCGCCGCGCAGCGCGGCAAGCGGACGCTTTTGCTTCGCCGCCGCGATTTCCTGGTGTTTGACCTTGAGGATTTTTTCAAGAATGTCTGACATGCTCTTTAACCGCCAAGGACGCAAAGGACGCGAAGTGAACCAACCATCGAAGATACCCAAGGGGACAACATTCGCTGTTTCAAAGCCCGTTCACCACGCGCTTTATACCGTCCCTCATGGGGGCCATATTGAAGATGAAAGAATGAATTCATAACCGCTGCTCTTGCCCCCTCGTTTTCCCTCGCGTCCTTGGCGTCCTTGGCGGTTAATTCCTCAGTTCTTGCGCTCTTGTATAACCTACAGTAAATCACGGGAGTGTCGCCTACGCTGCGACAAACTCTTCGCGCTTGACTGAAATAATTCACTGCAGAATGGCCGACATGCTCTTTAACAGCCAAGGACTCAAAGGACGCGAGGTGAACCAACCATCGAAGATACTCAAGGGGACAACATTCGCTGTTTCAAAGCCCGTTCACCACGCGCTTTATACCGTCCCTCATGTGAGCAACATTGAAGTTGAGCAGAAAGCCGAGTTTGTAACCGCCAAGTTTGAGGTATGTAAGTATCTGAGCCAAGTGGGCAGGGATTACTCGGTCCACCGCTTTGATTTCGACGACCACTTTCTGCCCGAGCAGCAAGTCGATTCGATAACCCACGTCCAAACGAACGGACTCGTAGATCACCGGCATCGAGACTTGCCGTTCAATCATGAGTCCGTGTTTTGCCAACTCGTAGGCGAGGCAAGCTTCGTACGCACTTTCCAAGAGGCCGGCGCCAAGCGCAGTATGCACGTGCATCGCCGCAGGAACGATTAACTTTCCGATGCTGTCCTCGTCCACTGGTTTTTCCCTCGTGTCCTTGGCGTCCTTGGCGGTTAATGCCTCAGTTCTTCAGCTTTTGAGTAAACGAAATGAACTGGTCGAGCTTCGCCTTCGCCGCGCCACTCGCGATAGTCTCCAGCGCCAGACGAACGCCGGACTGGTGGCTGCCTGCAAGGCCGGCAACGTAAATAGCGGCGCCCGCGTTCAACGCTAGGATGTCGCGGGCGGGCCCAGGCTGGTTGGAGAGTGCTGCCAGCAGCATGTCCTTCGATTCGCCACTGTCGCCGACCTGGATTTCAGACAGGCTGCTGGTCGACATGCCGAACTGCCCCGGATTGATGAGGTATTCGCGCACCTCGTCGTTTTTGAGTTCGCCCACCAGCGTTTCGCCGGAAAGCGAAACCTCGTCGAGACCCTCCATGCCATGCACCACCATGACATGGCGGCTGCCCAGGCGTTGCAGTACGCGCGCCAGAATACCGACCAGGTCAGGATGGAAGACGCCGATCAGTTGATTGCCGGCGCCGGCCGGATTGGTGAGCGGCCCCAGGATGTTGAACAACGTACGCACGCCCAGTTCGCGGCGCACCGGCGCGGCATGTTTCATCGCGCTGTGATGGTTGGGAGCGAACATGAAACCGACGCCGGTCTGGTCGATACATTGCGCAACCTGAGCGGGCGTGAGGTTGAGGTTCACACCCAGCGCTTCGAGGATATCGGCGCTGCCGGACTTGCTGGATACCGATCGCCCGCCATGCTTCGCGACTTTGGCGCCAGCGGCAGCGGCAACGAATACCGTGGCCGTGGAAATGTTATAGGTGTGTGCGCTGTCGCCGCCGGTGCCGCAAGTGTCCAGCAGATGGGCATGATCGCCGACCTCGACCTTGGTCGAGAATTCGCGCATGACTTGCGCGGCGGCGGTTATCTCACCAATCGTTTCCTTCTTGACCCGCAGCCCGGTGATGATCGCGGCGATCAGCGTGGGCGACATTTCTCCGTTCATGATCTGCCGCATGAGCGACAGCATCTCGTCGTGAAATATCTCGCGATGCTCGATTACGCGTACCAGGGCATCCTGAGGCGTCATGCTGGCTCCCGTAACTTTTGGCTCATCATTTCTCCCCAAACGCATTCACCGCGGAGGACGCAGATACCCTACGTGCGTAGCACGTCGGAGTACCCTTCTAGGACGCGGAGGAGGGCAAAAAAAAGTAAAAATCTGGCATCGATGGTCCCTTTGGCGCCGGACCCGTATTTCAGCCCCAAAAGTTTTTCCTCGTTTCTGGTTTTCCTCTGCGTCCTCCGCGTCCTCTGCGGTGAGCGCGTCTTGTGTGCCTTAGTAGTTCTTTAGAAAGTTGGCGAGCAGATCGTGGCCGCGTTCGGTGAGAATGGACTCGGGATGGAACTGGACGCCTTCCACGTGCATCTGCTTGTGGCGCACGCCCATGATTTCACCGTCGTCGGTCCAGGCTGTCACCTCCAGGCAATCCGGCAGCGACTCCCGCTCGATGACGAGGGAATGATAGCGCGTCGCGGTCAGCGGATTGGGCAATTCCCTGAACACGCCGGCGTTGCGGTGGCTGATGCTGGAGACCTTGCCATGCATCAGCTGTTTGGCATGCACGATCCGGCCGCCGAACGCCTGGCCGATGCTCTGGTGGCCGAGGCATACGCCCAGCAGCGGGATTTTTCCGGCGAAATGGCGGATAACCGGCACGGACACCCCCGCCTCGTTCGGCGTGCACGGGCCGGGAGATATGACGACACGCTCCGGATTCAGCGCCACTATCTGTGCCACCGTGATTTCGTCGTTGCGCACTACCTTGACGTCTTCGCCCAACTCGCCCAAATACTGCACGAGGTTGTACGTAAACGAATCGTAATTGTCTATCATCAGCAGCATGGTGAACTCCCTAGCGAATGCCGCTGTTGAGGCCGGCCTGCGCCATTTCGGCCGCGCGCAACAGGGCGCGCGCCTTGTTCTGCGTTTCGGTCCATTCGCTCTCCGGCACCGAATCGGCAACGATACCCGCGCCGGCCTGCACGTACAGCATGCCGTCCTTCACCACTGCGGTGCGGATCGCGATGGCGAGATCCATGTCGCCGTTGAAGCCGAGATAGCCGACCGCGCCGGCATAAATGCCGCGCTTGCTCGGTTCGAGCTCATCGATGATTTCCATGGCCCGTACTTTCGCCGCGCCGCTCACCGTCCCGGCCGGGAAAGTCGCCTTCAGTACCGCCATCGCGTCGAGGCCCGGTTTGAGCGTGGCTTCGACGTTGGAAACGATGTGCATCACGTGCGAATAGCGCTCCGTCGTCATGTTCTCGGTCACGCGCACGCTGCCCGTCTTGGCGACCCGGCCGATATCGTTGCGCCCGAGGTCCATCAGCATTACGTGCTCGGCCCGTTCCTTGGGATCCGCCAGCAACTCTTGCTCCAGAGCGATGTCCTGCTCCCGCGTCGCGCCACGCGGGCGCGTGCCGGCGATCGGCCGGACCGTGACCATGCCGCTTTCCAGCCGCACCAGGATTTCCGGGGAAGCGCCGACGACATGGAAGTCCGCCATGTCGAAGTAAAACATGTAAGGCGAGGGATTGAGGGCCCGCAACGCGCGGTACAACGACAGCGGCGAAGTGCGAAAAGGAAGGCTCATGCGCTGCGACAATACGACCTGCATGATGTCGCCATCGAAGATATAGCGCTTGGCGCGCTCCACTGCCGCGATGAAAGCCTCGCGGCTGAATTCCGAGCTCGGCTGCGCCGGCGCAATCGGCGCTTCCGGCGGTACGACCACCGGCTGGCGCAGCATCCACAGCAATTCCTGCAGGCGCCGTTGCGCCCGTGCATAGGCATCTGCGGCGCCGGGATCGGCATAGACCACCAGGAACAGTTTTCCCGAAAGATTGTCCAGCACGACCAGTTGTTCCGACAGCAACAACAGGATATCCGGCGTCTGCAGCGCGTCCGGCTTGTTGGCGCCGGCCAGCTTTTTCTCGATGTAGCGCACGGTGTCATATCCGAAGCAGCCGACCAGTCCGCCGAGGAAGCGCGGCAGATCAGGCCGCGTCGCCGCCTTGATGCGCGCGTGGCAGGCGGAAACGAATTCCAGCGGATCCGGGTGTTCGGCGCTGCTGATCAATTCTCCGCTGCGGTATTCGCTGCAGGTATTGCCGCGCACTTCGAAGCGCGTCTCGGCCGGCAGGCCGATGAAGGAATAGCGGCCGAAACGCTCGCCCCCCTGCACCGACTCGAGCAGATAGGAATAGGGCTTGTTGGCCAGCTTGAGGTAAACGGAAAGCGGGGTATCGAGATCCGCGAAGGTTTCGAGCACAACCGGGATGCGGTTGAAACCCTGCGCGGCGAGTTGCGTGAATTCCTGCTCAGTCATGATGAACTCCTGAAACTTCGAAAACGGGACAACGGAAACGACGTAGCGTCAGACGCGGCGCCAGGACGCAGATTGGCGCCACCAGCGCCAACCGGCCCGAATTTCCATTCCCAGGTTTTCAAGTTTCGACGAGTTCATGAACGCGCAAGTGTGATCAGATTCAGCAAATCGGAAAGCGTCGGTACTATAGCATCGCAATCAAGCTGTTGCACCGTCAGCGTACCGCGATAGCCGTAGGGAACGCAGAACACGGGGCAGCCGGCCGCGCGGGCAGCCCCCGTATCGACCGGAGAATCTCCGACCATCAAGAGTTGCGCCGGCTCGATGCCAAAGGCGCCGGCGACATGCACCAGCGGCAGCGGATCGGGCTTCTTGCGGGCCAGGCTGTCACCGCTCAGCACCAGGTCCAGATAGCCCGTCAGCGCCAGGCCCTGCAGCAACGGCTCCGTGAAGCGTGCGGGTTTGTTGGTCACGCAGGCGAGCTTGAACCCGCGGCCGCGCAGGATTTCAAGGGTGGAAATGGCACCTGCGAACGGGTGGGAAGCGCGCGTCAGCACGGCTGCGTAGTGACTGCGAAAGTCCTGCGCGGCATTTTCGAAGGACGCGGCATCGGGCTCACCGTCGGGCGTCCCGCTCAGCAAGCGCTTGACCAGGCGGTCGACCCCGTCGCCGACGTAGGCCCTCACCACCGATTCGGATACGGGAGGCCGGCCGAGTTGCGCAAGCATGCGATTCGCGGACTCGTGCAAGTCCGGCAAAGTCTCGACCAGCGTGCCATCCAGGTCGAACGCCACTGCCTTAATCTCAATCGGAAAATTCAAACGACACGCTCACCGCCAAGGACGCAAAGGACGCAAAGGAAAACCACAAACAAGGGAAAATAAGTTCAGGGACACAGCAAGCCTGCGAGCCGAAATTAACCACCAATCACAGGTTTTTTTCTCTGAAATGGTCTTCTGCTTTTGTTTTTCCTTCGCGTCCTTGGCGTCCTTGGCGGTGCAAAGGTTTTCCTGCATGGTCAGGATCTTGCCTTCGACAATTCTGCGCGCATGGCGGTGATGGTGGCTTTGTAGTCGCTGGTGCCGAAAATTGCAGACCCGGAAACGAAGGTGTCCGCGCCCGCACGCGCAATCTCGGCAATGTTGTCGACCTTGACGCCGCCATCGACTTCGAGCCAGACCTCGCGGCCGGATTTCAGGATCCGCTCCCGCACGGCGCGCAATTTGGCGAGCGCCGCCGGAATGAATTTCTGCCCGCCGAAACCGGGATTGACGGACATGATCAGGACCAGGTCCAGCTTGTCGAGCGTGTAGTCCAGCCAGGACAGCGGCGTGGCCGGATTGAACACCAGGCCGGCCTTGCAACCGGATTCCCTGATCAGTCCGATGGTGCGATCGACATGGTCGGAGGCTTCCGGATGAAAACTGATGATGTTGGCGCCGGCTTTGGCGAAATCCGGGATGATGCGATCGACTGGTTTGACCATCAGGTGCACGTCGATCACCGCTTTGGTCAACGGCCGGATCGCTTCGCACACCATGGGACCGACGGTGAGATTCGGCACGTAGTGATTGTCCATCACGTCGAAATGGACCATGTCGGCACCCGCGGCGACGACGGACTGCACTTCCTCCCCCAGTCTGGCGAAGTCGGCGGAAAGGATGCTCGGGGCGATGCGATACATGGTCGGGCCGGGTCGGAAGGACCGCGGCATTGTACCGTTTTCGGCCTTGCCGCTTGCTGGGGATTCAGGTCAAAATGCGGCGGTGGCCGAACACAAGAAATACGACATCACGGTGACCGCAAGGACCACCCATATTCCCGGGCAGTCCGACGAAGCCAGCAATCGCTACGTTTTCGCGTACACGATCACGATCGTCAATTCCGGCAGCGTTTCAGCCCGGCTGGTCTCGCGTCACTGGATCATCACCGATGCCGAGAACCGGATTCAGGAAGTGCGTGGAATGGGCGTGGTCGGCGAGCAGCCGCTGCTGAAGCCCCGGCAGAGCTACGAATACACCAGTGCCACCGCGATCCCGACCCCGGTGGGCACCATGCGGGGCAGCTACCAGATGGTTGCCGAAGACGGGGTGGCTTTCGACGCGCCGATACCGGAGTTCACGCTGAGCGCCCCGCGCGTGCTGCACTGACGTTCCGATTCCGCTGAATCGGTGTCCCAGTTGATTTTCTCCGCCCTGCTGTTATTTCTTGTCGTGGTCCTGATCGCGCTTGCGCGGCATCGTCCACCAGATGATGAGCAGGAACAGGACGACGGACAAAACCGCTTCGAATATCAGCCAGATCATCGGAGCAGGCCCGGACCGGCGGAGTTTGCCTTGTTATATTCGCAACGCGGAAAATTCATGCTCAGGCACCGAATGCAGACAGGAAAATGGCTGGCGCTCGCGTTATGCACGACGATCGCCGGCGGTTGCGCGAGTGTAACCAATCCCAACACCACGCCACCAGCGCAGTCCTTTCCGGAACCCGCTCCGTCGTCGCCTTCGCCTCCGCAGCCCGAACCGCCACCTGCATCCACGCCCGAACCGGCGATCGTCGCTGCACCGAAACCTTCGCAGACGCGCAGCTATGAATCGCAGGAGTGGCCTGCGTTGCCGGACTGGAACAACGATAACCTTGCGGAAGCCCTGCCCGCCTTCCTGCTGTCCTGCAATGCCCTGAAGGGCGCAGCCGAGTGGGTCGCGGCCTGCACTGCGGCGGCACAGGTCCGCAAGGCCGATCCCATGGCCGCGCGGCAATTCTTCGAATCCGCGTTCGTTCCCTGGCTGGTGCACAACGCGGATGGCGGGACCGAAGGCCTGGTAACCGGCTACTACGAACCTCTGCTGCATGGCAGCCGCGTCTTCGGCCGCAATTATCGTTATCCCGTCTACGGCGTGCCGCCCGACCTTCTGGTGATCGATCTGGCGGAGAGCAACCCCGATCTCAAAGGCATCCGGCTGCGCGGCCGCCTGCAGGACAAGAGAATCGTTCCTTATTACACCCGTGCGGAAATCGAGCGCGGCCTGGCCCCGGTCCGCGGACGGGAAATCCTCTGGGTCGACGACCCGATAGAACTGTTCTTCCTGCACGTCCAGGGCTCGGGGCGCGTCAGACTGCCCGGCGGCGAAACAGTCCGCGTGGGCTTCACCGAACACAACGGTCACCCCTATAAATCGATCGGCAAGGTCCTGGTCGAGCGTGGCGAACTGAGCGCGGACAAGGCGTCGATGCAGGGAATCAAGCTGTGGGCTGCGAAGAACCCGGGCAAGCTTGCGCCGTTGCTGCAGCAGAATCCGGCCTATGTGTTTTTCCGCGAGTTGCCGGCATCGCCGCTCGGACCGATCGGCGCACAAGGCGTGCCGCTGACACCGGGACGCAGTATCGCCGTCGATGCCCTGACGACGCCACTCGGCGCACCGGTATTCCTGTCCACGACCACACCCTTGTCGGCGCGCCCCCTGAATCGCCTCGTCGTTGCGCAGGACACCGGCACGGCCATCAAAGGCGCGGTGCGTGCGGATTTTTTCTGGGGCTTCGGGGATGAAGCGGGACAATCCGCCGGACGCATGCGTCAAAGCGGCAGGATGTGGATTCTGTATCCACGCGGCTTCCAGCCAAAACCGCCTTGATCATTGCGCGGCATCCGCCGCAGCGGGATCGAACTCGACTTTGATCAGTATCCGGCTGCGCACCGTACGCCCGTCTTTCTGTGCGGGATAAAACGCCGCGTTCGCCAGCGCCTGTTGCGCGACCTCATCGAAAACGCCGCCCGGCACGGCATCCATCACTGATGTGCCCTCGACACGGCCGGCCTCGTCGATCGATACCTGCAACGTCACAAAGCCGGCGACTTGCGCGTCGCGCGCCGCCTGCGGGTAAGCCGGCGTAATCGGCTTCAACGCTTGCGGATAGATGTCGAGATCCTTGGCCGGGTAGTGAACGGGATCCGGGATATTCAGGCTCGTCGCGGCGTCGCTGCTTGCGGCAGCAACCGGCTCGGGACTGCCCGCTACTGTCGCAGAATCCGGCGCCGTCAAAGCTTGCGCCATGGCATCCGGTACCGGCGGCAACACCGCGGGCGCGGGCCGGGCAGATTCCGGCTCACGGTTGCGTTCGGATATTTTCGACTGTCGGGGATTTGCGGAGGGCTGCGGCAAATCCAGTCGCGCATGGATGACCGTTACCCGCGCGCCAGGGCCGGACTCCGCCGGCAGCGAGAATCCATAGATCAGGAAGGCATGAAGCACGGCGGAAAGGGTGACAGCCGCGGACATGCGGCCGAATATCGCCGGCGACGACCCTGGAGAAGTTTGTCGGACCCTGTGCACGCACCGCTCCCTGGCCGGTTAGGTTGACGCTCCAATTCTAGAGCGTCGGCGGTGGTGCGCAACTTCCCGTTACGACTTGCCGGCGCCGCTGGCCTTGTTGAGCAATTCCTCGAACCGCTCGGCGGGAATGGCGCCCGGAACGCGTTTGCCGTCCGCAAAAAAGATCGTGGGCGTGCCGTTGATCTTCTTCGACTGGCCATAGGCGACCAGCTTCTCCACCGGGTTGTCACATTTGGGGAACTTCGGCACGACGCCTTTGAGCATGTACTCATCCCACGCTTTCACGCGATCGGGCGCGCACCAGATCGCGCGTGCCATTTCGGGCGCCTTCGGATGCAGCTGCTCGATCGGGAACAGAAAAATGTAGATGGTCACATCGGTGACCTTGTCGAGATCCCTTTCCAGTTTCTTGCAAAACGGGCAGTCGGGATCGGAGAACACGGCCACCCTGCGGCTGCCGTTGCCCTTGACCTTCTTGATTGCCTGATCGAACGGAAGTTGTTCGAATGGAAAAGCGAGACTCTTGAGCTTTTTATCCTCGATCTCGCGCTGGCGCGCATCGGTGACATTGATCTTGGTCTTGGTGTCGATGATGTTGCCGACGATCAGGTAGTTGAAGTCGGGATCGGTATAGAGCACTTCCCCATCCACCAGCATTTCGTAGAGGCCCAGATAAGGCGTCTTGGTGATGCTCTCGACGTTGGCCTGGGGATATTTCTTCATAAACTCGGCGCGGATGGACGCTTCGTCGGCACAGGCAACGCCGCTCAGCAACGCCAGTACGCAAGACAGGACGGTCAGGATACGAATGAACATGATTTACAGGCAAAACCTCTGTTTACGATGAAAGGCATCGTTGGACCGCTTACCCCAAAGCTCGTTTCACGAGCAATCGTTTTAATGGAGAAATCCGGTTGACCAGGCGCAGGCCGGCGTTGCGCAACCGCTTCACGCCGGGCAGGTTGCTGTCGAAAAGCACCTGCAACCCGTCAGTTACCGCTTCCATCGCCAGGAGGTCTTCCCGCCGGCTGCGTTCGAACCGGCGTAACAATGAAACCGCACCGACGTCGTTTTCCATGCCGCGCGCGGCCAGCACGGCCGCCAGCGCCTGCGCATCGCCGAATCCGAGATTGAGCCCCTGGCCCGCGAGCGGATGCACATTATGGGCAGTGTCCCCGACCAGGGCAAGGCGAGGCGCGATGAGCCGTGCAGCGCGCATGCGCCGCAGCGGGAACCCGGCGGCGGCACTCACCGGTTCCAGCCGGCCAAGCGTACCGGAACTGGCCTGTTCGACCCTGCGCGCGAGTTCCTCTGCGCTGGCGGCCAGCAGATCCTTTGCGTCAGCATCGGCAGCGGACCAGACCATGGACACATGATTTCCTGGTAGCGGCAGCAGCGCCAGCACCCCTGTATTCAAGAACCATTGATATGCCGTATCGCGGTGCGCCCGCTCCGCCCGGAAGTTCGCGACAACGCCTGTTTGTCCGTATTCATGGACTTTGGTTGCGATGCCGGCTGCGTTGCGCATTGCCGACTCGGCGCCGTCCGCAGCAACCACCAGACGCGCCTCGATCTGCCTGCCGTCGGATAAGGAAAGCGTGGCCTGCGCATCGTCCCAGCGTGCGCTCACACACTCGACTCCCGGGAACAGGGTGAGATTGGCCTGGGTCGACAATGCCGACCACAAGGCCTGTTGCAGGTTGGCTTCCTCGACGATCGCGGCCAGTTCGGGAACGCCGCTGCGATAGGCGCTGAATTCGATTTTCGAGGCGTCGTCGCCCAGCACGCGCATTTCGCGAATGGGTGCGATGCGTTCCGGCGACAGACGCTGCCAGATGCCGCAGCGTTCGAGGAAGCGGCGGCTATGGCCGTTCAACGCGTACACGCGCTGGTCGAAACCGGTCGCCGGCAACGGCCGCGGCGCCCTGGGTTCCACCAACGCCAGGCTGAGCCCGGCCGGCGCCAGTGCCCGCGCAAGGCTGCCGCCGACAGGGCCGCCTCCGACGATCGCAACATCGACATTCATGTGCAAAGTCTACAGGTTGTGGCACCGGCGGCAGTCCCTGGCCTTGCCTTGACAAGGCCAGGGGGCGTCAGTAATCTTCCGCACCCTGTTGCAGGGGCGGGAAACCGCGCAGAGCCAGGCAAGCGCGGCCGGTTTCATTAACCAGCTTTTTTCGCCTGCCGGGCGCAGGAATCCCCGGGCTCGCCGTCCGCCCCTTCCCGCAAGGAACGAACATTCAGGCTTCCGGTGATATAGCTCAGTTGGTTAGAGCACAGCACTCATAATGCTGGGGTCGGTGGTTCAAGTCCACCTATCACCACCACGCAAACGCAGCGCGATGGAGAAGGGGGATTTGCAGCGATGCAAACCCTCTTTTTTGTCGGCGCGATACAATGCGTGCAACCCCTTTGCAGCATTTGTTCGGCCCGACATCGTCAGGTCGCCGGCGTATTCCGGAGTGATGACCATGAAAAAATTTCTGTTCGCCCTCCTCGCTTCGGTGCTGGCCCTGGCTTGCGCGACGCAAGCCTGCGCCGAGCGTGTATTCCCGCAACAGGCAACGCGCGGCGACATGAAAGCGTACGACTATCCGTCGATGAAGATCGGCGACAAGACCTACCGCCTCTCGCCAGGCAGCCGCATCTTCAACCGGAACAATCTCATCATCACGCCTGCCTCGCTGCAGACGCAAACCGCGCCGGTCATGTTCACGCTCGATATCAGGGGTGATCTCGCCAGCATATGGCTGCTGAACGGTGACGAGGCGGCGCGGATTCCGCTCCCGAAGTAGCCATTGCCGAATGAAGAAGTTCTACATCCGCACTTACGGCTGCCAGATGAACGAGTACGACTCGGACAAGATGGCCGACGTCCTGAAGGCGGCCGAAGCGTTCGAAAAGACCGACGATCCCGCGCAGGCCGATGTCATCCTGTTCAATACCTGCTCGGTCCGCGAAAACGCGCAGGAACGCGTGTTTCACGCCCTTGGCCGCTTGCGCGAGTTGAAGCAGGCGCGCCCGGAACTCATCATCGGCGTGGGCGGCTGCGTGGCGAGCCAGGAGGGAGGGGCAATCGTCGACCGTGCGCCTTACGTGGATGTCGTGTTCGGTCCGCAGACCCTGCATCGCCTGCCCCAGCTGATCGAGGCACGGCGGCGCAGCGGCCGGCCGCAGGTCGATATCTCCTTCCCGGAAATCGAAAAATTCGACGCCATGCCACCGGCGAAAGTCGACGGCTGCACCGCCTTCGTCTCGATCATGGAAGGGTGCAGCAAATATTGCAGCTTCTGCGTCGTGCCTTACACCCGGGGCGAGGAAGTTTCCCGGCCGTTCGACGATGTGCTCACGGAAATCGCCGGCCTCGCGGAGCAGGGCGTGAAGGAGATCACGCTGCTGGGCCAGAACGTGAACGCCTACCGCGGCACGATGAGCGACGGCGAGATTGCGGATTTCGCGCTGTTGCTGGAGTATCTCGCGGAGATGCCGGGCATCGAGCGGCTGCGCTACACGACATCGCATCCGCGGGAATTTTCGCAACGCCTGGTCGACTCGTACCGGCGCCTGCCGCAGCTGGTCGACCATGTGCATCTCCCCGTGCAATCCGGGTCCGACCGGATATTGTCGGCGATGAAGCGCGGCTACACCGCGTTGGAATACAAATCCATCGTCAGGCGGCTGCGCGCGGCCCGTCCGGGCGTCTCGATCGCATCGGATTTCATCGTCGGTTTTCCGGGAGAAACCGAACAGGACTTCGAGCAGACCATGAAGCTCGTCGAAGAAGTCGGATTCGACGACAGCTACAGCTTCATGTACAGCCCGCGACCCGGCACGCCTGCCGCCGGCTTTTCCGATCAGGTGCCGCTGGAAACCAAGCAGGCGCGCCTCGCCCGGCTGCAGGCTGCACTCGAAGCAAGCGCCAGGGCCATCAGCGAGAGCATGGTCGGCAACGTCGAATGCATCCTCGTCGAAGGCGCGTCGCGCAAGAATCCCCGGGAACTGGCCGGCCGTACCAGCAACAACCGCGTCGTCAATTTTTCCAGCCCGAAGCGCCTGATCGGCGCACTCATGGACGTGCACATTACCGCCGCACTGGCGCATACCTTGCGCGGCGAAGTACGCCTGACAGAACCCGTTTGAGCCTCCTGGAACTCTCCTTCACTCCGGTCGACAACCAGCGCCTCGCCAACCTGTGCGGCACGCTGGACGAGAACCTGAAGCAGATCGAAAGCGCATTCGACGTGTCCATTGCGCGCCGTGGCGAGCATTTCAGCATTTCCGGCGCGCCGGAACCATCGCGGCTTGCCGCCGAAGCGTTGCAGCGTTTCTACCAGCAGGCCGCCCACGACGTGAGCCTGGAGGATGTGCAACTCGGATTGATCGAGATTTCCGGCGCCGCCGCCCCGGCCACGGAGGACGATTCGCTGGTGCTGCAGACCCGTCGCCGCGACCTGCATGGCCGCACCCCGCGCCAGATCCAGTACATCCGGCAGATCAGGGAACACGACATTACTTTCGGCATCGGCCCGGCGGGCACCGGCAAGACTTATCTCGCCGTCGCCTGCGCCGTCGATGCGTTCGAGCGCGACACCGTCAAGCGCATCGTGCTCGTGCGCCCGGCAGTCGAAGCCGGCGAGCGCCTGGGCTTCCTGCCGGGGGACATGGCACAGAAAGTCGATCCTTACCTGCGGCCGCTCTACGACGCCCTCTACGACCTGATGGGCTTCGAGAAAGTCGCCAAACTGTTCGAGCGCGGCGCGATCGAAATTGCGCCCCTGGCGTTCATGCGCGGCCGCACGCTGAACCATTCCTTCATCATTCTCGACGAGGCGCAGAACACCACGCCCGAACAGATGAAGATGTTTCTGACCCGCATCGGCTTCGGCAGCCGGGCCGTCGTTACCGGCGACGTGACCCAGATCGATCTGGCGAAAAGCCAGAAAAGCGGGCTGGTGGAAGCCGCCATGATCCTCGGCGAGGTACGCGGCATCGCCTTTACCCAGTTTCTTGCCGACGATGTGGTCCGCCACCCGCTGGTCCAGCGCATCGTCCAGGCCTATGAACGGCACCAGGCGCGCAAGGCGGACTGAGCGCAATGGCGGTCCGCAAATTCGTGCGCATGCCGTCCTCCGTGCTCGCGCTATCGGTTCAGTACGGCGTTGCCGGCGACAGCCTGCCTTCGCGGCAGCGCATGAAGTCCTGGGCACGCGCGGCGTTGCTAACCGATGCGCAAGTCACGCTGCGGCTGGTGGGAGGGCGCGAAGGCCGAAAACTCAATCGCGAATTTCGCGGCAAGGATTTTGCGACCAATGTTCTCACGTTTGCGTACCCCGATATCGAGCCGCTGTCCGGCGACATCGTTCTGTGTGCGCCGGTGATTGCGAAGGAGGCGCGCAGGCGGCGCAAACCCGTCGAGGCGCACTACGCGCATCTGGTCGTGCACGGCATGCTGCATTTGCAGGGTTTCGACCACGAAAACGACGACGATGCCAGGGCCATGGAAACGCTCGAGGCAGAAATTGTCATGAAGCTCGGGTATGCTGATCCCTACAAGTACTAGTGAACGGTAAACTGTTAACAGTGAACAGTGGAATCCGGCGGCACTCCGGCGCTCCTGTTCGCTGTTCACCGTTCACTGTTTACTGTCATTAAAACGCATGGAAGAAGACCCGCACAAACCATCGATGCTCGAACGGCTGGGCGCATTGCTGATGCGCGAGCCGGAAGATCGCGATCAGCTGATCGAACTGCTGCAGCGTTCCTACGAACGCAACCTGCTGGATGCCGACGCGCTGGCGATGATCGAAGGCGTCATGCAGGTGTCCGAAATGCAGGCACGGGACATCATGATCCCGCGCGCCCAGATGGACGTGATCGACATCGGCGATGCGCCCGAGAAATTCATCCCGTGGGTCATCGAGACCGGCCATTCGCGTTTTCCCGTGGTCGGCGAAAACAAGGACGACGTCATCGGCATCCTGCTTGCCAAGGATTTGCTGAGCTATTACGCGGGCGAGGAATTCAATGTGCGCGACCGGCTGCGGCCCGCTGTGTTCATTCCCGAATCGAAACGGCTCAACGTCCTGCTCAAGGATTTCCGCAGCAACCGCAACCACATCGCGATCGTGGTGGATGAATACGGGGGCGTAGCCGGCCTGGTCACGATCGAGGACGTACTGGAACAGATCGTCGGCGAAATCGAGGACGAATTCGACTTCGACGAGACCGAGGCCAACATCATCCTCGACCGCAACGGCCAGTTCCGCGTCAAGGCGCAGACCGAAATCGACGATTTCAACAGGACCTTCGGCACCGATTTCAGCGACGAAGATTTCGATACCGTCGGCGGCCTGGTGCTGTCCCATCTGGGCAGGTTGCCCAAGCGCGGGGAGCAGTTCCGCATCGGCGACCTGAGCATCAAGGTCGTGCGCGCCGACAGCCGCAGGTTGCACGCGTTGCTGGTCGAGAAAGTCAGGACGGAGAGTGCTGCCTGAGTTTTCCGCAGCCATCCGTTCCGGCCGCCTCCTGACTTTCCTGCGCTTTATCCTTGCGCCGTTCTCTCTCGGCGCCATTGCCGTGCTCGGCTTCGCGCCGTTCGGGATCTACTTCATTCCCGTCGCGTCGCTGACGGGGCTGCTGCTGATCTGGCTGCGCTGCCCCGGGTTCAAGACCTCTGCGGCGGTCGGTTTCGCCTTCGGCGCAGGCCTGTTCCTCGTGGGCACCAGTTGGGTTTATGTGAGCCTGCATGTCTACGGCGGCATGGAAATGCCGATTGCGGCGCTTTTCACCCTGCTGTTCTGTCTTATCCAGGCTTGTTATCCGGCATTGGTAGGGGCGGCCCTGCCACGCTTGCGTGCGAACACGCCGGTCAGGTTGATGCTGTTCTTCCCCGCGCTGTGGGCCGTTTCGGAATGGGTACGCAGTTGGGCGCTGTCCGGCTTCCCCTGGCTCTCCATCGGCTACTCGCAGGCGCCTTCGAGCCCGCTCGCGGGCTACGCGCCAGTGCTGGGCGTCTTCGGCGTATCCCTCGTCACCGCGGTGTGTGCCGGTGCCGCGGCCAGTGCAATCGACCGTTTTCTCGGGCGCCGCTCTTTTCCGAAGCCGTATCCCGGTTTCATTGCGGCCGTCTGCGTTGCCGGCACGCTGGTGATCGCGGGCGCCGCTCTGAAATTCCACCCATGGACCCAACCGCTGCCGGGCGAGCCCACCAGCGTGACGCTGTTGCAGGGAAATATTCCGCAGGAATTGAAATGGCGTCCCGAGCGCGCCCTGGCCACGCTGGAAACCTATCTGGAACTTGCGCGCTCGGCGCACAGCAAGCTGATCGTGATGCCGGAAACCGCGCTGCCGATACTCAATGTCGACGTGCCGCCGGCGTATTTGAAAGCGCTGGGCGACCTCGCGGTCCGCAACGGTGGCGACATTCTGTATGGTGTTCCGGAACTCGACGTGTCCGGAAGTTATTTCAACAGCGTCATGAGTATCGGCACGGGTCCGGCGCAGACCTACCGCAAGCACCATCTGGTTCCGTTCGGCGACTATTTTCCGCTGCGGCCGGTGCTGGGCTGGATCATGAACCTGCTGCACATACCGATGTCGGATTTTTCGCATGGCGCGCAAGTGCAGAAGCCGATGCAGGTGGCCGGCCAGAAAATCGCGGTGAACATCTGCTACGAAGATGCATTCGGCGAGGAAATCATCCGCCAGCTACCTGAAGCCACGATGCTGGCGAATTTCACCAACGACGCCTGGTGGGGCGATACGGTGGCGTCGCGGCAGCACCTGCAGATGGCGCAGATGCGGGCGCTGGAAACCGGGCGGCCCATGCTGCGCGCGACCAATACCGGCGTTACGGCCATCATCGATCCTGCAGGACGCATCGTCGCCGCGGCTCCCGAATTCACGACGACGCAGGTCAGTGGCGAAGTGCGCGGCTATCAGGGCAGTACGCCTTACATCATGTTCGGCAATGCGGGAGTCCTCGCGCTGGTGCTGGCGATGCTCCTGATCCCGCTCATTATCGGCCGCGCCGTTCGCATTCGCTGATGCGGGCACCGCCACCGGCGGATCGATCTAAATACGGCACTTGAACCACGAAAGCAAGAAAACGCACCGCCAAGGACGCCAGGGACGCGAAGGAAAACCGGAGAAAACAAATCTCGACGGGAGACAATGCCTGTTAGCCCCAGATCACGGGATTGCCCTTTGTACCTTTCCTTGCCCTTGACGTTCCTTCGCGTCCCTGGCGTCCTTGGCGGTGAGTGCTTTTTTAACCTTGCGCCCAACTGCCTGCCTCTACTCACAGGAAAGTCTGATACACCTGATTGTAGGATCACTGCATGTAGGCAAAACCCTGCTTCTGCAGGTCGATGATCTCGGCATCCGCCATCGGCACCATGATGACGAAACCGTGGATGTCCTGCGGCTCGAATCCGCGGCGATGTGCTGACACCCTGCACATGCGGATGTCGACGATGCCCCCCACCGTAAGGCTCTGCGCGCGCACCATCAGTTCCCGGTACTTTTCATAATTCCGGGTTGCGAAGAACGCGATCTCATCCCCGTGAAGCACGATGACGATCTTGCTGTCGAAAGGATCGGCGTCGTTCAGGGCGGAAAGATAGCTCGCCCGGTCCAGCACGTTCTCCAGTTGCGCGACGGTCTTGACCGATACGTCGTACACCACTTTCTGCTTGCTATAGGTTTTCTCCACGATCTTCGCCGGTCCCCATGGCGACGGAGCATCCCCGGACGCAGCGGCGGCAGACAACCACAGCGGCGATAGCAGCGCGAATACCAGAGGGAAAAGTCGCAGCATCATTGCTTCATCCTCGTTAAAGCAGGCGGTTTTGAGTACAATTCAGGCTTTCCTTCGGGACGCTCAAGTCCTGAATTTCCTTGCAGAATTCATCGATGTTGAACTTCCAGGAAGTGATTCTAACGCTGCAGCGCTACTGGGGTGACCGGGGCTGCGCGATCCTGCAACCCTACGACATGGAAGTAGGCGCAGGGACTTCGCACACTGCAACGTTTCTGCGGGCCATCGGACCGGAACCCTGGCGCGCCGCCTATGTGCAACCGTCGCGCCGTCCGAAGGACGGCCGTTATGGCGAGAACCCGAACCGCATGCAGCACTATTACCAGTTTCAGGTGGTGCTGAAGCCCTCGCCGCTCGACATCATCGACCTTTACCTGGATTCGCTGCGCGCACTCGGCATCGATCCCCAGGCCCACGACATCCGCTTCGTCGAGGACGACTGGGAGAATCCGACGCTGGGTGCGTGGGGCCTCGGCTGGGAAGTCTGGCTCGACGGCATGGAAGTCACGCAGTTCACCTACTTCCAGCAAGTCGGCGGGCTCGACTGCAAGCCGATCACCGGCGAGATCACCTATGGCATCGAGCGCCTGGCGATGTACCTGCAAGGCGTGGACAACGTGTTCGACCTGGTCTGGACGCCGGGACTGACCTACCGCGACGTCTATCACCAGAATGAGATCGAACAGTCGACGTACAACTTCGAGCAGTCGAACACGGTCATCCTGTTCCAGCATTTCAACGACTACGAGGCGGAAGCCAAGCGTCTCATGGCGGCGCAACTCGCGCTGCCCGCATACGAAATGGTGCTGAAGGCCGCGCACACGTTCAACTTGCTGGATGCGCGCGGCGCAATCTCGGTGACCGAGCGTGCCGCCTACATCGGCCGCATCCGCAATCTCGCGCGCAGCGTTTCCCAGGCCTATTTCGATTCGCGGCTGCGCAACGGCTTCCCGATGAGCAAACCGGAGCAACTGCAAAAACTCGGCGTCGACGTTGCGGCGATGAAGGCGGCTTTGGCCGAGAAAGAAAGGGCGGCATGAGCAGGAAGCAGGGGCCCCACTTCATGGGGATGCGACCGCCCGCGATTGCCGCCAGACACCGACAGCTCGGCAACTGCGCACCCATGCTGGTGGCGGAGGTGGCCGGCCCATGAGCGCCAACCTTCTGGTCGAACTGTTCACCGAAGAACTGCCCCCCAAAGCGCTGAAACGCCTGGGCGACGCGTTTGCGGGAGGCATCGTCGAGAGCCTGAAGAGCAGCGGACTCTTGGACGCCACTTCCAAATCGAAGGCTTTCGCCACGCCGCGCCGCCTGGCGGTTTACATCTCATCCGTCCTGCCCAAGGCCAATGACCGCCCGGTTGAACAAAAGCTCATGCCCGCCGCGGTCGCGCGCAAGGACGATGGCAGTTGGAGCGACGCGCTACGCAAGAAACTCGCCTCGATGCAACGCGAACAACTTGCCGATGCACCCGCGAATACCAAAGTCGGATCCGATTCCCTTGCAATCAAGCCGGACGGCAAGGCCGACAGCGTCTTTCTGCGCACCGTGGCGGTAGGTCAGACGCTCGAGCAAGCGTTGTCCAAAGCGATCGAGGACGCGATCGCGAAGCTGCCCATCCCGAAGGTGATGAGCTACCAGCTTGCCGACGGCACCACTACCGTGAAGTTCGTGCGCCCGGCCCACGGGCTGGTTGCCCTGCACGGCCACAAGATATTGGGCGTTTCCGCGCTGGGCCTGACGGCCGATCGGATCACCCACGGCCACCGGTTTCAAGGCACGACGAACATATCGCTCGAACGGGCGGATGAATACGAAGCCAGGCTCGAAAACGAAGGCGAGGTCATCGCCGATTTCGAGAAGCGCAAAAACGAGGTCGCCAGGCAACTTTCGGAAAAAGCCCAGGCGCTCAAGTCTTCCCTCGGCCCGGAGACGGACTACACGCCGCTGCTGGATGAAGTTACCGCGCTGGTCGAATTTCCAACCATCTATATCGGGGAGTTCGAAACCGGATACTTGAGCGTTCCGCAGGAGTGCCTGATCCTGACGATGCGCCAGAACCAGAAATATTTTCCGCTGTTCGACGCGAACGGCAAGCTGACCAACAATTTCCTGATCGTCTCCAACATGCGGCTCGCCAACTCGAAGGACATCGTCGAGGGCAACCAGCGTGTAGTGCGGCCAAGACTGGCAGACGCACGGTTTTTCTTTGAAACCGACAAGAAAACCAGGCTGGCCGACCGGGTTGCGCAACTGGGCAGCGTCGTTTATCACAACAAGCTGGGCAGCCAGCTCGACCGGGTCGGGCGCGTTCGTACGCTGGCGAGAGTCGTTGCACAGAAGATCGGGGCCGATCCCGCACTGGCGGATCGTGCCGCCCTGCTGGCCAAGGCGGACCTGGTCACCAACATGGTCGGCGAGTTCCCGGAACTGCAAGGCATCATGGGCCGCTACTATGCGCTGGCCGACGGCGAAGACCCGAAGGTCGCCGACGCGATCGGCGACCAATACAAGATTCGCATGGATGAGCAATCGGATCCCGCGAACCTGGTGAGCATGTGCCTGTTTATCGCGGACCGCACGGAAACCCTGGTGGGAATCTGGGGCATCGGGCTGCAACCTAGCGGCGACAAGGATCCCTTCGGGTTGCGGCGCGCCGCGCTCGGACTGATCAGTGCATTCGAGCTTCTCGGCGCAGCATCCAAAACAACGGGGAAAGCTCTCGCATTGCAACTGCCGGCGCTGCTCGAAGAAGCCGTGAAACTGTACAAGCCTGGCACGATGGGCGGAGAGATCGTCCTTCCGATCACGGAATTCATCTACGAACGCTATCGCAATCAACTGTCAGGGATTCACGATCGGAATGCTGTGGATGCCGTCATTTCTATGCGACCGCCACTCGATGAAATAACAGCGCGAGTTGCCGCAGTAGAAAAATTCGGTTCTCTTCCAGAGGCTGCTTCGTTAGCAGCTGCAAATAAACGTGTCCTAAACATAATCAAGAAAAACGAATCTATCGGCTATAAGTTTATGCCACCAAAGCGCGAACTCATGACCGAACCGGCAGAGATCGACCTAATGGACGCGGTTAGTAGAATTCGCCCTATCGCCTCTACAAAATTTGCCGCTGGCGACTATTCCGGCAATCTGATGCTCATGGCAACCATCAAATCGATCGTCGATCGCTTTTTCGAAGAGGTTATGGTCATGGTTGAGGACGAGGCAGTACGAGTGAATAGAGCTGCTTTGCTACAGGAACTCGGCATACTTATGAACCAGGTTGCCGATATTTCCAAGCTGGCCGCTTGAAAGGAAGTGAACAGTGAACCGTGAACGGCAAACGGTAAAATCATCACAAATCCGCCACCGGTTTTTCCGTTCACCGTTGGCTGATCACTGTTCACTATGAAGTTAGTCATCCTCGATCGCGACGGCGTCATCAACCAGGACAGCGATCAGTTCATCAAGAACACCACGGAGTGGAAGCCGATCCCGGGGAGCCTGGAGGCGATCGCGAAGCTCAACCATGCGGGCTACCACGTCGTCGTCGCCTCCAACCAGTCCGGCATCGGCCGCGGGCTGCTCGACATGGGTGCGCTGAACGCGATCAACGACAAGATGTACCGCGTCCTCGCCCAGGTCGGCGGTCGCATCGATGCCTTGTTTTACTGTCCGCATGCGGCGGAGGCGAATTGCGATTGCCGCAAGCCCAAGCCGGGCATGTTCATCGACATCGCCCAGCGATTCAACGTCGATCTCGCGGGCGTGCCCAGCGTCGGCGATTCGCTGCGCGACCTGCAGGCCGCCGCTACGGCGGGAGCACAGCCGATACTGGTGCTGACCGGCAAGGGAGCCAAGACCAAGGCCGCCGGCGGATTGCCCGAAGGCACGCCGGTTTTCGCCGATCTGGCCGAGGCGGTACGCCACATCGTTGCATGAACGTGGTTGCGGCAATCCTGCGCTCGGTCGTCTATGAAGTCCTGCGCTTCGCCGTCACCGTCGTCTTCGCCGTCATCTCGCTGCTCACTTTCCCCTTCAGGCCGATAACGCGCTATCGCATCATCACGGCCTGGTCGCACCTGGTCATCCGCATGGCGTGGATGATTTGCGGCGTGCGCTACCGCGTGGTCGGGCGCGGGAACCTTCCCCGGACCCCTTGCATCGTCCTGTCCAAGCATCAGTCGGCCTGGGAAACGCTGGCGTTTCAGGTCATCCTTCCGCCGCAGGTCTGGGTGCTCAAGCGCGAGTTGCTGCGCGTGCCCTTCTTCGGCTGGGGACTGGCGATGATGAGTCCGATAGCGATCGACCGCGGTTCCGCGACTCGCGCGCTCAAGCAAACGCTGGAGCAGGGCAGGAGCCGGTTGTCCGACGGGTGGTGGATCGTCGTTTTTCCGGAAGGCACGCGCATCGCTCCGGGCAAGCGCGGCCGCTACCGTCTTGGCGGCGCGTGGCTGGCCTGCAAGACCGAGACGCCCGTCCTGCCGATCGCGCATAATGCGGGAACCGTCTGGGGCCGAAATTCTTTCGTAAAATATCCCGGGACCATCACCGTCAGCATCGGCCCGGTGATCGATCCGTCGGGGATGACCCCGGACGACGTCAACCGGAAAGCTGAAGACTGGATAGAAAACGAAGTCACCCGCCTCGGGAGCGCTCGCTCATAAGCGACCTGTTCCCGGTCACCGCGGTCTCCGAGCCGAAAAGCATCCGGCTGCGCGACCGCGACGTCGCCTACCTCCTGAAGCGCAGCCAGCAGCGCCGCAGCATCGTGCTGACCGTGGACGAGCATGGCCTGACGGTCAGCGCCCCCTGGCGCAGCTCGGAACGGCGCATCGTCGGTGTCATCCGCGATGCCGAGGCATGGGTGTTGAAGAAGCTGGATGTCTGGAGTGCCTTGCCGGCCCGCGCGCAGTCGTGGACGCAAGGCGACAAGGTCAGGTATCTCGGCCGCGATCTGAGCCTGGATCTGACGCAGGACGCAATCGCGACGCTGGCGACTTTGCAGGATGGGGACCGCCTGCAGATCGCGCTCGCGGATCCGGCTCACACGGATTCGGTCAAAGCCGCCGTCGTCAAATGGTATCGCCGCCACGCGCAATCGAATTTCGCCGGCCGGATTAGCGAGTTGGCCCCGCGCCTCGGCGTGCCGACGCCCCGCCTTTTCCTTTCCAGTGCGCGTACGCGCTGGGGCAGCTGCAACGTGAAGCGCGAAGTCCGCCTGAACTGGCGGCTGATCCAGGCTGCGCAGTCGACGATCGACTATGTCATCGTCCACGAACTGGCCCACCTGATCGAAATGAATCATTCGCGACGTTTCTGGAAAATCGTCGCTTCCGTAGCGCCCCACTATCGCGAAGCCTGCGCCGAGCTCAACCGCATGGGCCTTTACTACATGGACATCTGACTCTCCGGACCAAGGCGATTTTCACCACAGAGGCACAGAGGCACAGAGGAAAGCAGAAGCAAAACAACATTCGAATTTGAGAATCCACTTTCTGCAGTCTCCTTGGCATCGGCGATACTTTTAACTCTCCGAATGTTCTTCAGTTCTTCCCCGTTTTGGCTTTCCTCTGTGCCTCTGTGGTGAATTCCGGTTCAGCGTCTTACGGTCAGTGCGGTCGAGACAATCCGCCGTGCTAAACTCGGCCTCTGTCCGGGAGTCCTCCATGCGCCGCCTCTGCATCCTGATCGCCCTCGCCTTTCTCGTATCCGCCTGCGGCCAGAAGGGCTCGCTTTACCTGCCGAAAGACAGCGACAAGCCGAAGAAGAACGAGCCGAGAAAAACCGAAGAAGGAACCATAGAGAAGTGAGCGCCTTTCCCTTACGCAACGGCGAATTATTCGCCGAAGATGTTGCGTTGTCGCAAATCGCGGCGCGATTCGGCACGCCTTGCTTCGTCTATTCACGCGCGGCGCTCGAACAAGCCTATCGCAGCTATGACCAGGCTTTCGGAAGCCGTGCGCACCTGATCTGTTACGCGATGAAAGCCAATTCCAATCTCGCCATCCTGAATCTGTTCGCGCGGCTGGGCAGCGGTTTCGACATCGTCTCGGGCGGCGAACTGGCTCGGGTGATCGCGGCCGGCGGCGACCCGGGAAAAACCGTCTTCTCCGGCGTGGGCAAGACCCGCGACGACATGCGCCAGGCGCTCGCCGCGGGGGTCATGTGCTTCAACGTCGAATCGGAAAGCGAGTTGGAAAGATTGAACGACGTCGCCCGAGAGATGGGCAGGAAGGCGCCGGTAAGCATCCGCGTGAATCCGGATGTCGATGCCAAGACGCATCCTTATATCTCGACGGGACTGAAGGAAAACAAATTTGGCGTTGCGTTCGGCGATGCGCTGCGCATTTATCGCAGAGCCCGTTCAATGAGCAATCTGCAAGTTGTCGGCATCGACTGCCACATCGGATCGCAACTGACCGAACTGGCGCCTTTCATCGATGCGTTCGGGAAAGTATTGGAACTGGTGGACAGGCTGGCAGCCGAGGGCATCGAATTGAAGCATTTGGATCTCGGCGGCGGCCTGGGCATTCGCTACCGCGACGAAGCGCCTCCGCCGCCCGACTCTTATGTGAAGGCATTGCTGGACAGCGTCGGCGACCGCCGGCAGCAAATCCTGCTCGAGCCCGGCCGCTCGCTGGTCGGCAACGCCGGCTTGCTGCTCACACGAGTCGAATATCTCAAGCACGGCGATGCCCGCAATTTTGCGGTGGTCGATGCGGCAATGAACGATCTGCTTCGCCCGGCCCTCTACGACGCCTATCACGAAGTCCGCCAGCTGAAGCCTTCGGCAGCCGCCGCCAGGCGCTACGAGATCGTCGGGCCGGTGTGCGAAACCGGCGATTTTCTGGCGCACGGCCGTGAACTTGCGTTGAGCGAGGGCGATCTGCTGGCGGTCATGTCGGCGGGTGCCTACGGCATGAGCATGAGTTCCAACTACAACAGCCGCGCGCGCGCCGCCGAAGTCATGGTCGACGGCGGCAATGTGCATCTGGTCCGTGAACGCGAGCGCATCGAGCAATTATTCGCCGGAGAGCATCCGCTGTCCTGAGCGCTGCGCGAATTGCGGCTGCCGGTCATCCATTTCGCCAGCCTGATCGTTCATAAGTTGACGACGGCGGGTGGGATATACAGGTACCGGAAATGGTTTGCCGGAACTATCGGGCCGCCGCGGTTTCTATCTATATGCGGGCTCTGAATTCCGGGATGCCCGGCCCTGTCTTCCGGGGCATCATGGGTAGGGATGTTAAACTTCATGCCGCCGCCTTTGCGGCTGGGGACAACATGATCGTTTTCGATCTGGCGTGCGAGAACAACCATCCGTTCGAAGGGTGGTTCGGTTCTGTTGACGACTTCGACCTGCAAGCGAAGGCGGGCGATATTGCATGCCCGGTCTGCGGTTCCGTCGGCGTCACGCGCCAGCTTTCGGCGCCGTATGTCAACACGCGCTCAGGCGGCAAACAGGCCGACGAATCGCAAATGGTCTCCGTCGCCAATGCCGCCCAGCAACTCAAGAAGAAGTTCGTCGAGCACGTAATGAGCAATACCGAAGACGTCGGCCACCGCTTTCCCGAGGAAGCCCGCAAGATTTTTTACAAGGAGGCACCGGAACGCGCGATCCGCGGCACGGCCTCGAATCAGGAAGTCGGCGAACTGAAAGAGGAAGGCATCGATGTGATGGCCATTCCCGGCACGCCGGCCTTGCCGGAAAAACTTCACTGAGTCCTTGAGTCGCGGGCGCGCGTGATATAACGCGCCATGTCCGCCCGTGTACTGCCTTTCCTTGTCCTCGGCTTCGGCGTCGCCGTCGTCTCCTTCGCCGCAATCCTGATTCGCTTCGCCCACGCAGAAGGTGCGCCCTCCCTGGCCATTGCCGCGATCCGGCTTACCGTGGCCGCACTAGTACTGGCGCCATTTGCGTGGTTGCGCGCGGGTGGGGAGATGCTTCGATTGGGCCGGCATGAACTGGGCCTGTGCATGCTATCCGGCCTGCTGCTGGCGTTGCACTTCTGGGCCTGGATCACCTCTCTCGAACACACTTCTGTTGCCAGCAGTACCGCGCTGGTCACCACCAATCCGCTGTGGGTCGCGCTGGCATCGGCGATTCTATTGCGCGAACGTCCCGGCAGCGCGGCGATTGCCGGCATCGCGCTGACGCTCGCCGGAAGTATGCTGGTGTTTGCCGCCGACGCCAGCCGCGCCACCAACCCCGATTCGATACCGATGTTCGGCAATGCTCTGGCGCTGGTGGGAGCGATGGCGGCTTCGGGTTATCTGCTGGTGGGACGGGCATTGCGCGCACGCGTATCGCTGACCGCGTATATCTGGCTTGCCTACTCGGCGGCCGCAATACTGCTCCTTGCGGCGGCCATGACGACCGGCATTTCGTTCGGGTCGCTGCCCGGGTCGGCGTGGGTATTCATGGTTGCACTGGCGCTTGGGCCGCAGTTGATCGGCCACACCACATTCAACTGGGCATTGCGGCGGCTGACGGCGACCTTTGTCGCGGTCGCCATCCTGGGCGAACCGGTCGGGTCGGCGCTGCTCGCGTACTTCTTTTTCGGCGAACAATTCAGCACGCTGCAATTTGCCGGCTTCGTGTTGCTGCTGTCCGGCATATTCGTGGCCGCGCGCGACGAACGCCTGCTCCGACAGGATCAAGCGGTCTGAGAACCGGCCGAAGCGGGTGGGGCCTGACGCTGCTGGCGCATCAGATAAAGCAGCCGGATGATGAACAACGCGGCGAGCAGCACCGCGAAGATGAACGGCTCGGTAGTGTCCTTCTTGACCAGCCACCAGAAATGCGCCACGCCCAGCGCCGAGAGCACGTAGATCAATCGATGCAGCCACTGCCAGCGCTTTGCGCCGAGGCGCTTCACCATGGCGTTGGTGGAAGTCATTGCCAGGGGAATGAGCAGCACGAACGCCGAAAATCCCAGCATGATGAACGGACGCTTGCCGATATCCTTGACGATGTCTTTCCAGTCGAAGAACTGGTCCAGCCAGATATAAGTGACGAAGTGCAGGCTGGCGTAGAAGAAGGCGAACAGCCCGAGCATGCGCCGCAGGCGCAGAAGCCACGGCAGTCCCGCGATTCTTCGAAGCGGTGTGACACACAGCGTAATCAGGATGAAGGACAGGGCCCACCAGCCGGTGGAGTGGGTGATGTATTCGACCGGATTGGCTCCCAGCCGGTTGCGGAATCCCTGCCAGACCAGGTGTCCGAGCGGAAGCAGGCAGGCCACAAATACCGCCGCCTTTATCCACGCAATGTATTCAGGCTTGGGTTGTTTCACAAGTCAAATATGAACCACGGAGGACACGGAGGAAAGACAGGAGCAGAAAAATATCCGAAAGGAAAATCTGGTATCGGTGGTCACTTTGGTACCGGGTCCGCTTTTCACTCCCGCATATTTTTCCCCGTTTCTGGTTTTCCTCCGTGTCCTCCGTGGTTCAACATTTCTTTCAGAAGTATTTCTTCAGGTCCATGCCCGCGTAGAGTTTCGCGACCTGGTCGCCGTAGCCGTTGAACATCAGCGTCTCGCGCTTCTTGTCGAACAGCGAATCGAGCACGGAGACTTTTTCGATGCGGCGCTCCTTGGCCTGGCTCCAGCGCGGATGGTCGACCGTGGGATTGACGTTGGAGTAGAAGCCGTACTCGCTCGGCCCCGCGAGTTCCCAGGCGGTCTTGGGTTGTTGTTCGGTGAAACGGATCCGCACGATGGATTTGGGGCTCTTGAATCCGTACTTCCACGGCACCACCACGCGCACCGGCGCGCCGTTCTGGTTCGGCAGCGCTTCGCCGTAAAGTCCCAGCGTCAGCAACGTCAACGGATGCATGGCTTCGTCCATGCGCAGGCCTTCCACGTACGGCCATTGGAGCACCCGCACGCTTTGCCCCGGCATCTGCGCAGGATCGAGCAGCGTGACGAATTCGACGAACTTCGCATTGCTGGTCGGCTCGACGCGCTTGATCAGTTCCGCGAGAGGGAAGCCGACCCAGGGAATCACCATCGACCAGCCTTCCACGCAACGCATGCGGTAGACACGTTCTTCCAGCGGCGCGAGTTTCAGGAGTTCGTCGATGTCGTAAGTCTTCGGCTTCTTGACCTCGCCCTCGACTTTGACCTGCCAGGGCCGGGTCTTGAGTTTTCCAGCATGCGTGGCTGGATCGTCCTTGTCGGTGCCGAACTCGTAAAAATTGTTGTAGTTGGTGACGGCCTCGAGCGGCGTCAGCGTTTCGTTCACCGTATAGGCGCTCTTGGTCACGCCGGGAAGTCTGGTTCCCGCGTGGGCCTTGCCCGGCATCATCATGCCGGCGCTGTACAGGCCGCCTGCTATGCCCAGGCCTGCGGCCGCACGCATGAAATCGCGCCGGTTGAGAAACACGTCACGGTCGGTAATTTCGGAAGACTTGATCCCGGATGAACGTCGAATCAGCATGATCGAACTCCTCGGTAACGGTGCCTGGTCGTACCCGCCTTTTGAACCTTACATTGGGCGTATCCGGCGTCAGGATACACCCGCTGCCTTGCACGGCGGCCCGCCAGACTCGATGCCGGATATACGGGAATCAGCTGGAAACGGATGTGTCAGATGAGAAAAACGGTGGCAAGGCCGAGGAAGATGAAAAATCCCATGCTGTCCGTGGTGAAGGTCAGCAATACACTGGAACCGATGGCCGGATCGCGGCCCATTTTCTGCATGGCCAGCGGCACCATCATGCCCACCAGCGCGCCGACCACCAGATTGAGCAGCATCGCGCTCGTCATGACCAGGCCGAGAGGTACGCTGCGATAGAGGAAGTAAGCGAATATCCCCGCCACGCCACCCCACACCACGCCGTTGAGCAGGCTGATAGCCAGCTCCTTGCCGATCAGGCGACGCGCGTTGTCCGGCGTCACCTGGCCAAGCGCAAGCGAACGGATGATCAGGGTCGTGGTCTGGTTGCCGGAGTTTCCGGCGATGCCCGCGACGATGGGCATCAATGTCGCCAGGGCCACCAGCTTCTCGATGGTTCCTTCGAAAGCGCCGATCACCCGCGACGCGAAGAAAGCGGTTCCAAGATTGACCGCCAGCCACAACCAGCGGTTTTTAGCGCTTTTCCACACCGATGCGAAAATATCTTCTTCCTCGATCAGGCCGGCGTGGCTGAGTTGCTCGGCTTCGTTGCGCTGGCGAATGAAGTCGACGACCACGTCCACCGTGACGCGCCCGACCAGCCGGTTGCCCTGATCGACGACCGGGGCGGAAACCAGGTCGTAGCGCTCGAACGATTGCGCCGCCTGCTGCGCCTTGTCGTCCGGCGACAACGTGATGAATTCGGCATTCATCACGGCGCCGACCAGCACTTCCGGATCGGTCACGATCAGCCGGTTGATCGGCAGCACTCCCCTGATGACGTCGTCGCGATCCACCACGAACACCTGGTCGGTGTGGTCGGGAAGCTCGTCCATGCGCCGCAGGTAACGCAAGACGACTTCGAGGCTGACGTCGTCGCGCACCGAAACCATGTCGAAGTCCATCAACGCGCCGACCGAATCCTCCGGGTAGGACATTGCCGCGCGCAACTGCTCGCGCTCTTCGATGGACATCGAATGCAGCACATCGTCGACCACGTCCTGCGGCAGATCGGGAACCAGGTCGGCGATTTCATCGGTATCGAGCTGTTCCGCGGCGGCGACCAGTTCGTGCGCATCCATGTTCTCGATGAGCGTCTCGCGGACCGAATCCGAGACCTCGAGCAGGATTTCGCCGTCGCGCTCGGCCTTGACCAGGTCCCAGACGACCAGGCGCTCTTCGAGCGGCAGCGCTTCCAGGATGTAGGCGACGTCGGCCGGGTGGAGCTTGTCGAGCTTGTTTTGCAGCTCGGCAAGGTTCTGCTTGTGGACGAGCGACTCCACCAGTTCATGGCGGGGCATGTCCTGCTTGTGAACCATCTCCTCCACGATCCGGTGCTTTTGCAGCAACGCCCTGACCTGCTCGAGGGCCTCCTGCACGCTCTGCGTTCGCTTCTTTTTCTTCGCGGCCTTGGCCATGGTTCAACCCGGATCAAAGATGCGGCAAAGGATACTGCATGTTTGCGATCGCCTGATGACGCGGCGGCGGAAAATAAAACGGGGCTTGGATTTCAAGCCCCGCTGCATCTGACGCGTGCCGGACGGCGCGTCCGCTTACTGCTTCACCGGCGTACGGGTCGCTTCCCAGGAAATGAATTCCAGGCCGTTATCGCGCTTGGCCCAGATGCTGTGGAAACGGATTTCCACCGCCATGTCCTGGCCTTTGACGGTCACGTCGAAGTTGCCGAGCCCCGATATGATCGCAACGCAGCCGTAAGTACGCACCGTCACGTCACTGCGCCGCATGACGCGATACTTGACGGTGCCGGACTTCATCGAATCGATGTAGCTGGCCTTGTTGTCCACCACCGCCGATGAATGGATGTAGACGAGATCGGCGCCCAGGAGCTTTTGCAGCGAACCGTAGTCGTCGCCCATCTGCGCCGCATACCGCGCATCTTCCGAGGCCAGCGCTTCGTCGGCCGTGACCGGGCCGCCACAGTCCTCCGCCATCGCCGGACTTGCGGCATTCACTGCCAGAATTGCCAAACCAAGAAGCAGACCAGAAAGCCGTTTCATGATTCCTCCCTATGTGGTTTCGTTATTGGAACACACCGGCGACGCGGCGCCGATCAGCCATTAAACGCCAAACCTTCACGATCGTGCACAACGCTGATTCAAATCCCCCGTCGTCTATTGAGGCGTAAGCACGGCGATCGCCTTTGCATCGCAGACCACCTTCTTGCCCGCCAGGCGCGCCGCAAAGATCGACAGCTTGCCGGCTTTCCAGCCGTATCCGTAGCGTTTCTTGTCGTCCGCGCCCTTTTTGTCATCGCCGCCCTTGGTCGCGCTTTCGCTTTGCAGGTAATCGCAATTGGCGCCCGGGTCGTTCAGGGACAGTTCGTAATTGAACTTCTGTTCCGGCCAGGCCGCCTCGCCGGATTCGCTGAAGGTCCAGGCCCGTCCCTTCTCGTCGCGATAATTCCCGGCAATGACGAAGCGGTTCAGCTGCGGGCTCAATTCGCCCGCGATCGGGATGTAGTCCGCCCACTTGCCCTTCATGAAATCAGGCTCGGCAAACCGCAAGCGGTCGAATTTTCCCTGGGCGTTCCTGGCGGCCTCGAAACGAATGTATTTCACTTCGTTGCTCGACATCGGCTTGTCGTCGGCGCCGACGACCAGACGATAGGCGCCCGGCTTGCCATCGGGCTCGACGTCGAGCACGGTTTGCAGCGAAGCCTTGTTGAAATCGGTCACCACGATCGGATACGCGCGGCCTTCGCGCCGGATCGCGATCACCACGGGCGCAGTCTTCCTGGCCGCGGCATGCGGGCTTTTCAGCGCCGAGAGCACGCTCAGATAGGCCTCATTGATCCAGATGCCTTCGACATCCTTCAGAAATACCCGGTCCTTGCGCGCGGCAGGAGTCTGCGCGGGAGGATTCTCCGCGAACGCGGAAAAGGCGGTAACGGCAAAACAAACTGCGGCAAGGAGCGTGATGCGACAAAGCATGGCTGGTTTCCTGAGATTCATGATTTTCTGTCGGTCACGGCGGGCCGCTGTTTCCACAACCCGGTGGCAGACTCGAAGGCGTGGGCGATCTGCAGCAGGCCGAAATCGTCCTGGTGGCGCCCGACGATCTGCAGGCCGACCGGCAGCCCGCCGCGGCTGAAACCGCAGGGGACGGAAAGCGCCGGGGCGCCGGTGACGGTGATGCGCGAGCATGAGCGCATCCAGTCGATGTAGGTGTCGAGTTTGACGCCGTTTATTTCAGTCGGATAGGGCACGCCGACATCGAACGGCAGGACCTGTACCACCGGTGCGACGAGAAAATCGTACTTTTCCATGAACTCGCGCATGCGATGGAACAACTGCGTGCATTTCACTTCCGCCGCGCCGACTTGCGGGCCAGTCAGGTGCGACCCCTGCTCGATGTTCCAGATTACGGTGTCCTTCATCTGGTCGCGCTTGCTCTTGAGCAACTGGCCGAACGACAGTTCCATGTTCCATGCGCGCATGACGCCGAAAATTTCATCGGCGTCGCGCAGGTCCGGCGTCGCGTCTTCCACGATACAGCCCAGTTCCTTGAATATGCCGCGTTGCCTTTCTGTGATTTCGCTGACTTGCGTTTCGAACGGCAGCCCGCCCAGGTCCCGGCTCCACGCAATGCGCGCGCCCTTGAAGTTCCTGGCGAGCGGTCGGGCGAACGCCAGTCCCGATTCCTGCTGGGAAGTGGGCGCGCGCGCGTCCGGCCCGGCAATGGCGGACATGGTCAGGGCGACATCCTGCACCGTGCGTGCCATCGGCCCGACGACTCCCATCGGGAACCACGCGGAAAGGCTGGGCCAGTTCGGCACGCGGCCCGGGGACGGACGCAGGCCGACGACGTTGCAAAAGCTGGCGGGATTGCGCAGGCTGCCGCCCAGGTCGGAGCCGTCGGCGATCGGTACCATGCCGCAGGCCAGCGCCGCTGTCGCGCCGCCGCTGCTGCCGCCCGGCGTCTTGTCCAGGTCGTACGGATTGCGGCTGGCGCCGAATACCGGATTGAAGGTCTGCGAGCCGGCGCCGAACTCCGGGACGTTGGACTTGCCGATCGTCACCGCGCCCGCTTTCTTCAGGCGCTCGACCAGTATCGTATCCACGTCGGGCACGAAATCCCTGTAAATCGGCGAGCCGAACGTCGTGCGTATGCCTTTGGTAACGGCCAGGTCCTTGTGCACCACCGGCAATCCTGCCAGCGGACCGGGATCGTCGCCGCGCGCGAGCGCCGCATCCACTGCTCGTGCGCCTGCGCGAGCCAGATCGGGCAGGAAGGTCACGATGGCGTTGACCGCCGGATTCACCCGTTCGATCTGCGCGATGTGCGCGTCCATGACCTCGACGGCAGACAGTGCGCGTGCGCGGATGTGGCGCACCAGTTCGTAGGCAGGCAGGAAGCAGATCTCGTCGGGCTGCATGGTTGTCGATTCGTGAAAAGGCGCCCATGGTAGCCGAATCCTTCGGCCCTGATCGGCCGGTATACGGAATGCTCTAAACCCTACGTCTCACCACGCGCCGCAAGCGGCACAAGTGTTCCCTTGAGGCACGAAGTACACGAAGGAACACGAAGAAGGGCAAATAAAATGAAGTGCGTGTACGCATGCAGCGAGTTGACGCTCGGATCGGCCGACGGAACTGCCACCGTCCAAAAGCACACACCCCTTTCGAATTTTCTTTTCTTCGTGCCACTTCGTGTACTTCGTGCCTCAAGGGAACACTTGTGCCGCTTGCGGCGCGTGGTGAGAACTGGCTTTATTTGTATTCCCGAGCTACTCAGCGAGGCCCAATGGTCGAAGGGCGCATCAGTGCCTCGCGCTCCGCCGCCCAGGGCGCCGATGCATCGAATTCCACTTGCGGGCCGTCGAATCTGACGCCGGCGCGGGCCAGGGAAGTTTCGTAGTCGGGAAAGCCCTCGGCAGCGAACTGGGCGCGGACCAGGTCGCCGAACACCGTGGTGCCGGTCGATTCGTCGAGGCCAGCGATAATCTCTTGCGCGCTCCAGCGCCGCTCTTCCGAAGTGCAGCAGCGCGACAATCGCTCCAGTGCCGTATCGAGCGAATGCTTCCCGCCGGTCTGATTGCGCAACTGCATGTCGGCGGCAAGCATCATTGCAGCACCCGCCCAGTACACCCGCAGATAGATGCCATGGGCCACGCGTTCGTTCGCACGCGCAAGGTTCAATTCGGGTGCAGTGCGCTCACCACTCTGAAAGCCCGAGCGCATGCGCTGCCAGGCCTGCTCCGCGCTGATCGCCCCGCCGCGCGCCATCAATACGTTCTGCAGATAGGTCGGGATACCCTCGAACAGCCAGGCGTCACGGGAAACGACGTAGGGTAGAAACAGGTGCGACATTTCGTGGGTCAGACTCCAATCCCGCTCGAATTCCTCAGGCGGGCGCGCCGCATTGATGAACAAATGAACAGCGGGGCCGCCCCCTCGCGAAACATAAGCCCACGGCACCGGGCCGCGGCCGCGCGGGGTCGGCGCCACCACGACCTGCAGCGACGCGACCGGAAAGCGGCCATAGAGCAGCGCGACATTGCGTGCCGTGCTCGCTATCCACTTCTCCAGTTGCGCTTGTTGCGCTTCGGTCACGTTGAGCATGGCCACATGCAGGTCGGCGCCCGGCACCTCGATGTCGCGCGGGGCGAAGCGTCCGAAAGCCACCACGCCCGGCCAGTTGTAAGGCGTGGTGCCGGCGAGAAAGACCGGTCGCGCTTCGCTTCCCGGCTTGCGCTGCCATGGCGCGGAGACTTCCACGCCGGACGGCAACTGGAAAGTCAGTTCGATGTCCGCCCCCGGCTCCTGCGGGCGCCACAACCAGTCGCCGATCGAAGTCAGCATGTTGCGTCCGACCCTTCGGGATTCCGGTCCGCCGGCCTGCACGCTCGTTTGCGCCGGTTGCAGCTTCACCTGGTAGTCCACGCAGGCGTTTTCACCGGTAGCGCCGAGAACCACCATGTCGCCCGCCGGTTCGATCAGGCGTTCGCCGATGCGCATCGATTCGAGATAGAACCTGGCGCCGTCGGACCCGGCGACCAGCGCGTCTGGCGCCCTGCCATCGAAGCAAGCGTGCACCGCAAGGCGCTCGAGCGACGGGTCGACGCTTACTTCATAGCGGCACGGCGATGCCGCCTGCGCCGAGGCGCAAAGGAGAACGAAGCCTGCAGCGACCGTCGCATCCGCGCGCCACGACAGCCAGCTGGGCACGGCCGGGGTCACTGAATGGCCGGCTGGATGCCGATGCCGCGCGCCATGAACGTGGCCATCAGGGGAATGAAGGCGAACAGGATCAGTTCAACGAGGATATATCTTCGGACCCGCAGCACCTGGTAATCCGCCACCACGTTTGCGGTGCCGGATTTGAGGCTGCGCAGCCAGCGCAGATACTGTAGCGTCGGCGGAATGGACATCAGGCCGACAGCGGCGAACAGCGCCAGTTTGACGTAGAACACCGGATTATGCAGATAGAACGCCGCGCCCTTGCCGAAC
>WNFM01305686.1_pt1 | contig 50841 bp, 46 predicted proteins | sample 5400271 | NCBI WGS metagenome assembly WNFM01 (sample SAMN13153352, study PRJNA577476) | soil metagenome | isolation source: 60 cm saprolite on Douglas fir-dominated hillslope | place: USA:California | collected 2013-09-17
ATCGCCTATATCGCCGATGACGAGCTCGTCGAGGTGACGCCGAAATCGATCCGCATCAGAAAGCGCCTGCTCGACCCCAATGCGCGCAAACGGGCGAGCCGCTCCGCCGCGGCGGTCTGATCTTTCCCTGGCGGGCGGCATCGGCTAAGGTCGCGCCCTTCCCATCAACCGGCGGACGCGGATCATGATCCCATTGGTACGGCTTCTCGCTCTCGTTGCCGCCCTTCTCGTCGCAGGAGGCACCGTGAGCGCAGCCGATCTCGAAAACACCCTCTATCTCGACGTCCCCGCCGGGCGCGTCGTCATCGAAATGCGGCCCGACCTCGCGCCCAAGCATGTCGCGCGGATCAAGGAGCTGGCGCGCCGCGGCTTCTATGACGGCATCGTCTTCCACCGCGTCATCGACGGCTTCATGGCGCAGACCGGCGATCCCAAGGGCACCGGCACGGGCGGCTCGGGGCAGAACCTGCCGGCCGAGTTCAGCAAGGAGAAGCACGTCCGCGGCACCGTCTCGATGGCGCGCGCCCAATCGGTCGACAGCGCCGACAGCCAGTTCTTCATCTGCTTCGCCCCGGCGCCCTTTCTCGACGGCAAATACACGGTCTGGGGCAAGGTCACCTCGGGGATGGAGTTCATCGACGCCATCGCCAAGGGCGAGCCGCCGGCCAAGCCCGACAAGATCATCAAGATGCAAGTCGCCGCCGACGAGAAGAAGAGCTAGGGAAGCTGGTCTCTCCCGCGCTTGCCGAAGGGCGGGGAGGGGCGGGGTGAGGATGCAACCGCCGCGACCGAACGCCGCTGACCGACAAGCGAGGATACGCGAGGCGCTCCGCGTCTATCGCGAGCCGCGTATCCTCGCGATCTTCTTCATGGGGTTCTCGAGCGGCCTGCCGCTCGGCCTCACCGGAGCGACGCTGACCTACTGGCTCGCCGAGGCCGGGGTGTCGCGCAGCTCGATCGGCCTCTTCGCGCTGGTCGGCCTGTCCTACAGCTACAAATTCCTCTGGGCGCCGGTCATCGACCGCATCCCGATCCCGCTGCTGACGCCGCTGCTCGGCCGGCGCCGCAGCTGGGCGCTGCTCATCCAGGCCCTCTTGGCCGCGGCGATCTTCCTGCTCGGCCGCAGCGACCCGCAGCGCGATCTCCCCGCCCTGGCAGCGCTCGCCGTCGTCGTCGCCTTCCTGTCGGCGAGCCAGGATATCGTCATCGACGCCTACCGCATCGAGCTGCTGACGCCGGAAGAGCAGGGCGCCGGCGCGGCGGCGACGCAATGGGGCTATCGCCTCGGCATGCTCGCCTCCGGCGCCGGCGCCTTCTATCTCGCCGCCTTCGGCGCGTGGACCCTCGCCTATACGGTGATGGCGCTACTCATGGCGGTCGGCATGGCGACGATCCTGCTGACACCCGAGCCGGCGCTGATCCTACCCCGCATTAGGCCCGGCGAGCCCTGGCTCGCGACCTTGCTCGTGCGGCCGTTCAGCGATTTCATCGAGCGCTGCGGCGGAATCCTCGATGACCGCCGCTCCTTTGCCGCGCGCGCCGCCGCCTTCCTGTGGTCGGGCCGCGGCGCTTTCGTCATTCTCGCATTCATCGTGCTCTATAAGCTCGGCGAAGCAATGGCTGGCTTCATGGCCAGCCCGCTTTATCAGCAGCTCGGTTTCACCAAGGTCGAGGTCGCCAATATCGCCAAGGTCTTCGGCGTGATCGCGACGCTTGCTGGCGTCGCCGGCGGTGGCGTGATCGTTGCCCGCTTCGGCATCATGACTGGGCTTCTCATCGGCGGCGTTCTGCAGATGCTCTCCAATCTCATGTATGTCGCGCAGGTCCTCGCCGGCCACGACACGACCATGCTCGCCGTCTCGATCTTCACCGAGAACTTCACCAACGGGATGGGCTCGGCCGCCTTCGTCGCCTATCTCTCCAGCCTGTGCAGCGCCGCTTTCACCGCGACGCAATATGCCTTGTTCTCCTCGCTCACCGCCCTGCCGCGGAGCTTCCTTTCGGCGCCGTCCGGATGGCTCGTCGATCGGCTCGACTGGATCCCGTTCTTTCTGCTGACGACGGCGGTGGCGCTGCCCGGGCTGCTCGTTCTGCTCTGGCTGATGCGCCGCCCCGGCCCAGCGCCGCTTACCGAGCCCGCCATCCGACCAGCGTGACATGGCAGACGAGGCCGCTGACGGCGAGGAGCAGGATGACGCCGCTCATCGACAAAGCGGAAAGCGACATCTGGGCGAAGCCGAGCAGCGCCGAGGCGACACCCGCCATGCGCGGAAACGGCAGCAGCCCGCCAGCCAGGGCATTGGCCAGCGTCAGTCCCATGCCGAACGAGAACAGCATCATCGGCCCGATCAGCGTCGCGGCGGAGAGCGCCGTGACGAGAGCGAGCAGGCTCATCAGCGCCGCCCCCATCACGGCGAGCGCGCAACCGAGCAGAATCATACGGTCGAGACCGGCGCGATGGGTGAGCCGGGCCGCCGCGACGCTCCCGCCGATATAGCTCCCCGTCGTAACGATGGTAAGCGCACCATAGTGATCGGGCGAGAAACCGAGGCGGTCGACGAAAAGGAACGGCGCGGCGGCGATCCAGCTATAGAGACCGGCATAGATGCAACTGCCGCTCAGCATATAGCCGAGATAGAGCCGGTCGGTGAGCAGCCGGCGATATTTGCCTGCCACCGGCGCCAAGCCTATGGCGACGGGGTCGAGCTGCCGGTTGGTCTCGCCAAGCAACCGCCACGCGGTGGCGAGAAGCGCCGCGCCGAAGATCGCGAGCAGGAGGAAGTTGGCGCGCCAACCGAACCAGACATGGAGGCTGCCGCCGAGTGTCGGGCCGATCGCCGGCGACAGCGTCGTCGCCGCGCCGATCCAGGCAAGCACGCGCGCCGTCCCCTCGCGGCCATGGACGTCGCGCACGACGGCGCGGCCGAGCACCGGCCCGGCGCAGGCGCCGACGGCCTGCAGGAAGCGCCCGGCGATCATCGCATCGATCGACGGCGCAACGGCGCAAGCCAGGCTGCCGACGACATAGACGGCGAGGCCGGCGACCAGCACGGGGCGCCGCCCGAAGCGGTCGGAAAGCGGTCCGTAGACGAGTTGCGCTACGGCGAAGCCGACCAGGAACAGGCTGAGCGTCAGCTTGACCATCGCCGGCCTTGTGTGGAAATCGGCAACGAGCGATGGCATCGACGGCGTGTAGATCGATACAGAGAAGGAGCCGATGGCGGCGAGCGCGGTCAGCAGTACCGTGCCGGCAAGCGAATCCGGGCGCAATCGGCCGCTTTGCGGCGGCTCAGCCATAGCGCAAGAGGCGCGCACGATTGCGGCTGAGCCAGGCGCGCTGCCCAGCGGCGTCGGGCGCCAGCGTCTCGACCAATCGCCAGAAGCGCGGTCCATGATTCATCTCGGCGAGATGGGCGACCTCGTGGGCGACGACATAGTCGAGCACTGCCTCGGGGGCGAGGATAAGACGCCAGGAAAATGCGAGCGCCCCGTCGGCCGAGCAGCTTCCCCAGCGGCTCCGCGTGTCGCGCACGCTGATCCGCGTCACGCGCCAGTCGATGCGCGCGGCGAGCGCACGGGCCCGCCGACTCAGCTCCTGGCGGGCCAGCACGATCAGATGATCGCGCACGCGGCGCGCGACATGGGGCGCGGCACCGACGACGCGGATCTCGCCCGCTTCGATGGCGACAATCCTGACGCCTGGGCTGCGCTCGCCGAGATGGCGGATGCGATGCGGCACACCGAGCACCGGAACGATGGCGCCGTCGGCGAAGACGACGCGTTCCGGCATCTCGGCAAGATTGGCCGCTACCCAGTCGCGGCGCGAATCGAGGAAGCGCAGGCCGGCGGCGAGCGACACCCGTTTCGGCAGCACCAGCTCGATCGCTTCGGCGGCGGCATCGATGCGCAGCGTGATACGGCGGGCACGGGCACTCTCGCGCACGCGGAGCGGCACGTCGCGCTCGGCAAGAGCGAGGATGGTGGGCGGCGCAGCGCGGCGCGGACGGAACCCGAACACACCACCTCATAGCGCGCTCGTGTCGGGCTTACAAGCAGGCACTCGGCCGATGGCGCGGGGCGCGGACGGTCACTAATGCTTCACAAATATGTCGCGATACGGCAATTTGGCGGGCAATAGAAGAAGCGGCCGGGGGGTGCCGGTCAATCAGGGAGGATCTTAGATGCGCTTCGCACGAATATTGACGGTTGCGGCAGTGGCGGCGCTGACCGGCAACAGCTTCGCCGCGGCGCAGACCGCGCCGGTGCAGATCGAGTTCTGGCATGGGCTGACGCAGCCGCTCGGCGGCATGCTGGAGCAGATCGTCGCCGACTTCAATGCGTCGCAGAGTGCCTATAAGGTCAACGCCAGCTTCAAGGGCCAGTATCCCGAGGTGATGACGGGCGCCATCGCCGCCTTCCGCGCCGGCAATGCGCCGGGCATCGTGCAGATGTTCGAGGTCGGCACGGCGACCATGATGGCAGCCAAGGGTGCCGTGAAGCCGGTCTACGAGCTGATGCAGGAATCCGGCCTGCCCTTCGATCCAAATGCCTTCGTCCCCGCCGTCAAGGGCTATTACTCGACGCCGGACGGCAAGATGTTGTCGATGCCGTTCAACAGCTCGACCACCATCATGTTCTACAACAAGGATGCCTTCACCAAGGCCGGACTCGACCCGGCGAAGCCGCCGCTGACCTGGCCGGAGACGATCGAGGCGGCCAAGAAGCTGAAGGCGGCCGGCTTCGAGTGCCCGCTCACCACCGCCTGGCCGACCTGGACGCAGCTGGAGAATTTCAGCGCCATCCATAACGTGCCGCTGGCGACGAAGGTGAACGGCATGGGCGGGCTCGACACCGAGCTCAAGTTCAACAGCCCGCTGCACGTTAAGCACGTGCAGAACCTGCTCGACATGCAAAAGGCCGGGCTGTTCAAGTATGGCGGGCGCGATTCGGCCGGCGATGCGCTCTTCGCCTCCGGCGAATGCGCCATCATTCACGATTCGTCGGGGCTGCGCGGCCGCCTCATCAAGGAGGCGAAGTTCGCCTGGGCCGCCGCCCCCCTGCCCTATTGGCCGGACGTCAAGGACGCGCCGAAGAACTCGATTCTCGGCGGCGCCAGCTTCTGGGTGCTGAAATCGCCGAACCGCAAGCCGGAAGACTACAAGGGCATCGCCGCGTTCTTCAACTACATCAACAAGCCTGAGATCGCCGCCAAATGGTCGATGGATACCGGCTATGTGCCGATCACGACCGCCGCCTTCGAGATCATCAAGAAGAGCGGTTATTACGAGAAGAACCCCGGCGCCGACGTCGCCTATCTGCAGATGACGCGAAGCGAGCCGACCGACAATTCGAAGGGCTTGCGACTCGGCAACATGCCGGAGATCCGCAACATCATCCAGGAGGAGCTGGAGAAGGCCTTGCAGGGCCAGCAGAACGCGCAGCAGGCCCTCGATGCCGCGGTCACTCGCGGCAACGTCGTGTTGCGCAATTTCGAACGCGCCAACAAATCCTAGGCCGGCTGGTGCCCGAGGCCCTCCCTCTCCCGCTTGCGGGAGAGGGTTGGGGTGAGGGCACGCCGCCGATCGCATTGACTGCAGGCGACCCTCACCCTCCCGCGCTCTGCGCGGGTCCCTCCCTCTCCCGCAAGCGGGAGAGGGGTTCTCGACGCAGCTAGCGAAGGCTCCGCTCGATGCAACGGCGCGTGATCTTCCGCAACAAGGGGCTACCTTATCTGCTGCTGCTGCCCCAGCTCGTCATCACCGCGGCCTTCTTTTTCTGGCCGGCCGGCCAGGCGATCTATCAGTCGATGCTGCTGCAGGACCCGTTTGGCTTGAACAGCCGCTTCGTCTGGCTTGAGAACTTCACCATCGTTCTCAGCAATCCACTCTATCTCAATGCCGTCGCCAATACGGTGGTCTTCTCGCTCTCCGTCACTCTGCTATCGATGTCCGCCGCGCTGGGGCTGGCGGTGCTCGCCGACCGTCCGATCCGCTTTGCCGCCGCCTATAAGACGCTGCTGATGTGGCCCTATGCGGTAGCACCGGCGGTGGCGGCGCTGCTCTGGCTCTTCGTCTTCCACCCCTCGGTCGGCATTATCGGCCGGGCCTTGCGCAAGGCCGGAGTGCCGTGGGACTACAAGCTGAACGGCGACCAGGCGATGGGCCTCATCATCTTCGCCGCCGCCTGGAAACAGGTGAGCTACAATTTCCTCTTCTTTCTCGCCGGGCTGCAGGCGATCCCGCGATCGGTGATCGAGGCGGCCTCGATCGACGGTGCCGGCCCGTCGCGGCGCTTCTGGACGATCATCTTTCCGCTGCTGTCGCCGACCAGCTTCTTCCTGCTCGTCGTCAACATCGTCTATGCCTTCTTCGACACGTTCGGCATCATTCACGCGCTTACCGGCGGCGGACCCGGCAAATCGACCGAGACGCTCATCTACAAGGTCTATGTCGACGGCGTCGTCAATCTCGACCTCGGCGGCTCGGCGGCGCAATCGGTCATCCTGATGATCGTCGTCATCGCCCTCACCGCCATCCAGTTCCGCTACGTCGAGCGCCGGGTGCAGTACTGATGCAACGCCGCGCCGAATGGCTGACCCACGCCATCCTGCTGCTCGGCGTTCTCGTCTTCGCCTTCCCGATCTATATGACACTGGTCGCCTCGACCCAGGATGCCAGCACGATCGGCAGCGGCGAGCTGACGCTGCTGCCGGGCAGCCATCTCGTCGAGAACTACACGGCGGCCTGGTTTTCAGGCGGCGGCCGCGCCAGCCCCGCCTCCGTCCACACGATGATGCTGAACAGCCTCGTCATGGCGCTCGTCATCGCCATCGGCAAGATCGCGATCTCGATCCTCTCCGCCTATGCCGTGGTCTTCTTCGCCTTCCCGCTGCGCATGGTGTTCTTCTGGATGATCTTCATCACCCTCATGCTGCCGGTCGAGGTTCGCATCATCCCGACCTATGAGGTGGTCAGCAATCTCAACCTGGTGAATTCCTATGCCGGCCTCACCATCCCGTTGATCGCCTCGGCGACCGCGACGCTGCTCTTCCGCCAGTTCTTCATGACCATCCCCGACGAGCTCGTCGAGGCAGCAAAGATCGACGGCGCCGGACCGCTGCGCTTCTTCTGGGACACCGTGCTGCCGCTGTCGCGCACCAACCTCGCGGCGCTTTTCGTCATCCTCTTCATCTATGGCTGGAACCAGTATCTCTGGCCCCTGCTGGTGACGACGAACCGCGATTTCGAGACGATGGTGGTCGGCGTCTCCAAGATGATCGGCACCGGCGACGCGCAGAACGAGTGGAACACGATCATGGCCACGGCGGTGCTCACCATGCTGCCGCCCGTTGCCGTCGTCGTGCTGATGCAGCGCTGGTTCATCAAGGGTCTGGTCGAGGGCGAGAAATAGCAATGGCGCAAGTCAGCCTGCGCGACGTGCGCAAATCCTATGTCGGGCTCGAGGTCATCCATGGCGTCTCGTGCGAGATCGCCGATGGCGAGCTCATCGTCATCGTCGGCCCCTCCGGCTGCGGCAAATCGACCCTGCTGCGCATGGTCGCCGGGCTGGAGGAGATCAGCGCCGGCGAAGTCGCGATCGGCGGCCGCGTCGTCAATGCGGTCGAGCCGAAGGACCGCGATATCGCCATGGTCTTCCAGAACTACGCCCTCTATCCCCATATGACCGTCTTCGGCAACATGGCGTACGGGCTCAAGATCCGCGGCTTGACGAAGAGCGAGATCGCCGAGCGCGTCGGCCGCGCCGCCGAGATCCTGCAACTCGACAAGCTGCTCGACCGCAAGCCGCGCGCTCTTTCCGGCGGGCAGGGCAGTGCCAACGCGTCGCCATGGGCCGCGCCATCGTGCGCGACCCGCAGGTCTTCCTGTTCGACGAGCCGCTGTCCAACCTCGACGCCAAATTGCGCGTGCAGATGCGCGTCGAGATCAAGAAGCTGCAGCAATCGCTTGCCACCACCTCGATCTACGTCACCCACGATCAGGTCGAGGCGATGACGCTGGCCGACCGCCTCATCGTCATGAATGCCGGCATCGCCGAGCAGATCGGCCCACCGATCGAGCTCTACGAGCGGCCGGCCAGCGTCTTCGTCGGCGGCTTCATCGGCTCGCCGGCGATGAATTTCCTGCCCGGCCGCGTTGCCGACGGCCATATCATGCTTGATGGCGGCGCCGCGCTGCCGCTGACGCCGGGCAGCGTCGTTGCGCCCGGTCGCGCCGTCACCGTGGGGTTGCGGCCGGAGCATTTCGCCGTCGAAGGCGCCGCCGTGTCGTTGAACCTCGCCGTCGATCTCGTCGAGATGCTCGGCGCCGACACCATCATCCACGGCAAGGTCGAAGGCGCCGGACCGAGCGTTCTTGCCCGCCTGCCGGGCACCGCCCGGGTTGCCGCCGGCCATCGCGTGCCCTTGACGATTGCGCCGGAACAGATCCACCTTTTCGACGCGGCAAGCGGCAAGCGGGTCTAAGGACTCCTACTTCGTTCTCTCCGTCGCCAGCAGCTTTTCCTTGCGCTCGACGCCCCAGCGATAGCCGCCGAGCTTGCCATCCTCGCGGATGACGCGGTGGCACGGAATGACGAGGGCGACCCGATTGTTGGCACAGGCATTGGCAACGGCACGCACGGCCTTCGGCTGACCGATCGCCGCGGCGATCGCCTGATAGCTCGCGGTCGCGCCGCGCGGGATACGGCGAAGCTCCTGCCACACCCGCCATTGAAAGCCGGTGGCGCGCAGATCGAGCGGCAGATCGATCGCCGGCTCGGCACCGGAGAGATGCGCGAGAATGGCCGCCACTGTCGGCATCAGCCTGGCATCGGCGCGGATGATCTCGGCGGCCGGATATTCGGCGCGCAATCCCTTGACGAGCGCGGCATCCTCATCACCGAGACTGACGGCGCAGACACCCCGTTCGGTGACGCCGACAAGCAGACGGCCGAGCGGGCTGGCGGCGATCGTATAAGCAATCGCGGCGCCCTTGCCGCCCTTCTTGTAGGTCGCCGGCGTCATGCCGAGCTGCGCGTCGGCGCGCTCGTAGAGGCGCGAGGCCGAGCCGTAACCCGCCTCGTAGAGGGCGCCCGCGACGCCGTCGCCGTCCCGCAGCAGGCGCTTCACCCGGGTGAGCCGGCGAGCATCGGCATATTCGCGCGGCGAAATACCGAGATGACGCTTAAAGAGGCGCTGCAGATGGAAGGGGCTGGTGCCGACCCGCGCGGCCAGAGTGCCCAGAGAGGGCGCGCCATCCTCTTCCTCTTCGAGTGCCGTCTCGATCACGGCGCAGGCGCGGCGCACGCGCGCAACGGCCGGGTCGCCGGCGGGCAGCTCGCGCGGCCGGCAGCGTAGGCAGGCGCGATAGCCCGCCCGTTCGGCCGCCTCGGGGAGGACAAAGAACTCGACATTGCCGCGCAACGGCTTGCGGCTCGGACAGGACGGCCGGCAATAGATCTGCGTCGTCCGCACGGCATAGACAAAGGCGCCATCGGCGGTGCGCGTGCGGTCCTGGACGGCACGCCAACGCTGTTCCTCGACCATCATACTCATCCTCGGTCGTGACATCGTGCTCTTGTCATATGGCATGGCGGCGCCGCCATTCTATCCGATCCTTGCCGCCAATCTAATCGGCGCGGTCGACGAGATGCATGAACGAGCCCATGACCGATCCGATGCGCAACCCGGCGGCGCCGAGCGCGCTGCCCGCGGCATCCTGCACCTCGAAGAGCCTCGCCGCCGCCGCGCCCTCGGAGACGATGCTCGCATAGTGAAATTCGTGACCGCGAAAGAGCGCGCCCGCCGCGCCCAACGGCGTGGCGGCGGCGAGGCGGAAAATGCGATAGCCGAGATGGCGGCGCCGCGCGGCGAAGCTGGTGGCCAGCGGCAACAATCCCGCCATGCGGTGCGCGATGCCGGCGCCATCGATCAGCGTCTCGCCGAGCGTCATGTAGCCGCCGCACTCGCCATAGATCGTCGCCTGCCGGTTGGCCGCCGCGCGTAACCCGGACAAGAACGCCGAGTTGCCGGCAAGAGTTTCGCCATGGAGCTCGGGATAGCCACCCGGCAGGTAGACGGCATCGGCCGCCGAAGCCGGCGCCTCGTCGGCAAGCGGCGAGAAGAACGACAGCTCGGCGCCGCCCCGCATCCAGCCTTCGAGAACCGAGGGATAGAGAAAGGCGAAGGCCGCGTCACGCGCCACCGCGATGTGCCGCCCGAGCGGCGCGAGCGGCTGCACTCGTTCGCTCGGCGCGGGAAGCGACGAACGCCGCGCCACCGCAAGCAGCGCCGCCACATCGATCGCCGCCGCGACATGATCGGCGGCGCGATCGAGAAACGCGTCGAGCGCAGCGTGCTCGCCCGCCGGCACGAGACCGAGATGGCGCGCGGGAAGCGCCAGCCCATCGCCGCGCGGGACGGCGCCGAGCACCGGCAGCATCGGCAAAGAGGCCGCGAGAGCATCGCTGAGTATCACGCGATGACGCTCGCTGCTCACGCGATTGAAGATGATTCCGGCAAGAGTGACGTCGGGGCGATGCGTCGCGAAGCCACGCACCAGCGCCGCCGCCGAGGCGCCCTGGCCGTGCGCGTCGACGATCAGCACGACGGGCCATCCGGTCAGCGCGGCGAGATCGGCGGTCGACCCTGCAGCCGCGGCGCCGGCGCCGTCGAACAGCCCCATGACGCCTTCGCAGATGACGTGCGCGGCGCGCCGCTCGAGCTGGGCGACGAGTCCCTGCAGCGTCTGGCGGCGCATCGCCCAGGGATCGAGGTTGAGGCAGGGCGCGCCTGACGCCGCGGCATGGAAGGAGGGATCGATGTAGTCCGGCCCGGCTTTCGCCGATGCGACGCCGTACCCGGCGCGGACGAGATGGCGCAATAGGCCGAGGGTGAGAACCGTCTTGCCGCTGCCCGAGGCGGGTGCGGCGAGGATGAGGCCGCCGCCGCTCACAGATGCTTGGCGATCGCGGCAGCCATCTGCTCGGCCGTGAGATTGCCGCCAAAATGCGCGAGGTAACGGCCGTCGCGATCCATCAGATAGACGATCGACGAATGATCCATGAGGTATTCACCGTCGCCTTGCTTGACCGGCTGATAGAATACCTTATAGGCGCGCGCGACCTGAGCGATCTGCTCGGCGCTTCCCGTCAAGGCGAGCAGCCGGGGATGGAAATTCTCGGCATAGGCCTTGAGCTGATCCGGCGTGTCGCGCGCGGGGTCGACGGTGATGAAGATCGGCTGCACCGCATCGCCTTTCGCCCCGAGCCGGTCGACCGCATCGCTCATCGTCTGCAGCTCGGTCGGGCAGACATCGGGACAGTAGGTATAGCCGAAATAGATCAGCATCAGCTTGCCGCGGAAATCCTCGGTGCGGCGGGTCGCGCCATTCTGGTCGACCAGTGTGAAGGGGCCGCCGACGGTGACGCCGGTCGGTGCCGCCAGTTCGGCGAGACCGGCGCCGGGCGCGTTGAGATAGAGATACTCGACGACCAGCGCGCCGAGCAGGACGGCGAGACCGACCAGGAAGATGATGAGGCCCCGTCTGGCGGCGTTGCTCACGATGCCTGCTGACGCGTCTTCACCGCGAGCGGATCGGCGACGAGGACGCGCCCGGCGAGCGCACCAAGCCAGTCGAGACCGGCGCGCAAGCGGACGACCTCGCCGACGACGATGATGGCTGGCGGCTCGATCGTCGCCGCACGCGCCGCCGCGGCAGCATTGCCGAGCGTGGTCTCGACGACGCGCTGCTCGGCGGTCGCCGCCTTGCTGACGATCGCCACCGCCTCGTCGACATGGCGGCCGCCGGCGATCAGCCGCTGCGTGATGGTATCGAGATGCTTCAGCGCCATGTAGAGAACGAGGACCGGTGCGCCCCGGGCCAACGCATGCCAGTCGAGACCGTCGGGCACGACGCCTTCGCTATTGTGGCCGGTGACGAAGGTGACGGCGGCATTGGTCTCGCGATGGGTGGTCGGGATGCCGGCATAGGTCAGCCCGCCGATCCCGGCGGTGATGCCAGGAACGATGCGGAACGGGATCTTTGCCGCGACCAGGGCAAGCGCCTCTTCGGCACCGCGGCCGAAAACGAAGGGATCGCCGCCCTTGAGACGCAACACGCGCTTGCCGGCCCGCGCCAGATGAACCAGGCGGGCCGAGATATCGGGTTGCTTCGGCGACGGCTTGCCGCCGCGTTTGCCGGCGAATTCAAGGCTGGCTCCCTGGCGCGCCAGGCGCAGAACGCGCTCGTCGACCAGCGCATCGTGGACGACCGCGTCGGCCCGGCGCAGCGCATGAAGGGCGAGGAGCGACAAGAGGCCAGGATCGCCAGGCCCGGCGCCGACGAGCCACACCGATCCGGCGGCGAAATCCGGCAGATCGAGTTCGGACAGGGAGAGTTCCGGCATGGCGAAGCGGAGACTACACCGACGCCACCCCGCAGGGGTAGTCATCTCCCCGACGCCCTCTCTACAATGCCCCATATGGCAAGGCAGCTTGACCACGGCGGCGCCGGGTCGCGCGAAACGGACGGCAGCCTGCGGCGCGGCTGGACGACGGGGGCCTGCGCGGCAGCGGCAACGCGCGCCGCCTATCAAGCCTGGCTGACCGGGCGATTTCCCGATCCGGTGACGATCCGTTTGCCAGGCGGCGCGCAGCCGAGCTTTCCCCTGGCGCTGGCGGAACGCGACGGCGAAGAGGCGCGCGCCGGCATCGTCAAAGATGCCGGCGACGATCCCGACGTCACGCATGGCGCGCTGGTGATCAGCGCCGTGCGGCCAGGTCGACCCGGCGACGGCCTCGTCTTTCGCGCCGGCACCGGCGTGGGCATGGTAACGCGCCCTGGCCTGCCGCTTGCGGTCGGCGAGCCGGCGATCAATCCGGCGCCGCGCCGGATGATCGCTGCGGCGCTTGCCGAGCTCACCGGCGAAGCGGCGCCGCCGGATCTCGTCGTCACCGTCTCGATTCCCGGCGGTGAGGCGCTCGCGGCCAAGACGCTGAACGGCCGGCTCGGCATTGTCGGCGGGCTGTCGATCCTCGGCACCACCGGTATCGTCATTCCGTATTCCTGCTCGTCGTGGATTCATTCGATTCACCGCGGTATCGACGTCGCGCGCGCCGCCGGCATCAGCCACATCGCGGCGGCAACCGGCTCGACCTCGGAGGCGGCGGTGGCGCGGCTCTATTCGCTGCCCGAGATTGCCCTCATCGACATGGGAGACTTCGTCGGCGGCACGCTCAAATATTTGCGGCGCCACCCGGTTGGCCGCCTCACCCTGGCGGGCGGTTTCGGCAAGCTGGCGAAGCTCGCCGGCGGCCATCTCGACCTCCATTCGGCGCGCAGCCGGCTCGATATCGGCTGGCTCGCCGATCGTCTCGGCGAAGTCGGCGCGCCGGAAGCGAGCGTCGCCTTCGCGCGCGGCGCCGCCGGTGGCGGCGAAGTGTTGGCCATCGCGCAGGCCGCCGCGCCGGATTGCGCCACGCGGCTGGCCGACCTCATCGCCGTCCAAGCACGCGAGGTCGCGCTGGCAACGCTGCCCGGCTCCATCACGGTCGATATCGTTGTGTTCGATCGTGCAGGGACGCTGATCGGCCATGCCGGGCCGTAGCGTTCTGCTCCTCGGCGGCACCGGCGAGGCAGCGCTCCTGGCGCTTGCCATCATCGAGCGCTTCGGCGAGACGATTGCGCTCACCACCTCGCTTGCGGGCCGCACCGCGCGCCCGATGGCGATTCCAGGGAATATCCGTATCGGCGGATTTGGCGGCGCCGAAGGGTTGGCGGCCTATCTGCGCGAGCATCGCATCGGCCTCGTCATCGATGCGACGCATCCTTTCGCCGATCAGATATCGGCACATGCTAGGGTCGCTTGCGCGGCCGCTGCCGTCGATCGCCTCATGCTGGTGCGGCCGATGTGGCGACGCCATAAGCTCGACCGTTGGATCGAGGTCGACGATCTCGCCGCCGCCGCCGCGATCGTCGGCAAAGTCGGCCGCCGCGCCTGGCTGACGGTCGGCGCCAGCGAGCTCGACGCCTTCACACATGTCACCGAGGTGCGGTTTCTGGTAAGGTTGATCCATGCGCCCATCAACCCGCTACCCCTCCGGCTGCACCAAGTGCTTCTCGGTCGCGGCCCATTCAGCCTCCTCGAGGAGCAACATGTATTGCAGCGTCACGCCATCGACGTGCTGGTCTGCAAGGCGAGTGGCGGCGCCGCCACGGAGGCCAAACTGATCGCCGCCCGCGAGGCCAGCCTGCCCGTCATCATGGTGCGCCGCCCTCCAGCCGAGCCGGGCGACGCGGTCTCTTCCGTCGACGCGGCACTCGCCTGGCTCGCTGCCTTTCTTGTCCGGACCGCCGCCGCAGCGCAGGACAATTATTCATCATGACTCATCCAATCCGCTTCGCCCTGTCACTCGCGCTGTGCCTGCTCGCCGCGCGCTCCGGTCACGCCGAGCTCAGCCTGCTGCCCGATCGCAATACCAACATCATCATCGCCGCGCAGAACAATGATCTGGAAAAAGTGCAGGGAATGCTGATCAAAGGGGTCAATCCCAATACCGTCGACGGCGATGGTCGCACCGTGTTGATTCATGCGGCGACCTCTGGCAATGCGCAACTCGCCAAGCTCGTCCTCGATGCCGGCGCTAAAACCACGCTGCTCGATAAGGCCGGAAATTCCGCCCTGCACTATGCCGCCGAGCGTGGCAATGTGGAGCTGTTGCGCATGATGCTCGATGCCAAGGCGCCGCCCGACGTGCTGAACAAGCAAGGTGCGACGCCGCTATTGATCGCTGCGGGCCGCGGCCGGATCGAGGTGGTGCGGCTGTTGATCGAGCGCGGCGCCAGCGTCAGCAAGCAGGACTTCACCGGCCGCGATGCCTTGAGCTGGGCCCAGGACAACCGACAGAACGGCATCGTACAGCTCCTGCGCCAGGCCGGCGCCAAGTAGCCGATCAGCCGTTGCGCGGTCGCAGTACGTGATGGTGGTCGGCGGCGTAGAGCCGGCTGTCGGAGAACGCTGCCGCCGCCGCGAGAACACGCCCGACGAGGATGAGGGCGGTGCGCGTGATCGCCGCCGTCTTGACCTCGGTGCGGATCGTCGCCAGCGTGCCGCGCAGGATGCGCTGGTCCGGCCAGCTTACGCGATAGGCCACGACGACCGGGCAGTCAGCACCGTAATGCGGGACAAGATCACGCACGACGCGCGCGAGATTGTTGACCGAGAGATGGATCGCCAGCGTCGCGCCTGACGCCGCGAGGGCGGACAGGCTTTCGCCCGGCGGCATCGCCGAGGCGCGCACCGCCGTCCGCGTCAACACGATCGTTTGGCTGACATCGGGCAGAGTGAGCTCGATGCCGAGCGCCGCCGCGGTCGCGGCGAAGGCCGGAACACCCGGCGTGACGTCATAGGGAATCGCCAAACCATCGAGCCGCCGCATCTGCTCGGCCACGGCGCCGTAGAGCGATGTATCGCCAGAGTGGACGCGCGCCACGTCGAGACCGGCCCCATGAGCGCGCTCCATCTCGGCGATGATCTCGTCGAGATGAAGCGGCGCCGTATCGACGACGCGCGCCCCCATCGGCGCCGCGGCGACGATGTCCGCCGGCACCAGTGAGCCGGCGTAGAGGCAGACCGGACAGCGTTCGATCAGGCGCAAGCCGCGCACGGTGATGAGATCGGCCGCGCCCGGTCCGGCACCGATGAAGTGAACGGTCAAGCGGAGTCCTCCGAGCCGCCGGGCTTCGCCGTCTTCCCGTCATAGCCGCGCGGCGTGTAGATGCGCGGCTCGCGGCCCGGGATCAGACGAGTCTCGCTGTTGCCGACGAGGACCAGCGTCAGCATGTCGACAGTCTCGGGATCGAGCTCCGCGAGCGTCGTCAGGATCAGGCTCTCATCCTTGCGGCCGAGATTGCGGGCGACGGCGACCGGCGTTGCGGGGGCGCGCTGCGCCAGCAGAATGCCGCGCGCCGCCGCCAGCTGAGTCGCGCGCCGCGCCGAGCGCGGGTTGTAGAGCGCGATGACGAAGTCTCCCGCTGCCGCCGCGGCAAGGCGGCGCTCGATCACCGGCCACGGCGTCAGCAGATCGGAGAGCGAGATGGCGCAGAAATCGTGGCCGAGCGGCGCGCCGGCGCGGGCCGCCGCCGCCTGCAACGCGGAGACGCCCGGTATCACGCTCAGCGCCACCCGCCGCCAAGCCGGCCTGTCCTCGCGGTCGATCAACTCGAAAACAAGGCTGGCGAGGCCGTAGATCCCGGCATCGCCCGAGGAGATCAGCGCCACCGCGCGCCCCGAGGCCGCAAGATCCAGGGCACGGCGCGCCCGCTCCGTCTCGGAACCGAGTCCGGTCGCATGCCGCGCCTTGCCGGCGATCGCCAGGCCGAGAAGATCGAGATAGAGCGTGTAACCGACGATATCTGTCGCCCCATCCAGCGCGGCGCTCGCCGCGGGGATGCGCCAGGCGGGATCGCCGGGGCCGATGCCGACAATCGCCAGCGTCCCTTGCGGACGTCCGATCGGTTCGGCGGGGAACGGCGTGGCGGCGCGCGCGACGGCACAGGTCGCCCGGCGCGACTTGCGCTTGGCGGCGACGAGCGCGCCGTCCGGGCCGACCGCGGCCAGGGCTGCGCCCTCGGCGACGCCGTAGCAGCCGGTCTCGCGAAAGACCGCCTCAGAGGGCGTCGCCAGGCGTGCCGTCTCGGCGCGCAGCTCCTCCGGCGTGAAGAAGCGCGCGGGAACGCCGAGACGTGCCGCCAGCGCGTGCACCGCAGGCTCATCCGCCTTGAGATCGAGCGAGACGACGACCGCGACCGAGGCGGCGGCAAGGCCGTATTCGGCGAGCGTCGCCTCGGCGAGGGCGATCAGCTCCTCGGCGGTGCAGCCGCGCTCGCAGCCGACGCCAAGCGCAAGCACCGGCGGATGCAGGACAAGATCACCGTCGCCCGGCGCTGCACGACGGTCGGTGACGCGAATGCGCAGCGCCGCCGTCGGAGCGAAAACCGTGCCGCCCGCCGTCAGCCACTCGGCGGTGCCGGCCTCGATGCTGAGCGCCACCGGCGTGCCGGCGAGCAGCGCCGCGGCGATCGGCTTGGCGCGTTCGGCATTGGCGACGTGCCAGCCCGCCGGCGGCTCGTCGAGAGCGAAGCCGAGAACGAGATCGCCGGCGGTGGTGATGGCAGAGACGCCGCCCGTCGCGGCGGCGATTGCACGCGCCAGCAGGTTGGCGCCGCGATGGCCGCCGAGCAGCGGTACGACCGCCGAGCCGTCCTCGGCGACGGCGATCACCGGCGGCTCGCTGCGCTTGTCGTCGAGCAGCGAGGCGACGGCGCGGATGAGAATTCCCGCAGCGCAGATGCCCACGATCGGCGTGCCGGCACGGAACAGCGCCGCGATGTGATCGGTCGGCCGGCCGAACAGCCGATCCGCGGCGACGCCCTTTCCCGCCGGCGCATGGAGCGACGAGCCCGGGAGTATCGCCTGCAGACGCCGCGCGAGGTCGACCGCGCTGGCGCCCAGCACCACGATTGCCGTGCCGGGCGGGAGATCACTCATCGCCCGCCCTCGCCGCCTGGTCCACGCAGCAGGATCATGGCGAAATAGGGCACGGCGGCGGCATCGATCTCGGCGAGCGTCAGACTGCGCTGGTTCGGCAGGCTGGCGCGCTCGACATAATGGGCGCGCTCGACGAGACCGAGCCGACGCAGCACGTCGCGCACCTTGGCGAAGTGGCGGCCGAGCTTGATGATGGCGGCCGCTTCGGCGCCGGCGATGCGGCGCTCGAGCTCGGCCGCGCCGAGCGTCGCCGGGATCACCGTCAAGGTCTCGTCGCGCGCGGCGAGCGGCTGTCGACCGGCGGCGGCGCAAGCGGTGAGCGAGGAAACCCCTGGCACGATCTCGACCCGGAAGCGCGCGGCAAGGCGGGAGAAGAGATACATGAAGGAGCCGTAGAAGAACGGATCACCCTGACACAATATCGCGACATCCAAGCCCGCGGCCGCTTCATCGCCGATCTCGCGCGCGGCACGGTCGTAGACATCCTGCGCCGGAAAGCGTTCGGGCACCATCGGCACGCGGATGGCGATCTCGCGCTGCGCGCCGGTGAGGAACTGCGCGACGATCGCGCGCGCGAAGCTGTCGCCGTCGAGCGGCGCCGGATAAGCGACGATGGCGGCGGCTCGCAGAATGCGCAGCGCCTTCAACGTGATAAGCTCGGGATCGCCGGGTCCGACGCCGATGCCGTAGATCGTACCGGGCGGCGACGATGTCATCGCGCCGCCGTCCCGTAGAGCCCGAGCGTGATGCGTGCGCCGCTGCGCGAATAGTTGATGCCACGCGTCTCGCCCAGGCGGATCGCCGGCGCGCCACGTGCCGCGAGAGCGGCGCGGAAGGCGGCGTCGTCGCGCTCGAGGACGAGGGCCAGCGCGTCCGGCCGTGCCACGATATCCGCCGCCGCCTGCTCGGCCGCGACGGCGCGCGTCGCGCCGCCGAGCAGAAAGATCAGGCTCGGCTCGTTATAGCCGACCGTGTCGACAACGGCACCCGCAGGCGGCGCGTGCGCGGCGACCAGCGCCGCGGCGCTCCGGCTCAACCAGAGCGTATCGAGACTCGGCAAGAGCACGGCATAGCTCGGCACGAAAACCAGGATCGCGAGGGCCGGGACGATCGCCGCCATATTCGTCAGGAAACCGCTCCACAGCTGGCGCAGCATGACGAGGCCGAAGCTGATCGTCGCCGCCGCAGGGACGAGGCTGAGCATCGCGACGCCGCCACCCCAGGCGATCGGCAAGCCGATCAGCGCGACGACCAGCGCGAGACCGACGATCGCCCACAGCGCGAAGACGATGCCGTCGAGCCACTTGCGGCGCGCGATCTCGCCGCCATGGGCGAGCGCGGCGCCGGCGAGCAGCGCGAGGGCCGGATAGACCGGCAGGAGATAATGCGGCAGCTTCGTCGGCACCAGCTCGAAGAGCAGCCAGCTCGGCACGATCCAGGCGACGAGGAAGCGGGTAGCGGCATCGCCGCGCCCGCGCCAGCCGGCAATTCCGGCGATGCCGAGCAGCGCGGAAAACGGCCACAACGTCGCCGGCGCGAGCAGCAGATAGGTGCCGGGCGGCGCACCATGCGATTCCTGCGCGCCGACAAGCTTGCCGAGGAGATCGTGACGGATCGCCTCATTGGCGAATTCGCCGCCCGTCGTCAATTGAATGGCGACGAACCAGGGCGCGGCAACGGCAAGGGCGAGGGGAAGGCCCCAGAGCGGACGCAGCGCGGCAAGCCAGCGCCAGCGCCGGTCGGCGACGCACAGCGCGGCGACGGTGAGAAGGCTGATCAGCGGCGTCACCGGCCCCTTGATCAGGATGCCGACACCTTGCGCCAGCCAGAACGCGGCGGCGAGACCGCGATGGCTGACAATGCCATCACGCGCGCCGCGATAGAGCAGGCCGAGCGCACCCTGCGCCGTCACCACGGTTGCCAGCAGCACCGCATCGGTCTTGGCGAGATGGGCTTCGGCGACCAGCAGCAGCGAGCTGGCGAGCAGCGCGGCGCCGACGAAGGCCGCTGGCCTGCCGGCGAGGCGCGCTCCGAACGCGAAGGTGAACAGCACAGCGATCGTCGCGCCGATCAGCGAGGGTAGACGATAGGGCCAGGCGGCGGTCGATGCCGGCGTGCTGAACAGCGCGACCGACGCGGCTTGCAGCCAATAGATGCCGACCGGCTTCTTGTTGCGCGCCTCGTCCTGGAAGCGGATCTGCAGGAGATCGCCGCTCTGCACCATCTGCCGCGTCGCCTGCATGAAGCGGGCCTCGTCACGGTCGAGCGGCGGCAGCGCCGCGATGCCGGGCAGGAAGAGGCAGAGGCAGAGCGCCACCAGCAGCAGCCACGGCCGCCAGCCGACGGCGAGACCGGCGATGCGCAACTCGGCCACCGGCGCGGCGATCGCGCTCATGCGGCGTCGCCCGGTTTGACGGCGGTTAGCTGCGTCACCGGCATCAGCGGACGCCAACCAAGATGCGCCCCGACCGGCGCCGCGCGCGAGATCGCCAGCCGCGTCAGCGCGCCGCCATGCCGCGCTTGCCAGTCGAGGAGGTGCGCCTCGCCCCCCACGGTCACCGCATTGGCGACCAGGCGGCCGCCCGGCGCCAACGTATCCCACAGCGTCTCGAGCAAATCCCCGGTGCCGAGTCCGCCACCGAGAAACACCGCGTCCGGACGCGGCAGGTCGGCAAGCGCCGCCGGCGCCTCGCCCGTCACGACGCGCAGATCGGGTACGCCGAGCGCGATTGCATTGCGGGCGATGAAGGCGCAGCGCTCGCTGCTGCGCTCGATGGCGATCGCCCGGCTTCGCCGCGCCGCGCGCAGCCACTCGATGGCGACGGCGCCGCATCCGGCACCGACATCCCAGAGCAATTGTCCCGGCAGCGGCGCCAGCGCGGCAATCGTCGCCGCCCGCATCTCGCGCTTGGTCAGCTGGCCATCGTTGACGAATACCTCGTCGGGCAGGCCGGCGGCACGCGACAGCGGACGCGCTCCGCGACCCGGCCGGCAGGCGAGCGCCACGGTGTTGAGATCGGCGCAGCGCCGCTCATTCCACGAATCGGCCGTCGCCGAGACGATGTTTTCGCGCACGCCGCCCATATGCTCGAGCACGGTGAGTTCGCTGGGCCCCCAGCCCGTCTCCCGCAGCAAGACGGCGATGCGGGACGGCGTTCCGCCATCCTCCGAGAGCACCAGGATTCGCTGCCCCGGCGCGAGATACAAGGCAAGCTGCGCCAAGGGGCGCCCGTGCACGGTCACCGTCTCGCATTCGGCCAGCGGCCAGGCGAGACGCGCGGCGGCCAGGCTGAACGCACCGGGCTGCGGCACGATGGTCATCTCGGCGCGGGCGAAGTTTCGAGCGAGAGTCACGCCGACGCCGTAGCACATGGGGTCGCCGCTCGCCAGCACGATAACACGTCGGCCACGCCACTCGGCGATCCGCGCGATGGTGTCGACGAGTGGCGTGTCCCAGACCAGGCGGGCTTCCTTTCCTTCGGGCACCAAAGCGAGGTGACGCGCGCCACCGACCACCAGCTCGGCGCTCGCGAGGAGGGCGGCGGCGGCGGCGGAAAGTCCGGCGACGCCGTCATCGCCAATGCCGATGATCGCGAGCCACGGGCTCATCAGTAGGCCTCGTCGCCGGCCAGCGCGTTGACTGCGGCGGCGGCGAGCGCGCTGCCGCCGCGCCGTCCGGCGAGCGCGATATAGGCGACGCCGAGCGAATTGGCGGCGAGCGCCGCCTTCGACTCGGCGGCGCCGACGAAGCCGACGGGAAAGCCAAACACGAGCGCCGGACGCGGCGCCCCCTCCTCGATCAGCTCAAGCAGGCGGAACAAAGCAGTCGGCGCATTGCCGATGGCGACGACGGCGCCGTCGAGCAGCGGCACCCACAGCTCGAGCGCGGCGGCCGATCGCGTCGTCTTGCGCTGCCGCGACAACGCCAGCACCGCGGGATCGTCAAGCAGACAGGTCACCGCATTGCCGGCGGGCAGGCGCGCGCGGATGATGCCGTGCGCCACCATCTGCGCGTCGACCAGCACCGGCGCGCCGCGCGCCAGCGCCGTCTGCCCGGCTTCGACGGCGCCGTCCGACCAGGCGAGATCGGGGAGGATCGTCGGATCGGCGACGGCGTGAACGAGGCGCAGCGCGATCGCATGGAGCGCCTGCGGGAAGCGCGTGAGATCGGTCTCCTCGCGGATGAGGGCGAAGGAGCGCTGGTAGATCGCCGCGGGGTCGCGCAGGTAATCGTAAGGCATCTAGAGGACCTCGCCCCGATTCGCCGCCGCAAGCGGGAGAGCGGGAGACTCTCGCGCACGAGCGTTGCGCGGCGGTAACGTGGTAACGCCCAGCACCCAACCTTCCTCGCTTACCACGGTATCATACTGCTCTTGCGTCAGCGCGGGATCTCCAGCCAGGATCTCGGCCAGCCCGTGGCCCTCATCGAGCCATGCGAAGTGATGAGCGATCGCCCTTACCTGGGCCGAATCCTTGACCTCGCCAGGACGTGGCTCGTTCGTTACCAGCGATGGGTAGATTTCCGCGAAGACTATGCGACCGGAATCGGCGCACTCGGCAAGGGGACGTAGGCGGTCAGCGCGGGATCATCACGCAGCCGCCGGACGATCGGGATACCGGTCAGTGCCTGGCTGCCGACCGAGCCGATACCAAGCAGCTTCCAACCCGGCTGCGGACCGCGCACGCGTCCTTCCACCAGCCGCCTTTCTTCGAGCTGTCCCGCCCCATGCCGCCGGTGATGCGTCGCCGCAAGGCAAGGGCCGATTTGCCTCGGCGGGCAGCCCCAGAACGGGAAGGCGCCACCCGAGACCCGGCGATTGAGCTCGGCGGCCGTCGCGAACCGGTTGTTCCGATTTCGCTCGTCATCGCAGAGCAGCGTCGTGATTTCGTCCCAGATAGCTCGCCAGGCCGGGCCGGCGAGATTCAGCCTCGCCGCGAGTCCGCGGGAAAAGCCGAAGGGAAAATCGAAGCCGACGAGGATCGATCGCCTCTCGTCGATCGCCGTGACCAGCATATCGCGAAGGCGGCAATAGGCGCTGTGGCGTGTCAGGGAATTCTCGAGCACGGCCTCCCTCAGCCGATCCTTCTCTCGCTGGAGAAGGCAGAACCAGATGCTGTCGCGCCCGCGGCGTGGCGTATTGGCCGCGCTCCAATCGACCATGAGATAGGAATCGAAGAGCGGGTGCGGCACGGTTCACGCCGCCCCGTCGTGATGATGGTAATGACCGTCGCCATGCGCGTGGCCGTGATCGACACCGTTGCCGTCGATGCCGCGGACATGATGGTGATGGCCGGCCTGCGGCGCCCCGACCTCGGCGCCGTAGCCGACAATCTGGGTGCGGTACTTGCAGAGCTGGCAGTTCATCGCCGGATTGCCGGTGCGGATCTCCTCGACACGCTCGGCGAAGGCATCGAGAACGAGCGGATGATCGCGCAGATAGGGTGCCTTGACGAACTCGATCGACGGAATGGCGGCGGCGACCGCGTCGGTCTCCTCGTAGATGCGCTTCACCAGGATGCCGGTGAACAGGAAATAGGGGAAGACGACGATGCGCGCGAAGCCGAGCCGGGCGACGCGCTCGAGCGCAGCGGTGACACGCGGATGGGCGACGCCGCTGAAGGCGATCTCGCTCCAGCCGAAACCCATCCCTTCACCGAGCATGCGCGCCACCTTGGCGACGTTCGAGTTGGCATCGGGGTCGTTGGTGCCGCGGCCGACGACCACGAGGAGGCTGTCGCCGCGCGGCACCGGGCGCCGCGCCGTCAGCTCGGCGGCGGCGATCCGCTCGGCGGCGGCGGCGAGCAGCTTCGCGTCGATCGCGAGGTCGCGGCCGAACTTGACCTCGATGCCGGGATTGTCGGCCATGAAGCTGTTGAGCTCCCAAGGGAGGTCGTTCTTGACGTGCGTGGCGGCGAACAGCATGCCGGGTAGCGCCAGGATGCGCTTGGCGCCGCGCGCGGCCAAGGCATCGAGCCCGTCGCGGATCATCGGCCGCGCGAATTCGAGATAGCCGGTCTCGATGTCGCAATCGGGCAGGCGGATCTTTATGCCCGCCGCGACCAGCTCGAACTCGCGGAGCGCGTCGCTGTCGCGACTACCATGTCCGCACACCATCACCGACGTCTTGTCCATACCCTCTCCTTTATGCGGCCCGCCTGCCATCAGGCGCGCCGCCAAGCTTGTTGACGACGACGGCGTGGCGCGTCGATGCTGCGCCGTCATGCTGTTCAGTCATCCGCAGGCGGCGCTCGCGCCCGGCTCGCTGCTCGTCCTCTTCGCGGCGCTGCTGCTCGACGCCGCCATCGGCGACGTGCCCAGCGTCTTCCGTCACCTGCCACATCCGATAGCGCTGGTCGGGCGGGCGATCGCCTGGTTCGACCGCCGCCTCAACCGCGAGGAGCGCAGCGAGAAGGCGCGACGCGCGCGCGGCATCTTCACCGTTGTCACGCTGGCCGCCGCCGCCGCGCTCGCCGGCTTTCTCCTCGATCGCCTGTGCCGCGCCATCGCTGTCGGCTGGCTCGTCGAGCTCATCGTCATCGCTGTGCTGGTGGCGCAGCGCAGCCTCTTCGAGCATGTCCGTGACGTCGCCGTCGCGCTGGGCGAAAGCCTCCATGCCGGGCGCGAAGCGGTCCGTCACATCGTCGGGCGCGACCCGATGAGTCTCGACGATCACGGCGTCGCCCGCGCCGGCATCGAATCGCTTGCCGAGAATTTCAGCGACGGCGTCGTCGCGCCGGTCTTCTGGACGATCCTCTTCGGCCTGCCCGGTCTCTTCGTCTACAAGACGGTCAATACGCTCGACAGCATGATCGGCCATCTCTCGCCACGCTATCGCAGCTTCGGCTGGGCGGCGGCGCGGCTCGATGACGGACTCAATCTCGTGCCCGCACGGCTTTCCGGATTTCTCCTCGCCGCCGCCGCCGCGCTGACGCCGCAGGCGCAGGGCGCCACGGCCCTTCGCATCATGCTGCGCGATGCCGGCAAACACCGCTCGCCCAATGCCGGCTGGCCCGAGGCGGCGATCGCCGGCGCGCTCGGTCTCGCCCTCGCCGGACCGCGCCGCTACCCCGAGCGCGTCGTCGAGGATCCGTGGATCGGCGACGGTCGTGCGCGGGCGACCGCCGCGGACATCTATCGCGCGCTGCTCATCTACGCCATCGCCTGCGGGTTGCAGGGCGCCGCCATCCTGGTGCTCTGGTTGGCGATCTCGCGCATGGCGGCCTAGCCCCTCAGCGCGCATGGGCGATCCCCAGCAAGGCCGCGATGTCGAGATGACGCTCGAGATGGGCCGCCAGCGCATCGAGCGTCGTCTCGACGCGCGCTTCATAGGCAAGCTTGGCATCGCCGACGCCGCCGAGCCCGGCGATGAAAGCGCGGCGGAATGCGTCGCCGGCGAACAGACCATGCAGGTAGCAGCCGGCGATCCGGCCATCGCCCGAGACCGCGCCGGCACCGCCGGCGGCCAATCGCAGCATCGGGTGTGCCAAGCCCGGACCCGTCGTCGCGCCGACATGCATCTCGTAGCCACGCACGGCTTGCCCGGTCGCGATATCGCTTCCTTCGACCTCACGTAACGTCTTCTCGGCACCGAGAATGGTATCGACATCGAGCAGGCCGAGCCCCTCGGCCGCGCCTGCCGGACCTTCGATCCCCGTCGGATCCGCGATGCGGTGGCCGAGCATCTGAAATCCGGCGCACAGGCCGAGGACGCGACCGCCACGGCGGACATGGGCAAGGATATCGATGTCCCAGCCTTCCGCACGCAAGGCGGCGAGATCGGCGAGCGTGGACTTCGATCCTGGCAGCAGCACAAGATCCGCGTCGCCGGGCAGCGGCCGTCCCGGCTCGATGACGTCGAGCGCCACATCCGGCTCGGCGGCAAGCGGATCGAGATCGTCGAAATTTGCGATGCGCGGCAGGCGTGGCACGACGACGCGCAGGCGACCGCCCTTGCGTTCCGCGGCATAGCCGTCGAGCGCCAGCCCGTCCTCGGCCGGAAGGTCGCGCGCCGCCGCGAAAAACGGCACGAGGCCGTGGCAGGCGAGGCCGGTGCGCTGGCGGATTGTTTCAAGCGCTCCGTCGAACAGCGTCGGATCGCCGCGGAACTTGTTGATGATGTAGCCCTTGAGCCGCGCCCGCTCGTCCGCCGCGAGGAGGGCGTGGGTGCCCACCAACGACGCTATGACGCCGCCGCGATCGATGTCGCCGACGAGAACGACCGACACGTCGGCCGCTTCGGCGAAGCCCATATTGGCGATGTCGGATTGCCGCAGGTTAACCTCGGCGGCGCTGCCGGCACCCTCGATCAACACGATATCGGCCGCACCGCAGATCCGCGCAAAGCTGTCGAGCACGGCAGGCAGCAGATCGGCTTTCAGCGCGTGATAGTCGCGCGCCGTCGCCGAGCGCAGCACCCGCCCCTGGACCACCACCTGGGCGCCGATTTCCGATTGCGGCTTGAGCAGCACCGGATTCATGTCGCAACTCGGCGCGACGCCGCAGGCGCGCGCTTGCAGCGCCTGGGCGCGGCCGATCTCGCCGCCATCCGCGGTCACCGCGGCATTGTTCGACATGTTCTGCGGCTTGAACGGGCGCACGACGTGGCCGCGCCGGGTCAGCGCCCGCGCCAGCCCGGCAACGAGCAGCGACTTGCCGACATCGGAGCCGGTGCCCTGCAGCATCAACGCCGCCGTGCGGCGCGCCTGTTGCATCAGAACTCGATCCCCTTCTGCGCCTTGACGCCACTGCGGAACGGGTGCTTGACCAGCGTCATCTCGGTCACCAGATCGGCGATCTCGATGAGCTCGGGCTTGGCGTTGCGTCCGGTGACGACGACGTGGAGATCACGCCGTTTGCCCTTCAATGTCTCGATCACCTCGACAAGCGGCAGGTAGTCGTAGCGCAGCACGATGTTGAGCTCATCGAGCAGCACCAGGCTGTAGGCGGGATCGGCGATCATCGTCTTCGCCATCTCCCAAGCCGCCTGTGCCGCGGCGATGTCGCGAGCACGGTCGCGCGTCTCCCAGGTGAAGCCCTCGCCCATGGCGCGGCAGGTAACGAGATCGGGGAAGCGGTCGAGAACGACGCGCTCGCCGGTACCCCAGACGCCCTTGACGAACTGGACGATGCCGACGCGCATGCCATGACCGATGCAGCGCATCACCATGCCGAAAGCGGCGGTCGATTTCCCTTTGCCGGTGCCGGTATAGACGATGAGGAGGCCGCGCTCCTCGGTCTTGGTGGCTAGGATCTTGGCGCGCGCCGCATGCTGCTTCGCCTTCTTCTCGTTGCCTTGATAGCTCCGCGAGACGGCTGGCCGCGCTGTTGAGGCGGGGCCGCCACAGGCCGCGCTCGATCGCCTCGGCCAGCCGTCGGCTCATCTCGGCGAGCGCGTCGGGATTGTGCGCGGCGACGAAGCTTCGCACCGTGTCGTCGCCGATATAGGCATCGTAGACGAGGTCGAAATGATGGTCCTTCACCGCGCGCGCGGTGGCGGCGAAGGCGAAGAGATAGTCGACCGTCGCGGCGATCTCGCAGGCGCCCTTGTAGCCGTGGCGCATAACCCCGGCGAGCCATTTCGGGTTGACCGCACGGGCACGGACGACGCGGCCGATCTCATCCGCGAGGGTGCGGATGCGCGGCGTCTCCGGACGCGAGTGATCGCCATGCCAGATCGTCGGTTGCCGGCCGGACAGATGGCGAATGGCGACGGCGAGACCGCCCTCGAACTGGTAATAATCGTCGCTGTCGAGAACATCGTGCTCGCGATTATCCTGGTTGTGCACGACAGCCTCTGCCGCAGCGAGGCGGGCACGGAAGAGCTCGCTTTCAGCGACGCCTTCGGTGCCGCCGCCATAGGCATAGCTGCCCCAGGCGAGATAGGCGTCGGCGAGATCACCATCGCCCTGCCAGCCGCCTTCGTCGATCAGCGCCTGCAGGCCGGCACCATAGGCACCCGGCTTTGAGCCGAAGACGCGATGGCCGGCGCGACGCGCTGCGGTCTCGGGCGACACGCCTTGGCGCTCGAGCGCGCCACGGTCGGCAACGACGCGCGCGGCCAATGGATTGACATCTTCCGGCTCATCAAGCGCGGCGACGGCGCGCGACGCCGAATCGACGAGGTCGAGGAGAGCGGGGAAGGCGTCGCGGAAGAAGCCGGAGACCCGCAAGGTGACGTCGACCCGCGGCCGGTCGAGCAAGCCGGCGGGCAGAATCTCGAAGCCGGTGACGCGCCCCGTCTTCACCTCCCATTGCGGCCGGACACCCATCAGCGCCAGCGCCTGGGCGACGTCATCGCCGCCCGTCCGCATGCACGACGTGCCCCAGGCGGAGAGCGCCAGGCGGCGGGGATAGACACCATGCTCCTGGGCATGCAGCTCGACGAGAAGCTGCGCCGATTTCCACCCCAGTTGCCAGGCTGCCGGCGTCGGCACGACGCGACTGTCGACCGAATAGAAATTTCGTCCCGTCGGCAACACTTCGGGACGCCCGCGACTCGGCGCGCCCGATGGGCCGGGGGCGACGAAGCGGCCAGCAAGCCCGGCGAGGATGCCGGCGATCTCTGCCCGGCCGCACGACGCGACCATCGGGCGAAGCTCGCTGGCGATCCAGTCGAGAATGGGGCGGGTCGCCGGCCAGCCCCTATTCGCGTCATCCCCCTCTCCCGCTTGCGGGAGAGGGTCGGGGTGAGGGCTGGTCGTGGCAGATTCTGCCGCCACTGAGCTAGAGAACTCGGCGCCCTCACCCTGCCCTCTCCCGCAAGCGGGAGAGGGTTCAATCTGCGCCGTCGCGTCAACGAGCTTGCGTGCCAAAGCCTCGAGGCGCTCGACGGTGTCGCCGTTGGTGCGCCACGGCTCCGTCGACGACAGAATGGCCGGCCGCTTGCCACGCCAGGCAGCACCGAGCTCGCAATCGAGCGGATCGAAATCGAGAGCGAGATCGCTTGCCAGCGCACGGATCAGCGATGCCTGCTCCGGCGCGGCGCCACGCGGCAGGCGGACGAGCGCAACCAGGAGGTCGATGAGCTGATCGCCGTGCGGCGCGCGGCCGAAGACATGCAGCCCGTCGCGGATCTGCATCTCCTTCAGCTCGCAGAGATAGGTATCGAGCTTGCCGAGCGCCCGATCTGCGGTCTCGTCGACCGCGATGCCGCAATCGCGATCGAGTCCGGTGGCGCGGATGAGCTCGATGATCTGGACCGTCAGCGGCTTCAGTCGCCGCGGGTCGCTGCCCGACGCTTCGTAATATTCATCGACGAGACGCTCGAGCTCGGCGACGCGGCCATAGCTCTCGGCACGCGTCAGCGGCGGCGTCAGATGATCGATGATGACGGCTTGCGCGCGGCGCTTGGCTTGCGTGCCTTCGCCGGGATCGTTGACGATGAAGGGATAAAGATGCGGCAGCGGACCGAGCGCGATCTCGGGGAAGCATTCCGCCGACAGCGCTACCGCCTTGCCGGGCAGCCATTCGAGATTGCCGTGCTTGCCCATATGGACCACGGCGTCCGCACGGAAGCCGTCGGCCAGCCAGGCATAAAAGGCAAGATAGCCGTGCGGCGGCACCAAATCCGGTGCGTGATAGCTCGCCGCCGGATCGATATTGTAGCCGCGCGCCGGCTGCAGGCAGATCGCGACCTTGCCGAGACGAAACGCCGGGACGGCGAAGCTGCCGCAATCGAGGCGGCTCTCGCGGAAGAACGGATCGCGCTCGGGCGCACCCCAGCGCGCAGTCACCGCCTCCTGCACGGCGTGCGGCAACGTCGCGAAGAAGGCGGCATAGTCGCTGCGCGGGAAGCTCTCTTCGACCATCCGGCCGGGATCGGCATTGGTCGGGCCGGCGAGAAGCCGCCCAACCAGCGCATCGCCATCGGGCGGAATCTCGGGAATCTCGTAGCCGGCCGCCGCCATGGCGCGGAGGATCTCGACGGTCGCCGCCGGCGTATCGAGGCCGACGCCGTTGCCAACGCGACCGTCGCGATTGGGATAGTTGGCGAGCACGATGGCAATGCGGCGCTCGGCCGCCGTCTTGCCGCGCAGGCGCAGCCAATTGCGCGCGAGGTCGGCAACGAAGGCGACACGGTCGGCAATCGGCCGGTAGGCGATGAGGTCAGCCTCGGTGAGCGGATCGCGCACCGCGCCGCCCTTGAACGAGAGCGCTCGCGTGATGATGCGGCCGTCGACCTCGGGCAGCGTAATGTTCATGGCGATGTCGCTGGCGCCGAGGCCGCGCGTGCCGGCGCGCCAGACCTCTGCGCTGCCGCCGGAAAAGATGATTTGCAGAACCGGGCTATCGAAGGCGTCGAAGGGTGTCGCGCTGCGCGAGGCGCCCGGCGAGGACACGGCGAAACCGCTCGCGTTGAGGACGATGCCAGGCGGCGCCGCGGCTAGAATGTCGGCGACGATGGCGGCGGCTTGCGGATCCTTGAGGCTCTGGACGAAGAGCGGCAGCGGGTTGACGCCGCGCGCGCCGAGCGCGGCAACCAGGGCGTCGATCGGCGCCGTATTGCCTGATTGGACGAGCGCGCGATAGAAAAAGATCGCCGCGACCGGCGCGTCGGCACGCCACGCCGCGCGGATCACGGCGAGATCGGGCAGCGACTGGCCGGGCCAATAGAGACCGGCGCGCAGCAGCGGCGCTGGCTCGCGCCATGCCGTCTCGCCGTGCCCGATCAGCGCGGCGGCATAGCGCAGACAGTGCTCCGCATTGCCGATGCCGCCCTCGACGAGATAGCGCCATAGGCGCTGTACCGACTCGTGCGGCACGGTGCTCGCGGAGGCCAGCTCCGGATCCGGCCGCTCATCGCCCGGCAGGAGGGCGAGCGCGATGCCGCGCTCGCGGCACAAGGCCGCCAGCCGGTCGACGCCGTAGCTCCAGTATCCGCGGCCGCCGAGAATGCGGGCGACGACCAGCCGCGCCCTGGCGACGACGCGCTCGGCATAGAGGTCGACCGAATAGTGGTGACCGAGCCGCGCGAGATTCGCGAGGCGCAGGCTGGGCCAATCCGGCATCGCCTCGACCAGGCGGCGCTGCGCCGCGGCCAGGCAGGCGATCTCGCTATCCGCCGCCGACAGGATGACGATGTCAGCCGGGCTCTGAGCGAGATCGACGGCTTCCGTGCCGTCAGCGATCGTCCCGGCGTGGGCGGCGAGAAGATGCATCAGCCTTGCAGCGCCGCGGCGATCGCCGCCTGGTCGAGGCCCTTGCGGCCGATGACGACGAGGCGGCTGGCGCGCGCCTCGCCGGCACCCCAGGGGCGGTCGAAATAATGCTGCACGCGACCACCGACCCCTTGGACGACCTGACGCAGCTCCTTGCCAGGAACGGCCAGAAAACCCTTGAGGCGCAATATGTCGTGCGCCGCGATCGCGGCGCCGATCCGGGCGAGGAAAGCGGCGGTATCGGCGACCGGACCGCGCTCGACGACGAAGCTCTCGAAATCGTCGTGATCGTGCGCCTCGCCGGGCGGATGATGCGACGGACGATTCGTCAGATCGTCCTCGGCCGCGGCGGCGAGGCCGAGCAGCAGCGCCGGCGGCAGCGCGCCATGTGCCGCCTCGACCAGCTTGACCTGCGGGCGCAACCGCGCCGCAAGCGCGGCATGCGTCGCCGCACACAGCGCTGGATCGAGCAGATCGCTCTTGTTGAGGATGACGAGATCGGCGCAGGCAAGCTGGTCGGAGAAGACCTCCTCCAGCGGATTGTCGTGGTCGAGCGCGGGATCGGCCGCGCGCTGCGCCGCAAGCGCCGCCGGATCGTCGGCGAAGCGACCGGCGGCCAGCGCCGCGGCGTCGATGACGACGACGACGCCGTCGACCGAGACGCGGCTCTTGACCTCCGGCCAGTTGAAGGCCTGGACGAGCGGCTGGGGCAGCGCCAGGCCGGAGGTCTCGATGACGATGTGGTCGGGTGGCTCGGCACGGTCGAGCAGCCCCTGCAGCGTCGGCAGGAAATCATCGGCGACGGTGCAGCAGATGCAGCCATTGGCGAGCTCGACGACGTCCTCCGCGCGACAATCCGCGATACCGCAGCCGAGCAGCAGTTCGCGATCGATGCCGAGCTCGCCGAACTCGTTGATGACGAAGGCGAGGCGGCGACCGTCGGCGTGCGCGATGAGATGGCGGATAAGGCTGGTCTTGCCGGCGCCGAGGAAGCCGGTGACGATGGTGGCTGGGATCTTTCGCATGGGCTCCTAGCGCCTGGGTTCCTTGAGGATGAGCGGCAAGCCTGCCGCGACGAAGACGACGCGATCGGCGATCGAAGCGACGGCCTGGTTCAACGTCCCGGCGTGGTCGCGGAATTCGCGCGCCAACGCATTGTCCGGCACGATGCCAAGCCCGACCTCGTTGGCGACGAGGACGAGCGGTCCGGCTAGCGCCGGGAGGGCGGCGATGAGCCCGGCCGTGTCCGCCGCGATGTCGCGGCCGGCGAGCAGCAGATTCGACAGCCATAGCGTCAGGCAATCGACGAGGATCGGGCGGTCGGGCCGCGCCATCTCGGCAAGGCTCGCGACCAGCGCGAGCGGCTCTTCGACCGTCTGCCAGCGGGTCGCGCTTTGCCCAGCGCGGCGGCATCGGTGGCGCCTTATGCGCTCCGCCATCTCGCCGTCGCGCGACTCGGCGGTCGCCAGGTAAACGGCAGCGCCGACGGCGCCCTCGATCAGCCCCTCGGCATAGCGGCTCTTGCCCGAGCGCGCCCCGCCGAGCACCAGCGTGAGGTGCGGCAGCGAAGGCGCATCGCAAAGCGGCACGTGTGCCGCGGCAGGTTCTGTCAAGACGCTCTCCATCCTCCGCCCGAGGAAGGTCGATGGGCCGCGGACGAGGAGGTCTCCTGGCTCGGGGTCGTCGACCGCGGCGCCTTCCCAGCCGATCTGAGGACCGGCCAGTGGCGCGTGCCGCGGTCTCGCCGCTTACAGTTGCGGGGGCAGCGCCGGTATCGCACCGGACTTCCCTGTCTCGTCACGCCGGGCGAAACTAGCATGCGGCTGGCGGACTGACCAGAACTGTCGCCGCGCCGGGTGCCCGCCGTTTCGCGCATCAGTGGAACAATTCCGCATCAGCCAACGTTTTCGCACGGGAATACCCTAGCTGAGTCCAGCGAGGCAGCGCCTCGGACGGCGCAGTTTTCAACGACTAGAAGGAGAAGCAATATGCGTCGCTTAGCATTGACGTCGGTCGCCGCTTCCCTGTTGCTGGGCGGCACTTCGCTCGCCATCGCGCAGACAACGACGACGGTGGTCACGACGACCGCTCCGACCTACTACTCCGATTACTATCGGGTACCCTATTATAAGTCGGCCCCGTCGATGGGCGAGCTGGCGCAGATCCTGATCGCCGCCGGCTATTCGAACCCGAGCGGCCTCGAGCTCAACGGCGATGTCTGGACCGGCACGGCGGTGATGGAGAACCACCCCGTCAAGATCCGCTTCGATCGCCAGGGCATCTGGCAGCTGACCAAGTAGCGCCGCGCTCAGATCGGCGACTGATTGACCGCGGCGACGCGCCACGGGTGACCGTGCCCGGCGCCGCGGTGACGCTCGATATGGGTGATCGAGCAATTGTCGATGGTGAAGGCGAGCGCCACTTCCGGGGCGAGATCGAGCGCCTCGGCGATGGCGCAGCGTATCGTGCCGCCATGGGTGACGGCGATGATGTTGCGCCCGGCATAGCGCTCCTCGAGGCGGCGGATGGCGACCCGCACGCGCTCGAGCAGGTCGAGGAAGCTTTCGCCGCCCGCCGGCGCCATGCTGACCGGCGCCAGCCAGAAGCGATGATAGGCCTCGCCGAGCAGCGCCGGCAGATCGCTGTATTTCTTGCCGTGCCACTCGCCGAAGCTCTGCTCGTTGAGCGCTTGCTCGACGACGACGCCGGGTCCCGGGATCGGATCGGGGCCGGGCAGGCCGGCGCGCACGATCGCGGCCGCCGTCTGATGGGTGCGCTGCAGCGCGCTGGTGATCCACACCGCGTCGCGCGGCAGCCGCACCGCGAGCCCGGCGAAGACCGCCGCGTTGCCGCAATCGCAAGGCAGATCGGTCTGGCCGTAAACGGCGCCGTCATTGACGGTGACAGGGGCGTGGCGGACCCACCACCAATTGGTCGTGGTCATGCGGCAGCGGCGGCGGTCAGCAACATGGCGATCTCTCCGATCTGCTGGGCGGCGCCCAGAACGTCGCCGGTGTAGCCGCCGATCTGACCGCGCGCAAGCGCGGCGAGGGCGGCGACCGCGGCCGCCGCGACGATGAGGCCGAGAAGACCGGACCCGACGCCGAGGCAGAACAGCGCCATGACGAGAGCGATCGCCAGGCACCAGCCGATCGCGGCATCGTCGGGCTGCCCGGCCGCCACCCCCAGCCCGTCCTCGCGCGCCGATTCGAGCCGCCGCATGACCATCGGCAGGAAGGCGCGCGACACCGCATGGGCGGCGATCAGCGCCAGCCCGGCGCGCGGCGACGTCAGCGTCGCCAGCGCGGCGGCGCGCAGGGCGACGCTGAAGACAAGGGCGAGCACGCCATAGGTGCCGCTGCGGCTGTCGCGCATGATCGCCAGCTTGCGTTCCAGCTCGGCGCCGCCGCCGAAGCCGTCCGCCGTGTCGGCCAGCCCATCCTCGTGCAGCCCGCCGGTGACCGCGACGGTCGTCGCCACGGCGAGGAGGCCGGCGATCAGCGCCGGAAGGCCGAGCGCGGTGGCCAGCGCGAAGACCGCCCAGCCGGCCAGGCCGACGAGGATGCCGACCAGCGGAAAGGCGCGCATCACGACGGCCAGGGGTCGCGACCGCGACGTCTCGAGACTGCCGAGCGGCAGGCGCGTCAGGAACCGCGCGGCGGCGACGAGATCGTCCTGCCACCCCGCGAGCGCGCTGCGGATCGCCGCCTTCAAGGCCTCTGCGTCGAACTCCATGCCGCAGCTTAGCGAAACGAGCGGATGGTCTCCACCCTGCGTGCCGGCGGTGCGGCGATTTTCCCTTGGCGTGCCCGTCGCCTTCGTCGAGAGTGCGGCGCCTTGCCCTTGCCGACCGATCGGATCACCGAGATGCCAGCCGACGCCCCCGCCGCTCCGCTCCCCCGCAGCACACCGCCCGGTACGCCCCCCGGTACACCGCCGGGCACGCTCGATGAAATGCGCGCGCTGCTGCGCCAGCTGCCCGGGCCGGATCTCGAATCCGGCACGGCGGCGGCGCTGCGCGAGGCGCAGCTCACCAAGCCGGCCGGCGCGCTCGGCCGGCTCGAGGCGCTCGCCGCCTGGTTCGCCACTTGGCAGGGCAAGCACCCGCCGGTGCTGCGCCGCCCGCGCACCGCCGTCTTCGCCGCCAATCACGGCGTCGCCGCGCGCGGCGTCTCCGCCTATCCCGCCGCGGTAACGGCGCAGATGGTGGCGAATTTCGTCGCCGGCGGCGCCGCGGTCAACCAGCTCTGCCAGAGCGTCGACGCCGATCTGCGCGTCTATGAGATGGCGCTCGAGACGCCGACGCAGGATTTCACCGCGGCACCCGCGATGGACGAGGCGGAGTGCGCCCAGGCGATGGCCTATGGCATGATGGCGGTCGAGCCCGGCATCGATGTGCTGGCGCTCGGCGAGATGGGCATCGCCAATACCACGGCGGCGGCAGCCTTGTGCGGCGCCCTCTTCGGCGGCAGCGCCGCCGACTGGGTCGGCCCGGGAACCGGCATCGCCGGCGCGGCGCTGCAGCACAAGATTGCCATCGTCGAGGAGGCCCTGGCCTTCCACCGCCCGTCGCTCGGCGATCCCTTCGAGACGCTGCGCCGACTTGGCGGGCTCGAATTCGCGGCGATCGCCGGCGCCGTCATGGCGGCGCGGCTCGCCCGCGTGCCGGTGGTGCTCGACGGCTTCGCCTGCACGGCGGCGGCTTCGGTGCTCTTCGCCGCCGATCCGCGCGCCCTCGACCATTGCATCGTCGCCCACCGCTCGACCGAGCCCGGCCACAGCCGCCTGCTCGCCCGCATCGGGCAAGAACCGCTGCTCGATCTCGGCATGCGGCTCGGCGAGGGCTCGGGGGCGACCTTGGCGATCGCCATCTTGAAGGCGGCGGTCGCCTGCCATACCGGCATGGCGACCTTCGCCGAGGCCGGCGTCAGCACCCGGGCGAGCTGACAAGGGAGGGCGGGCTGACGAGGGAGGGCGGGCTGACGAGGGGCCGCTCATTCGCCGACCTGCAGCAGCGCGCCGCGCCGGCGGGCGCCGCGGAAGGCGTAGAGGAAGGCGGCGGCGCCGAGCCCGAGATAGACGAGATCGAGGCCCAGCGCGGCGAGGAAGTCGCCCCAGCGGAAGACATGCTCGAACATCACCGCGCGCATGCCCTCGAAGACATGCGCGGAGGGCAGCGCCAGGGCGACATATTGCAGCGCCGGCGGCAGCACCGTCACCGGGTAGTAGACGGCGCTGATCGGGGCGAGGACGAAGATGGCCAGCCAGGCGACGCTCTCGGCGCCCTGGCCGTGGCGCAGGATGAGGGCGCTGATCATCAGCCCGAGCGCCCAGCCCATGACCAGCAGAGTGACGAAGAAGGCGATGAGCGGCAGGCCGAGGCTGAAGATCGAGTAGTGGTAGAGCGGAATCGCCAGCAGCATCGCCGGGACGACGCCGATCAGCACGCGCACGAAGCTCATGGCGATGAGCGACAGGATCCATTCGTAAGGGCGCAGCGGGCTGACGAAGAGATGGCCGAGATTGCGCGCCCAGATCTCCTCGAGAAAGGACATCGAGAGGCCGAGCTGGCCGCGGAAGAGGACGTCCCACAGCAGCACGGCGGCGATCAGCACGCCGAAGGCGCGCGCCACCCAGCTCGAATTGGTCATCAGGAACTGGCTCATGAAGCCCCAGAGGATCATCTGGATGGTCGGCCAGTAGACGAGCTCGAGGGCGCGCGGCCAGGACGAGCGCAAGAGATAGAGATAGCGCAGCAGCATGGCGTAGACGCGGCCCGGCGAGAAGCCGCCGCCGATATCGTGCGCGAGGCGCCAGCCGGCGGTCTCGGCCGGCGGCGTCATCGCGCACCGACCAGCACGTCGCCGCGCGAGGTGCCGCGGGCGATGTCGAGAAAGACCTCCTCGAGATCGGCGCGGCCATAGCGGTCGATCAGCTCGGCCGGCGAGCCGCGATCGACGATGCGGCCCTGGCGCATCATCATGACGTCGGAGCACAGCCGCTCGACCTCACCCATATTGTGCGAGGCGAGCAGGATGGTGGCCTGGGTGCGCGCGCGGTAGGTCTCGAGATAGGTGCGCACCCAATCGCCGCTATCGGGGTCGAGCGAGGCGGTCGGCTCGTCGAGGAGGAGCAGCGCCGGCTCGTTGAGCAACGCCTTGGCAAGCACCACACGGGTCTTCTGCCCGGCCGAGAGATCGCCGGTCTTGCGGTCGAGGAATTCGGCGATCCGGAGCTCGTCGGCGAGCGCCGCGATGCGCGCGGCGCGATCCTTCAGCCCGTAGAGCCGGGCATAGATGAGGAGGTTCTGGCGCACCGTCAGGCGACGCGGCAGGTCGACATAGGGCGAGGAGAAATTCATCCGCGGCAGCACGCGGAAGCGATGCCGCCGCATGTCCTCGCCGAGGATGCTTATGGTGCCGGCATCGGGCAGCAGCAGCCCGAGCAGCATCGACAGCGTCGTCGTCTTGCCGGCGCCGTTGCCGCCGAGCAAAGCGGCGGTGACGCCGCGCGGCACGGCGAAGCCGATGGCGTCGACGGCGATGACGTCCTTGAAGCGCTTGGTCAAGCCGTCGACCGCGATGGCGATCTCGGCGGCTTGACTGGGGGCGGGCGGCGGGGACACGCAGCGAATATGGCGCAGCCAGCCATTCCCGGCCAGCCGGAACAAATTCCTCTCCCCTCGCTCCCGGCGTGGCTTCGCCATGCCTGCCGAGACAGCGGGGACCAAAGGTCCCCGCGAGAGCGGGAGAGGGAGGAGCCTGCCGCAGGTGGGAGGGTGAGGGGGCTGCGGCCGCGAGCGAGATGCGGCGCCGTCCCCCTCACCTCCCCGTTGCGCCGCAACGGGTCCCCTCCTCTCCCGCAAGGGGAGAGGAGAAGGTGCACTGCCGGGTGGTAAGCGGCTCTGCCGCGAATCAGCGATTTTCGGTCGCGCCGGTGCTACCATCTTTTCGTCATGACGCCCTTTTTCACCTATCCCGGCCTCCCGCAGGAGGAGGATGGCGGCGCCGCCGGGGTCAGCCTGCGGCGCCTCATCTCGATGCGCTGGGTCGCTGTCGGCGGCCAGGCCGCCGCCTTGCTCGTCGTCCATTTCGGGCTCGGCTTCGACCTGCCGATCGTGCCGACCCTTGCCGTCGTCGCCGCCTCGGCGCTGATCAATCTCGGCCAGCTCGTGCGGCGCCGGCCGCAGCGCCGGCTGAGCGAGCGCGACGCCACCTTCACCCTTGCCTATGACGTGCTGCAGCTCGGCCTCTTGCTCTTCCTGACCGGCGGCCTCGAGAATCCCTTCGCCATCTTGATGATCGCGCCGGTGACGGTGGCGGCGACCATCCTGTCGCGGCGCAGCGTCATCTTCCTGAGCGCCCTGGCGATCAGCGCCATCACCCTGCTGGCGGTCGAGCATTGGCCGCTGCCGTGGCGCGGCGTCCCGCCGGCCCTGCCGTCGGCCTATGTCTTCGGCATCTGGTCGGCGCTCGCCCTCTCGACGATCTTCATCGCCGCCTATGCCTGGAGCGTCGCCGGCGAGGCGAGGCGCATCCGCGACGCCTTCGCCGCGACCCAGCTCGCCCTCGCCCGCGAGCAGCGCATCTCGGCCGTCGGCGCCCTCGCCGCCGCCGCCGCCCATGAGCTCGGCAGCCCGCTCGGCACCATCGCTGTGATCGCCAAGGAGCTCGTCCGCGAGCTGCCTTCGGACAGCCCCTATGCCGAGGACGCGGCGCTGCTGCTGAGCCAGAGCGAGCGCTGCCGCACCATCCTCGCCGAGCTCTCGCACCGCCCCGAGGCGGAAGGCAGCTCGCCCTTCACCCGGCTGCCGATCTCGGCGCTGGTCGAGGCGGCCGGCGCGCCCTATCGCGCCCGCGGCGTACATGTCATCTATGCGACGGCGACCAGCACCGGCGAGGAGCCGCAAGTGGCGCGCCGGCCGGAGATCATGCACGGGCTCGGCAATCTCATCCAGAACGCCATCCAGTTCGCCAGCCGCGAGGTCAGCGCCACCATCGCCTGGGACCGCGACGCGGTGACCGTCGAGATCGTCGATGACGGGCCCGGCTTCGCCCCCCATCTGTTGCCGCGCCTCGGCCAACCCTATCTCTCGAACCGAGCGGCCCAACCCGCCAAACCCGCGGGTCGCCACGGCGAGCCGGTCGGCGAGGCGCAGCATATGGGGCTCGGCATCTTCATCGCGCAGACCCTGCTCGAGCGCACCGGGGCGCGGCTCGATTTCGGCAATCTGCCCGAGGGCGGCGCGCAGGTCGTGATTCATTGGCCGCGCGCCGCGCTGGAGACCTCGGACGGCCAGCGCGACGACAACCCGGCGGGCGTCGGGCCGGCCAGCGGCAAGCTGCCAATAGAACAAGGGGTTCCGGTATGACAGATCCCACGACGCCGCCCTCGAAGCGCGCGGCGGGAAGCGAGACGGAGGAGGTCGCCATGTCACTGCGTGGCCTGCCCGAGGCCGAGCGCCGGCTGCTCATCGTCGATGACGACGCGCCATTCTGCCAACGCCTCGCCCGCGCCATGGAGAAACGCGGCTTCGTCGTCGACACCGCCGAGAGCGTCGCCGGCGGCATCGCCGCCGCGCATGAGCGGCCGCCCGCCTTCGCGGTGGTCGATCTGCGCCTCAGCGATGGCAGCGGACTCGACGTGGTCAGCGCGCTGCGCCAGGGCAAGTCGGGAACCCGCATCGTCATGCTGACCGGCTATGGCAACATCGCCACCGCGGTCGCCGCGGTGAAGGCCGGCGCCATCGACTACCTGCCGAAACCCGCCGATGCCGACGCGGTCGAGCGCGCTCTGTTCGCCGGCGACGCCGCCCTGCCGCCGCCGCCGGTCGACCCGATGTCGGCCGACCGCGTGCGCTGGGAGCATATCCAGCGTGTTTTCGAGCAATGCGACCGCAACGTCTCGGAGACCGCCCGCCGCCTCAAGATGCACCGCCGCACGCTGCAACGCATGCTGAGCAAGCACGCGCCAAGGAGCTGAGGACCCCGTCCGGAGGGGTCCGCGCCTGTAAACAACAGGCAAAATACAGGCGGACGGTGGTATCCTGTGCGTGGGCACTCGCCAAAAAAGAGAAATCCGGCGGCCGATAGGACGGGCCGAAGGGGGTGTTGCGGGTAGGGAGAGAGGCCATATCATGTCCGATTTATATCGGAATGGGGCATTAATGTCAAGTTTATTTGGACATGACTGGACCACGCTGAATCGCGCCCAATATCGTCATGTCCGGACTTGATCCGGGCATCCACGCCTTCGGACATAGCCAGAAAGGCGTGGATGCCCGGATCTAGTCCGGGCATGACGTTTCAGAGTTTGCCGGTTTGAGAATTAAGATCCCTGGCGCCGTAGATTTTTTATCTAACGTTGAATATTTTATCTATATGACATCACCGATGAACACCCCTCTCACCCCCGAGATGTGTCGCGCCGGGCGGGCGCTGCTTGGTCTCAGCCAGGCGGCTCTGGCGGCTCGGGCGGGGGTGGCGCGGCTGACGGTCGCCGATTTCGAGCGCGCCTCCCGCCAGCCGATTGCCGCCAATCTGGCGGCGATCCGGTCGGCGCTCGCCGATTCGGGCATCGATCTGCTGCCCGGCGGCGCCGTCTTGCACGACACCCATCCCGAAGGTCTCGGAATGCCGGCCGGCACCGACCGGCGCCTCGCCACCGTCCTGCGTACCCTGCAGGCGAACGCCGATCGTCTGCGCCGGCTCGGGGTGCGGCATCTGTCGATCTTCGGCTCGACGGCGCGCGGCACGGCGCGACCCGACAGCGACGTCGATCTGCTCATCGAGCTCGATGCGCAGCGCAAGATCGACCTGTTCGACTACGCCGGCATCGTCGGCGAGATTCAGCGGCTGATTACGCATCCCGTCGACGTGGCGCGACGCGACAAGCTGAAGCCCGATGTCGTCGCCGAGGCGCTCAGGGACGAGATCCGTGCCTTCTAGAGCGATTCCGCCCACGCGGTATCACTCTAGAGTTTGCCTCTAGCCGCTCATGCGCCGCGCGGGCTTCTCGCATGGTTCCGCTTGAGCGGAACATGCTCCGGCGATCGGGCCCGGCGGCTGCGCGGCGTGCTGGTGAATATCGCCCGCATCCGGCGCCACACCGGCGGCATGACCGCCGAAATTTTCCTCGCCGACGAGAAGACCCAGGATGCCGTCGAGCGCTGTCTGGAGCGGATCTCGGAAGCGGCGCGCAAGATCGGCGACGGGCTCGACGCGAAATATCCCGCGGTGGAGTTCCACAAGCTGCGGCAGCTCGGCAGCGTCCTGCGCCACGATTACGACGATTTCAGCGCCGATTTGCTGTGGCTGTCGCTGACGGAGCGGCTGGACCTATTGGAAGACGCCTGTCGAGCGGAACTGGCAGCGCGCTGAGCGCCTTCGATTTGAGAGCGAAACCCTTGCGTTTCAATTTGGCATGGGCTCGCGTCCTCGACCTGGCCGGTCGCGATATCGCCTAGGAGCTTAGCGAGGGAGGTTGGATCGCGGAGCCGCTTGAGTCGCTTGGTGGCCGTTTCGAAAGGCGACGTCGGTCGACATAAATGGCAACGGCAACCGCCACTACGACAAGACCATTGGTCCAAATCCGCCACGCACGGGGATTCTCGTCGAATATCTCCATGGCTGTTGAGATCGAGAACAACAGGATGTTCGCGCAATAAATATAGAAGCTGGCTTTCGGCGTCATGGCCAGGAGTGTGCCATCGTCAGACGTTTGGCGCTAGGCATGTCCAAGAGCGCGGCATTTCAAACTGAGACTCTAATCCACGCGGCAATCGGCTTGACCAAGAACCCGTCGGCCCACGATCATCGCCCGGCGGCGATCCGCCCGGGGGGAGTCACGCATGAATCTGTTGTCGCCATCGCTGCACAAGGGCGCGGCTGCCGCGCTCGTCGCCCTGCTGCTCTGTCTCGGCGCGGCGGCGCGTGCCGACGAGCTGCGGATCGGCGTCGCGACGCTGCCGACCTCGGTCGATCCGCATTTCTACAATCTGCAGGAAAACATCAGCCTCTCGATGCATGTCTTCGACCGGCTGACGCAGCGCGGCGCCGATGCCAGCCTGCAGCCCGCCCTGGCGCTGAGCTGGCGCCCGCTCGGCGACACGGTGTGGGAGTTCACGCTGCGCCAAGGCGTCCGCTGGCATGACGGCCAGAGCTTTACCGCCGACGACGTCGCCTTCACCGTCGCGCGCGCGCCGAACGTGCCGAACAGCCCGAGCAGCTTCGCCGGCCAGCTGCGGGCGATCACAAGCGTCGAGGTGATCGACGCGGCGACGGTGCGCTTTCACACCGCGGCGCCGACCCCGAACCTGCCGGGCGATCTCGCGACGATCGCCATCGTCTCCCGCCATGCCGGCGACGGCGCGTCGACCGACGACTACAATTCCGGCAAGGCGGCGATCGGCACCGGCCCCTATCGGCTGATCCGCTATACGACGAGCGAGCGGGTCGAGCTCGCCCGCAACGAGGATTGGTGGGGCGACAAGCCGGCATGGGAGCGCGTGACGATCCGCGGCATTCCCAACGCCGCCTCGCGGGTCGCGGCGCTGCTCGCCGGCGATGTCGATCTCATCGACAAGCCGCCGTCCAGCGTGCTGGCCAGGCTGAGAAGCGAGAGCAGCGTCGCGGTGTTCTCCCGCCAAGGGCTGCGGGTGATCATGCTGGGCCCCGATTTCACCCGCCAGGGCGAGGCGCCGGATATCACCGATCTCGGCGGCGCGGTTCTGGCGAAGAACCCGCTGCTCGATCTGCGCGTGCGCCAGGCGCTCTCGCTCGGCATCGACCGCCAGGCGCTCGCCGACCGCGTGATGGAGGGCGCGGCGGTGCCGACGGCGCAGTGGATGCCGCCGGGAACGGCGGGGTACGTTGCGACGATCAAGCCGGACTACGATCCGCAGAAGGCGCGCGCGCTGTTGGCCGAGGCGGGTTTCCCGCAAGGCTTCAAGCTGCTGCTCCACGCGCCCAACGACCGCTATCCCAACGACGCCGCGACGGCCCAGGCCGTCGCCCAGATGTGGAGTCGCATCGGCGTCGCGACCCAGGTCGAGGTGGCGCCCGGCAGCATCTACTCGCCGCGCGGCGTGCGCCACGACTATGCGATGGGGCTGTGGGGCTGGAGCAACAACACGGCGGAGGCCGGCTACGCGCTGCTCAACATGCTGGGGAGCCAGGACAAGGCGACCGGCCGCGGCGTTTCCAACGTCGCCGGCTACGCCAACAAGGCGCTCGACGCGCTCGCCGACCGCGCCCTCTCGACGCTCGACGACGGCAAGCGCGACGCGCTGCTGCAGGAGGCGATGGCGCTGGCGGCCCGGGACGTCGCCTACATCACCCTCTTCCACCTCGCCAATTCATGGGCGACCCGCAAGGGCCTGGTCTACGAGGCGCGGGCCGACGAGCAGACCATCGCGATGGCGGTCAACCGCGCGAAATAGAGCATGATCGTTTGAAGTCGAATCTCCTTTTCGTCGTTCCCGAGCAAGCGGGCGGCGAGCGACGTGCGATTGCCCCCCGCTTTCGCGCTTCGGCATGCACACATTTTACCCCTCCCCCCTTGAGGGGGAGGTTAGGGTGGGGGGGCGGCGCGGAGCGCCAAAGAATCGCGCGAAGCGCTCAATCAGTATTCGCAAGCAATCGCCAAGCGGAGGCATACCCCCCACCCTGACCTCCCCCTCAAGGGGGGAGGGGCGGAAAAGGAATGTGCGGTCATAGTGTCGATGCTAGGCGGAAAACTCTGCTCTCATGCGCTCGCCCTCGGCGTCCTCCTCTGCCTCGCCGTTGCCGGCGCGGCGCGGGCGCAGAATCCGCTGCTGCCCGGTATCGGCGCTCACGATCATCGCGTCGCCGTCGATAGCGGCGCCAAGCCGTGGAGCGCGATCGGGCGGGTCAACCGGCGCATCGGCGGCTATTGCACCGGCACGGTGGTCGATTCGCGCCGCGTGCTGACCGCGGCGCATTGCCTGTGGAACGCGCGCACCGGGACCTGGCTGCCGGCGCAATCGCTCCATTTCGTCGCCGGCTATGGCCGCGAGACCTTTCTCGCCGATGCCGATATCACCCGCTTCGTCGTCGCACCCGGCTACGATCCCGCCAAGCCGGCGACGCTCGCCGGCAATCTCGAGCACGACTGGGCGGTGCTGACGCTCGACCGCGACATCGGCGCGGCGGTCGGCATCGTGCCGCTGGCGTCGTCGTCCGACCGCCAGCGCGACCTCGCCGGCACGCGGCTGGTCCATGCCGGCTACAGCCAGGACAAGGCGCATGTCCTCACCCTCCATGACGGCTGCCGCGTGCTGTGGGGACCGCCCGAGAGCCCGGTGCTGCGTCATGATTGCGACGCCACCAAGGGCGATTCCGGCTCGCCGATCCTGATCCGCGAGGACGGGGCGATCCGCCTCCTCGCCGTGCACGTCGCCACCGCCTTGCGCAACGGCAAGGCCACCGGCCTCGCCGTGCTGGCGCCGACGGAGCTGCCGCAGTGACCCGCGCTACTTGATCCCGCGCTACTTGATCCCACGCTACTTGATCCCGCGTTCCGGCAGCGGCCGCCCTTCCACCACGCGCTGCCAGCCGAAGCAAGACAGGTCGATGGTTTGATATCCGCCGTCCAGGATGAGCTCGGCGATCGCACGGCCGCAGCCCGGCGCATGCATCAAGCCATGGCCGGAGAAGCCGGCGACGAGATGAAAATTGTCGAGATGGCCGCTCCACGGACCGATGATGACGTTGCCGTCGAACTCGTTCTCGTCGTAGAGGCCGGGCATCGTGCTCTTCACCTTGGTCCGCTCGAAGGCGGGGAAGCGATGCGCCAGGGCCGGCCAGACCACGGCATCGAAATAATCGTGGTCGATCGCGAAATTATAGCCGCGCGGCTCGGCGCTGTTCGGCACGCCGCCTGAATAACCCTTGCCTTCGGGGCGAAAGGCCAGGCGCTCGGGATCCTTGATATAAGGCAGAGGCTCGATCGCGTCCTGACATTCGAAATAATGCTCGTAGCGCCGCATCGGTTCGATCGGCACGCTCATGCCGACCATGGCGGCGATTTCCTTGGCCCAGGCGCCGGCGGCGTTGATCACCGCGCCGCAGCGTAAGACTTGCCCGGATTTGAGGCGCACCGCGCGGACGCGGCGGCCCGAGGTCTCGATGCCGACGACCTCGTCGGCGATCAGCGCGGCGCCGAGGCTGCGCGCCTTGCGGCGCAGCCCTTGCAGCACGGCATAGGGATCGAGCCAGCCGTCGTCGGGCGAGAGCACGCCGGCGCCGAGATCGGCGACGTTCATCGAGGGAAAACGCTGGCGCAGCGCCGGCGGATCGAGCCATTCGACGCGCACAAGCTCGCTTTCCTGGATGCGGAAATTGGCCGCGAGATCGTCGAGGCCGCTGGGCGGGACGACGAAGAGATAGCCGTTCCTCTTGAAGCCGATATCGACGGCTTCGCCATCGACCGTGGTCAGCGCGGCGAAACGCGCGAAGAAGTCGATGCCGAAATGCGAGAGCCGGATGTTCTCGGGGATCGAGAAGAGCCGCCTGACGCCGCCCGAGGCGCGCGGCGTCGAGGCCAGCGCGAAGCCGGGATCGCGCTCGACCAGCGCCACCGAGCACCGCTTCGGGTGGTGCCGCAGGAAATAGGCGGCGGAGGCGCCGACCGCGCCGCCGCCGACGATGACGACGTCGAAATCCATGATTTCCCCTTCGCAGCCCGCGACTCTAGCCGGCGCTCGGCCGGTCGGAAATAGCGCCCATTGCTCCGAGCAAAGGCCAGTTTGCGGCGACGCCATTGCTTCGCCGATTCCTTTGGTATACAAAATACATAATATCAAGAATCGCGAGGGATGGCTGTGATCGACGGACGGTCGGCCAAGCGCCGCATGAGCGGCGGCGCCCGGGACGCGAACCGGGACGCGGCGAAGAGCGGCAAGGCCGGGCTGGTCCAGTCGCTCGGCCGCGGCCTCTCCCTGCTCGACAGCCTGGCGGAAAGCCCGGACGGCGTTTGCCTCAGCGATCTCTGCCAGCAGGTCGGCTTGTCGGTCTCGACGGCGCATCGCCTGCTGACCACGCTCGAGCAGCAGGGCTACGTGCGCTGCCATCCCGGGACGCGGCGCTGGTCGATCGGCGTCCAGGCCTTCATCGTCGGCAGCGCCTTCGCCCAGGCGCGCGATCTTGTCGAGATCGCCCGGCCGCGCATGCGCAGCCTGATGGAAGAGAGCGGCGAGACGGTCAATTTCGCCGTCCTCGATGGCGGCGAGGCGGTCTTCCTCGCCCAGGTCGAGTGCCGTCAGGTGATGCGCGCGCTGGCGCCGCCCGGCGTCCGCGTGCCGCTCCATTGCTCCGGCCTCGGCAAGGCGCTGCTCGCCGCCCTGCCCGAGGCGGAGATCGGCCGCATCCTGCGCCGCCACGGCCTGCCGCGCCTGACGCCGCGGACGCTGACGACGGTGGCGCGGCTGCGGGCGGATCTCGCGCGCAGCCGCGAGCGCGGCTATGCATTCGACGACGAGGAGCATTCGATCGGGCTGCGCTGCGTCGCCGCCGCGGTGCTCGACGAGCATGGGTGCGCCTGCCGGACGAGCGCATCGCCCGCCTCGCCGCGCTGGTGCGCGACACGGCGGCGGCGATCGCCGGCGCCTTCGGTGGAAACCGCTAAGCCGCGACGGGCAAAGCTGAAAGCGCCGACCTTTCCGCATCGCGGGAAGGGCTCTGACGTCGCCCGAGGCGGCGGCCTAGTCTCGTCGTCGATCCGAACCCCGACGAGAGGACGCGGCGATGGCGAAGATGACGGCGATGCAGGCGGCGGTGCGCGTGCTCGAGAGCGAAGGCGTGCGGCTCGCCTTCGGCGTGCCCGGCGCGGCCATCCTGCCGCTCTACGAAGCGCTGCAGGCGAGCGATATCCGCCACGTGCTGGTGCGCCACGAGGAAGGCGGCACGCATGCCGCCGAGGGTTATACCAGGGCGCGCGCGGGCAATATCGGCATCTGCATCGGCACCTCGGGCCCGGCCGGCACCAACATGGTGACCGGTCTCTATTCGGCGATCGCCGACAGCATCCCGATCCTCTGCATCACCGGCCAGGCGCCGCGCGCCAAGCTGCACAAGGAGGATTTCCAGGCGATCGACGTCGCCGCGATCACCCGGCCGGTGACCAAATGGTCGGTCACCGTGATGGAGGCGGCGCAGGTGCCCTGGGCGTTCCGCCACGCCTTCCATCTCATGCGCAGCGGCCGGCCCGGCCCGGTGCATATCGACCTGCCGCTCGACGTCCAGAAGGAGATCATCGAATACGATGCCGATGCCGACGCGAAGCTGCCGGTGGTCAAGCCGCGTCCCCATCCGGGCGCGATCGCCAAGGCGATCGCCATGCTCGCCGCCGCCGAGCGGCCGCTGATCGTCGCCGGCGGCGGCATCATCAACGCCGATGCCGCCGCGCTGCTCGTCGAGTTCGCCGAGCTCGTCAATACCCCGGTGGTGCCGACCTTGATGGGCTGGGGCGCCATCGCCGACGACCATCCGCTCAATGCCGGCATGGTCGGGCTGCAGACCCAGCATCGCTACGGCAACGCCACTTTCCTCGCCAGCGATGTCGTCCTCGGCATCGGCAATCGCTGGGCCAACCGGCACACCGGCAGCGTCGCGGTCTATACGCGCGGGCGCAAATTCGTCCATATCGACATCGAGCCGATGCAGATCGGCCGCGTCTTCTGCCCCGATCTCGGCATCGTCGCCGATGCCGGCTACGCGCTCGAGGCGCTCATCGCGGCGGCGCACCCGCAAGCACGGGACGGCCGGTTCCGCCGCTTCAGGCCCTGGGTCGAAGCGGTCGCCGAGCGCAAGCGCCGGATGCAGCGGCGGACCGATTTCGACGCGACGCCGATCAAGCCGCAGCGCGTCTTCGCCGAGATCAATGCCGGCTTCGGCCGCGACACGCAATTCGTCACCGCGATCGGCCTCTACCAGATCGCCTCGGGCCAGTTCCAGCGGGTCTATGGGCCGCGCAACTACATCGTCTGCGGCCAGGCCGGACCGCTCGGCTGGGAGGTCTCGGCCTGCACCGGCGCCAAGCTCGCCGATCCCGCCAAGGAGGTGGTCGGCATCGTCGGCGACTATTCCTTCCAGTTCCTCATCGAGGAGCTCGCGGTGGCGGCGCAGTACCACATCCCCTTCGTCATGATCCTGCTCAACAACGCCTATCTCGGCCTCATCCGCCAGGCCGAGCGCGCCTATCGCATGGATTACGAGGTGCAGCTCGCCTTCGCCAACGTCAACGCGCCGGAGATCGGCGAATACGGCGTCGATCACGTCAAGGCCGCCGAGGCCTTCGGCTGCCGCGCCGTGCGCGTCTTCGCGCCCGAGAAGATCGCCGGCGCCATCGCCTGGGCGCGGCGCGAGAGCGCGGCGCAGCGCCTGCCGGTCATCGTCGAAATCATCACCGAGCGGGTGACCGACATCGCGATGGGGGCGGAGATCGATGCGATCACCGAGTTCGAAGAGGTGATCGATCTGCCCGCGGCGGCGGCCCTCGAGCCGGTTTGATCGAATCCACTTGACCGCCTCTTGATATTTGGTATATCAGATACAAAATATAAAATAACACTTTGAGTCGTTCGCAGCTTGGGAGGCACACGGGGATGCAGATCTGTATCTACGGCGCGGGTGCGATCGGCGGTTACATGGGCGTGCTCCTGGCGCGGGCCGGCGCCGAGGTCAGCCTCGTCGCACGCGGCACGCATCTCGCCGCCATGCGGCGCGACGGCATCAAGCTGATCTCTAGGGATGGCGAGCAGGTCGCCCGGCTGCGCTGCACCGACGATCCGTCGGAGCTCGGCCCCCAGGATCTCGTCATCATCGCGCTGAAGGCGCATTCGATCGCCGCCGCGGTGCCGGCGATCCGGCCGCTGATCGGCAATGACACCGCCATCCTCACCGCCGTCAACGGCATCCCCTATTGGTATTTCTACGGCCATGGCGGCGCCTGGCAGGACAGCATCGTCGAGAGCGTCGATCCCGACGGCGTGCAGTGGCGGCAGCTCGGCCCCGATCGCGCCATCGGCTGCGTCGTCTATCCCGCCGCCGAGATCGTCGCCCCCGGCGTGATCCAGCACGTCTACGGCAACAAGCTGCCGATTGGCGAGCCCGACGGGACGGTCAGCCCGCGCATCCGCCGGCTCGCCGAGATCATGGCGGCCGCCGGGTTCGACGCACCGATCCGCGAGCGCATCCGCGACGAGATCTGGCTCAAGCTGTGGGGCAATCTCTCCTTCAACCCGATCAGCGCGCTGACCTGCGCCACGCTCGACGTCATCTGCGGCGATCCCGGCACCCGCGAGGTGGCGCGCGCGATGATGATCGAGGCGCAGGCGATCGGCGAGCGCCTCGGCGTGCGCTTCCGCGTCGATATCGAGCGGCGCATCGACGGGGCGGCGCGCGTCGGCGCGCACAAGACCTCGATGCTGCAGGATCTCGAGCGCGGACGGGCGATGGAGATCGACGCGCTGGTCACCGCGGTCCAGGAGCTCGGCCGCCGCGTCGAGGTGCCGACCCCGACGATCGATACCGTTCTCGCCCTGACGCGCCAGCGCGCGATGACTGCCGGCCTGCACTGAGACACCCGACCCGCTAGTGTTCCGACTCTGACGGTTGGTTCCCAACCATCAGGCCGGAACACTAGCAAAACCAAATGGACGTGTTGTGGTGCCAACACGTGCTCAGAGGGTCAAGCGTTGGCACCACAACACTAGGAGAGCGCCATGCCCGATTTCGCGGCCAATCTCTCGACGATGTTCACCGAGCTGCCCTTTGCCGAGCGGTTCGCCGCCGCGGCGCGCTGCGGCTTCGACGCGGTCGAGCTCGCCATGCCCTATGCCGTCGCGAAGGAGACGACGGCCCGCTTGCTGCGCGAGCACGATCTCGCCCTCGTCGCCTTCAACCTGCCGGCCGGGCGCTGGCAGGCGGGCGAGTGCGGCATCGCCTGCCATCCCGATCGGGTCGCCGAGTTCCGCGCTGGCGTCGCCGAGGCGATCGATTACGCCGCCTCGGTGAATTGCCGCTTCCTCAACTGCCTCGCCGGCGCCGTGCCGGAGGGTGCCGCCGGCGAGACGGCGTATCGCACCCTGGTCGAGAATCTGCGCTTCGCGGCGCGTCTCGCCTTGCCGGCAGGCATCACCATCCTGGTCGAGCCGGTCGACAGCGCGACGCTTCCCGCCAGCTGTCTCACCAGCTCGACGGAAGCCGTCGCGCTGCTCGACACGGTGAGAGCGCGCAACGTGTCGCTGCTCTACGATGTCGGCCACATGCATGCGATGGGCGAGAAGGTGATCGCGATGATCGCCCGCCATCTCAGCCGGATCGGCCACATCCAGATCGCTGGCTGCCCCGGGCGCGGCGAGCCGATCGGCGGCGAGATCGATTATGACGAGCTGTTCGACCTCATCGATCGTCTCGGGCATCGCGGCTGGGTCGGCTGCGAGTATGTGCCGACGGCGGATACCGAGGCGGGTCTGAGCTGGATGGCGCGGCACAAGGTGCTGACGCCGCGAACGCCGAGCCGCTGGGGCATTCCGCTGCATGCCTGGCGCCGCCCGGATGCGCCGGCCGCCGGCAAGGCGATGTGACCGCCGGCGCTCAGAGCATGTTCCGCCTAGGCGGAACATGCGACAAGCCCGCACGGCGCATGAGCGGCCAAAGGCAGACTCTAGAGCGATTCCGCGTAAGCGGAATGGCTCTAGCGCCGGACGCCGACCTCGTCGATATGCTTCAGGAGATCGGCCGGGTCGTCATAGACACGATAGGCGCCGATGCCGAGCGCCGGCGCCCGGCGCGCCGCCAGCATGTCCCAGACGCTATCGCCGATGACCGAGGCGGTCGCGATGTGGGCGCCGAGGCGCGCCGCCGCCGCCAGGAAGAGGTCGGGATCGGGCTTGGCGTATTTCACCTGATCGCGGGTGACGATCGGGATGCGCGCGAAGTTGACGCCGAGCGTCTCCAGCACCGGCCGCGCCGTCTCCATCCGGCCGCTCGTCGCGATCGCCCACGGAACCCCGGCATCGGTCAGGTAGGCGAGAAGCTCGCGGGCGCCGGGCAGCGGCCGGATCGCGGCCGACCGACGATTATACGCGGCAGCGTGCAAATGCCGCAGGCGCTC
>WNFM01046535.1_pt1 | contig 50685 bp, 38 predicted proteins | sample 5400271 | NCBI WGS metagenome assembly WNFM01 (sample SAMN13153352, study PRJNA577476) | soil metagenome | isolation source: 60 cm saprolite on Douglas fir-dominated hillslope | place: USA:California | collected 2013-09-17
CTCGGCGGCAGTGATGTCGGGCCGCGTGAACCGGCCCTGCACATAACAATGGCTGCAATACATGGCGCTGCGCGAACCATCGGCATTGCTGCCGCCGCCCAGTGGATCGCGCTTGAAGGGCATGCCGCAGCTTTGGCAGTTTTTGTAGGTCGTGGACATGGGCGGCTCCTTGCGAAGGGGGTGCGGAAAGCTTACGCCGGCCGGCCTTATTTTGCTTTGCAACGGACGCTAATTGAGTAATGTTGTCATCCGGCTCATTTTAGCTAGCCGGTCCGGGATCCAATTTCAGGCTCCACGCGAGTGCAAAGAAAATTGGGCCCCGGACTAAATCCGGGGCGACACTTTTTCTCTAGCGCTGGTTATTCCTCAATGCGGAATGCAGCACGCGGTTGTGCGTGTTGTGTATGCCAAACTACAACCTCGCCGCCAGCCGACTCGCCTGATCAATTGCCCGCTTGGCATCCAGCTCCCCCGCCTCCAGCGCGCCGCCGATCAGATGCACATTCGCTTCCGCGACACCAGCGGCCTTCAAGGGCTCGACCAACTCCCGCAGCGGCTCCTGCCCCGCGCACAACACGATGGTATCGACCTCGAGGAGGGTCGGGTTCTCGCGTTTTTCGCCGAAGCTGATGTGCAGGCCACGCGCATCGATGCCTTCGTAATTGGCGCCAGCCAGCATCTCGACTTTTTTCTTTTTCAGCGAAGCGCGATGAATCCAGCCGGTGGTTTTGCCCAGCCCCTTGCCGGGTTGCGTGGCCTTGCGTTGCAGCAAATAGACTTGCCGCGCAGGGGGCGTGACTTCGGGTTTGATGACGCCGCCGCGCGCAACGGAGGGATCGCCCACGCCCCATTCTTTTTGCCACATCGCCAGGTCCATGGTCGGCGAATGACCCGGTTCCTCGACCAGAAATTCCGAGACGTCGAAGCCGATGCCGCCGGCGCCGATCACCGCAACGCGCTTGCCCACCGGTTTCTTGTGCAGCAGCACATCGATATAGGACAGCACATTGGGCCCATCCTGCCCCGGGATTTTCGGGTCGCGCGGCGACACACCGGTGGCGAGCACGACTTCATCAAAGCCTTTCAGCTCGGCGGCCGACACGCGCGCACCGAGATGCAGGCGCACGCCCGTCAGCTCGATACGGCGACGGAAATAGCGCAGGGTTTCGTAAAACTCTTCCTTGCCGGGAATCTGCTTGGCCATATTGAACTGGCCGCCGATTTCTTTTGCGGAGTCGAAGAGATCAACCTCGTGACCGCGTTCGGCCAATACGGTCGCGGCGGCCAATCCGGCCGGGCCGGCGCCGACCACGGCGATGCGTTTTTTGTTGCTTGCCGGCAGATAGTTCAGTTCGGTCTCATGGCAGGCGCGCGGATTGACCAGACAGGACGCGAGCTGTTGCTGGAACACATGATCGAGGCAGGCCTGGTTGCAGCCGATGCAGGTGTTGATTTCATCGGCGCGTCCCTGGGCAGCCTTGAGCACGAACTGCGAATCGGCCAGCAGCGGGCGCGCCATCGACACCATATCGGCGCAGCCGTCGGCGATGATCTGCTCGCCGACATCGGGCGCGTTGATACGATTGGTAGTGATCAAGGGAATGCCGACTTCGCCTTTCAATTTTTTGGTCACCCAGGCGAAGGCGCCGCGCGGCACCGAGGTTGCAATGGTTGGCACACGCGCCTCATGCCAGCCGATGCCGGTGTTGATCAGGGTCGCGCCGGCTTTTTCGATCGCCTTGGCGAGCATCACCACTTCGTCCCAGCTTTGTCCGCCGGGGATCAGGTCGAGCATCGACAGGCGATAGATGATGATGAAGTCGCGCCCCACGGCCTCACGCATGCGCCGGACAATTTCCACCGGCAGGCGCATGCGGTTTTCGTAACTGCCGCCCCATTCGTCTCTGCGCTGATTGGTATGCGCGGCCAGGAACTCGTTGATGAAATAGCCTTCCGAGCCCATCACCTCGACGCCGTCATAGCCGGCCTCGCGCGCCAGCCTGCCGGCGCGCACAAAACATTTGATCTGGCGCTCGATGCCGCGCACCGACAACTCGCGCGGCGTGAATGGCGTGATCGGCGATTTGATGCGCGAGGGCGCCACCGAGAACGGGCTGTAGCCGTAGCGTCCGGCATGCAGAATCTGCAGTGCGATCTTGCCGCCCTCGGCGTGCACCGCATCAGTGATGAGGCGATGGCTTTTCGCCGCGCCCGAGGAGGCGAGGCGCGAGCCGAAAGGCGTCAGCCAGCCTTCGACATTCGGCGCAAAGCCGCCGGTGACCATCAGTGCCACACCGCCCCGCGCGCGCTCGGCAAAGTAGGCAGCAAGCTTGGGAAACTCCCTGGCCTTGTCCTCGAGGCCGGTGTGCATCGAGCCCATCAGCACGCGGTTTTTCAGGGTGGTGAAACCGAGGTCGAGGGGGGCGAGCAGATGTGGGTATGGCGAGGACACGAGGCGTGCTCCTGAAAGGATTCTCGGCAAACTATGCCACAGCTTTATTGTCAAGAAACCACCGTCGTTCCCGCGCAGGCGGGAACCTAGCGGCGTTAGGTAACTAAAGTCACTGGGTTCCCGCCGCAGCCTGCCCTCGAATGCCTTAGTCGGGGGCGGGAACGACGAATAAAAAAACGGCTGCCTCGGCAGCCGTTTTGCGTTGGGTCTTAAAGGCGATTGTCGGGTTACACGATGAAACCGCTAACCCGACCTACCGATCTCCACGTTACTTCAGCACCGACTTCAGCAACTCACCCATCTTCGACGGGTTCTTGGTGACCTTGATGCCGCACTCTTCCATCACGGCTAGCTTCTCCTGCGCGGTGCCCTTGCCGCCGGAAATGATGGCGCCGGCATGGCCCATGCGTTTGCCCGGGGGCGCGGTGACGCCGGCGATGAAGCCGACCACCGGCTTGCGCATATTGGTTTTCATCCAGCGTGCGCAGGTTTCTTCGTCGTCGCCGCCGATCTCGCCGACCATGATGACGGCATCGGTATCGGGATCGTCGTTGAACATCTTCATCACATCGATGTGCTTCATGCCGTTGACCGGATCGCCGCCGATACCGACACAGGTCGATTGGCCGAGGCCCAGTTCCATCAGCTGGCCGACCGCTTCATAGGTCAGGGTGCCGGAGCGCGAGACCACGCCGATGCGGCCCTTCTTGTGAATATGGCCGGGCATGATGCCGATCTTGATTTCGTCCGGCGTGATCACGCCCGGGCAGTTCGGCCCGATCAGGATGGTCTTCTTGCCCTGCATCTTGTAGCGCGTATTGATCATGTCGCGCACCGGAATGCCTTCGGTAATGCAGATCACCAGCTCAATCCCGGCGTCGACGGCTTCGTCGATGGCGGCGGCGGCAAACGGCGGCGGCACATAGATCACCGAGGCATTGGCGCCGGTTTGCGCGCGTGCTTCTTTCACCGTTTCAAAAATAGGAATGCCTTCATAGCTCTGGCCGCCTTTTTTCGGCGTGACGCCGGCCACATAGCAATTGGCGCCATTGGCGTATTCCTTGCCCATCTTGGTATGGAACATGCCGGTTTTGCCGGTGATGCCTTGCGTCAAAACGCGGGTGTTTTTATTGATCAGGATGGACATGGTTTACTTTCCTGCTTTTTGGTTGGCGGCTGCGGCAACGACGCGTTCGGCCGCTTCGCCCATATTGTTCGCGGAGATGATCGGCAAGCCGGACTCGGCCAGAATCTTGCGACCCAGTTCCTCATTGGTGCCTTTCATGCGCACCACCAGCGGCACCTTCAACTGCACTTCGCGCGCGGCGGTGATGACGCCGTTGGCGATCACATCGCACTTCATGATGCCGCCGAAGATGTTGACCAGGATCGCCTTGAGGTCCGGGTTCTTCAGCATGATCTTGAACGCTTCCGTGACCTTCTCGGTGGTGGCGCCGCCGCCCACGTCGAGGAAGTTGGCGGGTGCGCCGCCGTACAGCTTGATCACGTCCATGGTCGCCATGGCGAGGCCGGCCCCGTTCACCAGGCAGCCGATATTGCCGTCCAGCGAGATATAGGCGAGATCGAATTTGGAGGCTTCGACTTCAGCAGGATCTTCCTCATCCAGGTCGCGCATGGCGACGATGTCCGGATGGCGGTAGAGCGCATTCGAATCGAAATTGAGCTTGGCATCCAGCGCCAGCACCTTGTTGTCGCCGGTGTAGATCAGCGGGTTGATTTCGGCCAGCGAGCAATCGCACTCGTCGAAGGCCTTGTACAGCGATTGCATGAAGGCGCGCGCCTGCGGCACCGCCACTTCCGGCACGCCGATCTTGCGCGCGGTGTCGTCGCCCTGCGCGTCCGACAGGCCCTTCACCGGATCGATCGACACCTTGAAAATTTTCTCGGGGGTGTGTTCGGCCACATGCTCGATATCCATGCCGCCCTCAGACGAGGCCATCAGCGTCACGCGCTGGGTGGCGCGGTCCACCACCATGCCGACGTACAGTTCCTGCTTGATGTCGGCGCCCTCTTCCACCAGCAGGCGCTTGACCAGGCGGCCTTCGGGCCCGGTCTGATGCGTAATCAGGGTCATGCCGAGAATCTGCTTGGCATAGCTGCGCACTTCATCGATCGACTTGGCGACCTTGACGCCGCCGCCCTTGCCGCGGCCGCCAGCGTGAATCTGCGCCTTCACCACCCACACCTTGCCGCCCAGGGTTTCCGCCGCCTTCACTGCCTCGTCGACGGAGAAACAGGGGATGCCGCGCGGGGTGGCGACGCCGTATTTGCGCAAGATTTCCTTGCCTTGGTATTCATGGACATTCATGGGGAACTCTCTTGTGGATGGTTCTGAGGAGGATTGCGAGTGCTGCGCAGCTTGGGGACTGCTTGCTCTGATTTTTGATTAACTTAACTTTGCTATTTTACCCTCGCCGACGACATTGACCGGGAGCAGGAAAGGCACTTGATCAAGATCAGTGGTTTTCGTTTTCGGCGGCGTTGGTCCCTGCTCCGGTGGGAATGCCCTTGTACCAGCGCGGATAGAAACGCGCGACGGCTGCCGAGTTCAGCGCCAGCGCATGGCAGCGGTCCAGTTGGAAGGGCTGCTTGTCGGGGTTGGCCACGCCCTGCCCAGCCATCGACTGGTAGGCGGTGGTGGCGACGGTGCTGATCAGGTCGGTGATATGTGTGCAGCCCTTGGTGCCGCTGAGCAATTCCTTGACGCGATAGCTGAAACCGGGGCGGATGGCCATACCGATCAGCTGCTTGTACTTGGGTGTGATCTGCTCGCAGTAGCCCGGATAGGGCGCGGCATCGGTGCAGGCCTCGGCATCGACGATGGTCATGCTGCGGTCGATGGTGAGGCGCAGCCACATGGAGTGCACCGGCTCGCCGGCCTTGCGAAAACCGCTGGCGAGCTTGAAGTCGTAGTCCTTGCTGTCGTGCAGATGCCCCTCGATATCGAACATGCCGTCTTCACGCTTGTAGCCACGGACGGAAATCTGGCGGTGGTGCAGTGGCTGGCGGGGCGACTTGGGGGCGGAAAGCGGCATGCGGGAAGGCTCTGCAGGACATTTGGGACAGACCGACAGTTTACCCGATCAGCCCTGCCCGTCGCCCTTGCCGCTATGTCACAGCGGCCGTGATCGACCGTTTGCAAAAAGCCAAACTCAAGCACTGGCGCGGTGTTTGAGGCAAAAATGCTCGGAAAGCTGCGCCAAATGGCGTTCTACGAAAATTCTCCGCCGTAGGGCCGTAGCCCGGATGAAGCGAAGCGTAATCCGGGGGCAACGTCGAACATCAAACAACCTCGATTGCGCTGCGCTTCATCGAGGCTACAAGTGCTACGCGCATCCGTTCGCGAGCTTAACCCGTCTGCCGATACGTGCGAATCGCCGCCGCGAACTCCGCACCGGTCTGGAAGCGCTCCTCGAAGTTCTTGGCCAGCGCATGGTCGATCAAATCCTTCATCCACGCCGGCAGGGCCGGGTTGTATTCGAGGATGTTCGGGTGCGGCTCGTTGGCGATCTTGAACATCAGCTGGGTCATGGAGTCGCCCTCGAAGGGCAGGCGCCCGCAGCTCATCTGGTAGAGCATCACACCCAGCGAAAACAGATCGGAGCGGCCGTCGATTTTCTTGCCGGCCAGTTGCTCGGGCGACATGTAGGACGGCGTGCCCAGCACCATGCCGGTCTTGGTCTTGGAGGAATCGGTGACGCGCGCGATGCCGAAGTCGGTGATTTTCGGTGTGTCCGCGTCCGGGTCGTACATGATGTTGGCCGGCTTGATGTCGCGGTGCACGATGTTCATCGAATGCGCATGGCCGAGACCCTCGGCGACACGCTCGACGATCGACAGCACCTTCGGCAGCGGCATCAGGTTCGGGTTCTTGGTGAAGGGCGCGAGATCCTTGCCCTTCAAAAATTCCATGGCAATGTAGGCGAGGTCATGCTCTTCGCCGGCATCGAAAATGCGCACGATGTTCGGGTGATCGAGCTTGCCGGCCGATTCCGCCTCGCGGAAGAAGCGATCCTTGGCCTCCTGCAATTCGTCGCCCTCGAACTCGGCCGACAGCGCCATGGTCTTGATCGCGACTTCGCGGCCGATCTTCGGGTCCTTGCCCAGATAGACCACGCCCATCGCGCCCTTGCCCAGTTCTTTCTCGACCTGGTAGCGGCCCAGCATCGGCTTCTCGCCGGTGCCGCCGGCAATCAGCACCGTGGCTGAGTTAGAGCGCGCCGCCGAGGAGCCGCCGAGGATGATGGTTTCCGACATCGCCTTGGCGCGGTTCATGCGCTCGGCCACATCACGGAATTTCGGATCATGCTGGTTGATGTACATGAACGCCGATTCGGCCTTGTTGAACTGGCGGCGGCGTTCGAAGTCGAGTGCGAGCGAGTAAATGTTTTCCAGCAACTGCTCATCCACCGGGCATTTGCGGAACTTGTCGAAGGCCATATCGAGCTGGCCCTGCTGTTGGAAGGCGAGGCCCAGCATGCGGTTGGATTCGGCGCCGGCCGCATCGGCCTGCTCCTTGCCGCGCTCGGTCATCAGGAAGCGCTTGGTGGTCAACAATGCGTGGCCGATCAGCAGGAGCGAGGCTGGCACCATCAGCTTGACCCAGATGCCGGGGCCCATCATCAGCGCGAAATGCGTGACCATCAGCGCGACAAACATGCCCAGCGTGATCAACGCGGCCGGGCCGGCGCGCAGGCGCGGCAGCACGGCGATCAGGTAAGCCGCAACCAGGACGATGGCCAGCAGGGAGACCCACAGCGCCCAGGGCGGCGCGCGGAAAAATTGCTGCTGCAGAATCGACGACACCGAATGGGCCAGCTTCTCCACCGGCGAGACGGCGCCGATCGGCGTGATCACCGGCTGCGCGGTACCCGCGGCGGTGGCGCCGATCAGGACGATCTTGTCCTTGTATTTCGCCGCCGGAATCTTGCCCGACAGGACGTCGAAGAACGAGTCGACCTGGATGGCCGGTCGCCCGCTGTTGTCCTTGTAGTAATAGGGCAGCATCAGGCCGGAGGAATCGGTGACGATGCGCAGGCTGCCGATCGACACCGCCTCGCCCGGCGCGATGCGAATATCCTTGGCGCCGAGGTTGAGACTCTTGGCGGCCGTCATCATCGCCAGCGAGGGATACAGTTGGCCGAAATAATCGACCACGGTCACGTCATGACGCGCGCCGCCGTCGGCATCGCGCTGTTCGGAAAGATGGCCGACGCCGGCGGCCACCGCGCCGAGTTCGTCGATCGGGAAGGCGCCGCCGGGATTGCCATACATCACGCCGCCGGCGGCGGTGGCGGTGATCGAATCCTTGGCCACATAGGCCGGCGGCGGCTGATCGGGCTTGCCGACCGGCGGATCAAAACTGGGCTCGAAATAGGACGGCAGCAGCACATTGCCGGCCTTCTTGATGCTGGCGGCCAGGGTGCGATCGGTATTGAGCACCTGCTCGGCTTCGGTCAGCAGGGCGCCGATCTGCGCCAGGTCGGGATTGGCCGGCGGCGCGGCCGATGCGGCCGGGGTGCCATCCGCGTTCGGGGTGACGCCGGCCGCCTTGTTGTAAATCTCGAGCATTTTGCTCACATACAGCAGGCCCGGATCCTGCTGCGGCTCGAAGAAGAACACGGTGCTGCCGACCACCTTGGCCTTGGCGTCCGCCAGCTTGTCGATCATCTTGGCATGCACATCGCGCGGCCAGGGCCAGCGGCCAATATTGTTGATCGACTGATCGTCGATGGCGATCACCGCGACTTTGTCGGAGGGCGGCTTGGAGGTGGCGGTCACGCCCCAGTCATAGGCCTTGGTGTCCAGCCCCTCGAATACGCCCTTGAAACTGAGGCCCATCACCACCAGCACAATGACGACACCAAAAAACCAGTCCTTGGCCCAAAATCCCGTCTTTTTCATACGTTCTCCCTTTATTCTGCAATGCGGGCGAGACGGTTCCATTGGCGCATGGCCGCGCGGAACAGATGCCGATTCGTGGCCGATTGTAGCAAGAAAGGGTTTTGGCGATCAGACCCTCAAAGACGGGATATGAAATTCGCGTCGCAGACCCGGCCCAAAAAAACAAAAGTCCGGCCCCGCGAGCGAGACCGGACTTGACCGGGTGGAACAGATACAGAGAGGCGATCAGCTGCCGAACAGCGTACCTGCCGCCACGCCATAGGCCGCGGCAAACTCGGTCGGCGATTGCTTCTTGCCGTCTTCATGCTTCAGCTTGGCGACCTCGATCTGCCCGCCCTGCGCGGTGATGAACATGGCGGCGTCGCTGATCGCGGTGATTTCACCCGGCTTGCCCCTGACCGCGCCAAAGGTGCGCACCAGGTGTTTCTTGCTGCCGAACAGCTGCACTTTCTTGCCGCCCAGGGTGGTCCAGGCGCCCGGCGCGGGATCGCAGCCGCGGATCAGGTCGTGCACGAAATGGACGTTATTGTTGAAGCTGATCTTCGATTCGGCCGCACGGCACCAGCCTTCGTAGCTGGCGGCGTTTTCGTCCTGCACCACTTCCTTGTGCTTGCCGGCCACCACCAGATCGGCCGCCTCCAGCATCGCGGCCACCCCCATCGGGAACAGGCGGTCGAAATACACCGTGCCCAGAGTGTCGTTCTCGCTGACCGGGGTCGATTTTTGCAGGATGACCGGACCTTCATCCAGGCCGTCGGTGGGACGGAAGATGCTGAGGCCGGTAACGGACTCGCCGCAAATCAGCGGCCAGCTGATCGAGGACGGGCCGCGATATTTCGGCAGCAGCGAGGGGTGATACTGGATGGTGCCGTGCTTGGGAATGTTGACGAACTCCTGCGGCGCGAACTGCAGCACATAGGCCATCACGCCGATATCGGCATTGAGATCCTTCATGGCCTGTAGGGCTTCGGGGCCTTTCAGGTTGGGGAACTGAAACGTCTTCAGGCCCTTCTCCTGGGCGGCGACGCGCAGCGGATCGGGGCGCGCGCCTTCCTTTTCGGGGGCGCAAAACACGCCGGCGACTTCGTCACCGCGAGCGAGGAAGGCTTCCAATACGGCTTTGCCAAAATCTTGTTGGCCGATTATTGCGATTTTCATTTGGTTCTCCGTAAATCTGATTCAATATTGAATGAAACTCAAGCATTGGCGCGGCTTCCCGACCAAAAATGGCTGGAAAGGCGCACCGTTGCTTGTGTTTTATTTTTTATTTCTTGGGTGGCGCCGAGAACGCACCAGCGGTTTTCAGCGCGGCGACCTTGCCGTCGTCGTAGCCCAAAACGTTCTTCAGCACGTCGTCGGTGTGCTCACCCAGCAGGGGCGAACGCTCGATCTTGGCGGGCGATGCCGAGAGCTTGATCGGCATGCCAACGTTGAACCATTTGCCGCGCTGCGGATGATCGAGCTCGACATACATATCGCGACCCTTGACGTGCTCGTCGGTGGCGAGGTCTTCAGTCGACATAATCGGGCCGCAGGGCACATCGATCGGATTGAGGATCGCCATCAATTCGCGCTTGGTATGTTTCTCGGCGAATTTGTTGAGCAGCGTCCACACCAGTTGCTGGTTTTTGCGACGCTCGGCGATGGTGGCCACGCGCGCATCGGTGGCGAGATCGGGTACACCGACATCGGGGCCGATGAGATTGGCGAGATCGACCCACACCGCTTCCTGCACCACCACATACAGCCAGTCATTGGCGCCATGCGGCTTGCAGTGGATGGCATTGCCGAGCTGGCCACCGCCGGAATCGTTGCCGGCACGCGGCACATCGCCCATGCCCTGATAAGTCGGCACCGAATACTCGGGCATATTGCCGCGGGTCAGGCGCTGGTGGTCGCGGAATTTGACGCGACAGAGGTTCATCACGCCGTCCATCATCGCCACTTCGACGTACTGGCCTTCACCGGTGCGTGTTGCCTGATGCAGCGCTGCCAGCAGGCCGATGGCGAGGTGCAGGCCGGTGCCGGAGTCGCCGATCTGCGCGCCGGTCACGAACGGCGCGCCGTCGGGCACGCCGGTGGTGCTCATCGAGCCACCCATGGCCTGGGCGACGTTTTCATAGGCCTTGAAATCGGAATAGGGACCGATCGAGCCGAAGCCCTTGATCGAACCGACCACGATCTTCGGATTGATCTCGTGGATTTTTTCCCAGGTAAAGCCAAGACGCTCCAGAACGCCGGGGCCGAAATTTTCCATCATGATGTCGCACTTCTTCAGCAAGTCGACGAACACCGCCTTGCCTTCAGCGGACTTCATGTTCACGGTGATCGAGCGCTTGTTGCAGTTCAGCATGGTGAAATACAGAGAGTCGGCACCGGGAATATCGCGCAGCTGCCCGCGGGTCGCATCGCCTTGCGGCGGCTCGAACTTGATGACATCGGCGCCCATCCATGCCAGCAATTGCGAGCAGGTGGGGCCGGCTTGCACATGCGTCATATCGAGAATTCTGATTCCTTTTAGCGCTTCCATACTGCTCCTGTCGTCTGTGTGCAAGCCGTCATGGCGACTCGTCCTATCGCATCCCCGTAAACGGGGCCCCTGCTCTTACTCCTCACGCCAATGCTTTCACATGCGTCATATCGAGAATACGTGCGCCCTTTAATGCTTCCATTCAATTCTCCAAGAGAGTCTGCGGCAGGCAGAAGGCGAATCGCCTTCGCCCATTGTTCACTTATTTTTTCTTTGCTGCCGTCGGGTTCAGACTGGTGATGCGTCCGCTCTCCGTGCCGGCGGTTTCATCGATGACGGCATTGATGAGTGTCGGCTTGCGTGAGCGGATGGCTTCTTCCATCGCCTTGCGCAACTCAGCCGGGGTGGTGGCGTTGACGCCCACGCCGCCGAAGGCTTCCATCAGCTTGTCGTAGCGCGCGCCCTTGACGAATACCGTCGGCGCCACGTCGGCGCTGCCGGTCGGGTTGATATCGGTGCCGCGATAGACGCCGTTGTTGTTCATCACCACCACGCAGACCGGCAGGTTGTAGCGGCAGATGGTTTCGACTTCCATGCCGGAGAAACCGAAGGCGCTGTCGCCCTCGACGGCGATCACCGGCTGGCCCGACTCCACCGCGGCCGCCACGGCGAAGCCCATGCCGATACCCATGATGCCCCAGGTGCCGACATCGAGACGCTTGCGCGGCTTGTACATATCGACAATGCTGCGTGTGAAGTCGAGCGCATTGGCGCCTTCATTGACCAGCATCGCATCCGGGTTGGCCTTGATGATGTCGCGCACCACGTTGAGCGCACTGTGGAAATTCATCGGCGCCGGATCCTTGGCCAGGGTCTCGGCCATCTTGGCGAGGTTCTTGTTCTTGCGCTCGGCGATGGCGCCCAGCCATTCGGCTGAGGGCTTGGCCCAATTGCTGCCGATGCCAGCAAGCAGAGCCGAGACACAGGAGCCGATATCGCCGATCAAAGGCGCGGCAATGGCCACATTGCTGTCGGCTTCAGTCGGCGAGATGTCGATCTGGATGAATTTCTGGCCGCCCCAGGCCTTGTGATCCTTGCCGCCCCAGGTCTTGCCCTTGCCTTGCGAGAGCAGCCAGTTGAGGCGTGCGCCGATCAGCACCACCACATCGGCTTCGGGCAACACGAAAGAGCGCGCGGCCGCCGCTGACTGCTCATGCGTATCCGGCAGCAAGCCCTTGGCCATCGACATGGGCAGATAGGGGATGCCGGTTTTCTCGACCAGGGCACGGATGTCGGCATCGGCCTGGGCGTAAGCGGCGCCTTTGCCCAGCAGGATCAGCGGACGCTTGGCGCCCTTGAGCAATTCGAGGGCGCGCTTGACCGCGTCCTGTCCAGGGATCTGGCGCGGCGCGGGATCGACGACCTTGATCAGCGAATTCTTGCCGGCGGCCGCATCCATGGTCTGTGCGAACAGCTTGGCCGGCAGGTCTAGGTACACCCCGCCCGGACGGCCGGACACGGCGGCGCGGATCGCGCGCGCCACACCGACGCCGATGTCTTCGGCATTCAACACGCGAAAGGCGGCCTTGCACAGGGGCTTGGCAATCGCGAGCTGGTCCATCTCCTCATAGTCGCCCTGCTGCAGGTCGACGATCTCGCGCTCGCTGGAGCCCGAGATCAGGATCATCGGGAAGCAATTGGTGGTGGCATTGGCCAGCGCAGTCAGACCGTTGAGGAAACCGGGGGCGGACACCGTCAGGCACACGCCGGGCTTCTGGGTCATGAAGCCGGCGATGGCGGCGGCATTGCCGGCGTTCTGTTCATGGCGGAAGGAAATCACGCGCATGCCCTCGGCCTGGGCCATGCGCGTCAGGTCCGTGATCGGAATACCGGGCAGACCATAAATGGTGTTGAGCCCGTTGAGCTTCAGGGCATTGATGACTAGGTGAAACCCGTCGATCATTTCTTGTGAGTCCGTGCCGGCACCGGCAATGGCCAAGGCTTCATTGGTTCCCATGTTTTACTCCTTGTAACGCGGCAGGATGCAGTCTGGCGCTTTTTTATTCGGTCAGCGCGGGATGCACTGAGCGGTATGTCCGGAAGGCGCCGCAGGATGGCGGCACACTTCATGAGTTATTGCAGTCAATTAATCAAATAGCAGAGGACATGATAAAAATGCCAAAATACTATCGCCTTGATTCCTGTCAATCCACTCTGGAAGATTGTCCCACGTCATGACTTTGCTTATCAGTCACCCTCAGCGCGATGCCATCCGCGCGCAGCTTGCGCGCAATATTGTCTTGCGCACCCTGAAGCCGCGGGCCTTCGCCGAGCTTGAAAAACAGCTGGTCATCGCCGAATACAAAAAGGGCGATCTGCTGCTCGGCCAGGGCGACCATAATATGGAACAGTATTTTGTGCTCGACGGCATCCTCAAGCGCGTCGTCTCCAATCAGGAAGGCAAGGAGATGATTCTGCGCTTTTCCAAGGAAGACGATATGGATACCAGCTACGCCGCCTACCGGCTGCGTACGCCCGCGCCCTATTCGATCCGCGCCGTCACCAAGGTGCGCGTGGCGCAACTGTCGATGGACCTGTGGGGCGAGTTCCTCGAGCACCATCCCTCGATCAAGGGCGATTTCGAATACGAGGTCATGCATCTGATGTCGGAAGTCATGGCCCATACCATCACCCTGCATCTGCTGGATGCCGCCGGCCGCGTGCAGCGCTTTCTGCGCAAGCACCCCGATTTGTACGAGCGCGTGCCGATGAAGGAGCTCGCTTCGCACCTGAATCTTTCCGCCGAAACGCTTTCGCGGCTCAAGCAAAAAGGCAAGGTGCAGGCCATCCTCGCGCGCTAGGGACGGCAGCACAACTTCTGCCGCTGGCGCCTCTAGCGTGTGAGGCCCGACGGGAACATGCGCCGTCCGATGCCGCCGCTCATGCTGTTGAGCGCATTTTCGACCTTGGCGACACCCGGCACGGCCGCAACGACATCGCCGGCACGATCGCGTTCGCCGGGCGTCGCCACAATGCCGGCCAGCCGCACGACGCCGGCCTCGACTTCGATCGACACATCCACCTCGGCGGTTTTTTCATCGGCCCGCAATGCGGCCCGCACCTTGGCTTCGAGCGCCAGGTTGAGCAGACGCTGACGCGATAGCACGGTCTCCGCAAAGGTCGCATCCTTCAGCAAGGACAACACCAGATCCACTGCGCGCGGAATCGGCACCCGTTCGGTATTGACGGTGAGATCGTAGAGCGCGGGATCGCCCCAATCGACGCCATGGGTTGAATGCATTTTCGCCGCACGGGCGGCATCGTCGTTTTCAATTTCTTTTTTCGCGAGCTGCTCGTCATCGGTATCCAGCCGCTCCATCAGCCGGCGAACGCGCACCGCCATCGGCGCGCAAACCTGGATGCAGGGAATATGCGATACCGGCCTCAGCAGCAGGGTGGCACCCCAGCCGCGAATCAGCACATTGCCCTTTACCGCCAGATCGAGCACTTCTTCGGCGGTAAAAATCGAAATGGTCTTGTCGTCCGCCGACCATTTTTCGATGGTGCCGGCCTTGCCCTCGCGGATGCGGCGAATCAGGCTCTTCTTGACGTGCATGCGGCCGGCCACCACATCGCCGACCTCATGCCGCACCTGCGCCAAGCCCAGCGCTTCGCACAGCCCGAGCGCCACATCCTTGCCCAGTGTGGCCATTTCCTGGGTCATCGCAATAACCGGCATGGCAGGCTCCTTGTCATCCGCAATCGAAAATTATTTTTTGCCGCGCAGCATGCCGACCAGATTGCTGATCGGCGCCCAGAACAGCATCATGATGGCCAGGCAAGTAATGGTGCCGACCAGCTTGTTGGAAAAGAACACGCTCATCTCGCCGCCGGAGGCCAGCATCGACTGGCGGAATGAATCCTCGGCACGATCGCCCAGCACCAGGGCCAGCACCAAAGGCGCCAGCGGATAGTCGAGCTTCTTGAACACATAACCCATCACGCCGAAAACGAGCATCAGCCAGACGTCGAACATCGAGCTGTGCACGGTGTAGGCGCCGATCGCGCAGATCACCAGGATTACCGGCGCGACAATCGAGAACGGGATGCGCAGAATCGCGGCAAACAGCGGCACCGTGGTCAGCACCACAATCAGGCCGACGATATTGCCGAGGTACATCGAGGCGATCAGGCCCCAGACAAAATCCTTCTGCTCGGTAAACAGCAGCGGGCCGGGTTGCAGGCCCCAGATCAGCAAGCCGCCCAGCAGCACGGCCGCGGTGGGCGAACCGGGAATGCCAAGCGTCAGCATCGGCAGCAGGGCCGAGGTACCGGCCGCATGCGCCGCCACTTCCGGCGCCACCACGCCTTCCAATTCGCCCTTGCCGAAATTCTTGCCGTTGGGCGACATGCTCTTGGCGACGCCATAGCCCATGAACGAAGCCGGTGTCGCGCCGCCGGGGGTGATTCCCATCCAGCAGCCGATAGCGGACGAGCGAATGAAGGTCTTCCAGTACTTGGGCAACAATTTCCAGGTCTGGATCACCACCTTGAGATTGATCTTGCCCTCGGTGCCCTTGAAGGCGAGCCCTTCCTCGATGGTCAGCAGGATCTCGCCGATACCGAACAGGCCGATCACCGCGATCAGGAAATCGAAGCCCTTCAGCAGATCGTTGAAGCCGAAGGTCATGCGCAGCTGCCCGGTCACCGTGTCGAGCCCGACGGCAGCCAGGGCGAAACCCAGCATCATTGCGCAGATGGTCTTGAAAGGCGGCGATTTGGTCATGCCGACGAAACTGCAAAAGGTCAGCAGGTACACCGCAAAAAATTCCGGCGGCCCGAACTGGAGCGCGAACTTCGCCACCAGGGGCGCCATGAAGGTGATCATGATCACCGCCACCAATGCCCCGATGAACGAGGAGGTGAAGGCGCCGGTCAGCGCCTCGCCGGCGCGCTGCTGCTGCGCCATGGGATAGCCGTCAAAGGTGGTGGCCACCGACCAGGGTTCGCCCGGAATATTGAACAATATCGAGGTAATGGCCCCGCCGAACAGGGCGCCCCAGTACAGGCAGGACAGCATGATGATCGCCGAGGTCGGGTTCATGCTGAATGTGAGAGGCAGCAGGATCGCCACGCCGTTGGCGCCGCCCAGACCGGGCAGCACGCCAATCAGCACGCCGAGAATCACGCCGACAAACATCAGGCCCAGGTTGTAGGGCGTCAGCGCGACCGAGAAGCCGTGCATCAACAGATTGATTTCGTCCATGTCGTCTCCTGGCGAGGGTCAGTTAAAACCCAGGGCCGTTTCGAGCGGACCTTTCGGCAACGGGACCTTGAACCAGATTTCAAACATCACGAAAAAAACCACCACCACGCTGACGCTGATGACCAGCGTCTTCAGCCATCTGTACTTGCCCAGCCAGATCATGAACACGGCGATGAATGCCACCGAGGGCACATAGATGCCCAACGCGGGGATCGGGCCGACGCCGTTGATGAACAACACATAGACGATGGTCGGCAGCAGCACCGACAGCACCATTTTCAGGGCCGGCACGCTGACAAAGGATTCGTCCTTGATGTCCTTGCCCATAGACGCGCGAAGCGCATTGACGAGCGCGCCGAAGCAGAGGATGAGGCCGATGTAGAACGGGAAGTAGCCCGCCTCGGGTCCGTCCGATCCCCACTTCGAGCCCAGTCTTGCGCTGTCGTACATCACCAGCGCGCCCAACAGGAAAAACAGCATGGCAACCACCAGATCGATGGTCTTGGTCGATACCGCAGACTTTCCGTCCGAATCGCTCATGGCGCAATATTCCCCCAGTGTATTGTTCTATTCATGGATGACGACGACCGTTATCGAAGGCAGCGGCTTCGATGGGAACGTGCAGCCCCGGCGGCGCCGGGGCTGTTCACGGGATTTACTTCTTGGCCAGGAAACCGGCCTCGGTCATCAGGGTCAGGTGGCGCTGTTCTTCCTTGGTCAGCCACGCCTTGAATTCATCGCCGGAAAGGACCTTCGGATTGAATGCGCCTTTTTCCATGAACTCCTTCCACTCCGGCGTCTCACGCACTTTCTTGAGCAAGTCCAGGTAGTACTGAACCTGTTCCTTGGTGACGCCCGGCGGCATGAAAATGCCGCGCAGCATTTCGTAATCGACGTCCACGCCCTGCGCCTTGCAGGTGGGAATATCGCCCCAGGCCATATCCTTGGTGACCTTGGTCTTGAACGGGAGCCGTTCATCGTTCAGCACGCACAATGCGCGTAACTGCCCGGCACGCCATTGCTCAACGGCCTCGATCGGGTTGTTCACGGTCGAGTCGACATGCTTGCCGACCAGCTGGACCGCGACTTCGCCACCGCCCTTGTACGGAATATAGATGAACTTGGCGCCGGTCTGCTTTTCGATCGCCACCGTGATGATCTGGTCTTCCTGCTTCGAGCCGGTGCCGCCCATTTTCATCTTGCTGGGACCGGCCGCTTTCACGGCATCGGTATACTCCTTGGCCGTCTTGTATGGCGTTTCGGCATTCACCCAGAACACGAACTGGTCCAAGGCCATCATCTGCACCGGCGTCAGCTCCTTCCAGTTGAACGGAATGCCCGTTGCCAGCGGCGTGGTGAACAGATTGGACAGGGTGATGATGATCTTGTGCGGTTCCTTGGCAGAACCCTTGACATCAAGAAAGCCCTCGGCGCCGGCACCGCCGCCCTTGTTGACCACCACCATCGGCTGGTCCATCAATTTGTACTTGGCGATCACGCCCTGGATAAAGCGGGCCATCTGATCGGCCCCGCCGCCGGTGCCCGCCGGAACGACGAACTCCACGGTCTTGGTCGGTTTCCAGTCCTCGGCATGGGCGCCGAAGGCAGTCAGGGCAAAGGCACAACCAGCAGCAGCGGCAAACGCGAGCGTTTTGGTGCGAAATGCAGTTTTCATGACCTTCTCCGAAAGGAAATTGATGGAATTTCCGACGGGCGCCTTTATTGGTGACGCCTCGTCGTCAAACGACTGCGATTGGGGTATTTTTAACGATAACGCCTCCAGGTTTTACAACTTGATGCTATCAGGAACGGAGATACACGGCTCCAGACTATCCTTCTGTCGCCGGCTGCCGGGTTGCAAGAAATTTACCAATACCGACTACCAGCAATGCCCCGGCGGTTGCGGCGATATATTCAAACCAGTGCGGGTACGGGGCAGTGAATGGTTTGAGCACCGCTTCATCCCAGGCCATTTCGCCGGCCACCCAACCGATCAGGGCGGCGCCGATCGTGATCACGATCGGGAAACGCTCCATGACCTTGATCAGCAGGGTGCTTGCGTAAATGATCAGGGGAATGCTGATGCCCAGGCCGATCATGACCAGCAGAGTGTCGTTCTTGGCCGCCGCCGCCACGGCAATGACGTTGTCCAGGCTCATCACCAGATCGGCGATCAGGATGGTCTTGATGGCCGCCAGCATCGAGTCGTGGCTCTTCACCCCGTCTTCGCCATCGTCGTCTCCGGTCAATAACTTGATGCCGATCCACAACAACAATACGGCGCCGACCAATTTGAGCCATGGCAGGCTTAACAAGGCAACGGCGAACAATGTGAGCACGATGCGCATCACGATCGCCGCGCCGCTACCCCAGAAAACGGCTTTTTTCTGCTGATTCGGGGGGAGACTGCGCGCGGCCAGGGCAATCACGACGGCATTATCGCCGGACAGGACGATATTGACGCCTATGATCTTGAGCAAGGCAGTCCAGAAGAGGGGGTCGGCAAGGATCATGGAAATAAATTAGGGTTGGGTACGGGAGGGGCTAGACTATAAAATGATACCTGTGTATCGCACGAAAGACGCACGCAACATCAGGTATACATTAACGAATTGAAGAAGCGAAATATTTTTGGTATGCGCGCCTGGAAATTCCTCCGATCTGTTTTTATTGTTGCACCGCATCGTGCAATAGTTCCCGACGTGCGCATTTTGTACGCCGCCCTCCTTGCGCTTTCATTGATATCAAACAAGTTTCCGCTGCCCGATGCATTCGCGGCAACCGCGCCGGGCGCCGCCGGCAATATCGCCACGCTGTCCGCGGCGGACCGCGACGTGCTGGCGGCCCGTGACGCATTCGACAGGCACGATATCAAAACGCTGGAAGCCGCGCACGCGCGCCTGGCCGCCGCCAACCATCCGCTGACGCCTTATGCCGGCTACTGGTGGCTGTCGGCCAATCTGGCGCAGGCGGGTGCGTTCGGCATCGCCGAGGCCGAACGGATCCGCGGCTTTCTCGATACGCATGCCGATACCCCTTACGCCGATAATCTGCGGCGTGACTGGTTGAAAATTCTCGGCACCCTGGAGTCATGGGATCTGTTCATGACGGCGCTGCCCAAGCTCGCCATCGAGGATAGCGAGGTCACCTGTCATCACTGGCGTTATCGCCTGTCGCGCAACGACCTGGAGGCCTACACCGAGGCCAAGGCATTCTGGAATTCGGCCAGGGCCACGTCCGACAATTGCTATGGCGTATTTCAGGCGCTGCAGCAGGCTCGGCGTCTGTCGAACGATGATATCTGGCTGCGTGTGCGCCGCCTGCTGGAAGCCGGCGCGATCAGCGACGCCAAACGCAGCGCCGCGTTCCTGAACCCGGCGCCGAAAGGATTTGAGGCGGCCGTCGCCACCATCAACCAGGACGCCGCACGCTATCTGGCGCGCGAAAAACCCGATGTCAAATCGCGCGCCTCAGTAGAGTTGTTCCTGTTTGCGATCTCGCGCCTCGCGCGCAGCGATGCCGAGCGTGCAGCCTCAATACTTGACAAGAAAGGCGCCAAGCTCGAGCCCGGGGACAGCGGTTGGGCATGGGCCCAGGCCGGCTATTTCGGCAGCCTGCAGCAGGCGGACGACGCCCTGAAATGGTTCTTGCGTGCGCACACCTTTCCGCTCAGCGATCAACAGGCAGCCTGGAAGGCCCGTGCCGCCTTGCGTACCGCCAACTGGACCATACTCGGCGAGACCATCAATGCCATGTCGGCGCGCGAAAAGCGCGAACCAACCTGGCGTTACTGGCGGGCGCGGGCCTATGGCGCAAGCGCGAATCCCGGATTGATCGAGGCCGCTCGGATCTTGAAGGAAGGGCTGGCGCGGGAGAACAATTTTTACGGCCTGCTCGCCGCCGAGGAGATGGGTGTCGCGCCCATGCCGGACTGGAAAAGCGTCGGCGTCAATGCCGCCGAACTGGACTTGATGCGCGCACGGCCGGGCATGCAGCGTACCGTGGCGCTATATCGCCTCGGCATGCGTGAGGAAGGCCTGCGCGAGTGGCAATATGCGACGCGCAATCTCGACGACCAGCAACTGCTGGCAGTCGCCGAACTGGCACGCGAAAACGGCATCCCGGATCGCGCCATCAGCGCCGCCGACCGCACGGTGACGACGCATGATTTCTCGCGTCGCTATCCGATCCCCTATCGCGACGATTTACAAAGCAACGCGCGTTCGCAAAGCCTCGACCAGGCCTGGATTTACGGCCTCATCCGCCAGGAGAGCCGCTTCATGGCGGACGCAAGATCGCCGGTGGGCGCGATGGGCCTGATGCAGCTGATGCCGACGACAGCGCGCTGGGCCGCCAAGCAGGTTGGGCTCCAGCCTTTCACAACAGAGCGCACCATCGAGATTCCCGTCAACCTGAGCCTGGGCTCGTACTACCTGCGCCATGTTCTCGACAACCTCGGGCACCCGGTGCTGGCCACCGCCGCCTATAATGCCGGGCCCAGCCGCGCCCGCCGCTGGCAGGCCGACAAGCCGCTCGAAGGCACTATTTATGCCGAATGCATTCCCTTCAACGAGACCCGCGACTATGTCAAAAAAGTCATGGTCAATGCCTGGTACTATGCGCGCCGCCTGGATACCGGCAAACCGAGCCTGAAAGAACTGATGGGCACGGTCCCGGCGCGCGGCGACAACAGCGCGGGCGCCATCGCCAGCGCACTGCCGACCGAACCCGTTCTGCCCGTCGCGCCGGCACTCACGGCAACCCCATGACAGCCATGTCTACTGCCGTCCAAAAAGTACTGCTGCTCGGCGGCAGCGGATTCATCGGCAGCGCCGTCGCCGAGCAACTGACCGCGCGCGGCTATTTCGTCACGGTGCCCACGCGCAATCGCGAGCGCGCCAAGCACTTGCTGATCCTGCCGACCGTGGATGTGGTCGACGCCGATGTGCATGATCCGCAGCAGCTGCTCGAGCTGGTCCGCGAGCACGATGCGGTCATCAACCTGATCGGCATTCTGCACGGCGACTTCGCGCGCGAGCATGTCGCCTTGCCCAGACTGGTTGCCGAGACCTGCGTTGCCGCGGGGGTACGGCGTCTGGTGCAAATGAGCGCGCTGAACGCCGGCCTTGACGGACCCAGCGACTATCTGGTCTCGCGCGGCCGCGGCGAAGCTGCGGTGTGGGCGGTGGCCGGGGAAAACCCTTCCTTGCGCATCACCGTCTTTCAGCCCTCGGTAGTGTTTGGCGAGCACGACAGATTTTTCAATATGTTCGCCGATCTGGTGCGGCTGTTTCCGCTGATTCCGCTGGGTTCTCCCGAAGCGCAATTTCAGCCGGTGTGGGTGGAGGATGTGGCCCGCGCGCTCGCCGCCAGCATCACGATGAGCGAGGCTTATGGCAAAACCTTTCCCATGGTCGGCCCCAGGGTGTACACCCTGCGTCAATTGCTGGAGATGACGATCGCGTTCGTCGGCAAAAAACGCCTGGTACTGGGACTGGGGCCGGGACTGTCCAGGTTGCAGGCGACCGCATTCGAATTCCTGCCCGGCAAACTCATCACCCGCGATAATCTGCGCTCGATGAGCCTGCCCAGCACCTCGGCGACCCCGTTCCCGGCGATGTTCGGCGCCGCTTCTTCCATCGACAGCGTGGTCGGCGCTTATCTGCAACGCAGCACCGGGCGGGCGCGCTACCCATCTTTTCGCGACAACGCGGGCCGCTGATCCACCCGCGCCCATCCCGGAGACCGTCATGCCCTTAAGCCTGGTTATCGGCAACAAGAATTATTCATCATGGTCGCTGCGGCCCTGGATCGCGCTGCGGCAGGCCGGAATCGCCTTCAATGAAGTGCTGGTCCCGCTGGATCAGGCCGACACCGGGGCCAATATCGCCGCCTGGTCGCCCGCCGGACGGGTGCCGGTATTGATTCACAACGATCTGCACATCTGGGATTCGCTGGCGATCCTCGAATACCTGGCCGAAATTTTTCCGGACAAGGGCTTGTGGCCGCGCGATGCGCGCGCCCGCGCACGCGCACGCTCGATCGCGGCCGAGATGCATTCCGGCTTTGCCGCGATACGCAGCGCGATGCCGATGAACTGCCGCGCGCGCCTGCCGGGGCTGGGTGCGACCCCGGAAGCAGGCCGCGACATTGCCCGCATCGTCGATATCTGGACAGCGTGTCGTGCAGAGTTCGGCGCCGGCGGGGAGTTTCTGTTCGGCGCATTTTCGAATGCCGACGCCTGTTTCGCGCCGGTGACCTCGCGCTTGCTGACCTATGCCGTCAAGTTGCCACCGGTGGCCGCAAACTATGTCAGCGCCGTGCAGCAGTTGCCGGCGATGCAGGCCTGGGTTGCGGCCGCGCGCGACGAGCCCTGGGTCATCGCGACCGACGAACCCTATGCCGTATCCGCCGCTGCGCGACCGGCCTGAGCGCTGTCTGGACTGCCCTCATGAAAGTCTATGTCGTCGGTGGCGCGGTACGCGATGAATTGCTCGGCCTGCCGGTGCAGGATCGCGATTACGTCGTGGTCGGCGCCAGTGTGCAGCAAATGCTGGATGCCGGCTACAAGCCGGTGGGCGCGGATTTTCCGGTGTTCCTGCATCCGCAAACGCATGAGGAGTACGCATTGGCGCGCACCGAGCGCAAGACCGCCCCGGGCTACAAGGGATTCGTGTTCCACACTGCCGCCAATGTCACGCTGGAACAGGATCTGCGCCGCCGCGACCTGACCATCAATGCCATGGCGCGCGACCTGCATACGCAGACCCTGGTTGATCCCTACGGCGGCGAGGCCGATCTCAACCACCGCCTGTTGCGCCACGTCAGCGAGGCTTTCGCCGAAGACCCGGTGCGCATCCTGCGCGTGGCGCGCTTTGCCGCCAGATTCGCCGCACTGGGGTTCCGCGTTGCCGATGAAACCATGCAGCTGATGCGCCATATGGTGGACGCCGGCGAGGTCGATCACCTGGTAGCCGAACGCATGTGGCAGGAGCTTGCGCGCGGACTGATGGAGGCCACGCCCTCGGCCATGTTCGCGGTGTTGCGGGAATGCGGCGCCCTGGCGAGAATGCTGCCGGAAGTCGCCGCCCTGTTCGGGGTGCCGCAATCGGCAAAGTCGCACCCGGAAATCGATTGCGGCGTGCATGTGATGATGGTGGTCGATTGCGCCGCCCGCCGGAAATCCGCGTTGCCGGTACGCTACGCCTGCCTGACCCACGATCTCGGCAAGGCGGCCACGCCGCCGCAGTATCTGCCGCATCACCCCGGGCATGAAGCGAAGAGCGTGGAACTGGTGCAGGCCCTGAGCGAGCGTCTGCGCGCGCCCGCGGAGTGCCGCGACCTGGCTGCGACCGCTGCAGGCTGGCACGGTAAAATACACGGCGCGCGCGCGCTCAAAGCCGATGGGCTGCTGGCCTTGTACGAAGGCTGCGACGCCCTGCGGCGCCCGGAACGATTTCATGCTTTACTGGAGGCCGCTGCCTGCGACCACCATGGCCGGCTGGGTTATGAAGACGTCCCTTATTTGCCGGCGCCCTATTTGCTCGCGGGCCTGAGTCGCCTGCAGGCCCTGGACCAGGGCGCCATCGCGAAATCTGCCGGCGATGACGCCGAGGCGAAAGACATCGCCACCGCCATTCGCGACGCCCGGCGCGCGGCGCTGCAAGAATTCATCGATAAACACCCAACAATCTGAGGACGGCAACATGAGTTATGCAATTCGCATCCACGAGCAGGGCGGCCCTGAAAACATGAAGTGGGAAGAAGTCGCGGTGGGCGCCCCTGGCCCCGGCGAGTTACGTATCCGCCACACGGCGATCGGCCTGAACTACATCGACACCTACCATCGCTCCGGCCTCTACAAGTTACCGATGCCGACGGTGCTGGGCCGCGAAGGCGCCGGCGTGGTTGAAGCCGTGGGCCCGAACGTGACCGAGTTCACTGTCGGCGATCGCGTCGCCTACGCGGCGTCGCCGATCGGCTCGTATTCGGAAGAGCGGCTGATGCCGGCCGAACGCGTGGTCAAGGTGCCGGCGAACGTCACCGACCAGCAGGCGGCGTCGATGATGCTGAAGGGCATGACCGCCCAGTACCTGATCCGCCGCACCTATCGTGTCAAGCCGGGCGACACCATCCTGATACATGCCGTGGCCGGCGGCGTCGGCCTGATCGCCTGCCAGTGGGCCAAACACCTCGGCGCCACCGTGATCGGCACGGTCGGCAGCGAAGAGAAAGCGAAGATCGCGCTGGCCAGCGGCTGCGACCATGTCATCAACTATTCGACGGAAGATTTCGTCGCGCGCGTGGCGGCGCTGACCGGCGGCAGGAAATGCGACGTGGCCTATGACGGCGTCGGCAAGGACACCTTCCTGAAGTCGCTGGACTGCGTGCGTCCGCTGGGGATGGTGGTGATTTTCGGCAATGCCTCGGGCGCGCCCGCGCCGCTCGAGCTGGGCATGCTGGCGGCCAAGGGCTCGCTGTACGTCACGCGGCCGACACTGGACACCTATATCGCCAAACGCGAGGATCTGGTGGCCACCACTTCCGAACTATTCGACGTGGTCGGGCGCGGCATTGTCAGGATCGAAATCAACCAGACTTACCCACTGTGCGAAGCGGCGAACGCGCACCGCGACCTGGAAGCGCGCAAGACCACGGGTTCAACCATATTGATTCCTTGAGCCGTAGCGAGTAAGTTGGCGGTCGGGCCGGCAATCAGGGATTTCCCTTGGGTCGGGTTGCGCCGGGGCTGCTTGCGCACCGCCCTTGATCCGTCGAGCGGCAGCAATAAAACCGCATTCACTTCACAAAACAATTTCGAGGAGAAAGTCATGATTCGCAAGACCCTGGTTGTCGCGGCCGCCATACTGGCGCTGGTAAGCAGCACAGCGCATGCACAGTATCCGAACAAGCCGGTCAAACTGATCGTGCCGTTCGCACCCGCCGGCACCACCGATATCGTCGCCCGCATCGTTGCCGACCAGCTTTCCAAGGAACTCGGACAAACCGTCATCGTGGAGAATCGCGCCGGTGGCGGCGGCTCGGTGGGCGCCGATGTGGTCGCCAAATCCGCGCCGGATGGCTATACCCTGGGCGTGGCCACGGTGTCGACCATGGCGGTCAATCCCGCGGCGAATGCGAAGATTCCCTACAACAACTTTGCCGACTTCATCCCGGTCACCAAATTCGTCGCTGTGCCCAATGTGCTCGCGGTTCATCCCTCGGTGCCGGCCAATGACGTCAGGGAGTTCATCGAACTGCTGAAGAAAAATCCGGGCAAGTATTCCTTCGCCACCTCCGGCACCGCCGGCATCGGCCATATGATGGGGGAGCTGTTCATGGCGGCGAGCAATACCGATATGGTGCATATTCCATACAAGGGCGCCGGCCCGGCGGTGATCGATGTCGTCGGCGGCCAGGTGCCAGTGCTGTTCGACAACCTGCCTTCTTCCAAGGCGCAGATCGATGCCGGCAAGATGCGACTGCTGGCGGTCGCAGCGCCGAAACGACTGGCGGCGTACCCCAATATTCCGACCTTTGCCGAGTTGGGCATGGCGGAAGTGAACGATCCCGCCTGGTACGGTCTGGTGGTGCCTGCCAAGACACCCAAGGAAATCGTCGATAAACTGTATGCGGCCTCGGTTCGCGCCGTCAATAACCCGGCAACCAAGGAAAAACTTGCGCAACAGGGCGCCGATCCGGTCGGCAATACCCCCGCCGAGTTCGCCAAGGATATAAAGATCGAATACGACAAAATGAAGGCCATTGTGGTCAAAAAGAACATCAAACTCGACTGATACTGCAGGCGTGTCATTCGTTCGCATCAGAGCCCGGCGCTGCCGGGCTTTTTTGTTCATGTGCACGTACTCTCGCCTGATATGCGGCCCGGTCTCTCATCCCACAAACGGGGGATAGCTGTAGTGCGCACCGGGGGTAGAATGGCTCACCAAAAACCAGAAGAAGAATTTGTGGCCATGACGCGGGTACAGATAGTCGAAGACGATGCCGCTTTTCGCGAACGCTTCGCTGCCATCCTGGCCAAGGACCCCTCTTTCGAAGTGGTTGCCAGCGTGGGCACCGGTGGCGAGGGCATGGCGCTGCTTGAGCTGCGCAAGCCGGATGTATTGCTGATCGACCTGGGCCTGCCGGATATTTCCGGAATCGAAGTCATCCGTCATGCCACGCAGATCCTGCCCAATTGCGAGTGCATGGTCGTCACCGTGTTCGGCGATGAAGAACATGTGCTTGCCTCGATCGAGGCCGGCGCGGCCGGCTATCTGCTGAAGGATGCCTCCGAAGAAAATTTTCTGTCCGGCATCCGCGAATTGATCAATGGCGGTTCCCCGATCAGCCCCATCATTGCCCGTCGCCTGCTGCGGCGCTTCCAGGCGGAGCCGGACGCCTCGCCGCCGCCGGCCACTGCCGAGGCTGAGGCGTATGGCGGTTCGGATGTAAGCCTGTCCGAGCGCGAGCGCGAAATCCTGCTGCTGGCATCCAAGGGCTTCAATTACCCGGAGATGGGTAAACTGATGGGAATTTCGCCGCATACCGTCACCAGCCATGTCAAAAAAATCTATCGAAAACTTGCGGTGCATTCGCGTGGCGAGGCGGTGTTCGAGGCGAACCGCATGGGGCTCATCCGCACGCTCTGAGTCCGGCATGGCTGCACCGCCGGACTGTGCAATGCGCCGGGTTGTCTTTTTGGCGGTAGCCGCGCTGCTGATCGGCATGCTTTCCCGGGCCGCGCCCATCCAGGCGCAATCGCAGCCGCCGATCGCCGATATCACCGTGTTCTACGACGCCGAGTTTGTCCAGGTGGATTCGGTCACACCGCCGGTCGAGGCCGCCTGGGAACGCGTTGCCTTGCCGGACAGCTGGAGCAAATCGAAACGGCCGCGCAATATATACGGCTGGTACCGTCTGCGTTTTGAACACAATCTGCGCACTGCCGGCCAGCAGGCGCTGTACATCCCGCGCATCACCAACAATGTCGAAGTTTTTCTGAACGGGTCATCGTTCGCGGTCAGCGGCCGACTTGCCCCCGAGCCCGAGGCGACCTGGAACCGCGCGCAATATTTTCTGGTGCCCTCCAGCCTGTTCAAACCAGGCGCCAACGAATTGCTGATCCGCCTGCATCCGGACGGTTACGAGCGCGCCGGCCTGTCGACGGTTTGTCTGGGCGATGCCGCCGTGCTCAATGTGCCCTACCAGAGACGCTTTTTCATCCAGACGGCGGCGCCGCAGCTGATCAGCGGCTTGCTTGGTGTAATGGCGGCATTCTCCCTGGCGATCTGGGCCAGGCGCCGCGATGAGGCCATGTTCCTGTTTTTCGGCTTGATGTCGCTGGTGGCGATACTGCGGCTTTCGCACTACTACCTGCGCGATACGCCGCTGTGGCTGGCATTGACGGCGGTTCCGGCGCTGGCCTGGCTGACCACCCTGCAACTGCAATTCACCCTGCGCTTCGCCGCATATGAAATGCGGCGCTTTGAACGCGCGCTGCTGATTTTTGCGGCAGTCGTCACGGTGGCCTTTGTGGTGATCCCGGTCGTGACACCGTCCGCCTACGGCGCCGCCATCGGCGTTCTCTACGCTGTCCTCACGCTGCTATCCCCGATCCTGCTCGGGGTGGCCGGCTATGCCCTGCTGCGCGCACGCTCGGCCGAAAACTACATCCTGCTGGCCGCGCTGGTGCTGAATACCGTGCTGGGCGCGCATGATTCGCTCGCCTATCGCGAGCTGCTCGGCTTCGATCAGCCCTATCTGCTGCCGCTCGGCATGCCGATGATCCTGTTTGCGGTGGCGGCTTTGCTGGTCAAGCGTTTTGTCGCCACGCTCAGCGGCTACGAAACCCTGAACGCCGATCTCGCCGAGCGCGTAGCGCAGCGCGAGCGCGAACTGCAGGCGAGCTTCGAGCAGGTGCGCCAGCTCGACCAGCAGCGCGCCACCGCCGAGGAGCGCCAGCGCCTGATGCGCGATATGCACGACGGCATCGGCTCGCATCTGATGTCGACCCTGGCGCTGGCGCGCATGGGCACGCTGTCGCAACAGGAGCTCAGCGAAATCCTGGCCGACTGCATCGACGAATTGAAGATGACCATCGATTCCCTGGAGCCGGTCGAAAGCGATCTGCTGGTGGTGCTGGGCAATCTGCGCTACCGCCTGGAACCGCGCCTGAACGCGGCCGGCATCACCCTCGAATGGGCGGTCAACGATCTGCCGCCGCTGCCCTATCTGGATCCGGAAAATGTACGCAGCGTGCTGCGCATCGTGCAAGAGGCGTTCACCAATACGCTCAAGCATTCCCATGCCAAACGCATCACCCTCTCGACCGGTGTCGATATCGCCGGCAATCGCGTGCTGGTGCGCCTGACCGACGACGGCAACGGCAATTGCGCGGCGGAAAACAAGCACGCCGGGCGCGGCATCGACAATATGAAAAACCGCGCCGCCAAGCTGGGCGGGCAGATCGAAGTCATCCCGCTCAGGGGCGGCGGCACCTGCGTGAATCTGTATCTGCCTTTGAGCCGACGCTGACGATCGAATGGGGCTTCTTAAATAGCAAACCCCAGCGTTGGCGCGCCTCTCTAGGCAAAAACGGCTCGAAAAGCGCGCCAAATGGCGTTCTTGCCACTTTCGGAAAAGGCTGAAAGAATGCCAGCCTTCGCGCGCGTGCATCGCATTTGCGCGGCAACCAACGCTGAAAGCAACCATGACTCTCGCCACCTGGCTGGCCTACCTTCTCGCCGTTGTTCTCATCTGCATCTCACCCGGCCCCGGCGTGCTGTCCGCCATGTCAGCCGGCATGAAGTACGGCTGGCGGCGCGGCATGTGGAATTGCCTGGGCATGCAGCTATCCACCGTCATCAATATCACCATCATCGCGATGGGACTGGGCGCGATCTTGACCGCGTCGACCACCGCGTTTGATATCCTGAAATGGGGCGGCGCGCTGTACCTCGTCTATCTCGGCGTGCAGAAGTTTCGCGAGCCCGCCGCCTTGTTCGAGGAAATCGACGCCAAAACAGAATTCAAGGACAGCAGCGCGCGCGGCATCTTCACGCAGGGCCTGCTGGTCAATTTCACCAACCCCAAGGGCCTGGTGTTCCTGCTCGCGGTGCTGCCGCAATTCATCGATCCGACCAAGCCCACGGCGATGCAATATGTCGTTCTAGCATTGACCCTGGTCTGCGTCGATCTGATTGTGATGGCCGGCTATACCGGACTGGCCGCCAGGGTGCTGCGCCTGCTCAAGGACCCCGGCCATATCAAGGCGACCAATCGTCTGCTGGGGAGCCTGTTTGTGTTTGCGGGCGGGGCGCTGGCGGTGTTCAAGCGCGGCTGACCGGGGCGCGCAATCCTACCTGCGCAGGTAGGGTGTACATCCTGATGAAGGGCTAACATCACTTCAGCCTGATTGCTCGTCTGGCAATGTTATTGCCTGCCTTTTTCATGCATATCTCGCTTGCTGGCACATCGCCAAAATGAATGGCATGCAAACGCATGCTTGGTTTTGTTGAACGCCCTCCCAACCAGAGAATGCCGGAATGGAACGCTTTCAACGCTACTATCGGATGCATGCCCTCTTCAAAGATCGCCGCACACCGATCTCGCGGGGCGCACTTGAGCAAGCGTTGGAGGCATCGCCGGCCACAGTGAAACGTATCATCCGGGATATGCGCGACTTCGGCGTGCCGATCGATTACGACCGGGAGCGAAACGGCTATCGCTACGACCCCGCAGTCGCGTTTGAATTGCCCGGGATCTGGTTCACACCGGGCGAGGTCGGCGCCCTGATCACCGCCCACGATCTGCTCGCCAATGCCGAACCGGGATTACTCAAAAATTCGCTGGCCCCGCTGAAAAGCAAGCTGGACAAATTGCTGAAGCTCGAACATCTGGGCGGCGGTGAATTGCCCAAGCGCGTCCGTATATTGCGCCTGGCCGGACGCGGGCCGGGGCTCTGCTTCGCACAAGTCGCGCAGGCGCTGGTCGAGCGCAAGCAACTTCATTTCAGCTATCGCGCACGCACCACCGGCGACGATCGTGCCCGCAGGGTTTCGCCGCAACGGCTAACCCACTATCGCGATAACTGGTACCTCGATGCGTGGTGCCATGAGCGCAAGGATTTGCGCAGCTTTGCCGTCGAGCGTGTGCGCGATGCACGTGTCGGCACAACGTCTGCAAAGGAAGTGCGCGATGCGGACTTACACCGGCACTTCGCCACCGCCTACGGCATATTCGCCGGACAACCGGTCGGCACCGCCCGCCTGTTGTTTTCCGCGCACCGCGCACAATGGGTGGCGGAAGAACTGTGGCACCCAGGCCAGAAAGGTAAGTACTTGGCGGATGGACGCTACCAACTGGACATCCCCTACTCCGATACGCGCGAGCTGGCGATGGACATCCTCAAGAATGGGCCTGATGTCGAAGTCATTTCGCCGCCGGCGCTGCGGGAGGAAGTCAGTGCGAAACTCGCCGCTAGCCTGGAACAATATACGAATGCCCGGGAAGCCGCGCCAGATAAGGAGCTTGGCGGGGTCGGGGATTGAGCTACCTGCTGGGATACAGTACGTCCAACTCTGGAGTTCATTATGCTGGGCTACAAATTTGCGGCCTCAATTACGTCAATCGGAATTGTTCATGGGAAAGCCGCGTATGCGCGTGAGCAAAAGAAGTCCGCGTATCACAGTTCATCGGGATGGGAACCCACTGCTTCTATGAGCGATAACAGCACAGAAATTCGATTCATCGCCCACGTGAAGACCACGCCTGACGGTAGCTGGGTGGAACACGCGCTCGACGATCACCTTCGATGTGTCGGCGATATCGCTGCTGGTTTTGCGCAAGCATTTGGCGCCTCGGATTGGGCCAAGGCGGCCGGTTACTGGCACGACTTGGGGAAATATCGCGCGAAATTTCAAACTTACATTCGCAACGCGAGCGGATATGAGCGCGAAGACGCGCATATCGAAGGTACCGGTCGAGTCGATCATTCAACAGCAGGCGCCATTCACGCCATGAAGCAGCTTGGCGTTCGCGGGCCGATATTAGCGTACCTGATCGCCGGACACCACGCTGGCTTGCCCGATTGGAATTCTGCAGACGGGGGCGGAGGCGCTCTCGCAACGCGATTGGAACAGCATGAATTGCTTGAAGAGGCGATACTGGCAAATCCGCCTCACGAATTGCTGAGCTGTGAATTGCCGAAGTCGTCTATTCCGGGTGGAATCGATGGATTTGCACTCTGGGTACGCATGCTGTTCTCCGCTTTGGTTGACGCCGACTTTCTGGATACCGAAGCATTCATGAATGAAGCCCGTCAGGGCTTGCGCGGAACATTTTCAAATTTGGAAGAACTCAAGCCGCTGTTTGACGCCTTCATGGCGGCCAAGCAGATGGCAGCGAAGGGTCCAATCGATGTTGTGCGCGCAAATGTACTGGCGCAATGCCGCATCGCAGGCAAGGAGCCTCCAGGGGTATTCACACTCACCGTGCCGACCGGCGGCGGCAAGACACTTTCCAGCATGGCCTTCGCGCTTGAGCATGCCCTCACCTACAAAAAGCGCCGCATCATTTACGTTATCCCGTTTACCAGCATCATCGAGCAGACTGCGGATGTCTTTCGCGATATTTTTGGTGACGCTGTCATTGAACATCACAGCAATACAGATGAATCAATAAACGAAAACCACAAAAGCCGACTCGCCTGCGAAAACTGGGATGCGCCGATTATTGTGACCACCAGCGTCCAGTTCTTTGAGTCGCTATTCGCGGCACGGCCCAGCCGTTGTCGCAAATTGCACAACATCGTGGAAAGCATCGTCGTACTCGACGAGGCTCAATTGATTCCTGCCGAGTTGCGCATACCGATCCTTGAGACGATGGATTTGTTGGCGACGTTCTATGGCGTCACCTTTGTTCTCTCCACCGCTACGCAGCCTGTTTTGATCGGCCAGAAACCCTCCAAACAAGTTACGGCAATGAGCAACGTCCGCGACATTATCAAGAAACCCGCCGGACTGTTCGCGCAGCTCGAACGCGTTTGCTACAACCTGCCTGCGGATACGGAAACACCGACTGCATGGCAAACCATCGCTGATGAATTGGTCAGTCATCCGCGCGCACTCTGTATCGTCAATTCCCGCAAAGACTGTCTTGACCTTCATGCCCTGATGCCCAAAGACACGATCTGCTTATCCGCGCTGATGTGCGGACAACATCGATCAGAGGTCATTGCCAGTATCAAGGCACGCCTCAAGTTGGATGGGCCCTTGCGCGTCATCAGTACGCAGCTCGTCGAAGCTGGTGTCGATATCGATTTTCCAGTCGTCTATCGTGCGCTTGCAGGGCTCGACTCAATCGCACAAGCGGGCGGACGTTGCAACCGCGAAGGCAAGCTGGCGAGCGGCTTGGTCAAAGTCTTCGTGCCGCCTAAATCCGCGCCGCTCGGAATGTTGAGAAAGGCCGCGCAGGCGACAAAGAGCGTTCTCGCATCCGGCATTCCCGCAACGCTGCCGCCGGAGGTATTCAAACAATATTTTCAGATCTATTTTGCAGACATCAATCCGCAAAAGGCCGACGAAATTCAGACGTTGCTTGCCGTAGATAAGAAAACCCTTGGTTGTGCGTTTCGTAGCGCCGCTGAGGCGTTCAGATTAATCGACGATGACGTCCAGCGCGCTGTTTACGTGCGATACGGCAAGAGCGAAGAATGGCTGAACATCTTGGCGAGCAAAGGGCCGGAACGGTGGCTATTGCGCAAGCTCCAGCGATATTCGGTCAGCATTTCAGTACGCGATTTCGACCGAATTCTAGCCGACGGCAGTATATACCCTACATATCATGGCAGTTACTTTGCGATAGCTTCGAGTGCACTTTACGGACAAAACGGCCTAATTTTATCGAGTGACAAATTATTATCGCCTGACAATTTATTTATATAAAACAGGGCGTTGACAAGTCAACGCCCTGCTGTTGCAGCAACATACTATTGCAATTCAGTGTTTCAATCCTCGCCCTAAAGCGCAAACGAAGACTACCATAACTATTGCAATTCAGTAAACAATGATATTATTTCTCCAAATTCGATTTTGGAGATCTCCATGTTTCTCAAAGAAATACTGCGTAAGTTAAGACTAACCCTCATACAGGTAATCGACAAACGCGAGTCTCGTTACTGGGGATTATGGCTTTTAGCAATGATTGCGCTATGCGGTTGGATATGGATGAATCATGGCAAAGGATAGGAACTTCCGATGAAGTCATACACACTTGAAGTCAACGGCGACTACGCTTGTTTCACACGTCCCGAAATGAAAGTCGAGCGCGTTAGCTATGACATCATCACGCCTTCTGCGGCACGGTCCATTTTTGAAGCAATTCTTTGGAAGCCTGCGATTCGTTGGCGCATAAACAAGATCGAGGTATTGAAACCGATCAATTGGGTATCGGTACGCCGTAACGAAGTGGGTGCCGTTGCCTCTACGCGCAATGCGGAATCTGCGATGCACGCAGGCATGGGGCATTTGGCGCTCTACATCGAAGACGAGCGACAGCAACGTGCGGGGCTGTTTCTGCGCGATGTTTCGTATCGGCTGCACGCCACATTGGAAATTCAGCCAAACGCTGGCGAGAACAACACCTTGCCGAAATTCATGGACATGTTTGAACGCCGCGCGCGCGCGGGCCAATGCATCAATCAACCCTACCTAGGTACACGTGAATTCGCATGTGCTTTCAATCTGGTTGACGATATTGCGAGTGCAGTTGAACCAAAGCCGCCAATAGCAGAATCACGCGACTTGGGTTGGATGTTGTACGACATGGATTTCAGCCAGGTCAATGACCCTTCGCCACGCTTTTTCAACGCAAAAATGCATGCGGGTGTGGTTCAAGTGCCTGTTTGGGAAAGCGACGAGGTACGTGGATGATCCTGCAAGCACTGGTTGAATATTACAACCGCAAAGCTGCCGACCCGGACAGCGCGCTTGCGCCCGCAGGTTTTGAATGGAAAGAAATTCCGTTTGTTCTTGAACTGACGCCTGATGGAAGCGTCGGTCAGATTGTCGATACGCGCGAGTTGCAAGGCAAAAAACTGATCGCACACCGCTTCCTTGTGCCGCAAGCGGTCAAGAAGACTTCCGGTGTTGCCGCAAATCTGCTTTGGGAGACGGCAGAGTATGTGTTCGGGCTTGATCGCAAAGGCAATCCGGAGCGCGCAAAACTGCAGCGCGACGCATTCGTTCAGCGAATCAAATCACTACCGATCAAAGCGAAGAAAGACGAGGGTCTCGTTGCCCTGCTGGAATTTCTTGACAAGGTCGAGAGCGTTTCCAACATCGAACAAAAATTCCCGGAACGATTTGCCGAGTTTAAGGAAACCAATCCAGTCGTCTCATTTCGTCTTGTCGGAGAACCAAACCTGATCGCGGAAAGGCCTTGCATTCAGGCATCAATTGACGCCAGTGACAACCCGGAAGCTGCGCCTGCAGCAGCGTCCGGATTTTGTCTCGTCAATGGCAAAGCGGATGAGATCGAGCGGTTGCACACGTCGATCAAAGGTGTATGGGGTGCACAGTCCTCCGGCGCCAATATCGTTTCCTTCAACCTCGATGCATTCAACTCATTCGGTAAGGCGCAGGGCAATAATGCGCCCGTCGGGCAAGATGCGGCTTTCGCGTACACCACTGCGCTCAATCATCTGCTGGGCCGCAATTCGCGCCAGCGTATCCAAGTCGGTGACGCATCCACTGTATTTTGGTCACGCGACAAATGCACACTGGAAGACGAATTGGTCGCGCTATTTGGTGAATCAGGAAAGGACAATCCTGACGAAGGCGCACAGGCCGTGGCGAACCTTTACGCCGCTATAAAGAATGGGGTTTATGTTGAAGGTAAAAGCAACAATCGTTTCTATGTTTTGGGGTTAGCGCCGAACGCAGCAAGAATCGCGGTACGTTTTTTTCATTCCGGCACCGTAGCCGAGATGGCGACAAATATCAAACAGCACTTTGATGATATCGACATCGAACGAGCCACATTTGATAAACCTCACCTCTCGATCTTCCGCCTGTTGGTGAGCATCGCATCACTCGGCAAGGCTGACAACATCCCACCCAATTTAGCGGGCGATTTCGCACGCGCCATCCTGACCGCGTCACCGTACCCCATTACCCTGCTGCAAGCCGCGATTCGCCGCATACGCGCAGAACACGAAATCACCTATCCCCGTGCCGCACTAATTAAAGCCATTTTGAATCGCCAGCAACGCTTACAACCGCAAACTCAATCTGCCAAGGAGCTTACCGTGTCGCTCGACCTGACTAATACCAATGCCGGCTATCGCCTCGGACGATTGTTTGCCGTACTCGAACGCGCACAAGAGCGCGCTAATCAAGGCCTCAACGCAACGATTCGGGACCGCTTTTACGGCGCAGCCTCCAGCACGCCTGTCGCCGTTTTTTCAAATTTGATGAAGCTGAAAAACCATCACATTGCCAAGCTGGACAACAAGGGCGAGGCAGTCAATCTTGAAAAGCTGATCGCCGAGGTGATGGATGGCATCAATGATTTTCCAGCGCATATGGCACTGGCGGACCAAGGACGATTCGCCATTGGCTACTACCATCAGCGCCAGGCGTTTTACACAAAATCCAACTCAACGACCAATCCCGAATAAGGAATATCACCATGGCACTCAATCACCGCTACGACTTCGTTTTGCTGTTTGACGTAAAAGATGGCAACCCCAATGGCGACCCGGATGCGGGTAACCTGCCGCGCATCGATGCGGAAACCGGCCACGGACTAGTCACAGACGTTTGTATAAAACGTAAGGTGCGCAACTATGTGGGCCTAGTCAAGGAAGAAAAGCCACCATATGAAATCTATGTGAAAGAAAAAGCGATCCTGAACAAGCAGCACGAGCGCGCCTATATCGGCATCGGTGCGGAAGATATGCTTAAGGGCGATGACAAGAAGAGAAAGGGCGGCGACAAAGTAGATGAAGCCAAAATGTGGATGTGCAAGAATTTTTTTGACGTTCGCAGTTTCGGTGCCGTCATGTCTACCGGTGTCAACTGCGGTCAGGTACGTGGCCCAGTTCAGCTGACGTTCGCGCGGTCAGTACAGCCCATCATTGCACTTGAACATTCCATTACGCGTATGGCGGTTGCTACCGAAGCGGAAGCAGAAAAGCAAGGCGGCGATAACCGAACCATGGGCCGCAAACATACGGTGCCTTACGGTCTCTATCGTGCGCATGGCTTTATCTCCGCCCATCTGGCCGATCAAACAGGTTTCTCTGAAGACGATCTGGTGCTTTTCTTCGAGGCGCTCGGCAACATGTTGGAGCATGATCGGTCTGCAGCGCGCGGCGAAATGTCCACTCGCGGACTTTATATATTTCAGCATGAAAGCAAACTCGGCAATGCCCACGCCCATGCACTATTTGACCGCCTGACCGTCGCCACAACAAACACGACGCAAGCCGCCCGCAGCTTCGATACCTATACCGTAGGATTCGATGGGAAGCCGCTGGCAGTTGGTGCATCAACACCGGCAGCAACCGGCGTCACGCTGATGCGAAAGGCATGACATTCGGATAAGCGCGAATCATCCCAAGAGGTAGACATGACCATGGACCGGAAACAACACATCGTTGTCGATCCCGACATTCTGGCCGGCAAACCGGTCGTCAAGGGCACGCGCTTTTCGGTTGAACTCATTCTGGACCGCATGGCGGACGACTGATCGCTGGAGGATATCCAGAAATTTTACCCACATCTCACGCGCGAGGACGTGCTCGCCGCACATTTGTTTGCGGCCGAGCTGTTCAAGGAAGAAACCTTCGTCGCCATCGGGAAGCTTGCGGCTTGAACATTCTTTTGCTGCTGAACGAGGATTTCCCGACCCCATCCGTTCGCCGACCTGTGTCGATTGGAATGTTCGCGTTTTACGACGGCGTATCTCTGCGCAGCTGGTCTCTTCTACCAATAATATGAAGCAATGGAAACGTCCGACCCCATCATGCTCTCCGCCCTTGAGCACTTCAGTTATTGTCCGCGCCAGTATGCATTGATTCATATCGAGCAAGCGTTCGATCACAGCGTCCATACCAAGCGCGGCGATGCAGTGCATAAGCGCGTCGACGAACCCGGCCTGGAGCTGCGCGAGGGGGTTCGTATCGAGCGGGCGCTGCCGGTATGGTCGGAGCGATATGGATTGATCGGCAAATGCGATGTTGTGGAATTTGAGACCGATGGCACGCCCTATCCTGTCGAATACAAACATGGCCCCAGGCGCGTGAAAGAGCATGACGATCTCCAACTCGCCGCACAGGCACTATGCCTTGAGGAAATGACCGGCAAGCCCGTGCCTGAAGGGGCCATCTATCATTTCACTTCCCGAAGGCGGCGCGAGGTACAGATTACCGCCGCCTTGCGGGAAAGCGTTGTACAGACCATTGCCGCCATTCGCGAAGTGGTCCGCGCTGGAATGTTACCGAAGCCGGTCAATGACAAGCGCTGCGACCATTGTTCGCTCAAGGAAATCTGCCAGCCTGCCGCCGTAGGCAATGCGGCCGCAATAGTAAGCGCACATCGTGTGTTGTTTGAGCCGGATGCATCCTGAGAGGCGACGGCGCCGCATGCGAGCCTTCATGCTTGTGAAAACCGTAGAACGCCATTTGGCGCGGCGTTTGGAGAAAAAATGCTCTGGAAGCCGCACCAATGCTGGAGTTTCAAAAATGAAATCGCTCCATAGCAACGCGCGGAACTTTAGGTCCGATTTGAGTCGATCGCAACGCCGCTGCGCCCATCGCGCAGCGGTACAGCCGATGTCCGGCCAATTAGCGGGGTGGGCTTGCCTTATTTTCGCCGAGCCGAGTGTCAAAGCCACCAACGTCGATAGATATCCAATACGACATATTGCCGATTGGCGTGACCCTGCATTCAAATCACAGGTTCGCAAATTGCCGTTCAGTTAATTCCCGATACCGCCAAAGCCATGCACCAACTACTGAATACGCTCTACATCACCACACCCCAGTCCTACGCTCATCTGGAAAACGATACGTTACGCATCGACGTGGAGCGCGAAAAGAAATTCGCCGTGCCGCTTCATCATCTGGGCAGCGTGGTGTGCTTTGGCAACATCATGGTTTCGCCGGCGTTGATGCACCGCCTGGCGGAGGACGGTAAATCGCTGGTGCTGCTTGATGGCAACGGCCGCTTCAAGGCAAGGCTCGAAGGCCCGGTGTCCGGCAATATTCTGCTGCGGCAAGCGCAGCATAAAATTGCCACTGAATCGGCCCAGACACTGACCCTGGCGCAGAGCTTCATCGCGGGCAAGCTGCGCAACAGCCGCCAGATATTGCTGCGTGGCGCACGCGAATCGACAAACACCGACGAGCAATCCGTCCTAAGCCGCGTCGCCGACAATCTCAACGCGTCATTGCGGGCATTGCCGCAAGCGGCCGATCTCGATACGCTTCGCGGCATCGAGGGCGAAGCTGCCCGCGGCTACTTCGGCGCACTCAATCTGCTGGTACGGAAGGATTTTCGAAATGATTTCCAAATGGATGGGCGCACCAAGCGGCCACCGCGCGATCGCATGAATGCGCTGATCTCCTTTCTCTACTCCATGTTGACCAACGATTGTCGCTCAGCGTTGGAGACCGTTGGGCTCGACCCACAGCTGGGCTTTCTGCATGCGGTTCGGCCCGGCCGCGCGGCGCTTGCATTGGATCTGGTGGAAGAGTTCCGCGCCTATCTCGCCGATCGCCTGGCACTTTCGCTCATCAATCGCGCGCAAATCACCGCAAAGGATTTTGCCGTACGCGAAGGCGGGGCAGTACAACTTGAAGGCGATGGCCGACGGGCCGTTGTCGTTGCCTACCAAGAACGCAAGCAAGAAGAAATTACCCATCCTCTGCTCGAACAAAAAATGCCGCTCGGATTGGTTCCGCTTCTGCAAGCCCGATTTATCGCGCGGACATTGCGCGGTGAAATGGAAGGCTATATACCGTACCTGGTTCGTTAGGATTATTGAATATGATGATTATCGTTGCCTATGATGTATCGACAGTCACCAAACAGGGCGCTCGCCGCCTGCGCCGTGTTGCCAAAGTGTGCGAAAGCACCGGTCAACGGGTACAGAATTCGGTATTCGAATGCCAGGTCGACCAAATGCAATATGAAGAATTGGAACGCAGGCTGCTGGCGGAAATCGATGAAAACGAAGATTGCCTGCGACTATATCGTTTGACCGAGCCGCTTGAACATCGCGTTAAACAGTATGGCAACTTTCGCTCGGTCGATTTCGGTGGGCCGCTCGTTATTTAGCGCGGACATATAGCGACGTCTCCCATCGGCACCTGTTCGCGCACGCGTTAACTCGATGAAAAAAATAGAAAAACATCCAAAACTGACAACCAGCGCGCTGCCAGTAGCAGCGTCCAGTGCACGGTTCGCGCAACGCACGAGTAATGATGTTGTATATCATCACGTTGCAGAAATGAAGTTGCGCCCGCGCTCACGCGTGGGCGAGGATTGAAACAAACTCGATATCGCCAAATTGGTATTCGTACCGACGTTGCGCCCGCGCTCACGCGTGGGCGAGGATTGAAACAAAAAACCCGTGTGCAATTTCCACACTTCCGCCCGGTTGCGCCCGCGCTCACGCGTGGGCGAGGATTGAAACAGACTAATTTCAACAATCAACAGTGTCGCTCCTTTGTTGCGCCCGCGCTCACGCGTGGGCGAGGATTGAAACAAGAATTGCTCCAACCGCCGCGCAATTGGTTCTATGTTGCGCCCGCGCTCACGCGTGGGCGAGGATTGAAACATAAATAATTTCAGAGCGGTCAACACCACGGCAAAACGTTGCGCCCGCGCTCACGCGTGGGCGAGGATTGAAACCATTTGTGGGGCGATGTGCCAGCGCTTATGCCTAGTTGCGCCCGCGCTCACGCGTGGGCGAGGATTGAAACACTTGTAATTATGCTGGGCACGGTTAGAATATCGGAGTTGCGCCCGCGCTCACGCGTGGGCGAGGATTGAAACAGACTTCCTGTTGCGGGTATTACATGGGGGCAGAGTTGCGCCCGCGCTCACGCGTGGGCGAGGATTGAAACAATTAAATTGTGCGTCCGTAAATGTTCCCGGTGTGTTGCGCCCGCGCTCACGCGTGGGCGAGGATTGAAACAGTCTAAGAGAGCCGTAACTATTCTTGATCTTTGTTGCGCCCGCGCTCACGCGTGGGCGAGGATTGAAACTACCCCTTGTTCGCAGAAGTCGGCATCGAACCAACGTTGCGCCCGCGCTCACGCGTGGGCGAGGATTGAAACAAATGATGCTTGACGCAATAGGATGGACGATTTAGTTGCGCCCGCGCTCACGCGTGGGCGAGGATTGAAACTAAAAAGGGTGAAGGAGTTGCAATAACCGACGCAGTTGCGCCCGCGCTCACGCGTGGGCGAGGATTGAAACAGCAGCGGAATGGTAAAGAACGGAGTAGCTTTGCGTTGCGCCCGCGCTCACGCGTGGGCGAGGATTGAAACTCCCAATAGATTAGTCCATCCACGGGGAGTACCTGGTTGCGCCCGCGCTCACGCGTGGGCGAGGATTGAAACATGCCTTGCTAGCTTGGGCACATGGTATTCAATCACGTTGCGCCCGCGCTCACGCGTGGGCGAGGATTGAAACGGCTTACGAGCAAACCAATTGGAGAGAAAAATGAACGTTGCGCCCGCGCTCACGCGTGGGCGAGGATTGAAACATCTATGGCGGCTCGCTCGGCAGTGAAAAGAAAACGTTGCGCCCGCGCTCACGCGTGGGCGAGGATTGAAACCATATTTACCTCTCTTTGTTTATTAGACTTTCGAGTTGCGCCCGCGCTCACGCGTGGGCGAGGATTGAAACAAAAGGTGCTGCAAACCATTGCCGCCGTTGGCATGGTTGCGCCCGCGCTCACGCGTGGGCGAGGATTGAAACTCATACAATCTGTCGACCGGAGTGGTAACGATCGGTTGCGCCCGCGCTCACGCGTGGGCGAGGATTGAAACATCAATGACGATGATGGCGCCAGCAGGACAGCGCGTTGCGCCCGCGCTCACGCGTGGGCGAGGATTGAAACGCCATGTTGTTCGCCATGATCGCTATGGCGTTGTCGAGTTGCGCCCGCGCTCACGCGTGGGCGAGGATTGAAACCGCATCTTCGCCTCAGCCGAACGGCTTGAACGGCGTTGCGCCCGCGCTCACGCGTGGGCGAGGATTGAAACCTGGTAATACTCAAGCTCGGTCTTCGGTTTCGGTGTTGCGCCCGCGCTCACGCGTGGGCGAGGATTGAAACAAGACTAGCCTGCAGGCCTTCCTGGTCGCGCTGGGTTGCGCCCGCGCTCACGCGTGGGCGAGGATTGAAACACTACCGGCTGGGCGGCGAACTCGACCGTGAACAAGTTGCGCCCGCGCTCACGCGTGGGCGAGGATTGAAACACACTATCACCAACGATGGCGAAAACATCCGCTAGTTGCGCCCGCGCTCACGCGTGGGCGAGGATTGAAACTTTGAGTCCAGGGTGATTCAGTTGGATGCCGGCGGCGTTGCGCCCGCGCTCACGCGTGGGCGAGGATTGAAACAGTCCAGGGAGAATGACGTTCTCGACAACTTCATGTTGCGCCCGCGCTCACGCGTGGGCGAGGATTGAAACTTAACAACACCGAGGCATCGAACATCGCTGACGTGGTTGCGCCCGCGCTCACGCGTGGGCGAGGATTGAAACAAGATTTGCCGCGAGATTGAAGCCCTCGGCTGGAGTTGCGCCCGCGCTCACGCGTGGGCGAGGATTGAAACATACTGATGAACCCCAGCACCGCCGATGAAGTTAAGTTGCGCCCGCGCTCACGCGTGGGCGAGGATTGAAACGAATAGTGATCGAACAATCTGCGGCTTGCTTGGAGTTGCGCCCGCGCTCACGCGTGGGCGAGGATTGAAACAGGAAATTATTATTGGTGCAATCGAGGCCGCAGGTGTTGCGCCCGCGCTCACGCGTGGGCGAGGATTGAAACACATAAGGGCACTGCTTGTCCGGATCGCTGAAATGTTGCGCCCGCGCTCACGCGTGGGCGAGGATTGAAACTGGATGCTGCTGGCCCGCTACCTGTTCGCGGAGAAGGTTGCGCCCGCGCTCACGCGTGGGCGAGGATTGAAACATCCTCATGATTTATTGCGCGGACGACTTCCTCAGTTGCGCCCGCGCTCACGCGTGGGCGAGGATTGAAACCGCTAATACCGGACGGTTGCATAGTACGACATTTGGTTGCGCCCGCGCTCACGCGTGGGCGAGGATTGAAACATCTGACTTAGTAGGCGAAATTGCCCGGAACAACATGTTGCGCCCGCGCTCACGCGTGGGCGAGGATTGAAACATCTGATCCGTGGCGCGATGGGCAAGTAATGCCCGTTGCGCCCGCGCTCACGCGTGGGCGAGGATTGAAACCAATTGATTCAACTGGAAATGTCGTCGATGTGGTTCGTTGCGCCCGCGCTCACGCGTGGGCGAGGATTGAAACAGGGTCAGGTCATCACGATTCCGTTTTCCAAGCTGTTGCGCCCGCGCTCACGCGTGGGCGAGGATTGAAACGTTCTGAAATGTCGCGATCTTGACCGGCTCAATATGTTGCGCCCGCGCTCACGCGTGGGCGAGGATTGAAACCGATTGGAACTGTCTTTAGCGTTCCCTGCAACGCGGTTGCGCCCGCGCTCACGCGTGGGCGAGGATTGAAACCCAAACGGCGACGCGCTACAACGCGATTTAAGACGTTGCGCCCGCGCTCACGCGTGGGCGAGGATTGAAACAAGATGATTGGCAATGGCGCAACGACGCCGAACAAGTTGCGCCCGCGCTCACGCGTGGGCGAGGATTGAAACATTCGATTGGAAAGCCGTCATCGCCAGCATCGCGCGTTGCGCCCGCGCTCACGCGTGGGCGAGGATTGAAACATATTGCCATAACGATGCTGAATGGTTTGCGGAAGTTGCGCCCGCGCTCACGCGTGGGCGAGGATTGAAACATCGATAACGATGATGGCGCCAGCGGGACAGCGCCGTTGCGCCCGCGCTCACGCGTGGGCGAGGATTGAAACAGCTCGGCCCGCGTGACGGTGCCGTCGAGCAGCTGGTTGCGCCCGCGCTCACGCGTGGGCGAGGATTGAAACACGCACCCGAGCCACGACGAACTTTGCAAGAGCGGTTGCGCCCGCGCTCACGCGTGGGCGAGGATTGAAACCCAATCGCGGCCTTGCTCGGCGCACTCGGCTTCGGTTGCGCCCGCGCTCACGCGTGGGCGAGGATTGAAACATGGCATCACCTGCGGAAGTTCGTTGTAGCCGATGTTGCGCCCGCGCTCACGCGTGGGCGAGGATTGAAACCGGTCTTTGCAGCCTTCGATGCCGGCAATCTGCGGGTTGCGCCCGCGCTCACGCGTGGGCGAGGATTGAAACCATCCAAGCGTTTTCAGCCGGCAGTGTGCATCAAAGTTGCGCCCGCGCTCACGCGTGGGCGAGGATTGAAACAAAACAAGCAAAGCTTATCAAATAAATGGAGGAAGTTGCGCCCGCGCTCACGCGTGGGCGAGGATTGAAACTTGTTGTCACCGGACATAGCATTATTGCTGCCAAGTTGCGCCCGCGCTCACGCGTGGGCGAGGATTGAAACCAAATCTATACCGACAAACAACTTGCCGAAGCCAAGTTGCGCCCGCGCTCACGCGTGGGCGAGGATTGAAACAATCCATTCAATATGACGACGAAATCCAGAAGATCGTTGCGCCCGCGCTCACGCGTGGGCGAGGATTGAAACAAAGATGTACTAGCAAGAGAACATCAAGGGCTAGGTTGCGCCCGCGCTCACGCGTGGGCGAGGATTGAAACACCATCGCCGGAACCATCGGCTGCGTGGCAAGTTGTTGCGCCCGCGCTCACGCGTGGGCGAGGATTGAAACGGCGATCTCGTCGTCAATGGCAAATCGGCGTTCGAGTTGCGCCCGCGCTCACGCGTGGGCGAGGATTGAAACGAACTACCCAAGCGGCGGTGAAGCCGTCTGCACAGGTTGCGCCCGCGCTCACGCGTGGGCGAGGATTGAAACAAATACACCTGATTGACGAACGCATCCAGCCATTTGTTGCGCCCGCGCTCACGCGTGGGCGAGGATTGAAACTTGATGCTGCCATTGGCCGTGCGTTGCAGGCCATGTTGCGCCCGCGCTCACGCGTGGGCGAGGATTGAAACAAGTACAACGGTGTCGCCCTCAACGATCCGGACCCCGTTGCGCCCGCGCTCACGCGTGGGCGAGGATTGAAACCAGGTGATCGACCCCGCCAGCGTTTGTGAGCGCCATGTTGCGCCCGCGCTCACGCGTGGGCGAGGATTGAAACAACTTTCGTCGATCCCAAGCTGATCGAAATTTTGGTTGCGCCCGCGCTCACGCGTGGGCGAGGATTGAAACATCGTAAGCAGCAATAAGGCAGGTCATTAAATCGGTTGCGCCCGCGCTCACGCGTGGGCGAGGATTGAAACACCGCTTGCAACTGCGCAGCATCTAGCGCAGCGTCAGTTGCGCCCGCGCTCACGCGTGGGCGAGGATTGAAACACGATAGTAGTAGTCGTTGTTGTTGATCCATCAGGGTTGCGCCCGCGCTCACGCGTGGGCGAGGATTGAAACATCAAAAGCGGATTGACGCGCGATCTTCGCCGCAGTTGCGCCCGCGCTCACGCGTGGGCGAGGATTGAAACATTGATTCCATCGAGCACTCAATCGATCGGCTTGAGTTGCGCCCGCGCTCACGCGTGGGCGAGGATTGAAACAGATTCTGGCCGGTAATGAGGATCTTGTTGTCGCGTTGCGCCCGCGCTCACGCGTGGGCGAGGATTGAAACACGTATCGCTCCGTGGTGGTCACCGACTTGTGGCCGTTGCGCCCGCGCTCACGCGTGGGCGAGGATTGAAACCCAATGGTGCCGAGCCGGACAAGCTTGGTGAGTTGTTGCGCCCGCGCTCACGCGTGGGCGAGGATTGAAACAATTCCGTTTTGCTCAAGGTTGGTGTTCCGCTCGGTTGCGCCCGCGCTCACGCGTGGGCGAGGATTGAAACCGCCATTGATTTGATAGGTAAAACCGCCCTCGGGACGTTGCGCCCGCGCTCACGCGTGGGCGAGGATTGAAACAGGCTGCCGATATAGGTGAACAGATTGCCGGCGGTGTTGCGCCCGCGCTCACGCGTGGGCGAGGATTGAAACAGGATTTCGAGCTGGATGTCTTTGCCGACGCTGCCGGTTGCGCCCGCGCTCACGCGTGGGCGAGGATTGAAACCAGCCATCTTGCAACGGCCTGTGGCCGTTCACTTGTTGCGCCCGCGCTCACGCGTGGGCGAGGATTGAAACAGCTTCACGCAGAAAGGGTCCTGCGCAGCCAGATGTTGCGCCCGCGCTCACGCGTGGGCGAGGATTGAAACAATTTCCTCAGCATCGGCACCAACGGCGATGCGGGTTGCGCCCGCGCTCACGCGTGGGCGAGGATTGAAACACCTTCTGGTTGGCGCTCCAACTCAGCTTGATATCGTTGCGCCCGCGCTCACGCGTGGGCGAGGATTGAAACACATCAGCGCCTCGATTTGGATCCTCGCGACTTTGGTTGCGCCCGCGCTCACGCGTGGGCGAGGATTGAAACAGCATCTGCGTCGCGCGATTGCTCACCGCCGCAAGTTGCGCCCGCGCTCACGCGTGGGCGAGGATTGAAACAGCATCAGGCCCAGGTTCGTTCCCACGGTCGGGTCGTTGCGCCCGCGCTCACGCGTGGGCGAGGATTGAAACTAATGCTCTTGTTCTTGATGGGCATCGGAGATCGCGTTGCGCCCGCGCTCACGCGTGGGCGAGGATTGAAACGAGTTGTCGAAGCACTTTGTCGCGGCGATTCTCAGTTGCGCCCGCGCTCACGCGTGGGCGAGGATTGAAACTGCGTGAAGCTGAAAGTGTTCCGGCAGATTCCCGGTTGCGCCCGCGCTCACGCGTGGGCGAGGATTGAAACGCGAACAGGATCAAAAGCACCAGGAGATCCTCGCGTTGCGCCCGCGCTCACGCGTGGGCGAGGATTGAAACTGTGCGGTCGGGCTGATCAATGCCGGCGTTACCTGGGTTGCGCCCGCGCTCACGCGTGGGCGAGGATTGAAACCACACGCTGACAAGGGCGGCACATGACCGATCTGGGTTGCGCCCGCGCTCACGCGTGGGCGAGGATTGAAACAACATCGATAACCAGGCAACCGGACTGGAAGTGAGTTGCGCCCGCGCTCACGCGTGGGCGAGGATTGAAACACCATCGCCGGAACCATCGGCTGCGTGGCAAGTTGGTTGCGCCCGCGCTCACGCGTGGGCGAGGATTGAAACGATATTGGCCTCATCCTTGGGGCCAAGGCGGGCACGTTGCGCCCGCGCTCACGCGTGGGCGAGGATTGAAACTCTATGAGAAAGCGCGCGAGCTGCTGCGTCACTCTGGTTGCGCCCGCGCTCACGCGTGGGCGAGGATTGAAACACTTTGGAGCCCGCCCGTCACCAACGAGCAAAAGGTTGCGCCCGCGCTCACGCGTGGGCGAGGATTGAAACAAATTGATCAGCCCCACCACTGCCGAAAAACTGTTGTTGCGCCCGCGCTCACGCGTGGGCGAGGATTGAAACTGCTACCAGGATGGCAACCTGAAAGAGTACGAAGGGTTGCGCCCGCGCTCACGCGTGGGCGAGGATTGAAACATCAAATTAGCAACAATGCCCTTAAAAACCGTGCGTTGCGCCCGCGCTCACGCGTGGGCGAGGATTGAAACTTATTGGGCAACTCGCCCACGAGTCCTCCTGCGTTGCGCCCGCGCTCACGCGTGGGCGAGGATTGAAACATTACGTCATTGCGGTGCGCGATGATGGTTCGTATGTTGCGCCTGCGCTCACGCGTGGGCGAGGATTGAAACGTAAAATGATGCGAGCACGACCGCCGTGCCTGGCGTTGCGCCCGCGCTCACGCGTGGGCGAGGATTGAAACATAAAGGAACGACCATGATTACCAAATCCGTAAAGTTGCGCCCGCGCTCACGCGTGGGCGAGGATTGAAACGTATTTGATGCTTGAGCGCATCGAGCAACCGACAGTTGCGCCCGCGCTCACGCGTGGGCGAGGATTGAAACCTTGCACGATGGCGAGCAGCTCTTCGGAGATCTTGTTGCGCCCGCGCTCACGCGTGGGCGAGGATTGAAACTGTTCATGCCTTACGCGCGGCCTCACCTGTTCCTGTTGCGCCCGCGCTCACGCGTGGGCGAGGATTGAAACATTGCGCACACCAGTGGTACATGGTGGAATGCGGTGGTTGCGCCCGCGCTCACGCGTGGGCGAGGATTGAAACTGTTCGCAGAATTTTTCCTGGTCGGTCTTTTTTGGTTGCGCCCGCGCTCACGCGTGGGCGAGGATTGAAACGACATGAAAGTCACGAATGATGGCAAGGGCAACATGTTGCGCCCGCGCTCACGCGTGGGCGAGGATTGAAACATTATGCGGCGCAATAGACGCCATCAATCAATCAGGTTGCGCCCGCGCTCACGCGTGGGCGAGGATTGAAACTTTTGATTGGAAAGCCGTCATCGCCAGTATCGCGGTTGCGCCCGCGCTCACGCGTGGGCGAGGATTGAAACAGATCCGGCGATGGGCTCATGCCCGGGATCAACCACGTTGCGCCCGCGCTCACGCGTGGGCGAGGATTGAAACAATGATGGTGCCGCCTGGTTCGACCATAGCGAAAGTTGCGCCCGCGCTCACGCGTGGGCGAGGATTGAAACCGCTTCACCTATGTCGCTCGCGCGGACGACATTTCGTTGCGCCCGCGCTCACGCGTGGGCGAGGATTGAAACAGGAGTCGATCAATATCGTCGGCGTGTGCCACTACGTTGCGCCCGCGCTCACGCGTGGGCGAGGATTGAAACTGCCTGCCAAGCAGGCCGACGTCATCCGCAACATGTTGCGCCCGCGCTCACGCGTGGGCGAGGATTGAAACACCTACACGATTCAAACCATCTATCGCAGCGAAAGGTTGCGCCCGCGCTCACGCGTGGGCGAGGATTGAAACTTCAAGCGCCAGGACATCACCTTCTGGCTGACTTTTGTTGCGCCCGCGCTCACGCGTGGGCGAGGATTGAAACCAGGGACGATTCCGGCACGCAGGTGCTGCCCTTGGTTGCGCCCGCGCTCACGCGTGGGCGAGGATTGAAACTGCAGCAAGCCGGCGCGGTTGAAGTAGATCGTGCATGTTGCGCCCGCGCTCACGCGTGGGCGAGGATTGAAACAAACTTGGAACTCTTTTATTTCCGGTAGTTTTTTGTTGCGCCCGCGCTCACGCGTGGGCGAGGATTGAAACTCGATATCCACGCTGACAGCGGTGCAAAGCCGCCCGTTGCGCCCGCGCTCACGCGTGGGCGAGGATTGAAACTGTTTCCCGTTGTGTCGGTGCGATTCTTCCCTGCGTTGCGCCCGCGCTCACGCGTGGGCGAGGATTGAAACTCGTAAGTTGATGGCGGGGAGTCCTTCGGGGCTCCGTTGCGCCCGCGCTCACGCGTGGGCGAGGATTGAAACTTCTATTTTTTCGGCATACGCAACAGATTCTGCATCGTTGCGCCCGCGCTCACGCGTGGGCGAGGATTGAAACTTCCAACAGATAAAAGTGGTTGCATAAACAGATTTGTTGCGCCCGCGCTCACGCGTGGGCGAGGATTGAAACTATCCCCGCGCCGGCCACGGCGCCACCTGCTGCACGTTGCGCCCGCGCTCACGCGTGGGCGAGGATTGAAACTGTCTTGCGCAACACCAGTGCCGCCTGCCGCGTAGGTTGCGCCCGCGCTCACGCGTGGGCGAGGATTGAAACCGGTAGCGGCTTTGGTAGTCGGGACAATCGCAGCGGGTTGCGCCCGCGCTCACGCGTGGGCGAGGATTGAAACTGCTTCAATGTCGGCGATTATTTGCATTGGTGGAAGTTGCGCCCGCGCTCACGCGTGGGCGAGGATTGAAACCGAAGCCGTATCGCTTCACCGCGAAAGATTGGCGCGTTGCGCCCGCGCTCACGCGTGGGCGAGGATTGAAACAGGTACTGCTGGAAAATCTCCGTCTCGGCCAGGGTGGTTGCGCCCGCGCTCACGCGTGGGCGAGGATTGACGTACAACCATTTTGGTTGCAAATTAGAGGCATTTAGATTATTGAGAAAAGCCATGCCCGTCTCACTCACCATCAAGAATATCCCCGACGATCTCTACCAGCGGCTGAAGCAGGTCGCAGAGTCAAATCACCGCAGCATGAACGGCCAGGCGATTGTCAGCCTTGATGGCGCGCTCAAGCAACCTAAGCAATCGGCCGAAGAATGGCTTGCCGGGGTAGATGCATTGCGTCAGTCAATCGGCAAAAAATTCAAGGCTGGTGATATTGATCGTTTCAAGCGCGTTGGACGCAAGTAATCAGCCATGATCGTCGCCGACACCAATATCATCGCCTACCTTTTTCTGGAGAGCGAACATACAGAGAAAGCCAGACAATGGCTGGTAGTCGATAGCGAGTGGTATGTTCCTCTGCTATGGCGAAGCGGATTCATGAATATTCTTGCTCTGTATATGCGAAGGGAATTGCTATCCCTGAAACAGGCCATTGCAATACAGCGACAAGCTGCAATCCGCCTTATCGAATATGAGCATCAACCATTGGCAAAAGATGTACTGACGCTTGCCAAACAAAGCGGCTGCATCGTCAACGACTGTGAATTTATCTCAACGGCCAAGACGTTGAGATGTTCACTGCTCACGGCCGATAAAGCGCTATTGCAAGCGTTTCCTGAGGCTGCGGTAGCATTCGCACGTTAACAACAGAACGCTTTCGCCGTGAAGTCGGTACGAAGCCTTCATAGAACACGCTAGCGAAACGTACTGTGCCGAAGAGGGAGCTTACGCAACACCGATGGCAACCGAACCGATGCAGCCGTTGCGCACTTGCCTGCGCGTGGGCAAGGATTTAAATAAAGTCGAGCATTTAGTGGGTAAGCTAAAATTTGTGATTACGCCTGCGTGACGAACAGGTGAGGATTGAAACTGGTTTCCGTTGTCGAAATTCTGGTTCCAGGCATGTCACCCGCACTCTCAAGTGCGGGCGAGGATTGAAACAACGTCGAGGTAGCGGAGGCAAAAGACCAAGCAAGTTTGGCCAATCTATCTACGATTCTTCGATAAACGTACGCCTCGAATATCGCGGCCAAGCAAACGCATTAACGATGGGTTAAAACTAGCACTCGCGACAAACAACCTGTCTAATTTTACTGTTGCAATTGACATTTAAGGTGCCAACAGACACCAATCGGCTAACGCTTGCCCGAGATTAGCAAAAACAAGAACAACAAAATCAACGCGCCCATCACCAGGAAGAAAATCTTCCACCCCGACTTCGGCGATTCCCCCTGCACTTCGCCGCTCTGGCCATTGACCACGAAGCGGTAAGTCTTGCCGCCG
>WNFM01348928.1_pt2 | contig 50639 bp, 40 predicted proteins | sample 5400271 | NCBI WGS metagenome assembly WNFM01 (sample SAMN13153352, study PRJNA577476) | soil metagenome | isolation source: 60 cm saprolite on Douglas fir-dominated hillslope | place: USA:California | collected 2013-09-17
GCCGTGGACCTCGTCGAGCGAGTGCAGGAACTTGCGCAGCGGCTCGCCTTCGAAGCCGAGCGAGGCGAAATCGAGCGGCACGCCGCCCTTGTCGAGGATCCGCATCACCACGCTCTCGCCGTGCATCGTGGGGATGGTGGAAACGCGCAGGTCGATTTCCTTGCCACCGACGCGCAGCTTGATGCGCCCGTCTTGCGGCAGGCGCCGCTCGGCGATGTCGAGGGAGGCCATGATCTTCACCCGCGAGATGATCGCGGCCGAAAGGCGCCGCGGCGGCGACTCGGTCTCGTGCAGCACGCCGTCGATGCGGTAGCGCACGATGAGCCGGTTCTCGAACGGCTCGATGTGGATGTCCGACGCACGCGATTCCAACGCCTTGGTGAGGATCAGGTTGACCAGGCGGATGACCGGCGCCTCGGACGCGAGGTCCTTGAGGTGCTCGACGTCGCCCCAGTCCTGCTCCTCGTCGCGCTCGGCGATGTTGTCGACGATCGTGCCCATCGACGACTTGCCGCTGCCGTAGAGGCGTTCGAGCGCCGCGTCGATTTCATTCGGGGCCGCGATGTACGGACGAACGCGCTTGCCGGAGGCCATCTGGACCGCGGAAAGGACATACGAATCGGTCGGATCGGCGATCGCCAGAGCCACCTCCTCGTCGTCCTCGCGCAACGGCACAGCCTGCGCGTCGCGCAGGAACTTGGCGGATAGCCGCTCCTCGAGGAGCGGCAGCTCGGGATAGTCGCTAGCCTGTGCGAGCGGCAGGTCGAGCTGGTCGGCGAGCGCGTCGGCGAGGTCGCGGCCCGAGACCATCCCCAGGCGCAGCAGGATCACGCCGATCTTTTCGCGCGATTCCCCCTCCTGCAGCTTGAGCGCGCGCTCGAGGTTGGCGGGATCGAGCTTGCCGCGCTCGATCAGGATTTCACCGAGGCGCTTAGGCAAAGTGCCGGAGAGCTTTCATAACCATTTGAAAATTATAACGGAACCAGCGGCCTGGTTTGGAAAGCGATGCGTCCCGAAGGTTCAAGCAAAAAAAAGCGGGCAGTCGCCTGCCCGCTTCAAATCACGCCTCCGGGTAAATCAGTTGTACGCAGTCTCCCCGTGGGAGGTGATGTCGAGGCCTTCGCGTTCCTGTTCCTCCGGCACGCGCATGCCGATGGCGATGTCGACGATCTTGAGCGAGACGAAGGCGACGACCGCGGTCCAGATGAACGTCACTCCGACGGCCTGCGCCTGGATCCAGAGCTGGGCACCCATCCCGGGATAGCCGACCTTGCCGGTCACGTAGTCGGTGATGCCGGGTCCGCCGAGGTCGGGCGAGTTGAAGATGCCCGTGAGCAGGGCACCCGTGATGCCGCCGATGGCGTGCACGCCGAAGACATCGAGCGAGTCGTCGACCTTGAGCATCCTCTTCAGCCCGTTCACGCCCCAGAGGCAGATGATCCCCGCCGCAGTCCCGATCACGAAAGCGCCCGGAATGCCGACGTTGCCGGCAGCCGGCGTGATCGCGACGAGTCCGGCGACCGCACCGGAGGCCGCTCCGAGCATCGAGGGTTTCCCCTTGAACATCCACTCGAAGAAGATCCACGAAAGAACGGCGCAAGCGGTCGCGAGGTAGGTGTTGATGAACGCAAGTCCCGCCATGCCGTTCGCCTCGAGCGCGCTGCCCGCGTTGAAGCCGAACCATCCGGTCCAGAGCAACGCGGCGCCGATCATCGTCATCGGCACGTTGTGCGGCGTCATCGCCTCCTTGCCCCAGCCGATGCGCTTGCCGAGGACGATGGCACCTACAAGGCCCGCCACGCCGGAGTTGATGTGCACCACCGTGCCGCCCGCGTAATCGAGAGCTCCCCACTGGTTGAGCAATCCGGCGGTCAGCACGGCCTTGTCTCCCGCGGCCTGCGAGGTGAACGCGTCCGGTCCGGCCCAGTACCACACCATGTGCGCGACCGGGAGGTAGGAGAACGTGAACCACAGCACGATGAAGAGCAGCACGGCTGAGAACTTCGCGCGCTCGGCAAAGGCGCCCAGGATCAGGCAGCAGGTGATGGCCGCGAAGGTCGCCTGGAACGCGACGTAAACCAGCTCCGGTAGCACCACGCCCTTCGAGAACGTCGCCGCCGTCGAGAACTCTCCCTTCAGCGGATCGAAAGTGCCCTTCAGGAACAATCGGTCCCAGCCGCCGAAGTAGGCATTGCCTTCGGTGAACGCGAGGGTGTAGCCGTATACGCACCACAGCACCGTGATCAGCGAGAACACCACGAATACCTGCATCAGCATCGACAGCATGTTCTTCGAGCGCACCATGCCGCCGTAGAAGAGCGCCAGGGCCGGCACGCTCATCATGAGCACGAGCGCGGTGGAGACCAGCATCCACGCCACGTCGCCCTTGTTGGGCGTGGGCGCCGGAGCCGCGGCTGGCGCGGCGGCGGATGCCGCTGCCGCGGGAGCGCCCGCGGGTGCTGCGGGCGCGGCCGCCGGTGCGGCCTTGGCATCCGCGGGAGCGGTTGCGGCGGGCGCGGGGGCGGGCTCGGCTTTCTTGTCCTGCGCAAGCGCGACGCCGGTGAAGGCGAGCGCGGCACTGAGCGCGATATGAGTCAGTAGGCGTTTCATTGTCGTTTTCCCCTTAGAGTGCGTCGGCGCCGGTCTCGCCGGTGCGGATGCGGACCACCTGCTCGAGGTTGAAGACGAAGATCTTTCCGTCGCCGATCTTCCCGGTGTTGGCGCTCTTCTCGATCGCCTCGATGACGCGGTCCACCATGTCGTCCTTGATCGCAGCCTCCACCTTCACCTTGGGAAGGAAATCGACCACGTACTCGGCGCCGCGATAGAGCTCGGTGTGCCCCTTCTGGCGCCCGAAACCCTTTACCTCCGTGACGGTGATCCCCTGCACGCCGATCGCCGAGAGGGCTTCGCGCACCTCGTCGAGCTTGAACGGCTTGATGATTGCCGCGACCAGTTTCATGTTTCCTCTCCTTGTAGGGGCCGGCTCGGGGCCGGCCCGTGCGCTAGCGGTCAGAACGAATACGTGACGAACGCCACGGCGCGGCTCTCGCTCCAGTCCTTGCCCTTGATGGTGTAGAGGTCGTGCTTCGCGTTGGTGCCCTTGTAATAGGCGCCGGCGTTGAAGCCGCCGCCGAAGTCCCAGGTGAAGCCGGCCTTCCACAGCGAGTAGGACAGGTCGCCGTTGTGCTTGAAGGTCTGGTGGCCGACGACGCCGTTGAACGTGAGCTTGTCGCTCACCGCAGCGATGGGCTGGTTCAGGTCGATCTCGATGTAGTCCGAGCCCTTGCTGTTGGGGACGCCGAAGGTGTTGTTGATGGAATACGAATACTTCGCCGACAGCGGACCGTACGAGGCGCCGATGTACACCTCATCCGTATTGGGCTTGGGGTGGAACTCGCTCGAGCTCGGATATTCGTAGCGCAGGTAACCCACGTCGAGCGTCACGTCCTTCACGATCTCGAACTTGTATCCCCCATAGATATCCCACTCGATGTTGGCCTTGGTCGAGAAGCCGCCGGCCTGCGCCGTGTCCTTGAGCCACTTGATGTTCGACAGGAACGTGCCGAGGTAAAGGCCGCTGCTGTGGGCATAGTCGAGGTTGAGCTGTCCCGCGAGCTTTTCCGACGTCTGCGAGATGCCGCGGTATTCGTACTCGCTGTACAGGGCCACCTTTCCGGTGAACGAATGCTCGGGGGGCGGATCCTCGGCGCGCGCGACGCCTGAGGCGAAAGGAAGACCCGCGAGTCCGGCCAGGAAAAGGACTTTGGGCAGCTTTTGCATGTTGGTATCCTCTGGGGGTTTTGAAGAAAGGCGACTTCCGCGGAGAAATAGCAGCAAACATGCCAGCGGGTAAGTTCCTGATTCCTAGTCCTTCGCGGCGTGCCCCCGCGGCTCTTGCCCAGCGCAAGTGCACGCTTTCGAAGCCGGGCACCATCGCGGTGCGCCGCCGGCGAGCCTCCCGTAGGCCGCCCCTTGGAGGATCGAGATGAATGAAAGCCTCTTGAGCGAACTCTCCGCGCGCCTCGCAGCGATGGCCGCGGCCAATCCCGCCAAGGACCTCGAGAAGAACTTCCGCGGACTGCTCGCGAGCGCGTTCACGCGCCTCGAGCTGGTGAGCAGGGAGGAATACGACGTGCAGGCACAGGTTCTCGCGAGAACTCGCGAGAAGCTCGCTGCGCTCGAGGCTCGCGTGGGCGAGCTCGAGGCGAAGAAGGCGCGCTAGGCTACCCCGGCCCGCTCGAGCATGGCGTGCAACAACACGTTGCACCCCGCGGTGATGTGCTCGGGCTTGGCGTCTTCGATTTCGTTGTGGCTGATCCCGTCCTTGCAGGGAATGAAGATCATCCCAGCCGGGGCGAGCCGCGCCATGTACACCGCGTCGTGCCCGGCGCCGGATACCGCGGGCATGTTGGAGTAGCCGAGCTTCTCGGCCGCGCGTCCCACGGCCTGCACGCACTCCGGATGGAAGGGCTGCGCCGGATAGTGCGACACCAACTCGATGGAAATCGGCAGCCCGCTTTCCTTGCTCACGCGTTCGACGGCGCCGCGAATGTCGGCATCCATCTTGTCCACCAGTTGATCGGTGGCGTTGCGCAGGTCGATGGAAAACTTCACGCGCCCCGGAATGACGTTGCGGCTGTTCGGATGCACCTGCACCATGCCGACCGTGCCGCGGCCATGCGGCGGATGGCGATGGGCGATGGCCACGACTTCCTGCATGAGCTTGGCGGCGACCTGCAGCGCGTCCTTGCGCAGCGCCATCGGTGTCGGCCCCGCGTGCGCCTCCATGCCCGTCACCGTGCAGTCATACCATTTGATGCCGAGCACGCCGGTCACGACGCCGATCGTCTTGTCGTTGTCCTCGAGCACCGGTCCCTGCTCGATGTGCGTTTCGAAGTAGGTGCCGATCGGATGCGCTCCCGGTTCCTCGGTGCCGACGTAGCCGATGCGCGCGAGCTCCTCCTTGACCGACTTGCCCTCGGTGTCCTTCGCGGCATAAGCGTGCTCGAGGGTGAAGGCCTTGGCGAACACGCCGGAGCCCATCATCACCGGCACGAAGCGCGAGCCTTCCTCGTTGGTCCAGAACGCGACTTCGATCGGCGCCTCGGTCTCGATGCCGTGGTCATTCAGCGTGCGCACCACTTCGATTCCCGCGAGCACGCCGTAGTTGCCGTCGAACTTGCCGCCGGTGGGCTGGGTGTCGATGTGGCTGCCGGTGATGATCGGCGGCAGGGCGTTGTTGCGCCCGGCTCGGCGCATGAAGCCGTTGCCGATCTTGTCGATGGTCACCGCCATGCCCGCCTCGCGCGCCCACTTGAGCACCAGGTCGCGCCCCTGGCGATCGAGGTCCGTGAGCGTGAGACGGCACACCCCACCCTTCGGCGTGGCGCCGATCTGCGCCAATTCCATGAGAGAAGCCCAGAGGCGCTCGCCATTGATGCGCAGGTTCTCGACGGCAGGCTTGGTCTTTCTGTCGATGACGGTGCTCATGATCAATCTCCTCTCGCATCGGCGGTGGCGGCCGCCGCCTTCGCGATCGCTCCCGGCCGGGCTACGGCGCTGGGCGCCAGGTCCTGCGACCGCAATGCCATCGCCTGGAAGTTTGCGCCAAACGCCGGACGCTTCACATACCGCCCCGCGCTGCGTTCGGCCCGCAGGTCGCCCTTGGCATAGACCACGCGCCCCTGGCTCACAGTGTGGCTGGGGATGCCCCGCACCTTGCGGCCCTCGAAAATATTGAAATCCACCTTGCTGTGCTGGGTCTTCACGGAAATCGCCTTGGTGCCTTGCGGGTCCCACAACACCAGGTCCGCGTCGGCGCCGGCGCTGATCGAGCCCTTCTGCGGATAGATGTTGAAGAGCTTGGCCGCATTGGCCGAGGTCACGGCGACGAATTCGCTCGGCGTGAGGCGCCCGGTATTCACGCCCGCGTCCCAGATCACGGCCATGCGCTCCTCGATGCCGCCGCAACCATTGGGGATCTTGGTGAAGTCGGACTTGCCCGCGGCTTTCTGCGGCGCGCAGAAAACGCAGTGGTCGGTTGCGGTGGTATGCAGCTGCCCCGATTGCAATCCGCGCCAGAGCGCTTCCTGGTGCCCCTTGGGGCGGAAGGGCGGGCTCATCACGTGGGCGGCGGCCTTGGCGAAATCCTGGTTGCGATAGACGCTGTCGTCGATCAGCAGGTGGCCGGCCAGCACCTCGCCGTAAACGCGCTGGCCGCGCGCGCGCGCACGAGCGATGGCGTCCGCCGCCTCGATGCACGACACATGGACGATGTAGATCGGCACTCCCAGCACGTCGGCGATGGCGATGGCGCGGTTGGCGGCTTCGCCCTCGACCATCGGCGGGCGCGACAGCGGGTGGCCTTCGGGGCCGGTGATGCCCATCTTGACGACTTCCTTCTGCAGCAGGAAAACCAGCTCGCCGTTCTCGGCGTGCACGGTCGGCATGGCCCCAAGCTCGAGGGCGCGCTTGAAGCTGTTCACCAGCGTTTCGTCGTCGCACATGATGGCGTTCTTGTAGGCCATGAAGTGCTTGAAGGAGTTGACGCCTTCATCCTTCACCAGCAGGCCCATGTCGCGGTGCACCGATTCGCTCCACCAGGTGACGGCCACGTGGAAGCCGTAGTCGCCCGCCGACTTCTGCGCCCACTCGCGCCACATGCGGAACGCATCCATCAACGGCTGCTGCGGATTCGGGATGACGAAATCGATGATGCTGGTGGTGCCGCCGGCGAGGCCCGCCGCGGTGCCGGTGAAGAAATCGTCGGCTGCCACCGTCCCCATGAAGGGCAGCTGCATGTGGGTGTGCGGGTCGATGCCGCCCGGCAGGACGTATTGGCCGCCGGCATCGAGGCGTTGCGCATCGGCGGGTGCATTCTTCGCCGCGTCATCGCCGACGGCGGCAATGCGCCCATCGATGCAAAGCACATCGGCCTTGAACTCGCGGTCGGCGTTGACGACGGTGCCGCCGCGGATGATGAGGGAAGTTGTCATGTCGCCCATCCTCCAGTCATTTCGATTTCACGGTACGGCTCATGCCCGCCCCATACACCAATGCGGCGATGGCGAGGCCGACGAACCAGGCGTAGGTGTAGACGCCCTTGAAGAATCCTCCCACACCCGGGAAGCTCTGCGGGAACGCCGCATTCAGGAACCCCGGGACGTTGGGTAATACGCCCAGCACCAGCGCGATGAGCGCGACCCGGTTCCAGCCCGACGAATACGTGTAGGGGCCAGTCTCGCTGTAGAGCCCCTCCACGTTCAAGTCCTTCTTCCGGATCATGTAGTAGTCGACGATCAGGATGCCCGCGACCGGCCCCAGCAGCGCCGAGTAGCCGATGAGCCAGGTGAAGATGTAGCCCTGCGTCGATTCAAGCACCTTCCACGGCATCATCAGGATGGCGATCACCGCGGTGACGATGCCGCCCACCTTGTAGGAGATGGCGCGCGGATTCAACGCGGAGAAGTCGTAGGCCGGCCCCACCAGGTTGGCGGCGAGGTTCACGCTGACGGTGTCGACCAGCAGGATCAGGAGCGCTATCAGCACCGCGGCGCCCGTCATGCGGCTGGAAAGATCGACCGGATCCCAGATCGCCTTGCCGTAGATCACGACCGTCGCGGAGGTGACGAACACCGCCATCAGTGCGAGCAGGCCCATCGGCAGGGGAAGCGCGTGAAGTCGGGAATGTTGAGCGCCAGCGTCGCCCAGAAACCCACCATCGCGGTGAGCGATGGCCAGAAGACGTCGGCGAACTGTCCCGCCTTCTTGCCTCCGGCCACGAACTGCGAAGGCTGGTCGATGATGGGACCGAAACCGCCGGCCTTGTCGTACGCCCACCACAACAGCACGAAGCAGATGACGATCTTGACCGGTGCCGTATAGGTCTCGAGCTTGCGGATCGAATCGATGCCGTGGATCACGTACCAGAACTGGATGGCCCAGAACACCAGGAAGCAGACGAGCTGGCTCGCGGTGATGCCCAGCACCGGCAATTTGTCCCCGCCGAGCGGCTGCCCCATGAGCACGCCGATCAGCGTGTGGATCATCATGCCGCCGAACCACGTCTGGATGCCGTACCAACCGCAGGCCACGAGCGCGCGCAACAGCGCCGGCAGGCGCGCGCCGATGGTGCCGAAGGAGGCGCGCGCCAGCACCGCGTAGGGAATTCCGTACTTGGCGCCCGCGTGGCCGATCAACAGCATCGGCAACAGCACGATGGCGTTGCCGAGGAACACGGTCCCCACGGCCTGGCCCCACGACATTCCGGCCTCGATCAGGCTCGCGGCGAGCGTGTAGGCGGGAATGCACATCACCATCCCGATCCACAGCGCCGTGAAGTGGTACCACCGCCAGGTGCGTTGCGCCTCGGTGGTGGGCTTGAGATCGTCGTTGACGAGCGAGCTCACGCGGATTCCTCTTCCCGCCGCATGGGGTTGTTCGGGTGGGTGGTCCAGTTGCCGTACTTCCCGGTGACCTTGATGCCGGTGCGCGTATCGGTCTCGCCGGGTTGCAGCGCGCGCATGGTGATGCAATCGGTCACGGGGCAGACCGATACGCACAGGTTGCAGCCGACGCACTCCTCGTCCTTCACCTCGAAATGGCGCTTGCCGTTGAGCGATGCCGCGATGGCCTGGTGCGACGCGTCCTCGCAGACGATGTGGCAGCGCCCGCACTGGATGCACAGGTCCTGGTTGATGACTGCCTTCTCGACATGGTTGAGATTGAGGTTCTGCCAGTCGGTGATGGTGCCGACGGCCTTGCCCTGGAAGTCGGCGACGCTCCCGTAGCCGTGCTCGTCCATGAAATTCGCCAGGCCGTCGGTGAGGTCCTTGATGATCTTGAAGCCGTAGACCATCGCGGCGGTGCACACCTGCACGTTGCCGGCGCCCAGCGCGATGAACTCGGCCGCGTCGCGCCAGGTGGTGATGCCGCCGATGCCTGAAATCGGCATTCCCCGGGTTTCCTTGTCGCGGGCGATCTCACCGACCATGTTGAGCGCGATCGGCTTCACGGCGTAGCCGCAGTAGCCGCCGTGCGAGCCGCGCCCGTCGGTGCTGGGGTGCATGGTCATGCGCTCCAGGTCCACGCCCATGATGGAGTTGATCGTATTGATGAGCGAGACCGCGTCGGCGCCACCCTTCTTCGCCGCGCGCGCCGGATTGCGAATGTCGGTGATGTTGGGGGTGAGCTTCACGATCACGGGCAGCTTCGTGTGCTGCTTGCACCAGCGCGCCACCATCTCGATGTATTCGGGCACCTGCCCGACCGCCGAGCCCATGCCGCGCTCACTCATGCCGTGCGGGCAGCCGAAATTCAGCTCCACGCCATCGCAGCCGGTGTCCTCGACCTTGCGCAGGACGTCGCGCCACGCATCCTCGGTGCACGGCACCATCAGCGAAGCGACCACCGCGCGGTCCGGCCATTCGCGCTTCACGCGGCGCATCTCGTCGAGGTTCACCTGCAGCGGGCGATCGGAGATGAGCTCGATGTTGTTGAAGCCGATCACGCGCCGGTCTTGCGACAGCAGAGCCGAATACCTCGGCCCGTTGACGTTGACGATGGGCGGATCCTCGCCCACGGTTTTCCACACGACGCCGCCCCATCCCGCTTCGAACGCGCGCTCCACGTTGTAGGCCTTGTCGGTCGGCGGCGCGGAGGCGAGCCAGTACGGATTGGGACTCTTGATGCCGACGAAGGTGCTGGTCAGGTCCGCCATCTTGGGTCTCCTCAACCTCGCAGTGATTTGTCGACGGAAATTGCGGCGCGCTTGCCGTGCTCGACCGCCTCCACCGTGAGGTCGCGCCCGCCGTAGGTGCAATCGCCCCCGGCCCAGACCTTCGCGTGAGACGTACGCCCGTCGGCGTCGGTGACGATGCGCCCGCTCTTCAGCGAGATCGCCTCGCCGGCGGGAGCCGCCTCGTAGCTCTGGCCGATGGCCTTGAACACCATGTCGGCCGGCATCGTGAAGCTCTCGCCGGTCTCGACCAGCTTGCCGCCATCCTGGCGCGTGTACGCGAAGCGCACGCCGCGGACTTGCCCGCCCTCGGCAAGCACTTCCTTCGGCGCCGCCCAGTGCTTGATGGTCACGCCGCACTTCTTCGCCCATTCCTGCTCGTAGCCCGAGGCGCTCATCGCGTCCTCGCCGCGCCGATAGACGATGGTCACGTCCTCGGCACCGAGCTTCTTCGACTGCACCGCCGCATCCACCGCCGTCATCCCGCCGCCGATCACGACCACCTTGCGGCCGATCGGCACGCGCGAGAATTCGGGAGCCTGGCGCAGCTCCGCGATGAACCGAACCGCGTCGCGCAACCCCTTGGCCTGCGGCTCCGTGATGCCGAGCGCGTTCACGCCGGCGAGGCCCATGCCGAGAAACACGGCGTCGTAGTCGCGAACGAGATCGTCGAGCGCGACGTCGCGGCCCAACGCCTGGTTGCAGCGCACCGCGATGCCGCCGATCGACAGCAGCCAGTCGATTTCCCGTTGCGCGAAGCCGTCGACCGTCTTGTAGGTGGCGAGCCCGTATTCGTTCAATCCGCCCGGCTTGGGGTTGGCGTCGAACAACACCACGTCGTGGCCCAGCATCGCGGCGCGATGGGCGAAGGACAATCCCGCGGGCCCGGCGCCCACGACAGCGACGCGGCGCCCGCTTGGCGCCGCCCTGGCAAACAACGGCGCGCCCGGCTTGGCGAAATATCCATCGGTGGCGTAGCGCTGCAGCAGGCCGATCTCGACCGGCTTGTCCTCATTGGTGTTGCGCACGCAGGCTTGCTCGCACAGCACCTCGGTGGGACAGACGCGGGCGCACATGCCGCCGAGGATGTTCTCCTCCAGGATGGCCTTGGCCGCGCCGCGCACGTTGTCCTGCGCGATGCGCTGGATGAAGGTCGGTATGTCGATGCCGGTGGGACACGCGCTGATGCACGGCGCGTCGTAGCAGTAGTAGCACCGGTCGGACTCGATCAACGCCTGCACGCGATTGAGCGGCGCATGCGAGTCGCCGAAATTCGTCGCGTATTGGTCCGGGCTCAATCGACCGGCGCGGATGCCGGCGGTCTCGTCGCCCATCACCCATTCCCCTGGAACACATGGCGAATCGCGCGGCGCAGGCCCTCGCCCATCTGCGTGATTTCGTCGGCGGTCGAAATGAAAGGCGGACCCACGGCGATCGCGTCGCCGGCGAGGCGCAGCATCAGGCCTTCCTCGAGCCCGCGCTCGAAGACTTTCATGCCGCGCAGTCCCGGCTTGCCGGCGATCGGCTCGAGGTCGACCGCGGCGGCAAGGCCCATGTTGCGGATATCGAGCACGCCGGTTTCGCCTTTGAGCGCGTGCATCGCGTTTTCGAGCACCGGCTCAAGCTCGCGGGCGCGCTTGATGAGACCTTCCTCCGCCAGCACGTCGAGCGCGGCATGGCCGCAGGCGGCCGCCATGGGGTGGCCGGAATACGTGTAGCCGTGGAAGAACTCGATCGCGTGCGCCGGCGCGGCGGCGCCCATGAAGGCCTGGAAGACTTCGTCGCGGACGATGATGCCGCCCATCGGGATCACGCCGTTGGTGACGCCCTTGGCGAAGGTGATGATGTCGGGCGTCACGCCGAAGCGCTGCGCGCCGAAATTCTCCCCCAGGCGCCCGAAGCCGGTGATGACCTCGTCGAAAATCAGCAGGATGCCGTGCCGCGTGCAGATGTCGCGCAGCTTCTGGAGGTAACCCGCCGGCGGCACGACCACGGCCGAGGATCCCTGCACCGGCTCGACGATGACGGCGGCGATGGTCGATGCGTCGTGCAGCGCGACCAGCCTCTCCAGCTCATCGGCCAGGTGCGCGCCCCAGGCCGGCTGTCCCCGCGAAAACGCCATCTGCGAAAGATTGTGCGTATGCGGCAGGTGGTCGACGCCCTGCAGCATGATGGGACCGAACATCTTGCGGTTGGGGCCCATGCCCCCGACCGCCATGCCGCCGAATCCCACGCCGTGATAGCCGCGCTCGCGGCCGATGAAGCGCATGCGGCTCGCCTCGCCGCGAAGGCGGTGATAGCCGTAGGCGACCTTCATTGCGGTGTCCACCGCCTCCGATCCGGAATTGGTGAAGAAGACGCGGGTCATTCCCGCCGGCGCCATCGCGGCCACGCGGCCGGCGAGGCTCAGGGTCACCGGGTTGCAGTACTGGAATGCAGGCGAGTAGTCGAGGGTCTGCGCCTGGCGCGTCAGCGCCTCGACGATTCGCGGATGCCCGTGCCCGAGGGGGCAGCACCACAGGCCCGACAGGCAATCGAAGAGCCTGCGACCGTCATCGGTCGTGTAATAAGCGCCCTTGGCGCCGACGAGGATCTTGGGGTGATCCTGGAAGTAACGATTGGGCGTGAAGGGCAGCCAGTAGTGGTCAAGTCCGGTCAGTTGCTGGCGGGCATTCATGACGTTTCTCCCATTGTTTCCATTCGTTGCCAATGTGCTTCGGGGCATCGTAGCAGGAGGACTGCCCATGCCCAAGTCAACCGAACCAATTGCCCGCGCCTCCCTCCAATCGGATCATCTGTCGGCGCGCTGGCACGACACGCTTGTCTCTGACACTGGCCGATGCCATGCGCGCACAAGGGCTGTCCATGAAGCGGCACATGTCATGCGTTGTCGCCCTGTTGCTTGCGAGCTTGCTCGTCTCGTGCGGCGGCGGAGGCGACGGCGGCACTATGGGATCCAGCACCGGCACCGTCACGCCCCCGCCCCCAGCCGATCCGATCGCCGCCGCCGGTACCCGTGCCGAGGAATCGGATCCGCCGGTCACCTTGAGCGGCGCCTGGACGAAGAGTGATTCCAGCTGGGGGTGGAGCGGAGGCTCCGCCATGCAATCGACCTCGGCCGGAGCGACAGCCTCGATCCGCTTCAGCGGGACCTCCATACGATGGATCGGCAGCCGCGGCCGGGGCATGGGAATCGCTTCGGCCAGCGTGGACGGGGGCCCGAGCCGGGAAGTGAACCTGTTCGCCCATCCGACCGATGAGATCCACACGCCCATCATCACCATCAGCGACTTGAGCGCCGGCCAGCACACGCTCACGATCACGGTGACGGGCCGCCAGGACGGCCAGGCGCTAGGGAACGTCGTGGTGGTGGATGCTTTCGATGTGCAACCGAGTTTCACCGTGTCGCACTGGCAGGACTCGAATCCCGACCTGCAATACAGCGCCGGCTGGACCAAGTCGAGCAACAATTTTCCCTGGAGCGGAAGCGGCGTTTCGAACCTGCCCGAGCTACCCCTTACGGCACATGAAACCGCGACGGCGGGCGAAAAAATGACGGTGCCATTCCGCGGAACGGCGATCAGCTGGATCGGCTATCGAGGCCCGGACGCCGGCATCGCGCAGGTGCAAGTCGACGGCGGTGCGCCGACCCAGGTCGACATGTATTCCGCGGCCGCCACATTCCAGCCGGTAGTGTTCACGGCAAACGGCCTGGCCGACGCGAACCACACGCTGACGATCCAGGCGACCGGCCTCAAGAACGCGGCGTCCGCCGCTGCCAGAGTCGTCGTGGACGCCCTGGACGTGGTGACGCCCGGAAGGCGCTACGAGGAATACGAGCGGTCGATCGCCTATGCGGGGGGGATGTGGACTCCCGACAACGAGGCCAGGGTCTGGAGCGAGGGGGCGACGGCCACATCCAATGTGCCGGGCGCTACCGCCACCTTCACCTTCACCGGCACCTCGGTGAGCTGGATCGGCTGCGAAAAGGGTAGCGCCGGTGGGGTAGCCGACGTTTACATCGATGGCGCCCTGGTGAAGGAAGTGAAGCTCAACCAGAGCTATCCGATCGAGGGATACCAGATGACCGTCTTCAGGGCCGACGGGTTGGCCAACACTCAGCACACCCTCGTGGTCAAGGTGATCAACACCGATGGCTCATACGTTGTGGTGGATGCATTCGATGTCCGCTAATGCGGAGCTTCCCGCCGAGGGATAGCTCCTGACGGTCAACCGGAGGGCACGCCCTTCCCGTTAATGGGGGCATGGCCCTCGCCGTCGTCTACAGCCGCGCGCTCGCCGGGCTCGACGCGCCGCTGGTGCGGGTCGAGGCGCACATCGGGACCGGCTTGCCGCAATTCCACATCGTCGGGCTGCCCGAGACCGAGGTGAAGGAAGCGCGCGACCGCGTGCGCGCCGCGCTTCATACCGCGCGCTTCGAATTCCCCGCGGGCCGCGTCACCGTCAACCTCGCGCCGGCGGACCTTCCCAAGGAAAGCGGGCGCTTCGACCTGCCGATCGCGATCGGCATCCTCGCGGCCACCGGGCAGGTGAAGTCGCAATCGCTCGAGGGCCTCGAGTTCGCCGGCGAGCTCGCGCTCTCCGGGGAGCTGCGCCCGATTCGCGGCGCGCTCGCGATGACCTTCGGAGCGCATCGCGACGGGCGCGCCTTCGTGGTTCCGGAAGCCGCGGCGGGCGAAGCGGCGCTCGCGCGCGGCGCTCGCGTTCTCGCGGCTCGCTCGCTGCTGGAGGTGTGCGCGCACTTGAACGGCGTGACTGCGCTGCCGCCGTTCCGCGGCAAGCGGCGGAGCGAGGCGCCGGCCTACGCCGACCTGGCCGATATCCGCGGGCAGGCGCACGCGCGCCGCGCGCTCGAGATCGCCGCAGCGGGCGGACATTCTGTGCTCTTCATCGGTCCGCCGGGCGCGGGCAAGACGATGCTCGCGACGCGACTGCCGGGAATCCTTCCGCCGATGAGCGAGGAAGAGGCGCTCGAGGCAGCGGCCGTCCAGAGCCTGGCGGCGGGTCTCTTCCGCCCCGAGCGCTTCGGATTGCGCGCCTTCCGCTCTCCGCATCACACGGCCTCCGCCGTGGCGCTGGTCGGCGGTGGCTCGCCGCCACGGCCGGGCGAGATCTCGCTCGCGCATCACGGCGTGCTCTTTCTGGACGAGCTGCCCGAGTTCAGCCGTCACGTGCTCGAGGTGCTGCGAGAGCCGCTGGAATCCGGGCGCATCACCATTTCGCGCGCTGCGCGCCAAGCCGACTTCCCGGCGCGGTTCCAGCTGATCGCGGCGATGAACCCCTGCGCCTGCGGCTACCGAGGACACCCCGGCGGCGGATGCCGCTGCTCGCCCGACAAGGTGAATCAATACCGTAGTCGCATCTCGGGTCCTCTCCTCGATCGCATCGACATGCACGTCGACGTGCCGGCGATTGCCGAGCGCCACCTGTTGGCGGCGCCGGCGGGGGAATCCTCACGCGTGGTGCGCAAGCGTGTGGTCGCTGCATGGGCGGCGCAGCGGCGCCGGCAGGGCGTGGGAAATTGCCGCCTGGAGGGCGGAGAGCTCGAACGCCAGGGCGCGTTGCAGCCCAAGGCGCTGGAGACGCTGCGCAAGGCGGTGTCGCACCACGCGCTCTCGGCGCGCGCCTGTCATCGTGTGATTCGCGTCGCGCGCACCATCGCGGACCTTGGTCGCTCGGAGCCGGTGCGGGTCGAGCACATCGAAGAGGCGCTCGGCTACCGCGACCTCCATCAGAGCGTGTCGCAGACCTCGAGCTTGTGAATCCGAAGGCGCCCGGCGAAGCCGGGTTGGCGAACCTCGATCCTCAACGCCGCCGCGTTGCCGAGTATTTCCTCGAGCGGCCGGGGAATTCCCTTGCCGGGAAGCTGGGCGAATTGCGCGAGCGGCGCGTCGACGACCGTGACACCCGAAACCTGCGCCGTTTTCTGGTGGGTGTTCTGCCCGACCGCCTGGGGCTTGAAGTCTTCGAGGTGCATTTCCACCGCGACCGGCGCCTCGGATTCGATGGTGAGGCGAAACGCGCCCTTGCCGCGGCCTTCGCGCCAATCCACGCCGGCGCCGCGATCGCCCGCGGCATCGGTGACGAACGGCAGCTTCACTCCGCAGCGGTAGTAATCGTGCCCGCCCTTCGGCAGGTCGCACGCCAGCGTGAGGACGTCGCCTTCCCGGCGAAGGGTCGTGTGCCCGCCCGGTGAGGCGAGCGAAATGAAGGTGCCACCGGTCGCGATCTTCGTGTTCTGGTTGTAGGCGGGATTCTCGAAGTGCTCGCCCGCGAAGGTGCGCTGCGCGAAGTCGGCGAGCGTCGCGCAATGCGCCGGCGCGCCCGCGGAAGCCGGCAGTGGGCCGCTACGCACCACGCGATCGCCGTTCGCATACCGGCGCTGCGATGAACGGCTGGCATCGGAGAGATCGCCCGCGAGCTCGGTGATCGACAGCGGCGGCAACGTGACCGCCACGTCCGCTGCCCGGCAACCGCAAAGGGAATCGACGCGAATGTCGGCGCCCTCGCGTCCCGACACCGTCAGGCCGCGGCGGAAGAACGGCCCCGTGTTGACGATGTACACGCGGTAGCGCCCGCCCTTGCGCAGCGCCCGCACCTCGAGGTCCGGCTTGGCGGCGTGGGCTGCGACGGGGTCGTGATCGAGCGCGTCGGCCACCATGCGATAGGCCTGCAACAGCGGCATCGGCGCGAGCTCCTTGCCCTGGTAGAGCCCGAGCGTCGACGGTGGATTGTCGGTGAGGGACCAGTGGAACACGCCCCTCACGAGCGGATCGGCGAAGAGGTCGGGAACCGTGAGCGCCGCCATGAACGAATCGCCGCCGCTCTCCGGATAGACGGTCGCGCCCTCGTACTGGTAGGTGGTGTTGAACTCGCCGATGACGAGGGGGGGGGATTGCGCCAGGACCGGTGCGAGGTCGTGCAGGATCGCGGCGAACATTCCGCCCGCGGCGAGCGTCTCCCAGTCCTTCTGCGCGCCGGTGAACGGGTAGTAGTGGATGGAGACGTAGTCGGGCTTGCGCACCAGCGCCGCCTTGTTGAATGGCACCAGCCACTCGAAGACGGGCCGGTACTTCACCTCGAGCGAATCGTCCGGCCGGTAGCGCTTGACGAGGAACGACGAGAGCTCGAGCGCGATGATCTTCGCGGCCGGGAACCGCTTCGCCGCGAGCGGCACGATGCGGTTGTAGTCCGAGACGTAATCAGCGCTCGTGTAGCGCTCGACGATGCGCTCGGTGACGAGGCGGTCGACCTCGTTGCCGATCGCGAAGCCCGCCGGCCGGCATTCCGAAGCGGCGAGCTGCTCGAGCGACGAGGCGATGTCCCTGCTCGCGTAATTCGTCGGCACCTGCAGGTAGAAATCCTGTCCGCGATCGGCGGCGTAGCGGCATGCGGCCACAGCAGCGCGCGCGAACGCGTCGGGACGAAGCTTCGACACCCACGTCCCGCTCATCTTCAGCGCTCCGAGCAGATCGCCGCGGCGCAGCCGCCCTACCTCGTCCAGGCGCGTCCCGGCATAATCGATTCCGAGGAGCCTGGGGATCGCGCGCTCAGGCGCCGGCGAGGGCGCGCAGCGGCACTCCTCGGCGCCGAAGGCTGAATGGAATTGGCACAACAGCACCACCGCCGATGCGCAAAGCGCGCGCGTCAGCCTCGAGGATCTCATCGGAATGATTACAATGCGGTACGGACAGCGGGCGATCGTTGCATTGTTCGCCGTCGCGGTCAACGGCTGCGCCCTCATCGGCATCGATCGCATTCCCCCCGAGGTCTCGCGCTTTCCCTCGCTCGCGGGCAAGTTCGCGGAGCGCTTCGCCGTGGGCGCGGCGGTCGAGCCCACGCAGCTCGACTCGGCGGAGGGCTCGCTGCTGCGCTGGCACTTCAACAGCGTCGTGGCCGAGAACGCGATGAAACCACCGCGCGTGCAGCCGGCCGAAGGGCGCTTCGACTTTTCCGGCGCCGACCGGATCGTCGAATTCGCCGAGCGCCGCGGCATGAAGGTTCGCGGCCACACGCTCCTTTGGCACGAGGAGACGCCACAGTGGTATTGGGAAGGCGCGAATGGCGCGCCTGCGTCCGGCGACCAGGTGCTCGAGCGCCTGCGCCGCCACATTCGCGCGGTCGTCGGGCGCTATCGCGGCCGCATCTACGCCTGGGACGTCGTGAACGAGGTGGTCGACTACACGCGGCCCGATTGCCTGCGCGACGACCGGTGGCTGCGCGTCGTGGGCCCGCGCTACATCGAGCAGGCATTCCGCTACGCGCACGAAGCCGATCCGGCGGCGAAGCTCTTCGTGAACGATTACGACACCACCGAGCCTCGCAAGCGTGCGTGCCTCGAGCGCGTCGTGAAGGAGCTGCTCGCCCGCGGCGTTCCGCTGCACGGCGTCGGCCACCAGATGCACGTCGATCTCGACAAGCCCTCGGGCACGGAGCTCGACGAGACGCTCACGCGCTTCGCGGCGCTGGGGCTGGAAAACCAGGTCACCGAGCTCGATCTCACGCTCGGCGCCCATGCCGCGGGCGCCGACGGGGAACTGCTCGCGCGCCAGGCCGCGCGCTATGAGGAGCTTTTCGCCGTGTTCGTGCGCCATCCCGACGTGAAGGCGGTGACCTTCTGGGGAATCTCGGATGCCCACACGTGGCGCAACGCCGGTCGCGCCGCGGGCACCGACCAGCCGTTGCTCTTCGACGCCGGCCAGCGGCCCAAGCCCGCCTACTTCGCGGTGGCGAGGGAAACCCCACCGTAGAATGGGGGATATGGCCGAAGCGCATCACGCCACGCGGCGCTTTCGATGGAGCTTCGCGGCGCTGCTCGCCGCGTTCTCCGCGCTCGGACCCTTCTCGATCGACGCCTACCTCCCGGCTTTCGCCGGCATCCAGACCTCGCTCGACGCCACGCCGCTGGAGATCCAGCAGACGCTGTCGGCGTACCTCTTCGCCTTCGGCCTGATGTTCCTCTTTCACGGCGCCCTTTCCGACAGCTTCGGACGCCGCCCCGTGATCCTCGTCGCGCTCGCGATCTACACCATCGCCTCGATCGGCGCGGCGCTCGCGGCCAGCGTGCACGCGCTCATCGCATGGCGGATTGTCCAGGGACTCTCGGTGGGCGCCGGCATGGTCGTGGGCCGCGCGATGATCCGCGACCTCTTCGGGCCCGAAGACGCGCAGCGCCTGATGTCGGTGGTGACGCTCTTCTTCGGGCTCGCGCCCGCGGTGGCGCCTGTGATCGGCGGGTGGCTCTTCGTGGGGCTCGGCTGGCGCTCGGTATTCTGGTTCCTCGCCGGGCTGGGCGTGCTGCTGGTGGGTGTGGGCTGGCGTTACCTTCCCGAGACGCACGGCGTTGCGAGCCGCCAGCCCTTCCATCCCGTGGCGCTCCTCAAGGGTTACGAGGAGGTGGGAATCCATGCGCGCTTCCTGCTGCTCTCGCTTACCGCGGGATTCAACTTCAACGCCTTCTTCCTCTATATCGTCTCGGCGCCGGTCTTCCTCGGCGAGCACCTGCGGCTCGGGCCGCAGGAGTACGCGTGGCTCTTCCTGCCGTGCATCCTCGGGATCATGGCCGGCGCCTATTTCTCGGGCCGCGCAGCGGGCCGGCATAGCCCCGCGGAAACGGTGAAGCGGGCCTACGCCTTCATGGTGACGGCCGCGTCCGTGAATCTCGCCTATGCCTTCGCGATGCCGCCGTCGATTCCCTGGGCGGTCGTGCCCATCATGGTGTACGGCATCGGCTTCGCGATGGCCATGCCGTCGATCTCCCTCATCACGCTCGACCTCTTCCCGACGCGCCGCGGCATGGCGGCTTCGCTGCAGGGATTCGTTTCCGGAATGGTCAACACGCTCACCGCCGGCATCATCGCCCCGGCGCTCTTCCACGACACCCGTTGGCTCGCGATCGGCATGGCCGCGATGCTCGCCGGAGGGCTCGCGAGCTGGTTCGCGTACCTGCGCATGGCCCAGCGCAAGGCGGCCGAGCCCGAGACGATCAACGAGCCTTAACGCAGCGGCTTGCAGTATGTCTCGCGCGCGAACGCGAGCAGTACCAGCGCGGCGATTCCCCACGCGAAGGTTGGCGCGAACGCCCATTGGAACGCGCTGAAATCGTACGAGCGAAGCCCGTCGGCCATGCGTCCATCCCAGTGGCGGTCGAGGAGGATGCCGATCAGCGGCTGCATCAGCATGCCGCCCAGCATCACACCCATGTTCGCGATCCCCGAGACGGTGCCGGCGAGATGCCCCGGGACCGACTCCTTGGCGAAGGCGAAGGTGAGGATGAACGAGCCCCCAACCGCCGGAATCGCGATGAGGAGCGCGATCAGCGCGGCGCGCGGCAGCTCATGCACGAAGACGACCACCGACCACAGCGCGAGCATCGCGACGAGGCCCGCCGCCATCAGCGGCCTGCGCCGCCCCATGCGCTCGGAGAGCTGCCCGTAGGCGAGGCCGCTGAGCGACCACGCGACCAGCATCGCCGAGGCGAGGCTCGCCGCCTCGCGCGTCGTGAAGCCGTGTTGCGAGACGAGGAACGGCACTCCCCAGAGGCCGGCGAACGACAGCAGGATCGCGGAGTACGCGCCGGGAATCGCGAGGACGAGCCAGGTATTGCGGTACGCAAAGACCTCGCGAAGGTGCGTGGCCACGGAAGCCGCGTCGCGCTCGAGCTCCTCGCTGGGCTGGTAGCTCGCATAGCCGCGCTCGGAGGGGTCGTCGCGCACCACGATCCAGATCGCCACCGACACGAGCGCGGTCGCGGCGGCGCTCGCCGCCATCACCGGGCGCCATCCGAACGCCTCGACGGCAATCCGCAAAGGCGCGCCGCCCAGCGTGGCGCCAAGCACTCCGACGAAGAGCGCCACGCCGCTCGCGAGGACGAACTGGCGCGAAGGCATCCAGTGGCTCGCGAGCTTGAGCATCGCGACGAAGGCCACGCCCCCGGCCGCCCCGATCGCCAGGCGCCCGGCGTTCGCCATGGCGACGCCCGGCGCGAGCGCGAAGAGCAGCGTTCCGGCGGCCGTCAGCAAGGCGCCGACGGCGAGCACGCGCCGCGGACCCCAGCGATCGGCGAGCAGCCCTGTCGGGATCTGCACCGCGACGTAACTATAGAAATAGAAGGCCGAGAGGTTGCCGAGCGCCGCCGCCGAAAGGGAGAAGTCGAGCGATAGCTCACGCGTCAGCACCGCGGGGGCAACGCGCTGGTAGAACGCGATGAAGTAAAGCGCCGCGCCGAGCGCCCAAACGAGCCATGCGAGCGACGCGGGCGGCGGCTGGCTTCCAGCGCTTCCCCGCCCCTCCCCCGTCAATACTGTTCCCAGGGGAGTCCGTCGACGCGCCAGCCGTTGCGCGAGTTGCGGTGGTGGCTCTCGTCGAGCTCGCCTTCGAAGCCGTGCAGGACGTTCATGACGCGCTTGAACCCCGAGCGCTCGAGCGCCTCGCCCGCCTCGACGGTGCGGTTGCCGCTGCGGCAGATGAGGACGATGGGACGCTTCTCGAAATTCGCGCCGGCGAGCTTCTTCACCTGGCCGACGAAGTGCGGGTTGAGCTCCCACTCCGCGCCGTCGTACCACGGCACCATCATGGCGCCCGTCGGATGCCCGACGAACATGTACTCCATCTCGCTGCGGCAGTCGATGAACACCGCGTCGGGATGCTCCTTGAGGTACTTGTGCGCTGCTTTGGGTTCGAGGTGATCCATATTGTCGATTACCCTGTTGAACGGCACGCTTGTGTCCGTTCCAACGGGCCTGCGATGAGGCTCGCAGTATCGTACAAGTATAAGTAAGCGGGGTAAAATCTGCCCATGAACGCACCCGACTCCGTCTTCCCTTTCGACGCCGCGATCGATGCCGCCGCGAGTCGCCTCGAGCCGAAGGTCATCGCGTGGCGGCGCGACTTCCACCAGAATCCCGAGCTGGGCAACCGGGAGCTGCGCACCGGCAAGATCGTCGCCGAGCACCTGCGCGCGCTCGGCTTCGACGTCGTGCGAGAGAAGGTGGCGCATACCGGCGTCGTGGGCATCCTCAAGGGCGGCAAGCCGGGCCCGGCCGTGGCGCTGCGCGCCGACATGGATGCGCTTCCCGTCGCCGAAGAGGTCGACGTCCCCTTCAAGAGCACCGTGCGCACGCAATGGAACGGGCTCGACTGCGGCGTGATGCACGCCTGCGGGCACGACGCGCACACCGCAATTCTCATGGGCGTGGCCGAGCTCCTCGCCGGAATGCGCGATCGCATCCCCGGCAGCGTCACGCTGGTCTTCCAGCCCGCGGAGGAGACGCCTCCGATCGGCGAGGACGGCGGCGCGAAGATGATGGTCGAGCAGGGTTGCCTCAAGGACCCCGACGTAGGCGCGATCTTCGGCCTGCACGTGACCTCGATCTACGAGTCCGGAAAGATCGGCTACCGGTCAGGCCCGCTGATGGCTTCGGCCGACGACTTCCGCGTCTTCGTGCGCGGCGTCCAGACGCACGCCGCGATGCCGTGGCGAGGCGTCGACCCGATCGTGGTGGCTTCCCAGGTCGTGATGGGCCTGCAGACGATCGTCTCGCGCCAGATGAACGTCACGCACGAGCCGTCGGTGGTGACGGTTGGGGTATTCCACGGCGGCGTGCGTCACAACATCATTCCCGACGAGGTCAAGCTCGAGGGAACGATCCGCGCCTTCGACGAGCAGCAGCGCGACGAGATCCACGGGCATGTGAAACGCATCTCGGAATTGATCGCGCAGGCGGGCGGCGCCACGGCCCGGGTCCACATCCACCGCTGGTACGACGTCACGGTGAACCATCCCGAGCTCACCGCCTGGTCGATCCCGACGCTGAACCGCATGGCGGGCGACGACCACGTCGGCGTGATCGACAAGGTGTGCGGGGCCGAGGACTTCTCGTTCTACCAGCAGAAGGTGCCGGGGTTCTTCTACTTCGTGGGCTGCACGCCTTCGGACAAGGACGCGGCCACGGCCGCGCCGAACCACAGCCCGCGCTTCTTCGTCGACGAGAAATGCCTAAAGCTCGGCGTGAAGACGCTCTCGGCACTGGCGCTCGACTGGCTGGCGGCGAACTCCGGGAAGTAGCCGTTGGATTCCCCGGGCCTGGGGCTGTACGTCGTCGCCTCGCTGGCGCTCATCGTCACGCCCGGGCAGGACATGATCTACGTGATCACGCGCTCGCTCGCGCAGGGACGCTTCGCCGGCGTGTGCTCGGCGATCGGCGTCATCCTCGGGATCCTCGTGCACACCGCGCTCGCCGCGCTCGGGGTCGGCGCCATCCTGCACGCGAGCGAATCCCTGTTCTTCGGGTTGAAGCTGGTCGGCGCGATCTACCTCGTCTACCTCGGCATGCGCCTGATTCTTTCGCGCGCCGGCGCGGGCGCGATCGAGGGGCGCGGGCCGGCGCTCTCGCCGTGGGCGCTGGTGCGCCAGGGTGTGCTCTCGAACGTGACCAATCCCAAGATCGTGCTTTTCTTCTTCGCCTTCCTGCCGCAGTTCGTCGATCCCGCGAGCGCGCACCCGACGCGCGATCTCGTGTTCCTCGGCGTGCTCTACGCGGCCCTGGGTCTCCCGGTGAAGGTCGGCGTGGGGCTCGCGGCGGGGAGCCTTTCCGAGCGCGTGCTGCGCCGCCCGGGTGCGATCGCGTGCATGAATCGCTTCAGCGGTACCGTGCTGATCGCACTTGGGCTGCGCCTTGCCAGCGCAGAGCGAGGCTGAAAGGAATGCCGGAACCATTCGACTCATGGTCCTGTCGGAGGACTTGCGCTAAGCTACGCCCGTACATGACACGACTCAGCCGCCGAATAGCCGCTTGCCTCGCCGCCGCCGCGCTCGCCTTCGCGCAGCTCGCGGTTTCGGCCTATGCGTGCCCCTCGCGGCACCATGACGAGGCGACGCCGCCTCACGACGTGGCCTCCGAACATTGCGCCAAGGTTGCCACCACCAACCTGTGCGAGCGCCATTGCGATTACGGCGCGTCTTCGCTGCAGTCGGCACCGCACGCCGCGATCGTCCCCGACCTCGCACCGTTTCCGTGGAAGGTCGAGGCGATCGTTTCGCCCCTCCTCGATCGCGTCCCGCGCGATTGGCTCCTACCCACGCGCACCGAGCCCCCGCCCCTCGTTCGCTTCGGCGTCCTGCGCATCTGACCTCCTGAGCACGGTTTCCGGCTCCGCGATTCGCGTGAGCCGCTATCCCCGCTCATGGAGGTCGTTCATGCACTTCGTCACATCCGCCCCGAGAGGGCGCGCCCGCAGTCGCGGAACCCCGATCGCCTGCTTAATCGTCATGTTGGCCGGCGTTATCGCATTCTCCGCCCCGCTTCTGGCGGCAGAGTCCCCTCTGACGCTCGGGCTGGCGCAACGTATTGCGCTAGAGCGCTCGCGCCAAATCACGTCCCTTGATCTTGCCGCCACCGCATCACGGGAAATGGCCGCAGCCGCAGGCGAGCGGCCCGATCCCGTCGTGAGGTTGGGCGTCGACAACCTGCCTGTCGACGGATCCGACCGCTTCAGCCTCACGCGCGACTTCATGACCATGCGTCGCATCGGCGTCATGCAGGAGTTCACGCGACCCGAAAAGCTCCGGTTGCGCGCGCAGCGCTTCGAAATCGAGGCGGAGAAATCAGGCGCCGAAAAGTCCGCAGCGGTCGCCGCGATACAGCGCGACACGGCCCTTGCGTGGCTCGACCGCCACTACGCCGAGGCCATGGCGCAGGTCGTCTTCGAGCAGGCCGCCGAGGGTCGCCTGGAAATCGAAGCGGCCGACAGCGCATACCGAGCCGGGCGCGGCAACCAGGCCGATACTCTTGCTGCTCGCGCCGCCCTGGTGACGCTGGACGACCGCGCGAGCGAGCTCAACCGCCGTATTCGCGCCGCCAAGACGCGGCTGGCTCGCTGGGTCGGCGAAGCCGCGGAGCGGCCTCTTGCGGGCCGGCCCGCCGTCGATTCCATACCTCTGGGCACGCGAGTGTCAGAGCACCAGCTCGCGCATCACCCGGAAATCATGGCCCTTGCCAGGCAGGTGGAGATCGCCTCGACCGAGGCGAAAATCGCCCAGGCCAACAAGAAACCCGATTGGAGCGTCGAGCTCATGTACAGCCAGCGCGGCTCCGCCTTCTCCAACATGGTGTCGATCGGCGTTTCCGTTCCATGGCAGTGGGATCAGAAGAACCGCCAGGAGCGGGAAGTCGCTTCGAAGCTGGCGATGGCCGAGCAGGCCAGGGCCCAGCTCGACGACATGCTGCAAGCCCACATCGCCGAAGTGCAAATGATGGTCTCGGAATGGGAAAACGATCGCGAGCGCCTGCGGCGCCACGAAAGCCAGTTGATCCCGATCGCGCGGGAGCGCACGCAAGCGATGCTCGCCGGATACCGCGGCAACAAAGCGAGCCTCAGCGATGTCCTGGCCGCGCGCCGCGGCGAGATCGATGCGCGCATGCAAGCCCTGCAACTGGAGTGGGATGCGGCCCGGCTGTGGGCGCAACTCAATTTCCTCGTTCCGGAGGGCGCCGAGAAGGCTTATCCGAGCTCCCCTTCATCGACAGGCCCGATCAAGGAGTCGAAATGAAAACCAGGACCTTGATCGTCGCGCTTGCCGCCGCGGGTGTCATCGGCGCAGCCGGTTATGGCCTTTATGGGTTCGGAATGAGCCAGGGCATGAAGATGGCTTCACCCGATTCTGCGGGCGCCGACGCGAAGGTCGGCAAGAAGGTGCTCTATTGGCATGATCCCATGGTGCCGGGACAGAAGTTCGACAAGCCCGGAAAGTCGCCGTTCATGGACATGCAGCTGGTCCCCGTCTACGCCGAAAGCGGCGGCGATGAAGGCGCGGTCAGCATCAGTTCCCGCGTGCAGCAGAACCTCGGCGTGCGCACCGCGGAGGTCACCGCCGGAAGTCTAGCTTCGACCATCGAGGCTGTTGGAAGCGTCGCGTACAACGAGCGCGACGTTGCCGTCGTTCAGGCTCGCGCCAACGGGTTCGTCGAGAAACTGTACGTGCGCGCGCCGCTCGACCCCGTGCGGAAGGGCCAGCTCCTTGTCGAGCTCTTGATTCCCGATTGGGTCGCGGCGCAGGAAGAGTACCTGTCCGTGAAGCGCATGACGGGCAGCGGATTGGAGGCCCTGCGTGACGGCGCCATTCAGCGAATGCGGCTAGCGGGCATGAGCGAAGAGCAGGTCCGCAACCTCGAGTCCACCGGAACGGTCCATCCGCGCATGAACGTAGTAGCGCCCATCGCCGGCGTCATTGCGGAACTCTCGGCGCGCGAGGGAATGACGGTGATGGCCGGTGCGCCGTTATTTCGCATCAACGGCCTGGACACGATCTGGGTCAATGCCGAGGTGCCGGAGAACCTCGCTGCGCAGGTGCGCCCCGGCAATCCCGTGGAAGCGCGCACGCCCGCGCGGCCCGGAGCCGTCTTCAAGGGGAGGGTGGGCGCGATCCTGCCCGAAGTGAATCCGGCGACGCGTACGTTGAAGACGCGCATCGAGCTCGCGAATCTCGACGGCCAACTGGTTCCCGGCATGTTCGTGACCGTCAATTTCGCTCCGGCCGCACGCAAGGAAGGACTGCTTGTGCCCACCGAAGCCGTGATCCAGACCGGCAAGCGAACCGTGGTCGTCACCGCCGACACCGCGCAAGACGGAAAACAGCAGTTCCTGCCGGTCGACGTGGAGATCGGAGCCGAATCCAACGGCATGACCGAGGTCCGCAAGGGCCTCGTGCGTGGGCAAAAGGTCGTTGTCTCGGGGCAATTCCTGATCGACTCCGAGTCGAGCCTCAAGGGCACCTCCACCAGGCTTTCCGAGGCGCCCGGCACGGCGGGCCAGACTCATGGCGCCGAGGGTCGCGTCGAGAAGATCGGCACGGAAGCCGTCACCATCTCTCACGGGCCGGTGCCGTCGCTGCAATGGGGAGCGATGACGATGGATTTCAGGTTGCCGAAGGAGGGAGTGCCCGCCGGCGTGAGGGAGGGCGGTGCCGTCAGCTTCGAATTCAAGGCCGACAGCAAAGGGGGATTCGAGATCACGACGATCAAGCCCGCTAACGCGGCGACAGAGATGAAAGCCGGAGCAAAGCGATGATCGCGAGACTGATCCGCTGGTCGATCGCCAATCGCTTCCTGGTCCTGTTGGCGACGTTGATGATCTCGGCGTGGGGCGTGGGATCGCTCTACCGCACGCCGCTCGACGCCATTCCCGATCTCTCCGACGTGCAGGTGATCATCCGCACGACCTATCCCGGCCAGGCGCCGCAGATCGTCGAGAACCAGGTGACCTATCCGCTCGCCACGACCATGTTGTCGGTGCCCGGAGCCAAGACAGTACGCGGCTTCTCGATGTTCGGCGATTCATTCGTCTACATCCTGTTCGAGGACGGCACCGATCAATACTGGGCGCGTTCGCGCGTGCTCGAGTACTTGAACCAGGTGCAGTCGCGGCTGCCGCTGCAAGCCAAGCCCGCGCTCGGGCCCGATGCGACCGGCGTGGGCTGGGTATACGAGTACGCGCTCATCGACAAGAGCGGCAAGATGGACCTGTCGCAGCTGCGTGCGCTCCAGGACTGGTTCCTCAAGTACGAGCTCAAGGCCGTGCCCAACGTTTCGGAAGTCGCGAGCGTCGGCGGCATGGTGCGGCAATACCAGATCGTGCTCGATCCGGACAAGCTGCGGGGCTACAACATCACTCACGGCAAAGTCATGGATGCCGTGCAGAGGGCGAACCAGGAGACGGGCGGCTCGGTGCTCGAGCTGGGCGAAGCGGAATACATGGTGCGCGCTTCGGGGTACCTGAAGACGCTCGACGACTTTCGAAAGATTCCGCTGACGACGACCGATGGCGGCGTTTCGGTGCGTCTCGGAGACGTCGCGCGCGTACAGGTCGGACCCGAAATGCGACGCGGCATCGCGGAGTTGAACGGTGAGGGCGAAGTGGCGGGCGGGGTGATCATCATGCGCTCCGGCAAGAATGCGCTCGAGACGATCGACGCGGTCAAGGCCAGGATCGAGAAGCTCAAGCCCGGCCTGCCGCCGGGTGTCGAGATCGTCTCCACTTACGACCGCTCCAGCCTCATCAAGCGCGCCGTCGCGAACCTGCAGCAGAAGCTCGTCGAGGAATTCATCGTTGTCGCTCTCGTCTGCGGCGTGTTCCTGTTCCATCTGCGATCCGCGTTCGTCGCCATCGTTTCGCTGCCGCTGGGCATCCTCATGGCGTTCATCGTCATGTACTACCAGGGCGTGAACGCCAACATCATGTCATTGGGCGGCATCGCGATCGCGGTCGGCGCGATGGTGGACGCGGCGGTGGTCATGATTGAGAACGCGCACAAGCACATCGAGGCGTGGAATCACCTGCACCCGGGAGAGAGCCTCGCCGGCGAAGAGCAGTGGCGCGTGATCGGCGACGCCGCCGCTCAGGTGGGGCCGGCACTCTTCTTCTCGCTACTCATCATCACGCTCTCTTTCATCCCGGTGTTCACGCTGGAAGCGCAGGAAGGAAGGCTCTTCTCTCCGCTCGCCTATACCAAGACTTACGCGATGGCGGCGGCGGCCGCGCTCGCCGTGACGCTCATACCGGTGCTGATGGGCTATCTCATCCGCGGCAAGATTCCCGACGAACGGAAGAACCCGCTCAATCGCGGACTCATCGGGATCTATCGGCCGCTGCTCGACAAGGTGCTGGCCTATCCGAAGGCGACGATCTTCATCGCGCTGTTGATCCTGCTGGCAACCGCCTATCCAGCGACGCATGTCGGCGGCGAATTCATGCCGCCTCTCGACGAAGGAGATCTGCTCTATATGCCCTCCGCGCTACCCGGCCTGTCCGCCGGCAAGGCGTCCGAGCTGCTGCAGCAGACCGACCGCTTGATCAAGACCCTTCCGGAAGTCGCGAGCGTATTCGGCAAGGCCGGGCGCGCCGAAACCGCGACCGATCCGGCGCCGCTCGAGATGTTCGAGACGACGATCCAGTTCAAGCCGCACGATCAATGGCGCGCCGGCATGACACCGGACAAGCTCGTCGAGGAGCTGGACCGCGTCGTGCAAGTCCCGGGGCTATCGAACATCTGGGTGCCGCCGATCCGGAATCGCATCGACATGCTCGCGACCGGCATCAAGAGTCCCGTCGGCGTCAAGGTGGCCGGGACGAATCTCCAGGAACTCGACCGCATTACCTCCGAGATCGAGCGCGTGCTGAAGCGGGTGCAGGGCGTGACTTCGGCGTTCGCCGAGCGCCTGTCTGGAGGTCGCTATATCGACATCGACATCGATCGGGACGCCGCAGCACGATACGGACTCAACGTCGCCGACGTGCAAAGCGTCGTTTCCGCTGCGATCGGTGGCGACAACGTCGGCGAGACGGTCGAGGGCCTGCAGCGCTTTCCCATCAACATTCGCTATCCGCGCGAGATTCGCGACTCGATAGAGGGTCTTCGAAACCTCTCCGTGCTTACGGAGCGCGGCGCCCGGATCAGGCTCGGGGACGTGGCGGCGATTCGCATCGTCGACGGGCCTCCCATGCTCAAGAGCGAGAACGCGCGCCTGTCGGGATGGGTGTACGTCGATCTCCACGGAAGAGACCTGAGCTCCGCGGTGCGGGAGATGCAGCAGGCGGTAGCGAGGGAAGTCAAGCTTCCGGCCGGCTACTCGATCTCCTGGTCCGGACAATTCGAGTATTTCGAGCGGGCGCAGGAAAAGCTGAAAGTCGTCGTACCGTTCACGCTCCTTATCATCTTCGTGCTGCTATACCTCACGTTTCGCCGAATCGACGAGGCGCTGCTGATCATGGCAACGCTGCCCTTCGCGCTGGTCGGCGGGTTCTGGCTGATCTTCCTGCTGGGCTATCACATGTCGATCGCCTCGGCCGTGGGCTTCATCGCGCTGGGCGGCGTGGCGGCGGAGATCGGCGTAGTGATGCTGATCTATCTGAACCAGGCGATAGCCACCCGCACCGCGGAGGGACGGCTGAACGACGATTCCGATCTTGTCCAAGCGATGGTCGAGGGGGCGGCGCTGCGGGTGCGTCCGATCGCGATGACGGTAGCCGTGATCATCGCGGGCCTGCTGCCGATCATGTTCGGCTCCGGCACCGGCTCGGAGGTCATGCAGCGCATCGCCGCTCCCATGGTGGGCGGGATGGTCACCGCGCCGCTGTTATCGATGTTCGTCGTTCCCGCGGTCTTCTTCCTGATGCGCCGGCGGTCGGTGCGCAAGAAATCCGCCGTAGCCACGCCAAACGGAGAGACTGCCGATGCCTCGCGCTCCGCTTGAGCGGGCCATGGGCCTGCTTTCGATTACGGTGCTGGCGGGCTGCACTCTCCTGCCCATCCCGCGCGCTCATCCGACTGAATCGAGCGATGAACCACGGTTCGTTGCCCCCGCGTCACCGGTCAAGTGGGCGCTCGTCCTGTCGAGCGGCGCCATGCGCGGCTTCGCGCATATCGGCGTCATACAGGAGCTTCGCGCCGCGGGGCTCGAGCCCGATCTCATCGTCGGCACGAGCGTCGGCGCAATCGTGGGGGCGTTCGCCGGCTCCGCCATCGAGGACGAGCGACTTGCCGAGGCCACGCAGGCCATCAACGCGAGCATTCTTGGCGACTTGCAATTGTCGCGGTATGGACTGATAGGTGGAGGCGGGATACACGAATTCGTCGATCGCTTCACGCGACACCACTCGATCGAGGACTTCCCGATTCAATTCGCCGCGGTCGCCGTGGAAGCCGGGCGCTCATGCCTCGAGGTCTTCAACGCGGGCGACGCGGGCAAGGCCGCGCAAGCTTCGACCGGCGTCCCGGTGGTCTTCTCTCCGGCCTCGATCCGTGGGCGACGCTACCTCGACGGCGCCCTCATCAGTCCTCTACCGGTACGCGTGGCGCGGGCATTGGGCGCCCAGCGCGTGGTCGCGGTGAACGTCGTCCTCGACCCGAAGGACCGGCCGTTCCCGAACATTCTCGAATCCTTCTGGCGCATGTCCCTCGTTACCCAATGGGCTCTCGCCGCGAACGAAGCAGTCGACGCCGATCTTGTTCTCAGCCCCCAACTGCCTCCCGAAGCAATGATCACCTTTTCAAGGCGGGACGCGCTGATCGAGGTCGGGGCTCGCGCAGTCCGGGAGAACCTACCCGGGATATTGCGCCTCCTTGCCGCCGATCCGCCCAACCGGCAACGATTTCACACGACGATCGAGGATTTCATGTGCCCGGAAACCCATGCCGCGCTGCGCGGCTCGCGCCTGCCCGTGCGGCCATGACCACACCTTAGAACCACCACGAAGACACAGGAGGAGCTGGGGCAGACGCGTAAAACCGCGAAAGCTCAAAGACGGTGTGTGTTGTAGGGTTGCGGCGCGATTGCCGGGTCGGAACTCCGGGCGTAGAATGGCATCCATCGACTAGCGCCGATTTGATCCTCAGCTTGCGGGCGCTCAACAAATCCAGCTAAAGCGACCGGCCGAAAACCCGTTCGCTCGCGCTGACGGGTTTTTTGTTTTTTGAGTAATTGGGTCCCCGCCTGCGCGGGGATGACACATGAACCGACCTGCCGCCACGACGCATGACCACGCCATCGAGATGGGCGCCGCGCACTTCAGCGCCGGCCGGCTCGACGCGGCGCGCGCGCTCTGCGTGTCGGTCCTCGAGTCCCAGCCGAGACATTTCCTGGCGCTGCACCTTGCCGCGGCCGTCGCCCTCAGGAACGGCGACCTGGAAGACTGCGTGGCGTTCGCCTCGCGCGCGCTCGAGGTCGATCCGCGGCACGTGGAGGTGCTCTGCAATCGCGGCGCGGCGCTTCGCAGGTTGAACGAGGTCGACGCGGCGCTCGCCGACTACGACCAGGCGCTCGGCGCCGCCCCCAATCACGCTCCGACGCACCTCAATCGCGGCGTCGCCCTCGCGACGCTCAACCGCCACGCCGAAGCGATCGCCAGCTACGATCTCGCCCTCGAGCTCGATCCGCGCTCCGCATCCACGCGCTTTCATCGCGCCTTGAGCCGGCTCCTGACCGGCGACTTCGCCAACGGCTGGGAGGACTACGAGAGCCGCTGGGGCTCGGGGACGCAGGGCGCGCCGCCCGCGGGCAAACAACCCGTGTGGAGCGGACGCGAAGACGTCCGCGGCAAGACCGTGCTCGTGCAGGCCGAGCAGGGCCTTGGCGACACGATCCAGTTTTCCCGCTACGCGCGAGCGCTGCACGAGCGCGACGCGCGCGTGATCCTCGAGGCGCAGCCGGTGCTGAAGGATTTCCTCGCGCAGGCGCCGGGTGTCGAGCGCGTGGTCGCTCCAGGCGAAGCGCCCGGCGCGATCGACTATCGCTGTCCACTCTTGAGCCTGCCGCGCGCCTTCGCCACCCGCCTCGAGTCGATTCCTACCCAGAGTCCCCTGCTCGAGGCCCAGGCGGATCACGTGAGCCGCTGGAGCCCAAGGCTGCCGTCACGCCCGAGGGCGCGGATCGGCCTCGCATGGTCGGGACGCCCGACGCTCATCAACGATCGCAACCGGTCGATCGCCCTCGCGCGTCTCGCGCCGCTGCGCGAGATCGATGCAGCCTTCGTGAGCCTGCAACAGGAAGTCCGCGACTCCGATCGGCCGGCGCTCGAATCCGGGCCGCCGATCGTCCACTTCGGCACGCAGCTCGCGGACTTTCGCGATACCGCAGCCCTCGCGGCGCTCGTGGACCTGGTCGTGACCGTGGACACGGCCGCGGCGCACCTCGCGGGAGCGATGGGGCGCCCCGTGTGGCTGCTGCTTCCCTTCGCCCCGGACTGGCGCTGGCTTCTCGAGCGCGATACCTCTCCGTGGTATCCGACGATGCGGATCTTCCGCCAGCCGCGCATCGGCGACTGGGACGCGGTGATTCGGCGTGTCGCCAGCGAGCTCGGCGACTTCGTGGCGCGCCGGCAGCCGGCGGCAACCTCCACCGCGGGAGCGTGACGGCCATGGACCAGTCGATCGCCCAGCGTCCCGCGCGCCTCGCCGCGCTCCACGATGCGTTGAAGCAACGCATCCTCGTGCTCGACGGCGCGATGGGCACGATGATCCAGCGCTACGAGCTCTCCGAAGCCGAGTACCGCGGCGAGCGATTTCGCGACCACCCGAAGGACCTGCGCGGCAACAACGACCTGCTCTCGATCACCCGCCCGCAGGTGATCCGGGAGATCCATACGCAATACCTCGAGGCCGGCGCCGACATCCTCGAGACCAACACCTTCAACTCGACCGCGATCTCGCAGGCCGACTACAAGCTCGAGTCCGTGGTCGCGGAGCTGAACCTCGCGGCGGCGCGCATCGCGCGCGAGGTCGCGGACACCTTCAGCGCGCGCACGCCCGGCAAGCCGCGCTTCGTCGCCGGCGTGCTCGGGCCGATGAATCGCACGCTGTCGCTCTCGCCGGACGTGAACGATCCGGGTTTCCGCGCCGTGTCCTTCGACCAGGTGAAGGACGCGTACAAGGTCGCGGTGGCGGCGCTCGTCGAGGGCGGCGTGGATCTCATTTTGGTCGAGACCATCTTCGACACGCTGAACGCAAAGGCGGCGCTCTACGCGATCGACGAGCATTTCGAGGAGTCCGGCGTGCGGCTCCCGATCATGATTTCGGGAACCATCACCGACGCTTCCGGGCGGACGCTCTCGGGCCAGACCGCCGAAGCCTTCTGGAACGCGATGCGCCACGCGCGGCCGCTTTCCATCGGCTTCAACTGCGCCCTGGGCGCGCGCCAGCTGCGCCCGCACGTCGAGGAGCTCTCGCGCATCGCCGACGTGTACGTCTCCGCGCATCCGAACGCGGGCCTGCCGAACGCGATGGCCGAATACGACGAGCTTCCCGCGGAGACCGCCGGCTACATCCGCGAGTGGGCCGAGAGCGGCTGGCTCAACATCACCGGCGGTTGCTGCGGCACCACGCCGGACCACATCCGCGCGATCGTCGAGACGGTGACGCCGTTCAAGCCGCGGATCGTCCCCGAGATCGCGCCGAAGCTGCGCCTGTCGGGACTCGAGCCGCTCAACGTCGGTGAGGATTCGCTTTTCGTGAACGTGGGCGAGCGCACCAACGTCACCGGCTCGAAGGCGTTCGCGCGCCTCATCCTCGCCGGCGACTACAACGGCGCGCTCACGGTCGCCCGCCAGCAGGTCGAGAACGGCGCGCAGGTGATCGATGTCAACATGGACGAGGCGATGCTCGATTCGGCCGCCGCGATGACGCGCTTCCTGCAGCTCGTGGCGAGCGAACCCGACATCGCCCGCGTGCCGGTCATGATCGACAGCTCCAAGTGGAGCGTGATCGAGGCGGGACTGAAGTGCGTCCAGGGCAAGTCGATCGTCAACTCGATCTCGATGAAGGAAGGCGAGGCCGAGTTCGTGAAGCACGCGCGGCTCGCGCGCCGCTACGGCGCGGCGGTGATCGTGATGGCCTTCGACGAGAAGGGCCAGGCCGACACGCTCGAGCGCAAGACCTCGATCTGCCAGCGCTGCTACCGCATCCTCACCGGGAGCGTCGGCTTCCCGCCCGAGGACATCATCTTCGACCCGAACATCTTCGCGGTGGCCACGGGCATCGAGGAGCACAACACCTACGGGCGCGATTACCTCGAGGCGGTGGCGTGGATCCACCGCCACCTGCCGCACGCGAGGATCTCCGGCGGCGTGTCGAACTTCTCGTTCTCGTTCCGCGGCAACGACCCGGTGCGCGAAGCCATGCACACCGCGTTCCTCTACCACGCGACCAAGGCCGGCATGACGATGGGCATCGTCAACGCGGGCCAGCTCGGCGTCTACGCCGAGATCCCCAGGGACATGCTCGAGCGCGTCGAGGACGTGATCTTCAATCGCCGCCCCGACGCCACCGAGCGCCTGGTGGAATTCGCCGAGAGCTTCAAGGGGCAGGCGAAGGAAGCCGAAGGCGAAGAGGCCTGGCGCAAGGGCACGGTGCAGGAGCGCCTGGTGCACGCGCTGGTGAAGGGCATCACCGAGCACATCGTCGCCGACACAGAGGAGGCGCGAGCGCAGTTCGAGCGCCCGCTGCAGGTGATCGAAGGCCCGCTCATGGACGGCATGAACGTGGTCGGCGACCTCTTCGGCTCGGGCAAGATGTTCCTGCCGCAGGTGGTCAAGTCGGCGCGCGTGATGAAGCAAGCGGTCGCGCACCTGGTGCCCTACATCGAGGAGGAGAAGAAGCGCCTGGGAACCGTGCCCAAGCCCAAGGGCAAGGTCGTGATGGCGACCGTGAAGGGCGACGTGCACGACATCGGCAAGAACATCGTCGGCGTGGTCCTGCAATGCAACAACTTCGACGTCGTCGACCTGGGCGTCATGGTTCCGTGCGAGACGATCCTCGAGACCGCGCGCCGGGAGAACGCCGACATGGTCGGGCTCTCGGGGCTGATCACGCCTTCGCTCGAGGAAATGTCGCACGTGGCGAAGGAGATGCAGCGCCTGGGATTCGAGCTGCCGCTGCTCATCGGCGGGGCGACCACCTCGCGCACGCACACGGCGGTAAAGATCGAGCCGCACTATTCGGGACCGACGGTGTGGGTGCCCGACGCCTCGCGCGCGGTCGGCGTCGCGACCACTCTCTCAAGCGCCGAAAGCCGAGCGAAATACCTGGCCGACGTGCGCGCCGACTACGTGAAGGTGCGCGAGCAGCACGCGGCCAAGACGGGCCAGAAGAGCGTGACGCTCGCGAAGGCGCGCGCCAACGCGGTGAAGATCGATTGGTCCGCATACACGCCACCGCGGGCGCGGCAGCTCGGCGTGATCGCGCTCAAGAACTATCCGCTCGACAAGCTCGTCCCCTTCATCGACTGGGCGCCCTTCTTCCAGGCGTGGGACCTCGCGGGGAAATACCCGGAGATCCTCAAGGACGCCCTCGTGGGCGAAGCCGCGCGCAACGTCTTGCGCGAAGGCCAGGCGATGCTCGACCGGATCGTGAAGGGACGCTGGCTCACGGCGAGCGGCGTCTTCGGCCTCTGGCCGGCGAATTCGGTGGGCGACGACATCGAGATCTACGTCGACGACAAGCGCGAGCGCGTGATGATGACTTGGCACAACCTGCGCCAGCAGAACGAGAAGCCGCCCGGCAACCCCAACCAGTGCCTCGCCGATTTCGTGGCGCCCAAGGACTCGGGGCTGCGCGACCACGTCGGCGCCTTTGCCGTCACCGCGGGAATCGGCGTGGACGCCAAGGTGAAGGAGTTCGAGGCGAAGAACGACGACTACTCGGCGATCATGGTGAAGGCGCTCGCCGACCGGCTCGCCGAGGCCTTCGCCGAGCACCTTCATCAATTGGTGCGCACGCAGTTCTGGGGCTACGCCGCGGGCGAGAGCCTCTCCGGCGGCGACCTCATCGACGAGAAATACCGCGGCATCCGCCCCGCTCCCGGCTATCCCGCCTGCCCCGACCATACCGAGAAGGCCGACCTCTTCAGGCTGCTCGACGCCGGCCACAACGCCGACATGACGCTCACCGATTCCTTCGCGATGCTGCCGACCGCCGCCGTGTGCGGCTTCTATCTTTCGCATCCCGAATCGCGCTACTTCGCCGTCGGCAAGATCGAGCGCGACCAGGTCGCCGACTACGCGCACCGCAAGGGAATGGACCTGGCGCAGGCCGAGCGCTGGCTCTCGCCCAACCTCAACTACTGACCGTGCGCCTCGCTTCGCTGCTCGCAGCCGCGCTTCTCGCCGCGATCCCGGCCGCCGCCGATTGGCAGCCGCGAAAAGCGGTGCACATCGTCGTGCCCTTCGCCCCGGGCGGGCAGCCCGACGTGGTGGCGCGCGCGCTCGCCGAGCCGCTCTCGAGGGCGCTCGGTCAACCGGTGATCGTCGAGAATCGCCCCGGCGCCGGCGGCAACATCGCCGCCGAGACGGTGGCCAAGTCGGCGCCCGACGGCCACACGCTCCTCATGGGCACCAACGGGCCGCTCGCGGTGAGCCCCGCCCTCTATCGCAACCTGCCCTACGATCCCTTCAAGGACCTGGCGCCGATCACGCTCGTCGGCACGTCGCCCAACCTGATCGCGGTGAACCCGTCGCTCGGCGTAGCGACGTTGGCGGAACTCGTGGCGAAGGCGAAGGCCGAACCCGGCAAGCTCAATTTCTCCTCGGTCGGCAAGGGCAGCATCTCGCAACTCTCGATGGAGCTGCTCAACAGCGTCGCCGGCATCCGCACCGTGCACATCCCCTACAACGGCGGCGCGCCCGCCGTCACCGCGCTGATCGCGGGCGACGTGCAGATCCTCTCGCTCAACCCGACCGCGCTCATCCCGCAGATGGAGGCTGGCAAGGTCAAGGTGGTCGCGCAGACATCGGCGAAGCGCTCGCCGCTCGTCGCCGGCATCCCGACGGTCGCCGAAAGCGGTTATCCCGGATTCGAGGCCGATGTGTGGATGGCGGTGATGGCGCCCGCGGGCACGCCGGAAGAGGCCATCCGGCGCCTCAATGCCGAGCTGGTGAAGATCATCCGCGATCCGGCACTCAGGGAATCGCTGTGGAACCGCCAGTGGATCGATCCGGTGGGAAGCGCTCCCGGCGAGGTCACCGCGATCATGCGGCGCGAGAGCGAAAAGTGGTCGCGGACGATGAAGGCCGTGGGGATCGAGCTCGAATGACCCGCTCGCTGCCGGCGCTCGCAAGGCGGCGCGACGAGCGGTTGCGCGAAGTGCCCGTCGACCGCGAGGCGTTTGAGCGCGCGGTCGACCAGCTGGTGGACGAGATCGCCACGGCGCGCTCGCAGCCGGCGCGGCTGCTCGCGATGCTGGGCGATGCCGCGCCGCTGCTGCTCGCCGCGGGCAGGATCGAGGAGGCGCGCAAGACCGCATCGGCGGCGATCGCGCTCGCCGAGCTGCTGGAAGACGCGCACGCGGCGTTCATGAGCCGCATCGCGCTCGCGAAAGCGATGCAGCGCGAAGGCCGCTTCGAGATCGCGACCGCGCTCTTCGAGCAGCTCATCGCCCAGGCGCGCTCGTCGCCATCGTGCAAGGACGCGCTCCACACGATCCTCTTCGAGGCTGGGACCAACCTCCTCGACCAGGAGCGCGCGGCGGGCGCGGCGCGCTACTTCCGCGAGTCCCAGGCGCTGCGCCGGGAAAAGGGCCACGAGGCCTTGCTCGAGGAAACCGCCGAGGCCCTTCGCGTGGCGGGCGAGGCCAATATCCGCGATACCCGGGGCTAGAGCGGCAGCACCGCCGCCGGATCGGGGCGGCGGACGAATTCGTGGAACGCTTCGGCGAGGCGCTCGCTCTCCGCGATCGCCGTGCGCCAATACTTCATCCGCGCAGCGTCGTCGCGCGCGAAGCGCCCGAAGTCCTTGCGATCCGGAAGCTTGCCGTGCGGAAGCTTCGCGAGGTACTCGCGCGACGGCGCGACGAGAATCACGTTGTCGAGCCACTCGCCGCGCGCGCGCCGCCACGGCATGCCCTTGTCGAGCCAGCCCGGGACGATGCGGTCGGTGAAGTGCGGATAGAGCACGAGCCCCTTCGCGTGGTGGTACGGAAGGTGCAGGTGATAGTCGATGATGCCACCGTCCCAGTAGACGCCGGTGGGCGCGCGCGCGATGTCGGCCACGCCTTCGAGCACCAGCGGAATCGACGCCGAGGCGAGGAGCGCGTCGCCGAGGTTGGTGCGATCGAGCGTCACCGCATGCGTGTGGAACGCGTCGAAGCGGATCGGCGGCGACGCGCCTGCGGGGCTGAGATCGCCGACCGGCATGAACGGCGGCCGGTCGCGCGCGTCGTGGAACACGGTGCGGTCGATGAAGCGCGCGAGGTGGCGGCGGCCGAGCGCGTTCGCCATGGCCGCCATGCCGAACCCGAGCGAGGTCGAGAACGAGGAGTCACGCGTGAGCGGCCAGCGTCCGCGCACCGTGAGGATATGAAGGCGATGGTGCGCGTGCGAGAGGACTTCGTCCTCGCGCCCGCCGAAGAGCGCGGCGAGCATCCCGCGCGCGGCCTGCGACACGAAGCGCCGGCTGGGGCGCGGCGGATAGGACTGCTCCGTGTACGCGACGGCGAATTCCTCCAATGCGCGGCGCGGGTCCTTGCGGCATGCCGCGGCGAAGCGCCACGCGCCGATCGATGCGCCGATGAGGTGGCGTACCATTGGCGCGGACGGCAGCCACTCGCCGAAGATCGCTCGATCGAGCCCGGCGATGCCCAGCCCCTTCGGCCCGCCCGCGGCGCCCGGAACGATCTCGATATCGGATGCGGCGAGCCCGTGCGACTTGATACGCGCAAGCGCACGCGGTCCGGCACGGAGTGTAAGAACGGAGTGCGGCATCATGGGGTCACAACTCTAACCCGAACGTGCATAATCTCGGGTCCGCGGAGGAACGATCGATGATTGACGTCTACTACTGGACCACCCCCAACGGCCACAAGATCACCATGTTCCTCGAGGAGGCCGGCCTCGAGTACAAGATCAAGCCGATCGCGATCGGCAAGGGCGAGCAGTTCGATCCTGCGTTCCTCAAGGTCTCGCCCAACAACAAGATTCCCGCGATCGTCGACCACGCGCCCGCCGACGGCGGCAAGGCGATCAGCGTGTTCGAATCCGGCGCGATCCTGCTCTACCTCGCCGGCAAGACCGGGCAGTTCATCCCGAAGGACCTGCGCGGGCAGGTGGAAACGCTCGAGTGGGTGATGTGGCAGATGGGCGGCCTCGGGCCGATGGCGGGGCAGAATCACCACTTCCTCAACTACGCCCCGGAGAAACTCCCGTACGCGATCGATCGCTACGTGAAGGAGACCTCGCGCCTCTACGCGGTGCTCAACAAGCGACTCGCCGGGCGCGACTTCATCCTCGGCAAGCAATACACCATCGCCGACATGGCGTCGTATCCGTGGGTGATTCCCGATCGCCAGGGGCAGAACATCGACGAGTTCCCGAACCTCAAACGCTGGAAGGCCGCGATCCGCGCGCGTCCCGCGACTGAACGCGCCTATGCGCGCGCCAAGGAAGTGAATCCGAACGCCGGCGGCATTCGCACCGAGGCCGAGCGCAAGGTGCTGTTCGGGCAGGATCGTAGCGTCGTCAAGTGAAGTCGGGCTAGAATCGACGTCTTGCCGTCCATTACGTTTCAACGGCTAGGCCTCGCTCCGCCGGCCGCATCGCGGCCTGCGCATTCCAACTAGAACATCCACGGAGGACCTTTCCATGCCGGCATTCACGCGCGCGACGCTCGTCGCCCTGGCCCTGACCCTGGCCGCCTGCGGCCCCTACAAACCCAATTTCGGCGACCCGAATGCCAAGCCCGACTACATCAAGGGCACGATCGCTACGACGAGCTATGACGGTTCGACCAACGACCTGCTCACCGGCGGCCTTGGCAAGACCGGCCTCGCGGGGGCCGCGCCGGTGCCCGCCAATCCGGCGGCCCCAACGGTCGCCGAGCTGCGCACGATCGCTATCTACAACAACTACCGCGCGCTCGTGGACATCGCCGCCAACGGCGGCTACGGCACGCTCTACGGTCCGAACGTCGACGTGAACGGCGGCAACACCCTGGGCGAAGGCAAGATCGCCGGCGACGAATACCTGGCGTACGCGGATGACGGCACCGGCTCGCAGAACGTGACGCTGATGGTGCAGATCCCCTCGACCTTCAACGTGGCGAGCCCGTGCATCGTGACCGCGACCTCGAGCGGCTCGCGCGGCGTCTACGGCGCCATCGCCACGGCCGGCGAGTGGGGCCTCAAGCACGGCTGTGCCGTCGCCTACACCGACAAGGGCACCGGCAACGGCGCGCACGACCTCGCGGCGAACATGGTGAACGCGCTGCAGGGCACGCGCACCGCGGCGGCCACGGCGGGCACCACTTCGCAGTTCACGGCGGCGCTTTCGGCGACCGACCTGGCGGCCTACAACACCGCGTTCCCGAATCGCTGGGCGTTCAAGCACGCACACTCGCAGCAGAACTCCGAGGCGACGTGGGGACGCGACACGCTGCGCGCGATCGAGTTCGCCTTCTACATGCTCAACCAGAAGTACGGCGAGACGCACGACGGCATCGTCTACCAGAGCGACAAGCTCACCTCCGCGAAGACCATCGTCATCGCCTCCAGCGTCTCCAACGGCGGCGGCGCGGCGGTCGCGGCGCTCGAGCAGGACACCAACGGTCTCATCGATGGCATCGCGGTCGGCGAGCCGCAGATCTTCATGAACCCGCCCGCGGGCCTCACCATCAAGCGCGGATCGACGGCGGTGTCGAGCTTCGGCAAGACGCTCTACGACTACTTCACGCTCGCCACGCTCTACGAGCCGTGCGCCGCGATCTCGACCGCGGCGGCCGGCGCCAACTCGGCGGGCCTCGCGCTCGCGGCGGTGCGCCCCGATCTGACGATTGCGGCCTCGCGCTGCGCGGTACTCGCCTCGAAGGGCCTGGTCTCGGGATCGACCACGCAGGCGCAGGCCGACGACGCGATGGCGAAGATGCTTGCGAGCGGTTGGGAATCGGACTCGATTCCGTACATGGCGTCGCACTATCGCCTCGCGGTTCTCGCAGTGGCTGTGACCTACGCGAACGCGTACGCGAAGGCGAGCGCGAAGGACAACCTGTGCGGCTACAGCTTCGGCGCGACGCCCACCGTCGCCGGCGTGCCGCCGGCAATCTCGGCGGCCGCGGCGGCGCAGATCTTCGGCACCGGCAACGGGGTACCGCCGACGAGCGGCATCAACCTGGTCAACAACAACTCCGTTGGCGGGGCCGCGGACGAATTCGTCTCGGTGACGGGGTCGACTGGCGTGCAGGACTTCAACATCGACGGCGCGCAGTGCATGCGCGACCTGCTGACCGCGACGAACACCGCGGGCACCAACCTGCGCGCTAGCATCAACGCGGCGAAGCGCACCGGCAACCTGCGCGGCAAGCCGGCCATCATCGTTCACGGCCGCTCGGACACGCTGGTGCCCATCAACCACACCTCGCGCCCGTACTACGCGCTGAACAAGTCGGTCGATACGGCAAGCAAACTGGTGTACTACGAGGTCGCCAATGCGCAGCACTTCGACGCGTTCATCGACAACGCGGCGCTGCCGGGGTACGACAGCCGCCTCGTGCCGCTGCACCGTTACGTGATCCAGGCGCTCGACATCCTCTACGCCAACCTCAAGAACGGCACCGCCATCCCGGCATCCCAGGTGATTCGCACCACGCCCCGCGGCGGCACGCCCGGCGCTGCCCCGGCGATCACGGCGGCGAACGTGCCGCCCATCCCGGCCACGCCGGCGGCGGCGGACGCGATCATCTTCAGCAACAACACGCTCACGATTCCCGAATAAGGGCGGGCCCGACCGCTACCGCCCCGCAGCCGCTTCCTGCGCCGCGTTGATCTCCTTCATGGAGGTGTTGTAGCGCTCGACGGCGCCCTTGTACGCGTCCTGGTGGCCGAGGGTGAGCGCCTTCTCCTGCTCGATGTAGGCCATCATGCAATCCTTGAAGTGCGTGAGTTGCGATTCGAACCTCTTGCGCTTGTCGTCCATGGCGCGCATCGCGGCGCCGCCCGGATAAGCGGGTGCGTCGCCGCAGTCGGCCTTGGGGATGTTGACGCTGACCTTGGCAGGCGTCGCGGTCGAGGCCTGGGAGCCCGTCGGGGCCTGCTGGGGCTGCGGGGCCTGCTGGGGCGCCTGTTGGGCGCCGCCGTACTGGGCGGCGGCGAGGCCCGGCAGGGCGATCAGGGCGGCGGCGAGGATGGTGCGTCTCATGGCGTTCCTTCCGGAGGGAATTTGTCGGCGGGCGGTAGTTTACTTTAGTCGGGGACCGGCACGGTGTAGTTCAACGCGAGTCGCCCCCCGTCGGCATACACGGTCTGCCCGGTGAGGTAGGACGCCGCGTCGCTCGCCAGGAATACGGCCACCTGAGCGATCTCCGCGGGCTCCCCCATCCGTCCCATCGGCGTGCGCGACAGGATCTTCTTCTCGGCCTCCTTGTTTCCGAGGACCGCCGTGCGCGCGAGCTCGGTGAGGATGGTGCCCGGGCCGATGCCGTTCACGCGAATGCCGTGCGGCGCGAGCGCCACCGACATTACCTTCGTCAGCTGGTTCATGCCGCCCTTGGAAACGACGTAGGGCACCTGGTTGGGAATCGCGAGTACCGCGTTCACGCTCGACATGTTGACGATCGAGCCGCCGCCGCCCTGCTTCACCATCTGGCGCGCCGCCGCCTGGCCGGCGAGGAAGATGCCCTTCAGGTTCACCGCGAGGACGCGGTCGAAATCCTTCTCCTCCAGGTCGAGGAACTCCGCGGCGTGCACGATCCCGGCGTTGGCAAGCAACGTGTCGACGCGGCCGAACTCCTTCACCGCAGCCGCGATCGCGCCCTCGACCTGGTCCTTGCGCGACACGTCGCACACCGCGAAAGCCGCCTGCAGTCCCTCCGAGCGCAGGCGCTCGGCTTCGCGCCGCCCCTCGGCTTCCTTCACGTCGGTGAGGAGGACCTTCGCGCCCTCGAGCGCGAAGGCGCGCGCGCACGCGAGCCCGATTCCCTGCGCGGCTCCGGTGACGACGGCGACTTTCCCGGTGAGCCTCACTGCTTGGCGGGTTCCTTGGGCGGCGCTTGCACGGGCGGCGGCGCTGGAGCGGGCGGCGGCGCGTCCTTCGGCTTGATGATGCCCGCAAGCTCGACGCAGACCTCGTCCTGCCCCTTGGGGCAGCTCATCGTGACGCGCGAGTAGACCATTGCGCGATCCTCGCCCGCCGCCTCGCTCTTCACGTGCGTCGCGACGAAGGCGCGGAACTGGGCATCCTTCATCGCGCCGGCGAGGATGTCGACGTGCTTCCACTCGACCGCGAGGCGCATCAGGGCGTCGGTGAAGACGTCGGCGACGTTGCCGGTGTCGCAATGCCCGTAGTCCTTCACCGCCTTCTGCAATTGCGGCCACGTCATGACGAGGTCGACGTTCTTCGCGGCGTTCTTGGCATCGGCGGCGGTGCATGGCTTGCTCTGCGCATGCGCGGCGCAGGCGAGGCCCGCCAGGATCATCGACGCAACGACGTGTTTCGCTTTCATCTTCAGGCAGCCTTCCCGGGACGGCGCCCGAGTTGCATGAGCCGCTCGCGCACGGCGCGCGCGATACCGGCGGCGTCGAGGCCGCAATCGGCGAGGAGCTGCTGCGCTTCGCCATGCTCGACGAAGGCATCGGGGAGCCCCAGCGAGAGCACCGGCACGGCGATGCCGTCGGCCGCCAGCACTTCGGCAACGGCCGAGCCCGCGCCGCCCGCGACCACGTTTTCCTCGATGGTGACGAGGAGATCGTGCGAAGTCGCGAGGCGGAAGACGAGCTCGCGGTCGAGCGGCTTCACGAAGCGCATGTTGGCGACCGTCGCGTTGAGCTCGTCCGCGGCGGCGAGCGCCGCGGCGAGCGGAGCGCCGAAGGCGAGGATCGCCACGCGCTTGCCCTCGCGGCGGACCTCGCCGCGCCCCACGGCAAGGACGGCGATCTCCTTCGCGATCTCGACCCCGACGCCAGCGCCGCGTGGATAGCGCACCGCGGAAGGCCCGTCGATCGAGAAAGCGGTATCGAGCATGCGGCGGCACTCGTTCTCGTCCGCCGGCGCCATCACCGTCATGTTGGGGATGCAGCGCAAGTACGAAAGGTCGAACGCGCCGTGGTGCGTCGGGCCGTCGGCGCCCACCAGGCCGCCGCGGTCGAGCGCGAAGACGACCGGAAGCCTCTGCAACGCCACGTCGTGGATGAGCTGGTCGTAGGCGCGTTGCAGGAAGGTCGAGTAGATCGCGACCACCGGCTTCATGCCAGCCACCGCGAGGCCGGCCGCGAACGTCACCGCGTGCTGCTCGGCGATGCCGACGTCGAAGTAGCGCTGCGGGAATTCCTGCGAGAACCTCACCATGCCCGAGCCTTCGCGCATCGCGGGGGTGATGCCGACCAGGCGCTTGTCGCGGCCCGCCATGTCGCACAGCCAGTCGCCGAACACCTGTGTGTAGGTGGGCTTCGGGCGCGCGTCGACCGGGGGCTTCGCCTTCACGATGCCCACGCCCGGATCGAACTTGCCGGGGCCGTGGTACGTGATGGGATCTTCCTCGGCGTGCTTGTAGCCCTGGCCCTTGCGCGTCACGACGTGCAGGAACTGCGGGCCGGGAAGGCGCGTCACGTTCTGCAACGTGTCGATCAGCACGTCGAGATTGTGGCCGTCGATGGGGCCGGTGTAATTGAAGCCGAATTCCTCGAACATCGTCGAGGGCGTGATCATTCCCTTGGCGTGCTCCTCGAAGCGCTTGGCGAGCTCCTTCATGGGCGGCGCGACCGAGAGCATCTTCTCCGCGGTCTTCTTGGTCGCGGCGTAGAAGCGCCCCGACATGAGCTTGGCGAGGTAGTTGTTGAGCGCGCCGACGTTCTCGGAGATCGACATGTCGTTGTCGTTCAGCACGACGATCACGTTGGCGTCGGCCTGCTTGGCGTTGTTGAGCGCCTCGAACGCCATGCCCGCGGTCATCGCGCCGTCGCCGATCACCGCCACCACGCGGTGGTCCTCGCCGCGCCGCGCGGCGGCGACCGCCATGCCGATCGCAGCCGAGATCGACGTCGACGAATGCGCGGTCCCGAAGGTGTCGTAAGGGCTTTCCTCACGCCGCGGGAAACCCGCGATGCCGCCCTTCTGCCGCAACCGCTTCATGCCGGCGCGCCGCCCGGTGAGGATCTTGTGGCCGTAGGTCTGGTGGCCGACGTCCCAGATGAGCTTGTCCACGGGCGTGCGGAACACGTAGTGCAGCGCGATGGTGAGCTCGACCGTGCCCAGGTTCGACGACAGGTGCCCGCCGGTCGCGGCCACCGAGTCGACGATGAAGGCGCGCAGCTCCGTGGCGAGCTGGGCCAGCTGCTTGCGATCGAGGCCCCGCAGCTGCGCGGGGTCGTCGATGGTCTCGAGTAGGGGATAAACGCTCATCGGGCCATTATTTTAGCCTGTCGCGCCCGGACCCATGACCGGCGTCAACGGTGGCGGTGGACGATGAAGTCCGCGATCTCGGCGAGCCGCGCCGCGCGCGCGCCGAAGCCCGACAGGGCATCCTTGGCGTCGACGAGCAGCTCTGCGGCGAAGCGCTTCGCCGCCGCGAGGCCCATGAGGGCGGTGTAGGTCGGCTTGCCCTCGGCCTTGTCCTTGCCCGCGGTCTTGCCGAGCGTGGAGGCGTCGCCTTCCTCGTCGAGGACGTCGTCGACTACCTGAAAAGCGAGGCCCACGTACTTGGCGTAGCGGTCGAGGCGCTCGAGCTCCGCGGGCGGGAGGTCGGCGCCGCAGTGCGCGCCGAGGAGCACCGAAGCGCGAATGAGCGCGCCGGTCTTGAGGATGTGCATGTGCTCGAGCTCGGGCAGCGTGAGCGTCTTGCCCACCGCATCGAGGTCGATCGCCTGGCCGCCCGCCATGCCGCGCGAACCGCCCGCCGCGGCGACGAGCTGCAGCATCTTGAGCTGCGTGTCCGCGCTTTCGGCGAGGCGGTACTCGGCGAGGATCTGGAAGGCGAGGCTCTGCAGGGCGTCGCCCGCGAGGAGCGCCGTCGCCTCGTCGAACTCGACGTGGCATGTGGGCTTGCCGCGCCGCAGCACGTCGTCGTCCATGCACGGCAGGTCGTCGTGGATGAGCGAGTAGGCGTGGATCATCTCTACGGCGGCAGCCGCAACCTTCAGCCGCTCCGGGTCGGCGTGCGACACCTCGCCCGCTGCGAACACCAGCATCGCGCGCACTCGCTTGCCCCCGCCGAGGGTGGAATAGCGCATCGCGTCGTGCAGGCGCACCGGCGGCACGCGCGCGGCCGGCAGCAACTCGCCGAGCGCAGCCTCCATCCGCCCGGCGACCTCGCGCGACCAGTCCTGGAAATCCACCACGCGTGCGGGCGTATCCACGGCCGTCATTTCTCGTCGGACGGCAGGTCGCGCAGCGCCTCGCCGTCGAGGATAGCGATGCGCGCCTGCGCGTCGGTGAGCTTCGATTCGCAGTACTTGATCAGCTCCGCGCCGCGCTGGTAGGCGGCGAGCGACTCTTCGAGGGGGAGCTTGCCGTCCTCCATGCGGGCGACGAGGGATTCAAGCTCCTCCAGGGCCTTCTCGAAGGTCAGTGTTTCAATGGGCGGGACGGTGGCTGGCATGCGGGAAGGCAACCGGAAACCGTGATCTTAGCTATGATTTGCCCCGGGAGGGACCATGGACACGCCGATCATGACCGTCGAGCCGGTGACGCTCACGGGCAAGGGCATTCGCCTCGAGCCGCTGGCGGAATCGCACATTCCGGACCTCGACTACGCATGCAAGGATCCGCCCGACGGGCGGCGCAGCATCTGGCGCTACCTCCTCGACTCGCGCATCTACCGCGATTCCGGCATGGCGGGCCTGGTGAAGGACCTGCTCGCGCGCAGGGCGCGCGGCAGCGACTTTCCGTTCGCCATCATCGACCTGAAGAGCGGCAACGCCGTGGGCACCACGCGCTTCATGGAAATGCAGCCGGAGAACCGCGTGCTCGAGATCGGCACGTGGATCGGCGCCAACTACCAGCGCGAAGGAGTCAACCTGGAGAGCAAGCACCTGATGCTCAAGCACGCCTTCGGCCCGCTCCACGCGATGCGCGTGCAGTTCAAGATCGACCACCGCAACTTCGGCTCGATCGACGCGATCGAGCGCATCAAGGCTTTCAAGGAAGGCATCGCCCGCAACCACATCGTCCTGCACGACGGCACGCCGCGCTCCTCGGTGATCTACTCGATCCTCGATACCGAATGGCCTGCCGTGGAGCTGCACCTCGAAAACCTGATGGCCCGCGCGGATCGCTAGCCCGCGTGAGCGACAACTCCCGCCAGTACCTCTGGCTCGCGGCCTGGGTGATCGGCTTCGCCGTCGCGATGTCGTGCCTGCTGCTCGCCTTCAAGCATCGCGCGGCGTTCGACGCGTTGCAGCGCGAGCGCCTGCACCTGGTGGCCGCGGGAATCGACGAGACGATCGAGCGCAACCTCACCTTCGGCATGGCCTTCGGCGGCATCGACGCGCTCTCCGAGGTGCTCGCTGCCGCCCGGCGCTCCGACTCGCTCATCGACTCGATCGACGTGATCGACGCCTCGGGCACCATCGCCTATTCGACGGACGAGGTGCGCAAGGGCCGGCGCGTGGACGGCGCCGTGCGCGATTCGATGAATCGCGCCAAGGGCGACACGTGGCACGCCGTCGAAGGCCGCGAGGCCGCCGAGGCGACCGTCGTGCGCAACGCCTTCGGCCTGGCCCTCGGGCATGTCCTGGTCCGCTACCGCCTCGACGGACAGGTCGAGGCGAGCGCCGCCTTCATGCGCCACCTTGCCGCCTGGGGCCTGGGCGTCGGCGTGCTGGGAACCGCGATCCTTTTCCTGATGCTGCGCTTGCTGCACGAGCGCCTCGAGCGGCGCCTCGCGCTCATCCGCCGCGCCTTCGCGGGGCGTAGCTACGGGACGCTCAGGCCCGGGTCGCTGCGCTACGAGGCCGCGGCCGCGCGCGCCAAGATCGACGAGGCGCACCGGCTGCTCCTCGCCGCCGAAGGCGTCCTCGAGGAAGGAGCGGGGAAGCCGTGAGCGCACCGCGCCATCCCTTCCGCCGCCACACGCTCGCCTCGCTCGCCATCGTCATCATCGCGGTGGCGACGGCGATCCTGGCGTGCGTGGGCGTGGCCTACGCGTCCTTCGAGACCGAGCTGCGCCCGGTCGCGCTGCGCAAGGCGCAGACCGTCGGGCGCTCGATCGCCGCGCTCGCCGACAAGGCGGTGCAGTGGAAGCTGCCGCTCGCGCGCCTGCCCGGGGTCGATGCGCTCTTCGCCGCGGTGCAGAAGGAAAACCCGGAGCTCACCTGGATCGCGATTCGCTCCGAGGGGCGCGTGCTGCACTCGCGCGGCGAAGCCGCGCACCTCGCCTACGGCGACAATCGCGTCGAGATCGCGCTCGCCACCACCGGAACGCCCGCGACGCTCGAGATCGTCGTCGACCCGGCGTGGGTGGCCCGCCTCTTCCGCGACATGCTCCTCGACATGGCGGTGATCCTGGTGGTGTCCCTGGTGATCTCGGCGGAGCTCACGCTCTACCTCGCGGGCACCGGCGTGCTGCGCAGCCTCGGCGTGATCGCCTATTCGTTGCGCTCGGCGGCGCTGGGCGAGTTTCGCGCCGTTCGCACCTCGCCCGCGAGCGGCGAGGCGCAGGCATTGCTGTCCGACCTCGGCGGGTCGATCGACGCGCTGCACGCGCGCCGCGAGGCGCTGAGGGTCGCGATCGCGGCGCGATGGCCGCGGCGCCACGAGGATCCCGAGACGCGCGCGCGCCTTTCGGCGGCGCTCTCGTGGCTCAAGTCGGCCTCGCACGGCTTCTCCCTTCCCCATGCGCCGGTGCCGTCGGTCGGGCGCTACAACACCGCCAACGTGCTCGGCATGATGCGCGCGCCTTTCTTCCTGTTCCTCTTCTCCGAGGACCTGTCGCGCTCGTTCCTGCCGCTCTTCGCCGGATCGCTCCCAGCGGGCGCGATCGACATTCCGACGCACCTCGTGGTGAGCCTGCCGATCTCGCTCTTCATGCTGATCGTGGCGCTCTCGCAGCCGGTGCTGGGAACGTGGAGCGAGCGCGCGGGACGCCGGCGCGCCTTCCTCGCGGGCGCGCTGATCGGCACTCTCGCGCACCTGTTGAGCGCGCAGGCCACCTCCCTCATCGAGCTGCTCGCGCTGCGCTCGGCCGCGGGCCTCGCCTGGGCGATCACCTTCGTGGCCGCGCAAGGCTACGTGATCGACCACACGGGGCGCGATACGCGCACGCGCGGCCTCGCCGTGTTCGTCGGCATCATCATGGCCGCCTCGATCTGCGGGCCCGCGATCGGCGGGCTCCTCGCCGACGGCCTCGGGGCGCGATGGACCTTCACGCTCGCGGGCGTGCTCGCCGGAGGCAGTTTCCTCCTCGCGTGGCGCGACCTGCCGCCGGATGCGAAGCCCAAGGGCGAGGTCCGTGCGGCGGGCCTCGGTGATTTCCGAGCTGCGCTCGCCCACTGGCGCTTTACGCTGCTGCTCCTGCTCGCGGCGATTCCGGCCAAGGTCGTGCTCATCGCCTTCGTCTTCTACCTTGTGCCGCTCTACGTCGCGGACGCCGGCTACAACGCAGCGATGGCCGGGCGCATCATCATGCTCTACTCGATCATGATGGTGCTCCTGGTTCCCGTGACCACCGAGGTCGTCGAGCGCGTCCAGCGCCTCCACGCGCGCCGGCCGCACGCCGCGTTCGTCGCCGGCGGCCTCGCGCTCTCGGGCATCTCCGGGCTGGTGATGCTGCTGCCGCTCGGGCCGCTCGCCGGTCCGACGCTGCTCGTGCTCCTGCTCGGCATCGCGCAGGCCCTGTCGATCGCGCCGCAATCGGCGATGGTCGCCGACGTGAGCGCGGGCCACGCCGAGCGCGTGGGCGAGAGCGCGATCTACGGCGTCTACCGGTTGGTCGAGCGCCTGGGCAATGCCGCCGGCCCCGTCATCGCCGCCTTCCTGCTGCAGACTTCCGGCTTCGAGACCGCGTTCGCCGCGATCGGCGCGATCGTGCTCGCGTGCGGACTGGTGTTCTACGCGGCATTCCGGCACACGTTCGTCGGCGCGTCGCCATGAAACGCCGCGAATGGCTCGCCATGGTGGGCGCGGCCAGCCTGTTGCCGAGCGCCGCGGCCGCGAAGGAACGTCCTTTCCGCGTCTACATGGCGACCTGGCGCGGCATGACCGACGTCGAGCGCGGCTTCCAGGACTATCTTGCCAAGCGCGCGGTTCCGATCGAGTACATCTGGCGAGACGCGGGGCAGGAGCGCGCGAAACTCGCCGAGTTCCTGCGCGAGATCCGCGAGACCCGGCCCGACCTCGTGTACGCGTGGGGCACCTCGGCCACGCTAGGGCTCGCGGGTCCCTATGACCAGCCGACCGCCCTCTCCGTGCCGCTGGTGTT
>WNFM01189435.1_pt1 | contig 50597 bp, 48 predicted proteins | sample 5400271 | NCBI WGS metagenome assembly WNFM01 (sample SAMN13153352, study PRJNA577476) | soil metagenome | isolation source: 60 cm saprolite on Douglas fir-dominated hillslope | place: USA:California | collected 2013-09-17
TGTAATATATCACAATATGTTTTATCGGTGGCCCCTTAAGGCTGCCGTCACAACGAAAAATCGCGGCCGGAGGGAGAGGAATGGCAAGGCGCAAAAGCGCTCTCGGACTGGTCCGTTCGGACGAAGGCGGCGCGCCTGCAAGGCGCAACCGCGTAAACTTCTTCGAACTCGCCTATCAGCGCATCGAAGATCTTCTGGTCAATTGCGAATTGAAGCCGGGACGGTTCCTGACCGTGCAGGAACTGCAGGATGTGACGGGGTTCGGACGCACCCCGGTACATAACGCCGTGAACCAGTTCGCCGCCGACACGCTGATCGCGATCCAGCCTCGCCATGGCCTGCAGATCGCGCCGATCGATCTTTCGCGCGAGCGGCTGCTGCTTGGGCTGCGCCGCGACATCGAGCGCTTCGTGGTCAAGCTCGCGACCGAGCGCGCCAGCCTCTCGCACCGCAATCAGGCGCTCCACATCGAACGGATGCTGAAGGAAAAACACGACTCGATCACGCTCGACCAGTTCAACAAGCTCGACCGGCGCGTCGATGCGTTGCTGCTGGAAGCCTCCGGCGAGCCGTTCCTGACGCATACGCTGCGGCCGCTGCATACGATTTATCGCCGCATCGGCTTCATCCATCATCGTTATATGCCCGGGCAAGCCGACCTTTCAGGCACCATCGACAATCATGTCGCGATCCTCAATGCGTTTGCGAACCGGCGCGTCGATCGCGCGGTGACCGCGACCGACGCGCTGATCGACTTCATGGACAGCATGTTCGATGGCATGGAATCCGGTATCGATCCGAGCCTGCTCGACTGCAGCATCGAACCGCTGCTCGGCGTGTAACAACCGATTTACAAAAGGCTTCAGGGAGAAACCAAGATGACGACGGCAGCGCTTCCACATCAAGCGGCGATGGATAGCGCCGTCCGCTACCTCATCACCAAATATAGCCCCTAGGGCAACAAGGTCGGATGGCTGATGATGGCCTCGATCCTGGTCGAAGCCTGGGATCTCTACTCGATCGCGTTCGTCCTGATCTTCATCCGCGATCAGTTCCACCCCGACCCGTTCCTCCTGGGTCTCGCCGCGACCGGCACGCAAGGCGGCGCGCTGATCGGGGCCCTGATCGGCGGCTGGCTGTCCGACAAGATCGGCCGGCGCATAATGTTCCTCGCCACCATGATGCTGTTCATCGTGCTGGCGCTGGCGCAGGCTTTCGTGCCCAACATCACCTGGCTCATCGTCATTCGCTTTCTTCTGGGTGTGCCGCTCGGAAGCGATATCTCGACGGGCTACACCTACATCATGGAATCCATGGCCAAGGGCGAGCGTGAGGTGATGGGTAACCGCTGGCAGTTCATGTTTGCCGTTGGCGAAGTGCTGACGCTGGCGGTGATCGCGGTCTTTCTCGTTCTCAACATCGACCACGAGACCGTGTGGCGGGTGGTGCTCGGCCTCGGCGCGCTACCGGCGCTGATCATCCTCATCATGCGTCACGACGTGCCGGAAACGGCGGTGTGGCTGGTGCAGCAGGGCCGTTTTCGCGAAGCCAAGCAGGTCGCACAGCAGATGTACAACGACAATCTCGAGATGCTGCCGAACCAGGACGTCGTGCCGCCGAAGCCGCGGCCGTCGGCCTTCCTCGCCGATCTGCGCAAGGATCCGATCCGCTGGCGCGCCACGCTCTATGGCTGGATCGCCTGCTTCGCGCAGGCGAGCGAGTTTTCGACTTTCGCTTTCTATTTGCCGGTACTGTTCGCGATGGTCGGCGTGTCCTCGATCCTCGGCAACAACCTCGTCACCATGGCGCTGTTCTCCTTCGCCGCGGTCTCGGGCTGGGTCGGGCCGCTGTTGACGCCGAAGATCGGACATCGCGGCATCGGCATCGCCGGATTTTCGATCGTGCTGGTTTCGCTTCTGGTCGCGGCCGCCGTACGTGCTGCCGTTCGCCGCGGCCGGCATGCTGTGGGGCCATTATTGGAGTGCCTCGAACTGCATGACCATCCCGACCATGGTGGCGAAACCCCAGTACCGCGGCACCGCGAGCGGTTTTGCCTATATGTTTGTCAAATTGCCGTCGTTCCTGGCGATCTTCCTGTTCCCGTCGCTGTTCGCGGCGATCGGCCAGGCCAACGCCACGCTGTTCGTCGCGATCTTCCCGCTGATCGGGCTGCTGGCGGCGATCTTCATCCTGCCGGAGGTCTATGGCTACGAGCACGACTGACGGCGCGGCTGGAGAACCCGCTCGTCGATAGCGGAGCAGCATGGCAGCTCTGAGTGCTCTAAGGCCGTCATGACGCAAACAGCATTGCGCGCTAGAGTGCAGGCGTTATCGACGCCCGAGCCCCGCCATGTTGCGATGCTTTTCCGCTGTCCTCGCCTTGCTGTTGCAGCTGATCTTGCCGGCTGCCGCCGAGGATGCCCCGCGCGGCAGCGAATGTCTGGCGATGGCGAACGCGCCGCCGCGCGCCACGCCGGTCGGTCTTCGCGAGGCTGCGGCCAAGGCCGACGAAGTCGCGATCACCTATGTCGGCCATTCGACCTACTACATCGACACGCCCGGCGGCGTTCGCATAGCGACCGACTTTAGCGGCGCCTACACCACGGGACGCCTGCCCGACATCGTCACCATGAATCGCGCGCACTCGACGCATTACACGCTGTTTCCGGATCAGCGTATCCCACATGTGCTGCATGGCTGGGGCGATGACGGACAACCCGCGAAAATCGCGCTGCGCGTCGGCGATGTCTACATCCGCAATGTCACGACCGACATCCGACGCTATTACGGCGACGATTCCAGCGCCGAGATGATCAAGGACGGCAATTCGATCTTCATCTTCGAGGTCGCCGGCCTCTGCATCGGCCATCTCGGGCACCTGCATCACAAGCTCGACGACAGCCATTTCGCGGCGATCGGCCGGCTCGACATCGTGATGGTGCCGATCGATGGCACCTACACCATGTCGCTCGACGGCATTTCCGATATCACGCGGCGCTTACGCGCCTCCGTCGTGCTGCCGATGCATCGTTTTGCAACGCCGCTCGAGGAATTCATGCAAAAGATCGGCCAGCAATTCGAAATCGACGTGCGGAACGAGCGAACGCTGAACATTTCACGGGAGACGCTGCCGGGCACGCCGACCGTCATTATTCTCAAAGGAGTTTGAGGCGACCGCCGGTCCGTGAAGCTCAGTCCGGATCAAGACAGCCCTTCCACCGAAATGATCCGGAAAGTTGCGCCGCTGCGCCGGATCTTTGCGGCATCCTGATTTTCCGGTGAATCGAACCAGCTCTTCGCTGCCTCCACACTCGGGAACGACAAAATGGCGATGCAGCAAGGCGTGCTGCTGTCGCCTTCGAGCAATTCGTTGTGCTGACTTCGCGCAAGGTAGCGCCCCCCGAACTTGGCGACAATTTCGCGCGAAACCTTGCCATATTGTTCCTGGATCGACTCCGGTCCGGTCGTGCTCAAACGCTCGACAATAACAAAGGCCGGCTTATTCGCTTGTTGCGCCAGCACGCGCACCGATGCTGCGAGCGCGAGAATTCCTGAAATTGTCAGCATTGCCCCGACCCAATATGCGCGTCTCAATTTTCGCATGTTTCATTCTCCCGGTGATCTTTGCCGCTAAAGCGCCGCTGATGCGGCGGCCCGTCATGTCGGTTTGAGCCTCACGTGCTGGCCCGATCGCTCCGATGTCGATAATATCGACTGTCGCGCGACAATCTTTTCAAAAATCAGGGAGCGAACACCGATGGCCAGTACTGCACCCGCCTCGAAGAGCGGACTCTATGCCGATCCACGCGAAGACTGGCTCGCCTTGCATAAAGAAGACGTCATCGATCCCGCGCGCCCGATCTTCGACCCGCACCACCATTTGTGGGATCGCGGCGGCCAGCGCTACATGATCGAGGAGATGGCCGCCGACATCGCCTCCGGCCACAATGTGATCGCAACCGTCTACGTCGATTGCCGCTCGATGTATCGCGCAGACGGACCGGAAGCGTTCCGCCCCGTGGGCGAAGTCGAGTTCGCCAACGGCGTCGCCGCGATGAGCGCGAGCGGCAGCTACGGGCCGGCCGCGATCTGCGCCGGCATTGTCAGCCACGTCAATCTGTTGCTGGGTGACGACGCGCGTCCCGTACTGGAGGCCGAGATCACCGCCGGCAACGGCCGCTTCCGCGGCATCCGGCATTCTTCCGCCTGGGATGCGGACCTCGAGGTCGCCGGCATGTATGCCAAGCGGCCAAAGGGCCTGTTGCTCGATCCGACCTTCCGTAAGGGATTTGCTTGTCTAGCGCCGCTGGGCCTGAGTTTCGATGCGTGGCTGTTTCATCCGCAGATCGGTGAACTCGCCGATCTCGCCCGCGCGTTTCCGGATACCAAGATCGTGCTCGATCATTGTGGCGGCCCGGCCGGCATGGGCAGCTACGCCAACCGCCGCGAGGAGATTTTTGCCAATTGGAGGGCGTCGATCCAGGAGATCGCGAAATGCCGCAATGTCGTTGTAAAACTCGGCGGGCTCGCAATGCGGCTACTTGGTTATGATTTTCACGAGCGCCCGATGCCGCCCTCCTCAGAGGAGGCCGCGGCAGCGTGGCGGCCCTATATCGAAACCTGCATCGAAGCATTCGGCCCCGAACGCAGCATGTTTGAGAGCAATTTTCCGCCTGACAAAGGCCAGTGCAGCTATCAGGTGATCTTCAACGCCTTCAAGCGCGTCGCCGCGCAATATAGCGAAGCGGAGAAGACCGCGCTGTTCTCCAAGACGGCGATGGATTTTTACCGACTGAAACTTGGTTGAATATTTGGCGCCGCGTTTGCTCGCGGCCGCTTGACAGCTTAAATACTCATAATTATGATGATCATTATCAGGACTATCATAAGAGTGAGTAATGGCGCGACGTCGCGACCCCGCTTCCGAGGACCGTCCGGTTCAGGTTGTCACCTGGAGCGGAGGCGCTCCAATTCGGCGTGTTCCGATTGCCCTGGCCCGCCGCTTTATCCAGATCTGCCTCGCGGTGGCGGCGGAAACACTGGAAGGGGCAGACCTGACGCCGCTGCAGTTCGCCGTTCTTGCCAATCTCGGCGACGAATCGAACGTCGATCAGAACAGTCTTGCGGCCCGCCTCGGGGTCGATCGCAACACCGCGAGCGTTCTCGTCGAGCAGCTCGTCAAACGGGGCCTGATTGATCGCCGGGTCAACGGCGCCGACCGGCGTGCCCGCTTGTTGCGGCTGACACCTCTTGGAAACGAATTGCACGAGCGTCTGCGGCCTGCGATGCGCGCCGGACAGCGCAGGATCCTCGCGCCATTGGTGCCTGACGAGCGCGAGCGCTTTCTCGATCAGCTCATCCAGATCATCAAGGCCAATGAATCCTATGCAAGGCCAGGTGCGGCTCGCAGAAAGCGAGGCGCAATGACATCAACCGTGGAGACATCCCGGAACGCGTGAGATGCTCCAGCGCGCGCAAGGAGGACGCGATGACCACAGCAGTTGAAGGCACCGAGCTGACCCGGGTTGGTCCTGCGACCACGATGGGCGAATTGATGCGGCAATATTGGATTCCGTCCTGCTTGTCCTCGGAGCTCGCGCGCGACGGCGCGCCGCTCCGCCTGATGCTACTCGGAGAGAAACTGATCGCGTTCCGCGACAGCGCCGGCCGGGTCGGCGTGATGGATCATCGCTGCCCCCACCGCTGCGCCTCGCTGTTCCTCGGACGCAACGAGGAGCACGGGCTGCGCTGCGTCTATCACGGCTGGAAGTTCGACACCGAGGGCAATTGCGTCGATATGCCGAGCGTGCCGCCGTCGCAGGATTTCAAGCAGAAGGTGAAGGCGAAGGCCTACAAGGCGGTCGAACGCGCGGGGCTCGTGTGGGTCCATATGGGTGCGCGCGCCGAGACGCCGCCGATGCCGGCGCTGGAGACGCTGCTGGTGCCCGACGACGAGATCGGCGCCACCTGTATCCAGCGCGACTGCAACTATCTGCAGGCGCTCGAGGGTGACATCGACACCTCGCATTTCGGCTTCCTGCATGCCGGCCATGTCAATCCTGACGACCTGCCTGAGGATCACCCGATCCGCCATACGATTACCAGCCGCGCTCCGGAGTACCACGTCGCCGACAGCCCATGGGGAACACAGTACGCAGCTTACCGTCCTGCCGGGCCGGGCCGCACTTACTGGCGCTTCGCCAATTTTCTGTTTCCATTCTGGACTCAGCAGCCGCAAGGCGAATTCGCAAGGCTGGTCCATGCGCGCGCCTGGGTGCCGCTCGATGATCACCACACGATGTTTTACTATTTGTGGTGGAAGCGCGGCTCGGCGTTACCGGCACAGCCGCGCCCGCTGTTCAAGGGTCTCAAACAGCTCGGCGGCGCGCGGCCCGACCTCGACTTCCTGCCTGACACCAGCGACTGGCTCGGCCGCCGGCGGGTAGCGGCGAACGAAAGCAACGACTGGCGCATCGACCGCGAGGCCCAGCGCACGAACGCGATCTACAGCGGGATAGACAATATTCATCTGCAGGACCAGGCAGTCACCGAAAGCATGGGCGGGGTCACCGATCACGATTTCGAACATCTTGCGCCGTCGGACCAGATGGTGACGCGCACGCGCCGTCGCCTGCTGCTCGCGGCGCGCGCGTTGCGCGATAGAGGCGCCTTACCGCCCGGCGTCGAGGACGTGGATGTATTTCGGGGTGCGCGCAGCGGCTATTTCACCAGCGAAGACAACAGCCCATGGCAGGAGATCTATGCCAAGGCGCTCGCCGCCTCGGTGCGGCCGCAGGTGCCGCGTCAGGCGGCTGAGTAGCACGACCGTTGTGCGGCTCGGCGTCAGCAGGCTGTCGGCGCCACCGTGATTTCGTCGTAACAGGAGGTTCGCCATGAAACTTCCGCGCCGTCGATTTCTGCAGCTCGCATGCGGTGCTGCCGCCCTGCCGGCCTTCTCAGGGATTGCAAATGCGCAAAGTTTTCCTGTGCGGCCTATCACGATCGTCGTTCCCTTCGCGGCTGGCGGGCCGATCGACACGCTCGCGCGCATCATGGCCGAAGGGATGCATGGGCCGCTCGGTCAACCCGTCGTCGTTGAAAACGTGACTGGCGCGGCCGGCAATATCGGCGTCGGCCGGGTCGCTCGCGCGCCGGCGGATGGCTATACGCTGGTTGCGGGGTTCTGGGGCACGCATGTGGTGAATGGCGCGGTCTACGACCTGCCATACGACGTCTTGAATGATTTCGAACCCATCCTGCTGACGACCCGAAATGCGCAGATCATCGTCGCCAAAAAAACGTTGCCGGCCATTGACCTCACCGGCCTGATCGGCTGGTTGAAGGCCAATCCGGATATGGCGGCGGCGGGGACCTCCGGCGTGGGAAGCCCACAGCATGTCATGGGAGTCTTGTTCCAAAAAATCACCGGCACGCGTTTTCGCTTCGTGCCCTACCGCGGCGGCGCGCCGGCGATGCAGGATCTGATGGCCGGACGGATCGACCTGATATTCGCCGACCAGACGACGTCCTTGCCGCAGGTTCGCAGCGGCAACATCAAGGCTTATGCGGTGACAGGCAACAGCCGCCTCGTCGCGGCACCGGAGATTCCGACGGTCGACGAGGCCGGATTACCGGGGTTTTATTGCTCCGTCTGGAATGCGCTGTTTGCGCCCAAAGGCACATCAAAAGAAATCATCGTCAGGCTCAATGCCGCCGCGATCAGCGCGTTGGCTGAACCGGAAGTGCGCCGCCGCGCCGCCGAGGCCGGGCAGCAGATCGTGCCGCACGACGAACAGACACCGGAGGCACTCGCGGCGCTGCAAAAGGCCGAGATCGCGAAGTGGTGGCCGATCATCAAGGCGGCTGGCATCAGGGCCGAATAAGCTTGCCTGCTGGGCTGATCCCGCTCAGGCAGAACCCACCAGGCCCGCGGGCTGGCGTTTGCCGGATGGCAGCAGGGTCCGCTTGATCTTGGAAAAGGCCCGCAGCGCGAAGCCGAGCAGCACGGGCTGGGTCTTGCGGCAGAAGGCGAGCTTTTTGACGCGTCCCTCGACATGCCATTTGGCATGCGCGCCGTTCCTGAAGAAGATGACGTCGCCGGGGCCGTAGCGGGTGGGACCCATCGTATCGCTTTCGAGCACGATGGCGCCTTCGAGGATCAGGATGGTCTCGTCGAAATCATAGTACCAGTCGAACTTGCCCTCGCTGCACTCCCAAACGATGGTCGATGCACACCGGTCGGCGCTTTCCGACAGCACACACGATCGCGCCACCGGATTGCCCTCGATGATCCAGGACGGCTCGATCGGCCGCGGCGTCAGATTGACGGCCAGGTTGGCAGTTTCGATGAGCGTGTGAGACATCATGTGAACCCCCGACGGCTAAGCTGAAAAATCGGCTCAAGATGCTAAGGCGGCGCAGCTTTGGCAAAGCTCGGCGGCAAGCTAATAACAAACTTTTAATCCTTCCTTACGGGCCATCGCTCAATCAGAGTTAACGAGGCCGGTTCTGACGGCGGTTGCCTCATTTCGCGACAGCTATTGCTTCTTGCTTGTGTCGGCCGGCGCCGATGCGATCAGGGCTTTGAGAAAGGTGACCATGATCCGGCCGCTGCGGCTGGTCTCGCCGTCTTTCGACAGCAGCGCCATGCCGCGACCCAGCGCGTTAAAGCCGGTGGCGATCTCCACGGGATCGGCGGGCGGCTTCTTGCCGAACAGTTCGAACAATTTGGTCACCAGTGTGCCCAGCGCGCGGCGATTCCTGCGGTTCAGCTCGTTATAGGCTTTGGCGAATGAAGCGCTGCGCAGCGCCTGCAATTGGAGTTCGATCGAGAACACCGCAAAGCCGGAATCCGCGTTGATCGTGGCGGCCCATTTCTCGATGCCTGCCATTGCCTTGGCGGCATCGCCCTCCGCCTGGCTCAGCGCAGCTTCTATCTTGGTGCGTTCTTCGGACTGGTGCCGCCGCACCAGCTCCAGCAGGATCGCTTCCTTGTCCGGAAAATTCGAATAGAACGCGCCCTGCGAGAACCCCGCCGCGTCCGCAATGTCGCGAACCGAGGCCTGGGCAAAACCCTTCTTGATGATCTCGTTGCGCGCGGCCTCAATCAGGAGATTCCTGGTACGCGCCTGACTTTCCTCGCGATTTAGCCTTGGCATACGGATGCTGCTCCAAGTTACAGATATCAGTTGATTTTCGGATAGCAATTGATATTTGTAATCCGAAACAGCCCACAGCGGGCTTTGGGAGGACGTATATCATGAAGACCGGATCGTTGGACCGCATGCTTGCGATCCTGGCAACGCTTGCGGCGTCGACGGTGGCCTGCATGGTCGTCGCCATCATCGCCACCAAAGGGTCGCAGGATTTCTTTCAAACCGCGCGCTCCCTTGAAGCCTACAGCACCTATCTGGCGGCGCCGCTGGTCGCCCTCGGTCTGCGGCTTAATCTCGGCCTCGATAACCTCTTCATGATCTTCTACGGCGCATTCTTCATCGTGCTGAGCGTGCGGCTGCGGCCGCGATGATGCTGACGGTGGTGCTGGATTCGATCGAGAACCACCACATCATGACGATGGTGCATTCGATCGAGAACGGGCTGCCGCTGTCGGTAACTGACGGCGAGCTGCAGATGATCGCCTCCCAGGTCAAGTTTCACGCTAGCTATCTGGCGGTCCTGCTGTTCTCGTTCGGCTTCCTGCAACTGGGAAAGCTCGGCCGGATCATCGCGATCGTGCTGTGGTGCTACATTCCCTGTGGCGTGCTGATCTCGGTGATGCCGGTCGAACAGGCCAAGGCGCTGGTGCTCGGACGAACGATCTTCTTCGTCTTTGCCTTCATCCTCTCGGCCATACTGTTCTTTTCGCTGGCCAAAAAAGCCGCACCAGAGACGTCAAGCCTACCCATCCGATGAATGATCAAGGAGCACGCCATGCCCATCGCGCTCATCACGATTGTCGGCCGCACCCTGCTGGCGCTGTTGTTCATTCTCGCCGGTGCCGCGAAGATCGCGGGCCCCCAGTCGTTCCTGGATCACATGGCCGCTCACCATATTCCCGGCGTATTGCTGCCGCTGGTCATCGTGCTGGAACTGGGCGCGGGCACAGCGCTCCTGATCGGCTGGCAGCTTTCCTGGTCAGCGGGCGCGCTGGCGCTGTTTTGCGTCGCGACCGCCTGTGCGTTTCATCTCGATCTCGCCGACAAGGCGGAACGGACGCTGTTCGTAAAAGACCTCGCGATCGCCGGCGCGCTGATGGTGATCGCGGCCGGCGCGGCGCAGATGCGCGCGGTGATGTCGATCGGATAGTCGACGTAGCGCGCGCACCGCGAGATTTCGGTACCGCCGACAGATACCCTGCGGCCGCGCTTAGATATAGAGCCGAGTGAATCTTTGAGTCCGGCGCCGGTTCATGATACCTGTTCAAGCAAATGGTGAAGCCGGCCCGGCCGGCTACATCGGCCTTGGTGAACAAGACTGCTCTCGAAGGGCAAGTATGAAATCGCGCACATTTCGGCTGGTGATGTTGGGATATTTTCTGGTCGGTATATCGAATTTCGCAGCTGCATCGGCTGATGCGGCAACGATCGTCGCGCTTGGCGCCAGCAATACCTATGGCAAGGGCGTAGCGCGCAATCAGGCCTACCCGGCGCAGCTCGAAGCGATATTGCGGGCAAAAGGATCGAACGTCCGGGTCGTGAACGCCGGCATCAACGGCGACACCACCGCGGGTATGCTGCAACGTCTGGACCGCGCCGTGCCCAATGGGACGAGCGTCGTCATCTTGCAGCCCGGCGGAAATGATGCGCGCAAGCACAGTGAAGATCGTACCGCAGAAATTCAGAGCCGGCTCAGCGCCCGAGGCATTCCGGTGATCCTATTTCCCAACAATATGCTGAAGGGGCTGCCGCATCAGCCGGACGGCCAGCATTTGACGCCGGAAGGATACCACATGGTTGCCGAGTACATGGCCTCTCAGGTCGCCGGCGCGATCGGCCATTAGAGCGTTTTCAAGCGAAGTGAAAACCGGTTCGCGTCAAGAAAACGCGTCAAATCAAGAATCCAGAGCCCGTTTCGATTCAATCGAAACGGAAAAGGATCTAGCCGGCGCTATCCGCAAGATCGCCATCCGGTTGCGGATAAAGCTGCAGGAAGGCCGCGGCAGCCTCAGCGGCGCGGCGCGCGATTTCGCGTGGGCTCGGCCGCTCGGCGACGCCAAGCAACAGGCCCGTCATCAGACTGCCCCAGACGAGCCCGGCAAATTGCTCGGCCATCACATGAGGCTCGCCGCCGAGAAGCCCGGTGGAACGGGCGCGGGTCACGATCTCGCGCAAGGCGGCGCGGCTCGGCGCGACGCCGATCGAGTTCAGGGCCTGCGCGACCTCCGGCGCGCGGACTGCCTCGGCGATCGCCAATCGAAAAACCGCAACGACGGTCGGATCGGTTATCTCTCGCAACAGCTGCGTCCCGAACGTGACCAGCACGCGCGAAAGCGTTTCCCGGTCGTGCGGCTGCGGCACATCGGCCGGCAGCTGCAGCCGTTTGGCCCGCTCGCTGATGCAGGCCGCGAGCATCTTCTCTTTGCTGCCGACCAGCGCGTAAAGCTCCCGTTTCGAGACCCGCGCGCGGGTCGCGATCTCGAGCGTTGAGGTTCCGGCGTATCCGCTCTCCATGAATGCGGAAAACGCCGCATCGAGGATGCGCCCGCGCGCCGGGGTTTCGTCGGCATTCTCCGCGCGCGGTTTTGTGATCGATCGCGTCGCCATCTTTCCCTTGATTTTGGTACCCACCGGTACCATACATTCAAAGCCGTTGGTACCGCATGGTACCCGGACAACGCAAAATGTAAAGGGAGCACCAAATGGCAAAACCAGTTCTGGTTACGTCCGCGGCCGGCGGCAGGCAAGGCAAGACCGGGCGGCACATATCCGAAATGCTGCTCGCGCGCGGAATTCCGGTGCGCGCTTTCGTCCACAAGATCGACGAACGCTCCGAGCATCTTCGCGCGCTCGGCGCTGAAATTTTTGAGGGCGATTTTCTCGACGTTCGCTCGGTCCAGCGCGCGGTGCAGGGAACCTCGTCGATCTATTTTGCCTATCCGGTGCAGGACGGCTTGCTCGACGCCACCGCGGCAATGGCCCTTGCCGCGCGCGAGGCCGGTATTTCCCGCCTCGTCAATCTGGTAATGCTGCAGTCGTCGGTGGACGCGCCGACCCCGCGCATGCGGCAGAATTATCTCTCCGAACAGGTTTTTGAATGGGCCGGCATCGGCGCGGTACACGTCAGGGCGACAGTGTTTTACGAAAATCTCGGCGCGCTGGTGCGCCAGAGCCTGCCGGCGCAAGGCGCGGTGCGGCTACCCTGGGGCAATGAGCAGACCGTGCTGCCGCTGGTCGCGGCCGAGGATGTTGCGCGCGTAGCCGTCGGCCTGTTGACCAGCCCCGCATTGACGGCAGGCACCGCGTATCCGCTGGTCGGCACCGTGATTTCGCTGAAGGAGATCATCGCGACGTTCGCCCGCGTGCTGGCCAAGAACGTGCGCTACGAAGAAATCACGGACGACGAATGGCGCCGCGACGCGCTGGCGCGCGGCTACAATGAGCACGCGCTCGAGCATCTGTCCGCGCTCTGGAAGGCGCTCCGCGGCGCCGGCCTCGATCCGGAACGGGCGCGCTTTGCCGTAACCGATACCATCGAAACGCTCGGCGGCGGCAAGCCGAAGACGTTTGAGGAATTCGTGCGCGAAGGACAAAACGGATTGCTGGCGAAGACGGCTTGAGCGGGTCTCTCGCGATCAGTCGACCTCGAACCTTCCGCGCCAGCCGTAACACCGGCGCGGAGGTTCAATCGATCCAGTTGTTCACTCTCGCGGCGATGTCTGGCGGCAATGACAGGCCGAGCATTCGCAGCGCCGGCCGGTTGACGCTGAATGTCAGTTGGGTCGGGCCTACCACCGCAAGCTCGGCCGGACGCGCGCCGTGCAAAATCTTGTCTACGTATTTGGCGGCGTCGTGGTAGCCCTCGTAGTGACCTGGCCCCAGCGCCATCAGGCCGCCGGCCGCGACATATTCGACGTCGCTATAGAGCGCGGGCAGCATGCGCTTGGCGGCCGCGGCGGCAAGCGCCGCGCGTTGCGAATTGACAAAACTATCCACCGCATTGACGACGGCTCCGGCGCCGAACGCCACGGCCCTGTCGAATGCCGCGTCAACGTCTTCGGGTTTGCGAATGTCGAGGGCGTGAACCTCGATGCCAAATTTGCCGGACTCAGTACGGACCACTTCGAGCTGAGCCGCGTTGTTGGGATTGTTGCCGTTGAGGAGCATCGCGATCTTGTCGAGTTTCGGTAGCAAACGCTTCAATATCCGCAACCGTTCGCCGATCAGCTGCGGCGCATACATCGTGGTGCCCGTCACATTGGTGCCGGGATGCTCCAAGCTCTTCACCAGACCGGCGCCGACGGGGTCGTTGACTGCAAGCATAACGATTGGAACGGTGCTTGTTGTCCTGGCGGCCGCGATGGCGGCAGCGATATTCGCAGCCAGAATGATATCGACTTTCTTGGCGACGAGCTCGCCAATGACGCCGTAATACTCGGCATCGAGCACGGCCTCGCGAAAATCGATGCTGATGTTCTTGCCTTCGGCGTAGCCCAGCTCGGTCATTCCCCGCCGAAAGCTTTCAAGCCGTTTGGGGTCGGCATTTCTTGCAGCCACGTAGCCCAGGACCGGCACGGACTGGGCGAAGCTCGGTGAACCGGGCAGCAGCAGAAAAACTCCAAGCCCAAGCAGGCGTGCACGCTTTCCCAACCGGCACCGGACAATGACGGACATGCAATTGCTCCCCGCCGGAAGGTCCGGACCTGGTAGGATGGGTAGAGCGAAGCGAAACCCATCAGCGATCTCAAGGAAACAAAGCTGATGGGTTTCGCAAGAGCTCTACCCATCCTACTCCTTTTCCTTCGACAAGCCGCGCAGCACCCATTGAATGACCCTGTTGGCAAATGCCGCCGGGTCCTCCGGCAACTCGCCGTCGAGAATTTGCGCCTGCTCCAATAGCAGCAGCGACAGATCACGTGCCTCGTCCCTTTCGCCGCTAATGGCGGCGACAAGGGGATGGCGCATGTTGATCTCGAGGATCGGTTTTGTCACTGCGCCCCGGTTTTGCTGCGCCAGCATCCGCTCCAGCGCGCGATCCCGCCCCGCGCCACCCGCCACCAGGCATGAGGCGCTGGTGGTGAGCCGCTGCGAGGCCCGCACGTCGGACACACGATCGCCCAATGCATCCTTGATCATTGCGATGGTCATGGCCTCGTCGCCGCCGGGCTTGGCGTCGTCCGCTTTGTCGTCGATCAGCGGGATCAGCCCAAAATCGACGTCGCCTTGACTGAGCGATTTCAGCGGCTTGCCGCCGAAATCGAGCGGCGCCGAGGTCCAGAAGGCGTCGACCGGATCGGTCAGCAGCAACACCTCGATGCCGCGGGCATTGGCCGATTCCAGCTTGGGATTGGATTTCAACCGCTCGATGCTGTCGCCGACCAGATAATAGATCTCGGTCTGGTTGGGTTTAAGGTTCTCGACATATTGCTTCAGCGAACGCTTGTCGCCCGCAGTGGTGTTGAAGCGCGACAGCGCCAGCAACTTTTCGCGCCGTTCGAAATCTTCCCAGATGCCTTCCTTGATGACTGGACCGAACGCGTCCCAAATCTTCGTAAACGTCTCGGGCTCTTTGTCGCTCAAGCTTTCGAATTCGCCAATCACCCGGCCGGTGACGGCTTTTCTGATCTGCGCAAGCTGCGGATTGTTCTGCAGCATTTCCCGGGAAATATTGAGCGGGAGGTCTTCGCTGTCGATGACGCCGCGGATGAAGCGGAGATAGCCGGGCAACAAATCAGCATCGTCGGCGATAAAGACGCGGCGGACATAGAGTTTGACGTGCCCTTTGCGGGTGGGCTCGAACAGATCGAACGGCTTTGTCGAGGGCGCAAACAACAAAACCGCATAGGACTGCCGCCCTTCGGCGCGATAGTGCAGCGTCAGCGCCGGCTCGTCGAAGGCGCCGGCGATCGAGCGATAGGCCTGCTTATAGTCTTCCGCCGTCAGCTCCGATTTCGGCCGCTGCCACAATGCGCTCGCCGAATTGATCTGGCGCTGCTCGCCCTCTTCTGCCTTGAGCTCGATCGGAAACTGGATGTTGTCGGAATAGGCGCTGACGATCCGTTCGATCTCGTAAGCTTCCAGATATTTTTTTGCGTCGGGTTTCAGGTGCAGAACGATTTCCGTGCCGCGCGTGACGCGCGTTGCATCCTCCTCGCTCGCCGGGGCGATATCGAAGCCGTTTCCTCCCGTCGATATCCATGTCCAGACCTCGCTTGTTCCGGCGCGGCGGCTGGTGACGACGATGCGATCGGCGACCATGAAGGCCGCGTAAAACCCGACCCCGAACTGGCCGATCAGGCCGGCGCCGTCCTTGGCCTCCGTAAGACGCGACAAAAATGATTTGGTGCCGGAGCGCGCGATGGTGCCGAGATTGTCGATCAGCTCCTGCCGGTCCATGCCGATGCCGTTGTCGATCACGGCAAGCGCGCCGGCCGTCTTGTCGGGCACGATGCGGATCTTCGGCGGCTCGCCGTCGGCGGTCAGATCGGGGTTCGCGATCGCCTCGTAACGCAGCTTGTCGAGGGCGTCGGAGGCGTTCGAGATCAGCTCGCGAAGGAAAATGTCGGTCTCCGAATAAACCGAGTGCACCATCAGGTTCAACAGCTCGGCCACTTCGGCCTGAAATGGCTTATGCTCGGCAATCGTTTCCGTCGTCATTGTCGGGCTCGCTTAAGTTGAAGGAGGAAAGCGCAGATATAATGAAGCCGTTCTGGCTGGCAAGGTTCAAGGCCGCGCCGCCACGGCGCCGAAACCCTCCTGACGCCGCCAATCGGGCGCCTTGATTTCCGGCATTTTTCGGCTTTTCCGCGCGCATAAGCGGCATGCAAGGAGCCGCCTGCTGGCCGGGCGATATTCGCATTAAATGATGCGTCAATCTGGAGAGCCCTTTTCGATGTCGACGGAAATAATCTCGGCGGAGCGTCCGGCTGCGATCGATGGCTTGCCGGCGGACCGCCGGGGGTGGGCGTCGGCGGCGATCTTCACCGCGGTCGCGATGGCCTCGCTCGATACGGCGATCGCCAATATCGCCCTGCCCGCGATCGCTTCCGATCTGCATGTCGGCCCGGCCGATGTCATCTGGGTGGTGAATGCCTATCAAATTGCGCTCGCGGCAACCCTGCTGCCGCTCGCAGCGCTTGGCGAAATCGTTGGTCACCGCCGGATCTATCTCGGCGGCCTTCTGCTGTTCACGCTGGCGTCGCTGCTCTGCGCCTGGGCCTGGTCGTTGGAGAGCCTGCTGGTCGCGCGCGTGCTGCAGGGCCTCGGCGCCAGCGGCATCATGGCCGTGAATACGGCGCTGGTTCGTTTCATTTATCCGGGGCACCTGCAGGGCCGCGGTTTCGGATACAATGCGATGGTGGTCGCGACCGCCTTCACGCTGGGCCCGACGATCGCCTCCGGCATTTTAGCGGTCGGACCCTGGAGCTGGTTGTTTGCCGTCAACATTCCCTTCGGCCTGGTTGCGATCTTGATCGGCCTGAAGACGTTACCGGGCACCCCGAGAGCGACTCATGCCTTCGATTTTCTCGGCGCGCTGCTGGCGGCAGGCTGTCTCGGCCTTTTGATGCTGGGGATTGGCAGCGCCGCGCATCACGCCCGGCCCGAACTCGTGTCGCTCGAGCTGGCTGTCGCGGTAGTGCTGGGCTGGGTTGTAATCCGCCGACAGGCGGATCATCCGGCGCCGATGCTGCCGATCGACCTGTTCCGCAGGCCGCTGTTCGCGCTGTCCGCGGCCACTTCGATCTGCTCGTTCACGGTCCAGGGCCTGGCTTTCGTCTCGCTGCCATTTTATTTCGAGGACATTCTGGGCCGCTCGCAGGTCGAGACCGGCTTCTTCATGACCCCCTGGCCGCTGGTGGTCGCGGTGATGGCGCCGATTGCGGGACGTCTATCCGATCGCTACCCCGCGGGAATCCTCGGCAGCCTCGGCCTCGCATTGCTCGGCGTCGGCATGGCGCTATTGGCGATGCTTCCGGCGAGCCCGCATGTCGCCGACATCGTTTGGCGCATGGCGATCTGCGGATTTGGATTTGGCTTTTTCCAGGCCCCGAACTTGAAGGCGCTGATGTCCAGCGCGCCTCCCGGCCGCAGCGGAGGCGCGAGCGGCATCGTAGCAACGGCCCGGCTGACGGGGCAGACGATCGGCGCGGCGCTGGCGGCGCTCTGCTTCAGCCTCGCCGGCCGTGAAGGCGCCACCATTGCGCTGGTGCTCGGCGCGGCATTCGCCGCGGTCGGCTGCCTGATGAGCAGCCTGCGTTTGGCGGTAAGAGCGCAATAACTGTCAGGCGCGCTTCCGCGGCGTTTGCTCATTGACGCAAGCGCATCAGCATAGGACATTTCGATCGATGCGCGGACGATCGGGAATCCGGCCATGGATCTCTACCATTTCAAGAATTTCCAGATGCTCGATCCCGACGCCGAGGAATTGCTTGGCGGCCACGAACTGATCGTCGAAGGCGACGGCATCAAGGAAGTCTCGGCCAAGCCAATCAAGCTTGCAGAGGCCAGCGTCATCGATTGTGGCGGGCGTACGCTGATGCCCGGCCTGATCGACAGCCATGTGCATGTGGTGCTGTCCGAGGTCGCGATCCGCAATCTGGAAAGCATGCCGCTAACGCTGATGACCGCGCGCGCCGCCGCGCTGATGCGCAAGATGCTTAACCGCGGCTTCACCAGCGTGCGTGACACCGGCGGCGCCGACTGGGGCCTGAAGGAAGCGACCGACAAAGGATTGCTGGCGGGACCACGGCTGTTCATCGCCGGGCGTGCGATCGGCCCCACCGGCGGCCATAGCGACAGCCGCCGCCGTACTGATTTGGGCGCGCGCTGCCACTGCTGCAACGCGCTGACGTTCGCCATGGGCATCGCGGACGGCGTCTGCGAAGTCCGCCGCGCCGTGCGCGAGGAGATGCGCCAAGGCTGCGACCAGGTGAAGATCATGATGTCCGGCGGCGTCGCCTCGCCCTACGATCCGCTCGACAGCCTGCAGTTCTCGGTCGACGAGGTGACGGCCGCCGTGGAAGAGGCACGCGCCTTCGGGCGCTATGTCTGCGCGCACGCGTACACGCCGGAAGCCATCACCCGCGCGGCGCATGCTGGCGTGCGCACCATCGAGCACGGCAATCTCATCGACGATGCGTCGGCAAAACTGATGGCCGAGAAGGGCATGTTCCTGGTCGCCAATCTCGTCACCTATTTCGAGATGAAGAAGCATGCCGCCGAATACGGCATGACGTCGGACATGCTGGCCAAGAACGACCTCGTCATCGACGGCGCCCTAAAATCGCTCGAAATCTGCAAGCGTCACGGCGTCCCGGTCGCCTACGGCACCGACCTGCTCGGCCAGTTGCAGGTGGCGCAGTCGGACGAGTTCACGCTCCGCGCCCGGGTGCTCTCGCCGGCCGAGATCATCCGTTCGGCCACCACGATCGGCGCGGAGGTCGTACGCATGGAGGGCAAGCTCGGCTGCCTGAAGCCGGGCGCCTTCGCCGATCTGCTGGTCGTCGACGACAACCCGCTAAAGAACCTGAAGCTGCTTCAGGAGGAAGGCCAACACCTTTCGGTGATCATGAAGGGCGGGCGCTTTCACAAGAACCGGCTGCAGTGATGTCTCAACAAGGACGCAAATTGCCTTGCGCCACGCCGCCCGTCAGGCCCACTCGCCCTTGCGGAACACCGGCACGCGGCGGCCGTCGGCATGGACGCCATCGATGTCGATCTTGTCCGAACCGATCATCCAGTCAATGTGGATAAAACTCTTGTTGCCGCCCTGCGCTGCGATCTGCTCTGGCGTCAGCTTGTCGCCACCGACAAAACATTTCGAGTAGCACTGGCCGAGCGCGATGTGAGAGGCGGCGTTCTCGTCGAACAGGGTGTTGAAGAACAACAGCCCGCTTTTCGAGATCGGCGATGAATGCGGCACCAGCGCCACTTCGCCGAGCCGGCGCGCGCCATCGTCGGTGTCCAGCACCTTGTTCAAGACCTCTTCGCCGCGCGTGGCTTTTGCTTCGACGATGCGCCCCTCTTCGAACCGCACCGCGATGCTGTCGATCAGCGATCCCTGATAGGACAGCGGCTTGGTGCTGACGACACGGCCGCTGACGCGGCGGCCATGCGGGGTGGTGAACACTTCCTCGGTCGGAATATTTGGGTTGCAGGTGATGCCATTCTTCGAAGTCGATGCACCTCCCACCCATTCATGACCGTCGGCGAGCCCGACGGTGAGGTCGGTGCCGGGTCCGGAATACTGCAGCGCGTGGAAGCACTGGGCATTGAGCCATTCGGTCCGGCTGCGCAGCGCCGCATTGTGTTTGTGCCAAGCAGAGATCGGGTCATCGTTGTCGACGCGCGAAGCCGCGAAGATCGCGTCTGCCAGCTTTGCAATGGCGACATCCTCTTCGTCGCCGGGAAAAACCAGCTTCGCCCAGGCCGCGTTTGGATAAGCGATGATGTTCCAGTTGACGTCGAAATTGACGATCTTATGCAGCGCCGGCTGGTAAGCGATCGAATTGGCCTTGCTCGCGCGCGCGACCTTGGCGGGATCTTCGCCAGACAACAGCATCGGATTGTCGCCGACGATGGCGAGCCGTGCGCTGTTGGCGTCAAACGCCTTCGCCATCCCCTCGTAAAGCCAGCCGGCGGCGCGATCAAAACTGTCGTCGGGTGCGAACCGATAACGCGACAGCGTGACGGCGTCGTCCGACAGGATCGGCGTCACCAGACCGGCACCGGCCTTGTAGGCATATTCCGCGACCTTGCGCAGCAGCGGCAGCGCAGCCGCCGGCGCCGTCACCAATAGGTCCTGGCCGGCTTTCAGCTGCAGCCCGACCTTGACCGCCACTTCGGCGAGACGTTCGAGTTTTACCGGATCGATCGGTGCCGAGATGTTGCGGTCGTGGGCGGTCATGGGGCGGCCTATTGCTGGTGGGGACACTCTTATTCTTATAAAGTGCTTATCATGGGATAGATCAAGGTCACGGCCGCTTTGCCGAGGCGTGCAGTGATCGCCAGGATTTGGGACGGTCGCGCCTGTCAAATCGTAGAATATTCGTATGCAATTCCTGCACAATAAATGCATTAGCCCGTCACAAAGTGGGCTTGCATTTATTCCGAGATGACGCTTACTTTGTATTGCAAAGTTATTGGGGTGGTTGAAACATGCGCGATCTCGACAAGGCGCTGGCCGATATCTTCACCATTCGCAACCAGATTGCCGCCGGCACGGCGTTTCGCGGCTATGGTCCGGAAACCGTCGCTGCTACCGGCGGCGTGGCGCTGTTCACGGCGGTCGCGCAATTCTGGTGGCTCGACGACCCGACCGGCCATCCGTTGGCCTTTTTCATCGGCTGGGGCGCGGCGGCGCTGCTGTCGGGGGCCATGATCTGGATCGAGATGCAGGCGCGCTCGCGCCGGCATCATTCCGGGCTGGCCGACGCCATGGTGCGTCAGGCGGTCGAGCAGTTTCTTCCGGCGACCGTTGCCGGCGCCTCGCTTGCGGCGATGCTGTGGAAGTTCGCGCCGGAGACGCTGTGGATGCTGCCGGGGCTGTGGCAAGTGTTTGTCAGCCTCGGGGTGTTCGCATCCGTCCGCTCGCTGCCGCGCACGGTCGCGCTTGGCGGCGCCTGGTATTTCGTGGCCGGTTTTGCGACGCTATTGCTGGCAAGCCAGAGCCACGCGCTGTCGCCCTGGACCATGGGCCTGCCGTTCGTGTTCGGCCAGTTCCTGATGGCCGCGATCCTCCATTTCGCCTCCGGAGAAGCCGATGCCGAAGACTGAATCGAACAACGCGCCGTTTTCCTATGACGGCCTTGATCGGGTGATGCACGAGAAGGCCAGGCTCGGATTGTTGACCTCGCTGATGGCGCATCCGAAGGGATTGGCGTTCGCCGATCTCAAACAGCTGTGCGGATTGACCGATGGCAATCTCAGCCGTCATCTCGGGGTGTTGCAGGAAGCAGGACTGGTCGAGGTGACAAAAGGTTACGAAGGCAACCGGCCGCACACCTCGTGCCGGCTGACGAAAACCGGCCGCCGCCGCTTTCTCGACTATTTGGCCGTGCTCGAGGGGCTGGTGCGCGACGCCGCCAAGGCCGCCGGCAGGGAAGACGCCGCCGCCGGCAAGCTCCGCATCCTTCCCGCCTGATCGAGCCCCTTTTTTTGAAAAGGACGCTTTGTAATGCAAAGCAATCTCTCATCCAAACTTCGATCCAAGCTCGCGTCCAAACTTCACGTCGGCATCATCATGGATGGCAATGGACGATGGGCCACGCGGCGGCAGCTGTCGCGGCTGCGCGGCCACGAAGCCGGCGTCGAGGCGATCCGGCGCGTGGTTGAAGCTGCGCCCGACCAGGGGGTGGGAACACTGACGCTGTACGCTTTCTCGAGCGACAATTGGCGCCGGCCGAAGGCGGAGGTGTCCGCGCTGATGACGCTGTTACGCTTCTATCTGGCGAGCGAGGTCGAAAGCCTGGTCCGCAACGGCGTCCGTCTTACTGTGATCGGTCGCCGCGATCGCTTGCCCGGCGGCATCGCCGATGCGATCGGGCGCGCCGAGGCGGCGACGGCAAAGGGCGACGTCCTCAATCTGCGCGTCGCGGTCGATTACTCCGCCCGCGACGCGATCCTCAATGCCGTGGCAAAAGCCGCAGGCGCTGGCGATCTCACCCGCGAAAAGTTTTCCGATCTGATCACAGGCGAATCAGGCCTTCGTGACGTCGATCTCGTGATCCGGACCAGCGGCGAGAAGCGGCTGTCCGACTTTTTGCTGTGGGAGAGCGCCTACGCCGAACTGCATTTCACCGATCGGATGTGGCCGGATTTCGGGCGCGAAGATCTCGCGGAAGCGCTGGCCGCGTTCCATGGACGCGAACGCCGGTTCGGCGGCCTGCAGCCGGTCAGCCCTGAACTCGCACCCGAAGCCGCGCTTTAAGCTCTCGCGAAGCTGGACCCCGGTTCACTTCGATGGGCGAAGCCGGGTCGGCCAGCCGACGCGAACCAGCGTTTGGTCCGGATCGGAAAGGGCAAATTCATACATTCCCCAGGGCTTGTCCTCCGGCGCGGTCTTGCCAATGATTTCGGATCGGAATTCGGCTGCGAGAGTGATACAGATAAAGACCGAACGGGTTTCGGCCTGGCACGAGCCAGCCTTCCACCGCATCCGTCAGATGCAGGTATCCACCCTTGCCGTTGGTCAGCATGCGATAGGTGTCCGCTTCTCCGGCCGGCGGCCTTGCGCTATCGGGACGCACAAAGCCGAGGCGATTGTAGAAGTGCTCCGACGCGTCGAGATCGTTGCACGGCAGCATTGCGACGAGAGCACCGGACGGCGCGAAACTGGTCATCAGGGCACCTCCTCATTTTCACTGGTGCTACTCCGCTGCGCCGAGGGACCGCAGACACTCAGCGATCCGCGGATGCACCCTGCCACCCCCATAAAGCGCCCAATCGAGCGGCGTGCCCTGCCAGATCGTGTCCCTTATATCCAACCGCGCGCCGCGCTCGACCAGCAACCGCACCACCGCCTCGTGGCCGCCGAGGACGGCCTGGTGCAGGGGCGTCGTGTGCGGATGATTGCTTGCCGGATTGTAGCGGTTGGGATCTTCGCCAGCGTCGAGCAACAGGCGAATGATCTCAGCATGTCCGTGCTGCGCGGCGAGCGAGAGCGCGCGATGGCGCGCTTCGGGCTCCGCCGACGGGAGCAGGCGTTCGGCATCGTCAACTAGGCCCAGTCCGGCGGCGGCGGGCAGATCGATGCGCGCGCCGCGTTTAGCCAAAAACCTTGGCTGCATCGAGCATCCCGAAGGCAAGCGCGGTGAACACCGGTGTTCCCCATTTCCGTGTGCCGCGTCCTTCGATCGCGGCGCCGAAATCCAGCAGCAACTCTACGAGCGGCACCTGAAGTCCCGCCTCGGCCGGATGGCTGCTCGATACCAGCATGCTCATGGTGGTGCACTCGGCGCCGTACATGTCGGCGAGCGCATCGGGCTCGGCGCCGGCTTGGAGCAGCGCGCGGGCGATCTCGACCGCGTTCGGCGGCGTCTTCTGGCGATAGGCTTCGACACCATTGGCGGCCACATAATGCAGCAGCGTGACGCGGTGCGCCGGCGGATCGAAGCAGCAAACGCGGCTTGAGCGGGCGCGGACCAGAGCGGGATCGCGCCGGAGCGCGTCTTCCAGCGCTGCCAGGTCGCCATTGACCACGGCTTCGACCGCGGATTCGAATTCGAGGACGGGGCCATGCTGCGAGACAGCCTCGACCCATGTGGCGAGCGAGGGCCAGTCAAGGAAATCGTAGGTGCGGGCGACCGCGAGCCGGGCATCATCGAGCGTGAGGACGGCGTCACGGATGTCGGAAGCGGCGATGGATTTCGGCCGCCATTTGATCTTCTCGTCGAGGAAGCGGGGATGCTTGCGGTGGAACAGATCGATGGCCGCAGGATCGGCGGCACGGTGCCCTGCGAGCAGGCTTTCGGCCTGTTGCTCGTATGCGGAACTGGGTGAACGGAAAGGGACGGCCTTCAGGTTCATGCAGGGATAATATCACCGGCCGCCGAGAAACCGAACATTGCCCCCAGGTTCCTACGACACTCAGCCATTCCGGAACGCATAAGCGTAGCCGTTGATCGCCGGCGCGCCGCCGAGATGGGCGTAGAGGATCTTCGTTCCCTTCGGAAAATAGCCCTTCTTCACGAGATCGATCATGCCCTGCATCGATTTACCTTCGTAGACGGGATCGGTGATCATGCCTTCGAGGCGTGCGGAGAGCCGGATGGCTTCCTTGGTTTCTTGCGACGGAACGCCGTAGGCTGGATACGCATAATCCTCGATCAGCACGACATCGTCGGCGACGATGTCCTTGCCGAGTTCGACCAGCTTTGCGGTGTTCTGCGCAATCTCAAGCACCTGAGCCTTGGTTTGCGCGGGGGTAAACGACGCGTCGATGCCGATCACCTTGCGCTCCCGACCGTCCTTGGCAAAGCCGACCAGCATGCCGGCATGGGTCGAGCCGGTGACGGTGCAGACGACGATATAGTCGAAGGCAAACCCAAGCTGCTTTTCCTGCGCCCGCACTTCCTCGGCGAATCCGACATAGCCGAGCCCGCCATATTTGTGCACGGACGCGCCGGCCGGAATAGCGTAGGGCTTGCCGCCTTTTGCCTTCACGTCTGCGATTGCATCCTCCCAGCTTTGCCTGATGCCGATATCAAAACCCTCGTCGACCATTTCGAGATCGGCGCCCATGATCCGGCTCAGGAGGATATTGCCGACCCGGTCGTAGACCGCGTCCTCGTGCGGCACCCAGCTCTCCTGAACCAGCCGGCATTTCATCCCAATTTTCGCCGCGACCGCGGCGACCATGCGGGTGTGGTTCGATTGCACGCCCCCGATCGAGACCAGGGTATCGGCGTTGGAGGCGATCGCGTCGGGAATAATGTATTCGAGCTTGCGCAATTTGTTGCCGCCAAAAGCAAGCCCCGAATTGCAGTCCTCGCGCTTGGCATAGAGCTCGACCCGGCCGCCGAGATGTGCGCCGAGGCGCTCCAGCTTTTCGATATGGGTCGGCCCGAAAGTGAGGGGATAGCGTTCGAATTTTTCCAGCATGCGAGGTGCTCTTTTGTCAGCTGCTCCGATGCGCTCGAAATTAGCATTTTGAGCGAGAAAGGTGCTCTCGAAGTTAGCCGATTAATTGCTCTATTCCGATCATCATCCTACAGTATGGCCGTATACCTTCGAATAATCTGTCAAAATATGAAAGATTCTTTCATGGCATCGAAGCTGGACCGGATCGACTTGAAGATGCTGCGCCTACTCCAGGACAACGGGCGGCTCAGCAACGCCGAACTGGCGCAACTGGTCGACGTCAGCCCCGCGACCTGTCATCGCCGCACACAGGCGCTGTTCGAGCAAGGCTATATCAGCCGCGTCCGCGCGATGATCGTGCCGCACAAGGTCGCCCGCGGCGCATTGGTGATGGTCGGCGTCGTGCTCGATCGCTCGACACCGGAGAGCTTTGCGGCGTTCGAAAAAGCAGTCGCTAAACTGAAATTCATCCTCGATTGCCATCTGGTCGCAGGCGATTTTGATTATTTCCTGAAGATCAGGGCAGAAGACATCGCGGATTTCAAGCGGATCCATGGCGACCAGCTGATCGCGCTGCCCGGCGTCCGGCAGACCCGAACCTTCTTCGTCATGAAAGAAGTCGTCGACAACGCACCGCTGGAATTTTGACGCGGGAGACGCCGCGCGGTTCAAAGCTCTCCTTTGTCGATCCGTTGTCGCACCGCCTTGTTGGCCGATCGCGAGGCCTCGCTGAGCGCGCCCTTCTCGAACAACTCCTGCATCGGCTGCCAGTAAGCCGAGATCCACCCGGTTGAATGGCCGTCGAAGCGGTGCGGCGGGACGCCGATCTTGGTGAAGTTGAGTTCGGTGCCGCCATCCAGCGCCTGCAGCTCGAACGTTGCGATCGAATAATGATCGGGCCACCAATCCTTGGCGCGCCAGGCCTGCACGATCTTGCGTCCCGGCTGCAGCACGAGATTGAAACCGGAAATATGATCTCCCCACGCCGTGAACGCGCCGCCGACCGCGCGGCTGATGCTCGCCTTTTCGCCTGAGAGCGCTTCGTGCTTCGCGGTATCCATCAGCGTCTCGTAGACGTCTTGCGGTGACGCCTTGAAGGTCACGGTCTGGCGGATGGTCGTGGTGTCGCGTTGCTGGCTGACATTCATGGCGTGCTCCCTTCTTTTTTAGCGGGCAATCAACGTTGCGTTCCACAGCGTAACACAGAGCGGAACCCGGACGCCAAACTATGGCCGCACCTTCGTTGCAGATACGGTCCTCCCGGCAACGATGAAGTTTCGCTCTGCTGATGTTGATGACAAATTTAAGATTCATATTGATCGTCCTGGCATTTTTGCTGGTGGCTCATCCGGCAAATGCGCAGGATGCGCACGTTTCCTCGCCACAGCAAGCGACGACCCCCGCGCAGGCGCAGCAGACACTCGACATCCTGCAGGATGACCAAAAGCGCGCACAACTGATCCAGACGTTGCGGACGATCGCAAGGGCATCGCAGCCTATACCGTCGACGCCGACGGCGTCATCGCCCGTGCCGGCCGACAATCTCGGAGTGCAGCTTCCGGTTCAGGTTTCGGACTGGTTCGGCGATGTATCAAGCCAGCTCGCCGCCGCCGCACGCAACCTGTCCGATTTTCCGATGATCTGGCGCTGGCTCGTTCAACTGGCGACCGATCCGATCGCGCGCCAGACCCTGTTCGATACGGCGTGGCGGCTCGCGCTCGTGATTGTGTGTGCGTTCCTGGCCGAGCGGATCATCCGGCGAGCGATACGCCGGCCGCTGGCCGCCGTTGACCGCTACGTCCCGCGCCGCGCACGTCAACCGGTCGGCCTTCAACCGCCCCCTTCCAGCGAAGCCGCATCGATCGCCGATGCTCACGAATTGCGCCGCTGGCATTTGACTTTGGCGTACGCATGGCAGCTCGTGCTCCGGCTCCCCTTCGTCCTCACTCGACTGTTCTTGGAGCTGTTGCCGGTGCTCTGCTTCGCGGCCATCGGCAACCTTCTGCTCGCAACGCATCTCGGCCGGGAAGCGACGGCGCGCGTGGTCATCCTGGCGTTGGTCAACGCCTATGTGCTTTACAGCACGATCCTCTATCTGAGCGCAGCGGTGGTTTCGCCAGCGTCGAGCCAACCGAGCCTGCTTATTATTCGCGATGAAACCGCCGCGTATTTCGATGTGTGGTGGACGCGCATCGCTGCGGTGACGGTGTTTGGCGTGGCGATCGCCAATATCGCGCTGCTGCTCGGCCTGTATCAGCCCGCCTATGTGGCCGTGGTCAGGCTATTGATGCTCGTGGTTCACCTGTTCGTTGTCATCATCATCCTGCAATGCCGCCGCAGCATCGCCGACGCCATCCGTGCGCCGGAGGGCGAGACCGGGCCCTTCGCCATGATGCGCAATCGCCTCGCCGACATCTGGCACATTCTCGCGATTATCCTCAATCTGGCGCTGTGGGCGGTGTGGGCGCTCCAGGTCCAAAACGGTTATGCGCTGCTGCTGCGATATTTCTTCGCCGGCGTCGCGGTGCTGGCCATTGCCCGGCTCGCATCGATTGCAATCATGACGGCACTCGATCGCATCTTTCGGATCAGCCCGGAGTTTTTGCGGCAATTTCCGGGGCTCGAGGCGCGTGCCAACCGGTATTTTCCTGCGCTGCGTGCCATCGTTTCCGGCGTAATCGCGGTCATTACCCTGATTGCCCTACTCGAGGTGTGGGGTATCGATGCGACCGACTGGTTATCCGGTGACCGCATTGGCGGGCGCCTGCTTTCCGCCTTGGTGACGATCGGCATCGCGGCCGTCGTCGCGCTTGCGATCTGGGAGACGACCAATGCCGGCATCGATCAGCACCTGGTGCGGCTTTCACGCGAGGGACGATATGCGCGCGCTGCCCGCTTGCGGACCTTCCTGCCGATGCTGCGCACGACGCTGCTATCGGTCATTGTCACCGTCGTCGCGCTGACCGCGCTCAGCGAGCTTGGCGTCAATATCGCGCCGCTGCTGGCCGGCGCCGGGATCGTCGGCATCGCCATCGGTTTCGGCTCTCAGAAGCTGGTGCAGGATCTCATCACCGGCCTGTTCCTGCTGTTGGAGAACGCCATGCAGGTCGGCGATACCGTCACGGTGTCCGGGCTATCGGGCGTGGTCGAAAACCTGTCAATCCGCACCATCCGGCTGCGAGCGGGCGATGGCTCCATTCACATCGTTCCATTCAGTTCGGTCACGAGCGTCACCAATGCCAACCGCGGCATTGGCAATGCCTCGGTTAGCGTCAATGTGGCCTTCAAGGAAGACACCGACCGCGTCGGCACGGTGCTGAAGGAGATCGCCGCGGAGATGCGCAAGGAGCCCGCCTTCAGGCCGATGATTCGCGGCGACCTCGACCTCTGGGGCGTCGACAGAGTGGACGCCTCGATGGTGACCATGGTCGGCCAAATCGAATGCACCGATGTCGGACGCTGGCCGGTCCAGCGCGAATTCTACCGGCGCATGAAGAAGCGGTTTCAGGAGTTCGGCATCGAGATAGCGCGCCCTGCGCAAACGGTCGTGTTACAGAATTTGCCCGTCGAGCAGCCGGTTTCCCTGGCAGCAGAAGCGGAGGATGAACCTCGGCGACGCTCTCCGGCGATCGCGCCTCGCGGCTGATCGTTGGCGAGAGCCCCGTCACACGCCGACGATCTTCGCCTAATGACCGGTAGATTGTCGGCTCATTTTTTCCAGTAGCTCCCGCATGGCATCGAACTGCGTGCCAAAACCTTTCCAATCTCCGGCCTTCAATCGCTCCACCGCTTGATTGTAGCGATCAAGCGCCTGCTGCGCCTCACTTGCCGCCGGACCTGTCGCGGGCGCCTCCCCTGTCGTGCTTGAGACCGCCGGCGCGGCACCCGGCCCTACGAACAGCGCTTCCAACGCCTCGGCCAGCGTCTCCTTCATCACGACATGTTCACCATAGGCTGCGATCACGCGTTTCAGCTCCGGCAAATGTCCGTGCTCCGCGCGCAGATAGAGCGGCGACACATAGAGAATCGAATTCTCGATCGGGATCACAAGCAGGTTTGCGCCACGTATCACCCGTGAGCCCATCTGATTCCACAGCGTGAGTTGCTGCGAGATCTCGGTATTCTGATTGATCCGTGCCTCGATCTGGAACGGCCCGTAGACCAGTTTCTCCTTGGGGAATTCGTAGACGATCAGTTTGCCGTAGTCAGGCGCGTCGCAACGCGCCGCGAGCCACGCGATCATGTTGTCGCGGCGACTCGGCACCATGGGAAGCATGAGGAAGAACTCGGCCTGCGGCTCGCCGGGCAGCCGCATGATGATATAATAGGGCGTCATCACCGAGGTGCCGTCGCCACCCGGCTGGCGCGGGAACTGCCAGAAATCCTCGCGGTTATAGAAAACGTCGGCCGCCTCCATGTGGTAGGTTTGATACAGCCGCGCCTGAATCAGGAATAGATCTTCCGGATAGCGAATGTGCTTCTGCAAGTCCGGTGGCATCGCCGTGAACGGCTTGAACAGGTTCGAAAAGATCCGCTGATAGGTCGCGGCAATCGGGTCGCCGGGGTCGATCAGATAGAAATCGACGGTCCCGTTATAGGCATCGACGATAATTTTCACCGAATTGCGAATGTAGTTGAGATCGAGCTCCGGCACGGGCTGCGCGGACGGGAAATACGAACTCGTCGTATAGGCGTCCTGCATCCAGAACATTCGCCCATTGCTGATCACCAGATAGGGATCATGATCGAGCCTGAGGAACGGAGCGATGGCGCGCACCCGTTCCCTTATATTGCGCCGGATCATGATCCGGCTGTCGTCCGTGATGTAGCTTGAGAGAAGCAGGTTCGGATCGTTGAAGTAGTAGGCGAACAGCGCCCTCCACACCGTCGCTCCAATCGGAATACCGCCGGCGCCGTCGTAGGCCGCATAGACGTTGTCTTTCCCCTTCGGATAATCGAACTCCGGTGTGCTGCCCTTGACGATGACGTAGTCGTCGCTCTCTTCGCCGAAGTAAATACGAGGCTCGTCGATCTTGGGACCGCCGTCTGCAACCGGAGGAATATCCCGCAAATAGAAGAATGGCAGCCCTTCCGGGCTCTTGCGATTGACCGGGCTCATCACCGCGCCGTTGCCGTGGGTAAACAGCACGTGGCGGTTAACCCAGGTCTGGGCGTTCGGCGGCAGCAAGGAGGACCGCAGTTCGCGAGCCGAGAGCATCACACTCTGGTAGGAACCATCGAGCCAGTAGCGGTCGACATCAAAATCATGGAATTTGTAGTAGGTGCGGATCTCCTGCAGCTGGGCGTAGGTATCCGACAAGGGCAGCCAATCCCACAGCCTGATATTTTCGATCGTCGCCTTGTTGGCCTCCAGCGTCTTGAAGGTCAGCTTCTGTTCGGCGGCAAACGGCTTGGCTGCGATCTGATCGAGATTGTAGGCCTGCCTGGTGAGCGCGATGTTGCGCTCGATATAGGGCTTCTCGAGCTGCAACTCGGATGGTTTGACGAAAAACTGCCGGAACAGCACCGGGATCACGCCAGACAGCACGAAGGAGCCGATGCCGACGAGCAGGAACGCGGCGGCAGGAAGCCGGTAGGTGCGCACCCCCAGATTCATCCACGCGGCGAACGCCGCGACGATCGAAAGCCCGATCATCAGCCACAGGCCCGGCAGCCCGACATGGATGTCGGTGTAGCTCGCGCCGACGACGACGCCGTTGTCGCCGTAGAGCAGGAGATAGCGGTCGAGACCATAGGACCAGGCCTTCACCGCGAACAGAAGACCGGCCAGCGCAGAGCCATGAGCAATCACCGTCGGCGACATTGATCGGTTGTGGGCGTCGTATTCGATGTCGCCGTGCATCCAGTAGATGGCTCCGGCGAAAAGCGTGCTCAGAACAATTGCGAGCAGCATCCAGTTCTTGATCGCGATATAGGCGGGCAACGAGAAGAGATAGAAGCCGATGTCTTTGCTGTAGAGCGGATCGTCCGCGCCATATGGCACCTGATAGAGAAACCGCAGATAGATGCCCCAGTTGCCGGCTTCAGCCGCAGCAACCGTTAGAGCAAGCAAGCCTGCACCAGCTGCGATCATCCGGGGCCTCGGCAGTCGACCACGCATGAGCGTGAACAGACTGGGCGGCGGCGCATGGCTCGTCGGGTTCCAGGCAGAGGCGGCGACAGATGCCGGCTGAGGCCGGCCAAAGCGAATCGCGAGCCATCCGTTCAGCCAAAGGATGATTGCGGTCGCCGTCCAAGCGGCGAAGAAGACGACGGCTTTGGCGCCGATCGTCGTCAAGAAAACCGGCAGATAGCCGATTGAGGAAAACCACAGCCAATCAACCAGGAAGTCGCTCGCGAGGCCGAACAGGAACAGGCAAATCCCGGCCACGACGGCCAACATCATGAGCCCGACCATGGCGCTTCGCCGTGGTGCCTTCCGCCCGGGTCCGGTGATCCCGATCGTCATGGTCTGATGATAGCGGAAATGACAAGCGCTTGCCGCTGGATTCGTGGTCGGGACCTGCGCGTCTATGCCAACGTATGAACAATCACCGGCCCGGCGACTGCCGTGGCTGGACCGATCAGCAGAGGCGCGAGGTTCTGTTCGCTCCACGCGAGGCCGCGTCTGTTCGACTCCTCCGCTCCCGCGTGGTTGTTGAAGATGCTGATCGCGGTCACCGTGTCGTCCGGCGCATAGACGACATAATAGGCCATGAAACCTTCGACATCACTGATGATCGGAATGGCCCCCTCCTTGATCCTGCGTGCCAGTTCCTCAGCCATGCCAGACTTTGCTTTGCCCTGACGAATGGCGGCATACATGGGCTCCTCCCTCACAGCTGGGCTGCCCTGGGTCACGGCCATGCATCAGCTCAAAATGGCGGGACGCGAGCAGCGGAGTTTCCCCGCATACTAAACCCTGCGCCATTGCCCGCAACGAAGAATTGGATCGGCAAAGGGAAGCAAATTCTTTTCGGTCACAACGTGATCGTCTCAAAGCGACGGCGTTCGGAGGCTTTTGCGACGGCTTCGGTCCGGGTGCGCGCGCCCAGTTTCCGGAACACGGATTCAACATGGAATTTCACGGTGTGCAGCGAGATGTTCAGGCGGCGCGCAATGGCCTTGTTGGTCATGCCTTCGGCAAGCGCCGCCAGCACTTCCAGCTCGCGCGGCGTCAGTAGCGCGTGACCCTCCGGCTCGCGCACCGCGCCGAAGCCTGAATCCGCTGCACCAGGCAAACGGACGATCAGGCCCGCGGCGACCGCCCGGATCGCAGCATCGATCTGGCTCGAATCCGCGTCGCGCGATAGCACGCCGGCCAGATCATCGTCAGCGCCTCCAAGCGCGACGACGGGGAGGGTTTCGCCCGGCGGGCCGTCACCGTCCGCCAGCACTATGTCGGCGCTGTCCCGCACGTCGACGACAACATGGCCGGCCTCGGCGACCGCCTGGCTCAAGGCGCTGCGGCGCGACGAATCCGCCGCATGAACTGCGACGCGAAGTCGCCCGGTTGGCGTCAGTTTGTTGGCCAGCTGGCTCATGCGGCCTGCCGTTCTGCAATCGTCGCCTGCACCGTTATCACCGCGCCGCTCCTGATCAGGCGGAGATCTGCCTTTCGCCCGATGCTGTCGGAACCGAACAGCCTTGCCAGTCTCCGAAACCGATGCGTCGACGTCCCGTCAACACTCAAGATGATGTCGCCCGCCAAAATTCCCGCCTGCGCCGCGGGGCCGCCTTCGACGACCGACATCACCATCAACCCGCTGGACTGTCCGGCGGACTCGCGCAGCGCATCGGGCACCGCGACGGCCTGCAAGGCGACCCCGAGCCAGCCGCGCGCGACGCGACCGTCCTTGAGCAGCTGCGGCACGATGCGTTCGATGGTTGCGGTTGGTATCGCAATCACCTGGCCGCGCGGTCCGAAGGTCGACATCCCCAAACAACTACCTGCTGCGTCGAAAACCGGCCCGCCCTCCTCGCGCTGGGCCAGCCGAAGATCAAGCACGATGCGCCGGTCGATCAGGCCGCCGCGGCTGGAATGCCATTCGGGCCCGGCGAGATTGACGAGCCCGAGCCGTGCGCTGGCAGCCCCGCTTCCGTCGGCGCCGATCGCGAGCGCCAGCGCGCCGGTCAGCGCCTGGCCGGCGGCGATCGATGGCGAGGCAATCGGCGTCGCCAGCCGCAGGATGGCGATATTGGTCGAGGGATCGCGTCCGGCGATCTTGGCCGTCAGGGCCGCGCCACCCGGCGCCACCAGTTCAAATTCGTCCTTTCGCGGCAGCGACTGTTCGGAGGCGACGACGATGTCCGATCGCCACACCGTGCCGGTCAAGTGCCGGCCGTGCCGAAGCCCGATCGCGACGACGGCGGTTTTTGCGAGCTCCGCGCGCGCGGCGAGCGCATTCGAGAATTGGGCCAACAGGTCCGGTTGATCGGTCATGGGTAAATCCTATCCAGTTAAGATAGGTACGAAACTGGGCGTTGCCGCAGGGAGAGACTATCGGCCGGACGGCCGGGTTGGTCCCGGCCATTTGACCGGGCTTGTAAAACCGGAGGTCCGACGGTCGTTCCATGCCCCCCTGCCCCGCCCGGCATCCGGTGCAAAATAGAGTCGATCTTTATCGCGCCGGATCAAGGCCCGAGCATAATTTGCTATCGGCCATCCTCGATTTGGAATGGACTCGCCGTGGTCCCGGATTCAGAATCGGCTTATGGGACAGATCAATCAGATCAGACAATGTCCGCAGTGCGGCGCGACGCTCGCGCCTGTGCTGGATTCGGAGGATCAGCGCCGTCGTGCACTCCAGTGCGAGGAATGCGCGCGGCCTGATCCATTCAGATCCGGCAACGCCAACGGATGGCTGCGCGGCGAGCTCCGTCCACCAAAATAGGCCAAATTCGACTAACCCATCCCCGCCATCAGATGACGCCGATCGATCGATCCGCGATCAGCCTTTTTCAGGCTATCCGGGCTACCGGTTCGGCCGGAGCCCGTGATTTCGGCATAGACCGCGATCGGACGAGGACGCCCGATCAGGAACCCCTGCATTTCGTCGCAGCCTTCGCGGATCAGCGTCCGGAGCTGGTCGTTGGTCTCGACACCCTCGGCAAGCACCGGCAGCCCCAGCCCATGCGCAAGCCCGATCACGGCGCGCACGATCGCGAGCGAGCGATCGGTGCGGCCGAGGCTTGCGACGAACGAGCGGTCGATCTTGATCCGGTCGAGTGGCAGCGCTTGCAGATAGGACAGCGAGGAGTATCCGGTGCCGAAATCGTCCAGCGCGATGCGGACACCCAAAACCTTCAGCGCATTGAGGATCGAGGCGGCGCGCGCGACGTTCTCGATCAATACCCCCTCGGTAATTTCCAGTTCGAGCCGGGCCGGCGGGATTCCGCTTTCGTGCAGCACGGTTCGGACCAGATGTTGCAGATCGCCCCTGCGGAATTGGATCGCCGACACATTGACGGCGACTTGCAGCGTATCGTCCCATGATGCCGCTTCGCGGCAGGCCTGCCGCAGGACCCATTCTCCGATCTCGACGATCAGCTCGCTCTCTTCGGCAACCGGGATGAATTCCGCCGGCGGCACAATGCCGCGTTGCGGATGATGCCAGCGCACCAGCGCTTCAAATCCGATGATCTCGCCGTTGCTGTGGCGTTGCGGCTGGTACTCTAAAAACAGTTCACTGTTCGCCACCGCCGACCGCAGGTCGCGCTCCAAGGCACGGCGGTCGCGCAACTGCTGATCCATGGCGGGCGTGAAGAAGCGAATCTCGCCGCGGCCTTCGTGCTTGGCGCGATAGAGCGCCGCGTCGGCATTCGCGAACAGCGACCTCGCATCCTCTCCATCCCTTGGGTAGACGGCTATCCCGACGCTGAGGTCGAGGTCAAAGCAGTGGCCGTCGATTTCAATGCCCTGTTCAAGCGCATCGCGCAGCCGGATCGCAAGCAGCTCGGCGCTCGACGGCAGCGGATCCTGTTCGGTGATCGCGATGAATTCGTCACCCCCGATGCGCGCAAGGAAGGCGCCTTGGGCGGCGACCTGAAGGCGCTGCGAGGCTTCGCGCAGCGCCTTGTCACCCATCGAATGCCCAAACAGGTCGTTGATCTCTTTGAAACGGTCGAAGTCGATGCAGAGCACCGCGAAATTGCCGCCGCGCTGGCGGGCACCGTCGAGCGCCCGCGTAAACTGGTTATCCAGCGCGGCGCGGTTCGGCAGATCCGTCAGCGCGTCGTGACACGCCAGATGCAGGATGCGCTGCTCGGCACGCTTGCGGTCGGTCATGTCGAACGCCACCGCAACGGCGGCATCGCGGTCGTTGTAGCGCAGCGGCCTCGCCTCGATGGCGACGTCGATCACCCGGCCGTCGGCCGTGACATGGCGGCGGGTTTCATGCGCCGTCTGCATGCCCTTGTTCAGGCGGAACTCGTCGTGCAGTAAAGCGGCCTCCTCGGGAACGCGCAGCTCTTCCACGGTCATCTGGAGCATCTGCTCGCGACTGTAGCCATAATGGCGGCACGTCGCGGCGTTCACCGCCAGAAGTTCGAGCGTATTGATATCGACCACCCACATCGGAAGCGGATTTTCCTCGAACAGCAGACGGAACGAGGCCTCGCGGCGCTTCAAGTCGGTGATGTCGACGCGGATGCCGATGCTGCCGCCCTCCGCGGTGCGGCGTTCCTCGATCCGGACCCAGCGATCCCCCGACAATTGTTGTTCGTGCGTGCTCTGCGGTTGCGCATGTCGGGCGAGGCGCTCGCGCAACCATTGTTCTTCGCAACCCTTCGCCTCCGGATATTGTCCGCGCGACAGCCCGAAGCGGAGCGTCTCCTCAAAACTCGCACCCGGCGCGATGACGTCGAGGCTATCGGCGTAAGCTTCGGCGTAGCGCCGGTTCCACATAACGTAGCGATCGTCCGCATCGAGGATCACGAGGCCTTCCGGCACGACGTCCAATGCATCGATCAGGGTCGTATGCGCCGCACGGGCGGCGGCCTCGGCGCGCTCGGCATTGGATTTTGCCTCGGTCAGTACTTTTTCGGCGTGAAAGCGTTCGGTGATATCCTCATGGGTCGCGACCCAACCGCGATCCGGCATCGGCCGATGGCAAATCTGGAAAACGCGGCCGTTCGCCAATTCGACGATAGAATCGTGCACCCCTTTGGTGGTTACGAGGCCGTTGCGCCAATCGAGGTATTCATCTTTGGTCATGGCGGGAAAGCTTCCCGCCTTGAATCGTAGTTCGACGATCTCACTCAGAAGTGTACCCGGCCCCACGCTTTCCGGCGCCAGATCATACATGTCGATATAACGGCGATTGCACACGATCAGCCGCTGATCGCCGTCGAAGAAGCAAAGGCCCTGCGACATGTTGTTCAGCGCCGAGTCGAAGCGATCGGCGATCTCGCGAGCCTTGGCCTGCTCGTTGAGCGCGGTCATCTCCGCCGTTCGTGCGCGCCTGCCTTCGGCGAACAGCTCCGCCCGCGATGCGACCAGATTGACCAGATCGCGGTAGTTGGTGTTCATCATCCGGATCAGCGGCACCAGCAGCAGGCAAAGATCGACGCCGACGCCGACCAGCAGAGGTTCGCCGGTGAACATCAGCCGCAGCGAAACCGGAAGCGCGGAGATCAGCAGCGTGAGCCGGGCGGCGCTCGGAAAGCTGCCCAGGCAATAGGCGCTGGCGACCGAGGCCATGAAGACGAGCAGCGCGAGCGGGCCACGCGAATCCAGATCGACAAATTCGAACAGCGCCAGCGCCCAGCACGAGAAGCCCGCGTTGAGCGCGGAGGCCAGGATGCGGGTCCTGAAGAGATGCTCGAGCGCCTGCTCGGCGGTGGGGGTAACGCCTCGCAACTTCACCCAATAGACGATCCGCGATGCACTGGAGACGAGCAGCAGCCCGGTGACGCCAAAGCGAAACCAGAACGGCAGCGACGGCGGCAGCACGTAGGAAATCGTCATGCTGTTGATGATCAGGACGCCATAGAGAACCGGGACCTGGGTCGTCAGGATCCGGAACTGCTCGATGAGCAGCGCGCTCCCCGCCGGCGTCTTGGCATTGCCGAGATAAAACCAGCGCCGAACGGCCTTTCGCGCTTTCATCGGGACGGCGGCTCTGATCATGGCGCAAAGCTAGTCGAGAAGCCGACAATTGCCCGTAAACAACCTTGGTAAGGGTGAACTTAAAATCCAAATTAGTTTGCGTGGAACCCAATCACCCGGTTTCCTCAAACCGCTCAAACCGCGTGCAGGAATCCAGTAGTAATACGGTATGGATGCCGACACAGCCTGCTCGCTGCGGCAACGTGATACCGCCGCGAGTCCTTAAGTCATTGCAGCCGATCTCCGCATCGGTTGGATGGCCGTCGCCGCCGCTCATATTTCGTCCATTCGTCACGGGATCGCGAAAACTGCCGATCTTCCCCTACATCGGTCCCGCAGTTTAAAATAACCAAATGCCCACCAGCTTTCAGGAAATACTCGAAGCGTTCGAATTCGTTGACGGCGGCCTCGGCGCGCACGAGGCTTTCCTGTGCAAGCAGACAGGCAAAGTCCATTGGCGCTCCGGCCTCTCCGAGCTGGACGAGTTGAACGAAGAAGTGCCGGATGACGTCGAGGATGAAGAAAAATACCTCGCGATCCCGGGCAAACGAGAACTCGACCTCGGCAAGCCGCTGGTGCTGGACTTTGCCCGCGAGTTTCTGCCGAACGATTTCGATGAGGTCAGGTACATGTTCAGCAAGAGGGGCGCCTATAGGAAATTTCGAGGCTTGCTGATACGCAGGAACGTTCTTGAACGGTGGTACGACTTCGAATCCAAAGCCACGGAACGAGCGTTGCGCGAATGGTGCGAGCTCAATTCGATCGAAGTCACCGACTGAAGTCTTGCTTTCCAACCCACCGCACTCCAGGTCCGCAAGATCTCGGATTCACTTTTCAGGCAACCGAACAGACATCACTCCGCGTTCTCGCGGCGCGATGCGTCCGAGTGATGCGAGAAACTTCCGCCCCTTGAGGGCGTGGGGAATGCCGGGCGCCGATGCACCCGCAGCCGCGCGTGTGGTGTAGTAAACACGCGCGTTAGTCACCACAGGTCCACCGGAACATCCCGGCATTCCCGCACGCAATGGTTTTACGGCTTATTTCGTGCTCTCCCCGGTGGATACCTCCACGAACTTGACACCAGCGTCGGGGTGTCAGGACCACACGACTTCGCCGTCCGCCTTCGTGCCGTTCGTCAATGGCACTATCAGCGTCCACCGCATCCCATCCCGCGTTCGTGACGACCGCGAAGCGCCCCTCTGTGGAACGAGACGGCGATAGTTTTAGAAGTGATTTGGGTCAGACGCGAAGCGGAATATTTTTGCAAATGGGGCTCGACAGGTTTTTGCCCGACGGGCAAATCAGCTGCGGGGGCTCCGGTCGGATCCGACCGCCGATAACCGCGTCATCCCTTTGTCTCACCGAACTCAATGGCAGTTCCGACATCGTCTCCAAAGCTCATGCTGGTACGCCGCGGATTGCGGTTGATCAGGAGACGAACCACGTCACCGCGCGCGTAATGGCCTGAAGGGTCGTAAGCAGCCTTTGCGATGGAGATCGAGGAAAGATCGATGTCCGCGTAGAGAATGCCCTCCTGATCTTCGGGAAGATGCGCCACCAATGGCTGCCCATCGGGTCCGAAAATCATGGAGAATCCACCACCCGGCCTGGCGCCGGTCGGGTTGAGCAACTGAGCCTTCTCCTGCGTATCGCAGAGCATGTCGAACATGTCCTGGCCCGTGATGGCAGTTGCGTGCAGCACAAAACATCCGCCCTCGAGCGCATAGACCTGGCTTGCTGCGAGGTTCGCCTCGGGGCCCAGGGCATAAGCCATTCCGCGATACAGCGTGAAGGACGGCCAGGACGCGACGTGGACCTGCTCGTGCATGGAATACATCGCATATTTTGACAGAGGTTGAATGTGTTCCGCGCAGCACAGAGCGCCAAGTCGTCCGACGCTGGTGGACACAACCTTGAAGTCGGAACCATCGCCTTCGCCGAACAGGGTTCTCTCGACATGCGTCGGCTTGAGTTTTCGCCGCTTGAAGAGGATTTCACCGGCTTCGCTGATGAGGGCCTGGCTGAGGTACAGTGTGCCACCTTCGACTTCCGAAAACCCCAACACGACGTTGATCTTCGCGCTCGCGGCGACCGCGCACAGCTTCTTGAGTTCGGGACCGTCGGCGCGCAACGAATTGGCGTGATAGCGCGGCACGAACTGGAGCCCCCAGGCCGGCGTACCGAGCCAAAGCCACCATGGGTAGCCCGGTATCCAGACCTCCGGAAAGGCAAGCAGCTTGGCCCCGGCTTCCGCCGCTTCCTCGATCAGTTTGGCGGCTTTCGCGACCGACGCCTCCGCATTCATGAAGACGGGAGCGGCCTGCACCACGGCAACCCTGAACTTTTGTGCATCCATCACGAAGCTCCTCCTTCTGCGCAGGACGCAATTGCCTGCAAATTCGGGGTGACGCAGGCGGTTGATGCCGGGATTTCGCGAGGCATGCGCCGTCGTACGCGCAGCGGATCGAGCCGCCATTGCTCCGGCACCAGACTCCAGGCGCCGCCAGGAGCGGCCACCATCGCCACGATCGCGAGCAGGCCGATTCCAATGAAGTACCAGGCGCCATATTCGGCGAAGATCTCGCGCAGCACGAAGTAGATGACGGTCCCGACGATGGAGCCCTCGAGCGTGCCTATCCCGCCGAGCACGGCGATGAAGATCGCGGCCGCCGTCCAGTTCAACGAGAACGACGCGTCCGGCGTCACCTGCAGCGTGTTCATATAGGCCACCGCGCCGGCGAGACCCGACATCACGGCACAGACGATCCAGAGCGCGATCTTCGCACGCTCAACAGGCACGCCGCAGGCAAGCGACGCCGGCTCGGAATCGCGTACGCTCATCAGCGCGAGGCCGAGAGGCCCCCGCAGAATTGCTCGGGCGACGATCAGCGCTCCGAAGCCAACCGCGACCGCCGCCCAATAGACGCCGGCATTGCGGGTCCATCGATCGAAGCCGCTCATGGCTTCGAGCGGCATGCCGGCGCCGGCGCCAAGCCAGGGCGTGTTAAGCGTCAGAATCCGCATCATCTCGGCAAGAACCCAGGTGCCGACCGCGAAATAGGCGCCGCTCAGACGAAACATCGGCCAGGCCGAGATCAGCGCAAAAAATGCGGAAGCTATTCCGGCCGCCGGCAACAGCAGCCATGGATTGAGGTGCAACTGGTTCGACAGCGTAAACAGCGCGTAAGCGCCGACGCCGACGAACACGTGGAGACCCACGGCGATGAGACCGCCGTACCCGGCGAGCAAATTCCAGGCGAGCGCGACCGTAAACAGCGTCAAGGCTTCCACCAGCAGCCGCTGCACGGCAAATGTCGCAAACCAGGGGACCGCGGCGGCGGCGACCGCGACCAATAGCAGCATTACCCAGGCGGCGCTGCGCACCGGAATGCAGTTCGATGCCGTCAAGGCTTGTCTTTCTGATTGTGCGTGCGGCATCGTCATGACGCAGCCCTGCCAAAGAGGCCCTGGGGCCGCGCCAGAAGCACGATCAGAAAGATGAGATGTCCGAAGAACGGCCCAAGGCCGGACGATATCTTCGCGCCAAACAGCTGAGCCACACCGATCACGATGCCGCCGACAAGCGTTCCCCAAATATTGCCGAGGCCGCCGAGCACGACGGATTCAAAAGAATAAAGCAGCCGCTCGGGACCGGCGGTCGGCGAGAACGGCGTGCGGATGGCGTAGAGCACCGCGGCGATGCCTATGGTTGCAAAGATGAAGCCGGTCACCAGGGCGAAGAAGCGGCGATCGTTGACGCCCACCAGCCTCGCGGTCTCGGGGTCGTCGGAGACCGCGCGCGCCTGCCGGCCGAAATGGGTATGGCCGATCAGCCAATGCGTGGTCCCCAACAGGGTGATGCTCGCGAACATCGACAGCAGTGGCAGAACGCCGATGGAAACGCCGGAAATGTTGACGCCGAGTTGCGCGAGATCGCCGGCCCGAAGGCTGCGCGTGTCCGCCGTAAAAATCTCCTGCAGCAGATTTTGCAGCACGATCGACAGGCCGAAGGTCAGCAGCAATGGGGCGAGCGGCCCGCGGCCGACGACACGGTTGAGCAGCAGTCGCTGCATCAACCAACCGAGAGCGAACATGGCAGGCACAACCAGCAACAGCGACGGAATTGGATCGACGCCGAACAATCCCGTCGCGACGCTGGTCAAATAGGCCCCGACCACGATCAAATCGCCATGCGCGATGTTGATCATGCGCATCACGCCGAGGCTGAGACTAAGCCCAAGCCCGAACAAGGCGTACAGCGCGCCGAGCATCAGCCCGTTCAGGAAGGTCTCGGCGAAGATCAGCACGTCAAACTCCGAAATAGGCTGCCGAGACCTGCGCGTAATCGGCCGCGCCGGATTGGCCTTCGAGCACCACGCGCCCCTTCTGCATGCAGTAATAGCGAGCCGAACTCGCAAGCGCGCGGCGCACATTCTGCTCGACGAGGACAATGGCGATGCCGTCGCGCTTGACGGTCGCCAACAGGCCGTAGACGGCATCGACAGCGACCGGCGACAGGCCAAGCGAGACTTCGTCGCAAAGCAGATAGGCCGGATTGCAGACCAGCGCCCGACCCAGCGCCACAAGCTGTTGCTGTCCGCCCGACAACGCGGTCGCCGGGCGCGACTTGAGAGCCGCGAGCGCGGGAAGCTCGCGATACAATCGCACCACGGTCCACGGCCCGCGCCGGCCATTGCGCGCGGCCAGTAGTAAATTCTCCTCCACGGTGAGGCTTGGGAACAATCTGCGGCCTTCCGGCACCAAGGCGATCCCGCTGCCGAGCTGGGCGATTTCCGAGCGCCCGCCGATCGCCGCGCCGTCGAGGCACACCGCCTGCGCTGGTACGGTGACCGAGCCGACGATGGCGCGGAGCAATGTCGACTTGCCGGCGCCATTGGCTCCGATCAGCGCAACGGCCTCGCCCGGTCCGATCGCAAAGCTGACGTCGAACAGCGCCTGAAACATGCCGTAGGAGGCGCTGAGCCGCTCAGTTGAGAGCATGAGGCACCTGCTCATCGAGCTCCGATCCGAGATAGACGTCGCGCACTTCCTGGCTGCGCAGCACTTTGTCGGGTCCTCCGTCGCCCAGCAGCTTGCCTTCGGCGAGCACGAGCAGCCGATCGGCCGAGGAGACCAGCGCGTGAACCAGATGCTCGATCCAGATCACCGTGACGCCACTTTTGTGGATCGCCGTGACAAGCTCCAGAAGCTCGCCGACTTCCGCGTCGGTCAGCCCGCCGGCCACCTCGTCCAGCAGCAACAGACGCGGTTCGGTGGCGAGCGCGCGCGACAGTTCGAGACGCTTGCGCTGCAGCAGCGTCAGTCGGCCGGCAGGCAGATCGCCGAATTGATCAAGGCCGCACTGCGCCAGGGCTTCATAGGCCTTGAGCTGAGCCTTCTTGCCACGCAATTCGGCGCCGAACGTCGCGGCCACCAGCGCATTCTCGAAAACGCTCATGCCCTGAAAGGGCTGCGGGATCTGAAAGGTCCGGCCAATGCCGATGCGACAGCGCGCATCGGCACCAAGGTCAGTGACGTCCTGACCGTCGAACAGGACCTTTCCGGAATCACAGCGAAGATTTCCGGAAATCAGGCCGAACAGCGTGGTCTTGCCCGCCCCGTTCGGTCCGATCACGCCGACGAATTCGCCGACCCTGACCGTCAGCGTCAGGCCGGGAATCACGACCATGTCGCGATACCGCTTGCTGACGCTTTGCAGTTCGACCAGCGCGGTCATGGCTCAGCCCTGGTTGAGCAATTCGAACTTGCGCTGTGTAGGAATCTCCGGCGCGGTCTGGTTGCTCGTGATGAAGAGTTCGGGCTTGCCGCCCTGGCCCACATGCCACTGGCCGCCGACGATTCTGATCTTCGAGACGTTGGCGATGCCGCTGGCGCCGAAATCGAGACGACCGATCACGGTATCGTGGCTGAGGTGGCGGAGGGTGTCCGCGACCTTGCCCGGAGACTTCGGATCACCGCTCGCTTTCAGCGCCTGCACGCCGGTTTCGAACAGAGCATGGACGACGCCGATCGGCTGGGTCCATTCGCGCTTGGTCACCGATTGATACGACAGCGCGAGTTCGCTCGCGGTTTGCCCGGTCAAGCTCGAGCGGAACGGATAGCTCGGCAACCACCAGATTTCCGTGGACATGCCCTCGGCACGCGGACCGAGCGCTGCGACGCCGCCCGGGAAGAGAAGCGCCTTGGCGATGGTGCAGACTTTCGGCTTGAATCCCATCTGCGCCGACTGATTGAGGAAGGTGGCCCATTCCGGCGGGTTGAACAGCCCCGTGACGATTTCGACGCCTTCCTTCTTAAAGGCCTGGATGTAAGTCGAAAAATCGTCGGCCCCGATCGGGAATTTGCCGATATCGATGATCTTGTAGCCGGCGTTTGCGAAAGCGCCCGGTAAACCGAGCTTCAAATCGCCCATCGCCGTGCCTGGAACGTCGTTAGAAAAAACCGAACCGACGACCTTATTGGCGTTCGCACCCTTCCAGATATCGAGATAGACCGCAGCGATGTCCTCGATGCCCCAGAAAAAGTGGAACGTGTTCTTGAAACCCTTCGCCGGATCTCCCTTCATCGGAAACATCCAGGCCTGCCAGGGCGTCATGGTCGAAAGGCAGGGCACGCCGTTGAGTTCGCATTGCTGGGACACGCCGGGTCCGATCGAGACCTGCGCGAGCATCAGGTCGACATTGTCCTTGTTGATCAATTCGGCGGCGAGATTGGACTGCCGATCCGGGCTGCTCTGGTCGTCACGCGCCAGAATCTCGACGTCGTAAGTCGTACCGCCGATCGACAAACCACTGCTCAGGGATTTGCGGACTTGATCGAGGATAAAATCGTCGGCTTCGGCGAATGGCGCGAAGGGACCGGTCTTCGGGCTGATATAGCCGATACGGATTTTCTTGTCGGCGGCGGCCCAGCCTCGGGTCGGCGCGCCGATGGTGGTAGCGGCGGTCAGCGCCGCCATGGTCTTGAGAAAGTCGCGTCGTGCCGGTCTAGCGAGGCCGCTTTCGGGCGTGAGGGCGGGCACAATCCTGGAAGCCATGAACTCTCTCCGTTGCAATGAGGCTGGTCAAAACGGCAGCAGCACATTGAACGGATTTGGTGAAAGCGGCTTGGCCCGGACGGAACGGAAACTTGGCTGGAAAGGCGTTCGGAGCCATCCGAGCGACATCGCGGGCCGTTACCGGAACACCGGCCGGACCTGGCCCTCGGAAGCGGCTCTGGCATATTTCGTGCTTGCTACCTGAACAGAGCGCCATAGACTTCTGGCGTGCGGACTGCCGCTGGTCGCGCTGCGACCGAATGAGGCCGAAGATCGCTGGCCGCGCGTGTTGGAGGGGACCTGGACATGCTTGTCGAAATGACAGCTGCAACACCCATGCAGCCATGCTTCGCCTCGACGATAGCGGTGGCGCCGCGCGAACGGTTCGATTACTGGCACGACGTCGTCTGCCGCAACCTCGTTGACCTCGATTACCGGCTGATCGGCGAAGGTCAGTTCGATGCGACGTTTCATGCGATGCCGGTGAGCGCGCTGCAACTTTGCCGCATCCAGGCCTCTCCTCATTCAGCCGTACGGAGCAGCGCCGGCATTTCGCGCACACGAAGTGCGTCTGTCGTCTTCAACTTCGTGCTGTCAGGATCGCTCATCGCAGAGCAGGATGGGCGGGTGGCGCGCCTAAAAGTCGGGGACGGCGCGTTGTGCGATGCTGATCGGCCCTACAAGCTTGTTTCAAGCGAGGCCTTTGAAATCGCCAGCATTCGAATTCCGCGGCAAAGCGTGGCAAGCCGGGTCGGCCATTTGCACCGGCTTTCGGCGTATAATTTCAGCGAGCGAGGCGAACTTGCTCCGATGGTGTTCGCCTATTTGTCACGCCTGGTGGACCGTGCGCCCAACCTCGGCGGCAGCGCAGGCCTCAAAGTCTCGCAGAATTTCACCGAACTGCTCATTGCCATGGTTGCGGAGTTCGCCGAATCCGCATCGCTCCCCCTCTCCGAATATCGCGGCCTCGCTTTGATGCGGGTCAAGGACGCAGTCGAGCGCAACCTCCGCTGCACTGATCTCGCCCCCGCGGCGATCGCAGCCGAACTCAAGCTGTCGCCGCGCTACATCAACCAGCTGCTTGAAGCCGAAGGCACCTCGCTATCGCGTTATATCTGGGGTCGGCGGCTTGAACGCGCTGCCGAGCAGCTGAGGGATCCGGGCCTGCGCGGCCGCAGCGTTTCGCAGATTGCGATGGACAATGGCTTCAACGATCTCAGCCATTTCAGCAAGGCCTTCCGTGGCCGCTTCGATCTGTCGCCCCGAGACTATCGCAACGCTTCGCTGTCGCAGCGCGGTTAGCGCGGCAGCCCCGGCCTCGCTTCGCACGCCGTAGAGGCACCAGGACAATTTCTTTAAGTCTGCAAGAGACGATACCTATTTCTCATGCTAAAATCAAAGCTGGGCAGGCCGAGAGACGCTGATGCTGTTTCGTCCCGCATTTGCCCTTGTGTCGATGGCGGCGCTGCTGGTCGATCCCGGTGACGCCGTGTCGCAGGATCTCTTGCGCTATGTCGACCTCAACAGTCCGGAAATGTCGACTTCCGAGATGACGCGTGCCGAGGTCGACGCACTGCTCAAGGCGGCGCCTCAAGGAGGCGGGGAGCAACGCGCGGCAGATCTGGAAGGAAAGCGGCTGTCGCACCTCGATCTTTCGGGCCTCGACTTCTCCGGCAGCAATCTTCGCCTGGCAAGGCTCAATCGGACGAATCTGAAAGGCGCGCGCTTCGATCGGGCGATCCTGAACCAGGCCTGGATGATCGACGCGGATTTGACGGAGGCCTCCCTCGTCAAGGCGTCGCTCTTGAGCACGCAGATGCAACGCGCCAAGCTCGGCGGTGCCGATTTGAGCGGCGCGCGGATCACCGGCGACCTTTCCGGCGCCAGCCTGATCGGGGCCAGGCTGGCGGGCGCCGATCTCAGCGCCGACATGCGCAACCAATCGATGGGCCTGATGCGCGGCGTGCTCAAATCCGCCGATCTCAGGAATGCTGATCTGAGCGGCGCCAACCTCTCGCGCGCCAATTTCGAATTCGCGAAGCTGCAGAACGCCAATCTTTCGAATAGCAACCTCACCCATGCCTACCTTGCGGGAGCCGACCTCTCCAACGCCAATCTCACCGGCGCCGATTTCACCGAGGCCGACCTCGACTCGACGCTCTTGCCAAGCGCGGCCGCGCTCGCCGAGGCCCGCAATCTGGACAAGGCCCTGAACCTGGACCAGGCGCGGCGCCCGCCATGACGGATGCGGCGCGATTCTTCTGACGATGCGCTGGGCCCGACTAGGGTGAAAGCCGTGCATGGGTGGCGCCGGTTTGACCGTAGTCGAACCCGACTTTCTACCAGCGCCGGGTCCGATGGAGAATTGCAGCTATTGGATCAAAAGCCTATGTTGACTTCACATTCACGCAGACACCCGTCGTAAGGGGAACTCTGCTGGAAGACCTTACGGCGGATGGTTTGCCTGCTGCACCGGAGGTCACGTCATGTCCATTGCTCCCACGCTCCGAAGATATCTGTACGCTGAAAACATCCAATACGAGGAGATCCCGCACGAACTCACCATGTCGTCCACTCGCACCGCTGAGGCATGCCATATCTCGGGCGATCGTCTCGCCAAGGCCGTCGTGTTGCGGCGCGACGGCGACTATATGCTCGTTGTCATGCCCGCATCGCATCACCTCCGCCTGTCGGAGCTGAGGACAAAGCTCGGCGACAATATCGACATGGCCAATGAAGCCGAGATCAATCGGCTGTTCCGCGACTGCGCACATGGTGCCATTCCGGCTGTCGGCAAATGCTACGGATTGGAAACGATCGTCGACGATAGCATCGGGGCGCAGCCGGATATCTATATGGAAGCCGGCGACCATGAGACGCTGCTTCATCTCACTCATGCGCAGTTTGCACGCCTGACCGCCAACGCACCGCATGGGCGGTTTAGCGCGCACGACTGAGAGGGTAGGAAAACTCGGGCCGCGAAGTCGCTGTCAAATGTTCAAGCGGATGACAGTGATAGCGACGACGTTTGTACCCGATCGGTTGTATAGTTGAGAAAAGCGGGGGCTGTGCTGCATTGCATCAACTGCACCTGAGCAAGGGAGGTTCGCCATGAAAGTCAAAGAAGTGATGCACAAGGGTGTCGACTGGGTCAGCCCCAATACCCCTGTCACCGAACTCGCGAAATTGATGAGGGAGCACGACATCGGCTGCATTCCGATTGGGGAGGATGATCAGCTGGTCGGAATGGTGACCGACCGCGATATCGTCTGCAAAGGGCTTGCGCGCAACAACTTCGATGCTGGCCGCGCGACGGCGCGCGATGTGATGACCGAAGGCATCCATTGTTGCCGCGAGGACGAAGACCTCGCAAAAGCGGTGCACCACATGGAGACGCTTAAGGTCCGCAGGCTGCCGGTGATCAACAAGGGCAAGCGGATGGTCGGCATCATCAGTCTGGGTGACGTCAGCCATTCCGCGGCCGGCGATTTGCTGATCGAGTGCGTCAAGGGCGTTTCGGCCCATCACTGACGCACGGTAGCCGCTCCTGGAGCCCGAAATGCGCTAATGAGCGACATTGCGTGAATGTCGTCCGGCTTCGCCCCGAGACCCGCAGCTTCGTGGATTGGATTTCCGAGCGATTTCGACGACCGCCTTGAATGCTCAATTGAACCGCTGCCATCCCGTGGGCTCCGGTGCTCTCGCTGAATGCGCCAGCGCCATGAGCGCGGCGAAGCCGACCAGCGGTAGCATGCTCAATTTAAGCGGTTCACGATTCTACAAACCGTGATCGGGCTGGGCGGATATGCCACGGCGTTGAACTTTATGGCGTCGCTCGTGAGGTTGGAAGTGGCTGGTAAGCCCCAACATTGCCCCAAGATTGCCTCCAGCGAAGCCAAACCTTCCCTCCTGGGCGAGCCTTAAGGATGCCTGATTCTCCACGGCTTGTGTTCGCAGACCCGATTGCCGTAACGGCAATCACCGGGGCCGGACCGATGCGTCAGACCTAACGGAGCAGCGGACTGTTGCAATCCCGCATGATCCGGACCCGGCCTATCAAGGAAAGTCGATGCGCTCCCTTGTGATCGAAGATGAACCGCAGATCGGCGCCTATGTCGGCCGTCTGCTCGGGCAGTTGCGCGGGATTGTCGACATCGTCGAATCCGCTTCGCATGCCAGGCAAGCACTGAACAATTTCGAGTACGATCTGGCGGTGGTCGACCGCATGCTGCCCGATGGCGACGCGCTCGATATCGTCGTGGCGCTGAGCCAGCTGCCGCAACGGCCGGCGATCATCATGCTGACCGCCAGGGACGCCAAGGACGATGTGATCGATGGGTTGAACAGCGGGGCGGACGATTATTTGGGCAAGCCGTTCGAGCCGCAGGAATTCATCGCCAGGGTGCGGGCCGTGCTGCGACGGCCTCGGCTCCCCGTCCCCTCGATCTTGTCATTCGGAAACGTCGAACTGCATGTCGGCACCAACGAGGTCACTGTGGCTGACAACAAGGTCCTGCTGCGGCGACGCGAAGCCTTGATCCTCGAAGCGCTGCTGATGCGACGGGACCGCGTCATCACGCGCGCCGCCTTGATCGAGGAAACCTACGGATTCGATGACGAGATCGAGTCCAATACTCTCGAGGCGCAAGTGTCCCGGCTCCGCAAAAGGCTGGCCGAGCTTGGCGGCGACGTGGAGATCCGCAGCATGCGGGGCATCGGCTATATTCTCCGGCTGGCGCAGAGGTGATGACGTCGATCACCAGGACGCTGACGCTTTCGCTCGGCGTCGCCGCAACGGCAATCTTTCTCGTCTTGCTCAGCATCGTGATCTGGCTGGAGATGACGCGCGAACGCGAGTTGACCTTTTGCCAGGCCGCAGCGGCTATCCTCGATCACGCCACGGTCGTCGATACGGACCGGGGACTGATCACCCGTTCCTCGGAAGGCCTGGAGGAGTTGAAATCCGCTAGCCCAGACCTTTGGTACCTCGTGTCCTACGACAATCTGATAAATGAGTTCGAACGCGAACTCAGACCGGCCCTACCCTTCCCGCTCCCCTATACGGGGCCGATCGGTTTCTCGGTGCTCAATACGCTTGACCAGAAGAGCACCTTTTGCCTGGCTGTCGTGCGAAGGCGTACTTCCGAAGCGAAATCGTTCGTCCTCCGCAACTTTTTTCAAGTCTTCGTGCTGGCCATTGCATTCGCCTCGACTGTCGCGGCCGGCGCATTCCTGTCCGCGCGCTTTGTGGCCCGCAGCATCGAACGCGTCACGAAACTGGCGCTCGCCATCGAGCCGACGAAACCGCAAGCTTCGATTCCGCTCGATGCGGTCCCCCTCGAGCTCAAGCCTCTCGCCAGCGCGCTTAACCGAGCTTTCCATGAGATTGACGCCTATATGCGAGGGCAGCGCCGATTCCTCGGCAATGCCGCCCACCAACTGCGCACTCCCCTGACCTTGCTGCGCGCCAAGATCGAAGACGTGAACGAACCTGCACTGAGGGCCGAACTCGTACGCGACGTCCGGCGCCTGACCTCGCTGGTTTCCGCCATGCTGGATCTGGCACGGCTACAAAATCATGCGATCGAAAAGCGGCCCATCGATCTCGCGGCGCTGACGCGGGACATCCTTGCGGATTTCAGCCCCTCCGCATTGGATGCCGGGATTGAACTTACGCTGGAGCAGGCTTCGCCGGGACCCGTCATGGTGCACGGCGTCGAGGCGGCGGTCCGCAGCGCCCTGGCCAACCTGGTCGGCAACGCGTTGATCCACGCGCGCGGGGCCAAATACATCGTGGCCACTCTCGATAGCGCGAGTGTGTCGATTAGAGACAACGGAGGCGGCATCTCCGCAAGCATCGCCCGCGACTGCGTCGAGCCGTTCCAAACCGGTGATGCCGCAACGCAAGGCGCCGGGCTCGGGCTGTCGATCGTGCAGGAGATCATGGCGGCCCATGGAGGAACGCTGACCATCACATCGATCCCGGGACAGGGGACGACGGCCTGTCTCTGCTTTCCCGAGGTTTCTCAAGCGCCCGGTATAGCCAAATCCCGCAACGTTGGGGCAATGTAGCGGAAGCCCCCTGCCAGCAGCGCGCATCGCAGGTCGCACCGAGCAGAGGGATTTACCACACATGGCAATGCCAAACCGGCGCTTGCGTCCCCAACCGGGGGCACAGCCCGTTGACCATCGCAGTGCTCTGGAGTTCGATGGCGAGATCAGTTGGAGGCTCGGGTCCGCGTCAAAAGGTCCCTCTGAATCCGACCCCACGCGACATAGCTGCACGATTTACGATTCGATACAGGACGTTCCACGGGAGGTGTGGAGTTCTGTTGTGACAGAGGTCGACTTTGCGATGGACCGGCGGCTGATTACGCTTCAGCAGCGGACGCTGCGCGAGCAGAGCCGAATGTGGGTGGTCGTGGTGAGGGATGGCGCGAATGAACCGGCAGCCATTGCGTGCCTGGCGCGATTTGATCTGGAACTATTGAACCTGCGCGGCTGGCTGAAGATGGGCGTGGCAGCGGCGCGGCGGGTGTGGCCAATGTTTTTGAAGAATCGGGTGTTGTTTGTCGGCTTGCCATTGCCTTGTGCGTCGAGCCATTTGCGGTTCGCGGCGCGGGCAGACAAGGAGATGGCGCTGGAGGCGCTCGATCGGCGAGTGCAGGAATTGGCGCGGGAGGAGAATGCCGATTAC
>WNFM01178503.1_pt5 | contig 50561 bp, 44 predicted proteins | sample 5400271 | NCBI WGS metagenome assembly WNFM01 (sample SAMN13153352, study PRJNA577476) | soil metagenome | isolation source: 60 cm saprolite on Douglas fir-dominated hillslope | place: USA:California | collected 2013-09-17
AGCGTCGTCGACTTGCCGCTGCCCGTCGGGCCCGTGACCAGGATCAGCCCCTTGGGCAGCTCGCAGAACGACTTGATCACGAGGGGCAGGGAGAGCTGCTCGAAGGTCATGATCTTCGAGGGGATCTGGCGCAGCACGGCGGAGACGCCGAAGCGGTCGCGGAAGACGTTGACGCGGAACCGCGCGGAACCGGGCAGGGCGTAGGCGAGGTCGGTGTCGTTGTCCTCCGCGAATTGCTGCTTGTGCCGGGCCTCCATGACCGGCTCCAGGAGGTCGAGGACCTCGCGCGGGCCGAGCACGGCGAGGTCGTCCATGGCGCGCATGTCGCCGTCGATCCGCCAGTGCGGCTTGTGTCCGGCGGAGAGATGCAGGTCGGAGGCGCCTTCGGCCACCACGCGCTCGAGCAGCTTCTCCAGACGCGGCGAGCGGCCGGGCGCCTCCGGGGCCTTGGCCGCGGCGGCCTTGCCCTTGGCTTCGAAGCCCTTGACCCCGCCGTGGCGGCTGAGCACGTCATTGAAGAATTCCGCGGTGACCTGGATGGGCTTGAGCTCGAGGGCAGGCAGGAGGTCGTGCACGGCCTTGATGGACTGCGTGGTGGGCGCGTCCACGATCCCGAGGGTCAGCACGTTGTCGTCCAGCCGCAGGGGGAGGACGCGGTGCCGCTGGACCATCTCCATCGGTAGGAGATCGAGGATCTCCGGCGCGGGGGCCGCGGACTGGGGCATCTCCGGGATCTCGATCTTTCCCGAGACCTGGTGCAGCCGATGGGCGAGCCCGGAGGAGAGGGCGGCGCCGAACTGCGGGATCTTCTGGAACATCGCCTCGAAGGCCTTGCCCGAGAACTTGAGCGCGGTCACCGGGGTCTTCGCGGTCACGGAGGCGGTGCGCGGCTCGTTCAAAAGGAGGCTGACCTCTCCGACGCTCGAGGGGAGGGGGATCTCCCCGATCTCCACCGCCTCGCCCTGGCCCCGGTTCACGGTGACTGCGGCCGAGCCGTCGAGCACGACGTAGAAGGAGTCGGAGGCCTCGCCCTGGCGGACGATGGCTTCGCCGGGATCGAAGCGCTGGAGCTCCGCGACCTTGACCAGCTGCGGAATCTGCTCCGGCTTGAGGGCACGGAACAGCGCGCACTGTCCCACGGACGCGAACACCTTCGGCTCGCGATCCTTGGAAAGGCTGAGAGTCTCCATGAGGCCTCCTCCAGGCCGAGTATCGGCGGGACGCGAACGATACCAGAGGGGAAGTCGGCGTGAAAGCCGCGCCGCGAGTACGATTTCAACATGGCTCGAGCGCGTGACTTCGGCGAGCGGCTGTTCGTGCGCGCGGTCTCCTCGCCCCGGATGAGCCGGCTCACCGCTTCCCTGGCCGACCTGCGGGTGCCTGGGCCGCTCCTCCGCACCCTCGTGCGCGCCTACATCGGCGCCTACGGGGTGGACATGTCGGAGGCGGCGGAGCCGATCGCCTCGTTCCCGACCTTCAACGCGTTCTTCACTCGGCGCCTCCGCGCCGGCGCGCGCCCCATCTGCGCGGACGCGGACGTCGTCGCCTCGCCCTGCGACTCGCGCGTGCACTCCATCGGGACGATGCCGGAGGACGGCCGGCTCGAGCAGATCAAGGGCCGCACGTATTCCCTCGCCGCCCTCCTGGGATCGGAGGACGACGCGCGCACCTTCGCGCGGGGTGTGCACGCGACGCTGTACCTCAGCCCCAGCATGTACCACCGCGTCCATTCGCCCGTCGACGGCCGCATCCGCGCGTGGCGCTACGTTCCCGGTCGCCTCTTTCCCGTGAACGGGCTGGCCATCCGCCACGTGAACAGCCTCTTCGCGGTCAACGAGCGGGTGTCGATCCTGATCGACTCGCCCGAGTTCGGGCCCGCGGCCGTGATCATGGTGGGGGCGGCCAACGTCGGACGCATGAGCCTCTCCTTCGCCGACCTCGTCACGAACTCCGGACGGCCGGGCGCGCTCACCCAGCCGCCGGCGCCGATCCCCATCGCTCGCGGCCAGGAGCTGGGCGCGTTCAACCTCGGCTCGACCGTCGTGCTCCTCGTCGCCGACCCGCTCCTGCAGCCGGCGGGCATTGCCCCCGGACAGTTCGTGCCGATGGGCAGCCCTCTCTGGAGGCGGACTCGGGCGTGAGCGACGGGGACGAGTCTGGCCGGCGCATCGGCGTGATCTCGGATACGCACGATCTCCTGCGCCCCGAAGCGTTGAGGGCGCTCCGCGGGTCGGACCTGATCCTGCACGCGGGCGACATCTGTGGCCCGGACGTCCTCCAGGCCCTGCGCGCGATCGCTCCCGTCATCGCCGTGCGCGGCAACAACGACCAAGGGCCTTGGGCGGACGCGCTCCCCGAGACCACGGTGGTGAAGCTCGGTTCGTTGTCGGCGCTGATGGTTCACGACATCAAGACGCTGCGGCCGGGCGCGGTGCGGGACGTACAGGTGGTGATCTCCGGGCACTCGCATCAGCCGAAGAAGGAGACGCGTGACGGCGTCCTCTACTTCAATCCCGGCAGCGCGGGGCCGCGGCGATTCACCCTGCCCATCTCGATCGGGCGCCTGCTCGTGAGCGGCGACCGCGTGCGCGCGACTCTCGTCGACCTCGGCCGCCGCCGCGACGCGCGGCGGGCCATAATCGCGCCGTGATGATGACCTTGCGCGCACGCCTCTCTCCATTCCTCTTGCTCCTGATCGTGGCCACCCTTCCCGCCCCTCCCCTCCGCGCGGCGGCGCCGCCCGCACGGCCGTCGGTCGATTCCGTCCTCGCAACCCTCGGCCGCGTCGTGAGCCTGCAAGAGACCGCCCTCTCCCCGGACGGAACGCGCGTGGCCTGGGCGGAGCGGGTACGCGCCGCCGACGGCGCGGAGCGGCGCTCCGTGATCCGCGTGTTCGGCCTGGACGGTGGCACGTCGCGGGCACTCACGGCGGCGCGAGACAAGGCGCCTCACCGCGAGCGCGATCTCACCTGGTCGCCCGACGGCCGGGAGATCGCGTTCCTGTCCGACGCGGCGCAGGATGGCCAGCTCCAGCTCTATGTCGCCCCCGCCACCGGAGGCGCTCCGCGCGTGCTGACCCATGCGCGTGGCCAGCTGGAGCATCCGCACTGGTCCCCGGACGGGAAGCGGCTCGCCGTCCTCTACGTGGCCGGATCCACGCAGGAGCAGGGCGCCCTGGTGGCGTACAAGCCGGACGCCGGTGTCGTCGAGGAGAAGGTGGAAGAACAGCGCATCGCGATCGTCGATGCGGCCGGCGGCGAGCTGCGCGAGGTCAGCCCGTCCGATCTGTACGTCTACGACTACGACTGGTCGCCGGACGGCCGGCGCTTCGCGGCGGAGGCCGTGCACGGCTCCGGCACGAACAACTACTGGACGGCCGAGCTGTACGTGGTCGACGCGGCCAGCGGCGAGGCGCGCTCTCTCTGGAAACCGCCGCTGCAGATCGCGCAGCCGCGTTGGTCGTCCGACGGCGCCTCGATCGCGGTCATCCACGGCCTCATGAGCGACGAGGGCTCGACGGGGGGCGACGTGATGCTCGTCCCCGCCGCGGGCGGCGCGCCGCGCAACCTCACGCCCGGGTTCGCCGGGTCCGCCAGTTGGATCGCGTTCCGCCCGGGGGGCGACGTCCTCTTCACCGCCTACGCCGATGGCGAGACGATGGTCGGCACCGTGAGCCCGGCCGCGGCCGGAGTCACGACCGTGTGGCGCGGGCCCGCGCTGCTCACCGACTTCAGCCTCAGCCGCGATGGCCGCAACTTCTCCGCCGTCCACGAGTCGTTCGTCGAGGCGCCGGAAGTCTGGGCGGGCGAGCTGGGCCGCGGGCGGTCGGTGACGCACCTCAACGCGGCGGTGAAGCCGTCCTGGGGCGAGGTGAAGAGCCTGCACTGGGACAGCGACGGCCAGCGCGTCCAGGGATGGCTGATCGCACCGCCGCACGTCGATCCAGCCGCGCGCCATCCGCTCGTGGTCTCCGTCCATGGCGGGCCGTCCTCGGCGTCATCGCCGCGCTGGCCCTCGCGCTGGACGGGGGTCTTGCCGACCCAGGGGTACTACATCCTCATGCCCAATCCGCGCGGCAGCTATGGCCAGGGCGAGGCCTTCACGCAGGGCAACGTGAAGGACTTCGGTTACGGAGACCTGCGCGACATCTTGAAGGGCGTCGACGCCGCGGTGGCCTCCGCGCCCATCGACGGCGAGCGCGTCGGCATCCTCGGCTGGAGCTACGGCGGGTACATGACGATGTGGGCGGTCACCCAGACCGGCCGCTTCAAGGCCGCGGTGGCCGGAGCCGGGATCGTCAACTGGCAGAGCTACTACGGACAGAACCGCACGTGTACGACGATCCCGCGGTCTACGCGAAGTCCTCGCCGATCACGTTCATCAAGAACGTGAAGACGCCCACGCTGGTCCTCCACGGCGATCGTGATTCCGAGGTCCCCACCCCGCAGGGCTACGAGTTCTGGCACGCCCTGAAGACGCTCGGGGTGCCCACGCAGCTCGTCGTCTACGAGAACGAGGGCCACGCGGTTTCGAAGCCTGAGCATCTCCGGGACATCCAGACGCGGACGCTCGAATGGTTTGACCGTTTCCTGGAGTAGCCGCCGGGCGAATTCCATCTACGAATCGCGTGCCCGTTGGATGCGCGCGTGTCTTGAAGAGGCGGACTCAGGAGAGTATCTTCAGCCGACCCGAGACCCACGTGATCTGCCCCCACTGCCACGAGCAGAACGATTCCCTGGCCCTCGTCTGCTTCCACTGCGAGTCTCCCCTCACCGGCCCCGCCATCCGTCGCGACATGATCATCGGCGGCCGCTACCAGATCCTGAAGTGGCTGGGCCGCGGCGGAATGGGCACCGTGTACAAGGCCTACGACCGCGTCCTCGAGGAGGAGGTCGCGGTCAAGGTGCTGCGGGCGGAAGTGGCCGCCTCCAACGACCTGACGCGCCGCTTCCGTTCCGAGATCAAGCTCGCGCGCCGAGTCCGGCAACCCAACGTGTGCGCGATCCACGAATACGGCGAGGACGGTGACCTGCGCTACATCTCGATGGAGTTGATCGACGGCACCGACCTCAAGCACCTCATCCAGGAGGCGGGTCGCTTCGAAACGGGCGAGGCCTTCAGCGTCGTGCGACAGATCGCCGAGGGCCTCAAGGCCATCCACGCCATCGGCGTCATCCACCGCGACCTCAAGACCGCGAACATCATGCTCGACGACCGTGGGCTCGTCCACGTCATGGACTTCGGGATCGCCAAGCAGTTCGGCGCCCAGGCCGCGGCCAGCGCCACGGCGACCGGCCACATCCTCGGCACGCCCGAGTACATGAGCCCCGAGCAGGCGCGCGGAGAGCCCCTCGATCCCCGCACGGACATCTACGCGCTCGGCATCGTGATGTTCGAGATCTTCACCGGCGACGTGCCGTTCCACGGCGAGACGCCGGTGGCCACGCTGTTCAAGCAGATCCAGGATCCGCCGCCGGTGGGCGATCCGCGGCTGCCCCGCAGCCTCTCCGCCGTCCTCGAAAAGGCCCTGGCGAAGGACGCCGGCGATCGCTATGCAATCGTCGCCGATCTCATCGAGGATCTCGATCTCGCCCGGCAGGCGGCGCTTGACGAATCGGCCGACCCGATCGTGGCCACCATCACGGATGAAGCGCCGGTCTTCGCGGACCAGCCGGAGACGGCCGCGCGCGCGCCCACGTTCGTTCCGCCGCCCACGATGTCCAACACCGGGGCCGCGGCGGCCGTTCGCGAGCGCGGCGGGCCCACCTCGGCGATCGAGACTCCCCGCGACATGCTTGCACGGGCGGGGGTCCCGTGCCCCGCCCCGCCGCGCCGCCGATTCCACGATGGGCCACACCACCACCCATTCCGGCACCCGCGAGCCGGCCGGTGGCGGACACACACCACCCAGACGCCTCGACGCCCTCGAACGTTCGCCGCTACACGCTGGCTGCAGCGGCGATCGTCGTGGCCGGCCTACTCACGGCGGGCGGGATCTCACGGATCTGGGAGCCCTCGCTCAAGGGCAGCGTCGGGCCGACGCCCATATCACCTACGGTGTCGCCCCCGTCCGCTGCCGCTTCCTCGCTCTCGTCCGATCTCACGGCCGATTCCGCGACCGTGGGGGCCCGGCCACCTGCGTCGCCACGGGAGCGCGTGGCCACGCCAGAGATGGACGCGGATGGAGTCAGGCGCCCGCGCGCTCCTGCGGTCGAGGCCATCTCGCCGACGCGCGCGCGCGATCACTCGCCGCAGGAAGCGAGGACGACGCGCACGCCGCCGGTAGTGCCCGCTCCCACCGCTCCGCTGCGGCTGACGTTGCTGCCCAGCGGGGACGGTGCCCATCCCGCCGCCACCAACGCGCCGGCCGCGACACCGGCGCCCGTGGTGGAAGCGACCGGGCTCCTCCAGATTGTCGCGCGACCCTGGGCCGAGGTCAGCGTCGATGGGGCTCCCGTCGGCACGACGCCATTTCGTCCGCTCAAGCTGGCTGCCGGACCGCACACCGTCATCTTCACGCACCCGGACTACAAGCCGTTCCGACGCCAAGTGACCGTGCGGCCAGGTGAGACCGCGCGCCTCGAGGTGGACCTCACCTGGGAGGCGTTCAGGAAGTGACCGTGGCTCACCACCAGGAGGAGGTTCGTGTGAAGGTTGCGATCGCGGTGATAGTCGCGTTGTCTCTCGTTTCGGCCCCCGTCCCGTCCGCGACGCAGGAGCGAGGTGACCTCGAGAAGGGGATCCGCCAGGTCGAAGGCGGTGAGTTCGAGGACGCTGTGATCACGCTGGACGCCGCCGCGCGGATGCTCGCGTCGGAAGGGAAGCGGCCCAAGGAACTCGCCCGCGCGTACACCTATCTCGCCATCGCCTACCTCGAGTTGAGCCAGGAGCAGGCGGCGAAGGCCAAGTTCCTCGAGGCTCTGCAGACGGACAAGGACCTCCGCCTGGACCCCAAGCAGTTGCCGCCCAAGGTCATCCAGTTCTTCCAGGACGCGGCCCGCGAGGCCAAGGCGAAGATGACGACGGAACCGGAACCGTCGCCCACGCCCAACCCAACGACGACCACGGCGCCGACCACGACGACCACCGCCACCAAGGGCAAGTCGAAGACCGTGCCGATCGTGATCGGCGTAGGAGCGGCGGCGGCCGGCATCGCCGTCGCAGCCGCGGCCGGCGGCGGTAAGGGGCCCTCACCCACGCCGGTGACGACCCAGCCCGCGGGGACCACGCTCGGCCAGCTCTCGGCGAGCGTCACCTCGCCGCAGCGCAGCACGAACGTCGTGTGCACCCAGAATGTGAATGTGGTGGTCACGCTGGCCAATCGGGGCACCACCGCCGTGACCGTGACCGGCGTGCGAAGCGAGAGCCGGGTCGTCTCGGGCGGGTGCGGCGCTGCCCAGCCGTTCACGTTCATCCCGGCGGCCGCGCTTGTGGGTGCGAACCAGACCGTTACCGTCCTCAACAACACGCTGTTCAACAGCGGATCCGGCTGCTGCAATGCCGGAAGCCCGTGCAACGGCTCCAGCTTCTGCGAGTTCACCTCCGTGTTCACGGTCATCACCGCGCTCGGCGAAGTGCCCGCGGGGGGGTTCAATTACGGCGTCACGTTCAACCGCTGTGTGGCGTGCTCATCGGCCCTCGGCGCGAACAGTTGTTCAGCGCCCGCTCCAGAGGACTAGCCAGCAGGAACGAGGCGGACCTGTACATATACAGGACTCCATAATATAGTCGTCCACCATGTCGCCGCGGACGGCCATCGATGAGGCCAAGAAGGGCAGCGCCGAGATCCTGATCCTGGCCCTGGTGGAGCGGCGCTCCCTCCACGGCTACGAGATCGGCCGGCAGATCGAAGACCAGTCGGGGGGAACCCTGCGCTTCACCCTGGCCTCCCTCTACGCGACCCTCTACCGGATGGAGGACCGCGGCTGGCTGCGCAGCCGCTGGGTCGAGAAGCCGGGCCAGCGGCGGCGCTGCCACTACCGCATCACGGAAGCGGGCCGGAAGGTACTGGCCGCGCAGCGCGCGGATTGGAGCCGGTTCATCGCCGCCCTGGGCCTCGTGGCCGGAGTCAAGCCGGCATGATCGACTGGCGCGCCGTGGTGATCCGCGAAGCGCGCGCCACCGGGGCGCCCGACCTGGACGACCACACGGTCGAGGAGCTCGCCGCCCACCTCGAGGACCTCTACCAGGCCGCCCGCACCCGCGGCGCCGGTGACGACGCGGCCAGAGACGACGCGCTGCGCGCCCTCCGCGAGTCGCGCCTGGCCGCGCTGACCGAGTCGCGCCCCCACTTCCACCCCACGCCCGGCCTCACCCGCGTGTCCGCCTGGCAATCCCTGCGGTCCGGGCTGCGCCAGTTCCGCGCCCACCGCGGCTTCGCTGTCCTCGCCGTGCTCGTCCTCGGCCTGGGCACGGGCGCGAGCGCCGTCGTCTACACGCTCGTGGACGGCGTGATCCTGCGCCCGCTCCCCTACGGCGAGCCCGATCGCCTGGTCTCCCTGTGGGACACGAACGTGCAGCGCGCCGTGACCCACGAGCCGCTCTCGCCCGTCAACTTCATGGACGACCGCGCGCTGCCGGTTTTCACGGACGCCGCCGCCTGGTGGCGGCCGGACGTGAACCTCACCGATCCCGGAATGGATCCCGTCCGCGTGCGCGCGATCGAGACGGGGGCGAACCTCTTCGAGGTCCTCCGCGTACGTCCTCAGATCGGCCCGGGCTTCCCCGCGGGCGGGCCGCATTTCAGCGGCGACCTCATCGCGGTGATCAGCGACCGGCTGTGGCGCGCGCGCTACGACGCGAAGCCGGGAGTGATCGGCAGGCCGCTCGTCTTCAACGGAGCCTCGTACACGATCGTGGGCGTGATGCCGCCCCGCTTCGACTTCCCCGGCGAGATCGACGTCTGGCAGCGCTCGCGCTGGGACTTCCGCCAGCACAGCCGCGCCGCCCACTTCATGGAAGCGGTGGCGCGGCTCGCCCCCGGCGTGGGGCCGGAGCAGGCGTCCGCGGCCCTCACGACTCTCGCCGCACGGCTCGAGAAGGACTTCCCCTCCACCAACCGCGCCTGGGGGATCCGCCTGGTACCTCTCCTGGACGAGCAGCTCGGCTACTACCGGCCGGCCCTGATCGTCCTCTTCGGCGCGGTCGGGCTGCTCATGGTGATCAGCTGCCTCAACGTCGCCTCCCTCCTCCTCACGCGGGCCCTGAGCCGCGAGCGCGAGATGGCGGTGCGGACGGCGTTGGGCGCGTCGCCCTGGCACCTCCTCGCGCAGCTCCTGGCCGAGGGCATGGTGCTCTCGCTGGCGGGGGGCGCGGTCGGCCTCGTGGCCGCCACCATCGCCCTGCCCATGATCGTGGCGCACACTCCGGTGCCGATTCCGCGTCTGGCCGAGGCCGCCATCAACGGGCGCGTGCTGGGCTTCATCTTCGCTTCGGCCACGGTGACCACGCTCGTGTTCGGACTCGTGCCCGCCCTGGCCACCGTCCGCCGAACACTGACCACGGACCTCAAGTCGGGCGACCGCGCCGTCTCCCGCGCCAGCCGCACGCTGTACCACGCCCTCGTCGCGGGCGAGGTCGCGCTGGCGGGGGCGCTCCTCGTCCTCTCGATCCTGCTCGTGCGCACCGTCCAGCAGATGACGGAGGTGCCGACGGGCGTGGGAAAGCCGGCGGTCATGACGGCCAGCGTCCAGCTGTCGGGCCGCCCCAACACCGATTGGGCGGGCGTGGCCGCCGACCACGGCGCGATCCTCGACCGCCTCCGCGAGCAAGCGGGGGTGCGCCGCGCCGGCGCGTCGAACTTCCTGCCCCTGGACGCCGGATGGCGGGGCTCCTTCGGCATCGAGGGACAGCCCCCGGCCCGCGAGAACGAGGCCCCGCAGGCCCAGCACTTCAGCGTGACGGACGGCTACTTCGAGTCGATCGGGGCACGTCTCGTCGCCGGTCGCTTCTTCACGGAGCGCGACACCGCGACGTCGACGCCGGTGGTCGTGGTCAACGAGCTGTTCGCGCGGCGCTACCTGGCCGGAGGTCAGGCCACGCAGGCGGTCTTCACCACCCACATGACGGGCGTCGGCCCCCTGGGCCGCAATCTCGCGACCGGCGGACGGTTCGAGATCGTCGGCGTCGTCGCCGACGTGAAGAACATGCCGATCGCGCAGGCGAACGAGCCCGCCGTCTTCTTCGACGCGCGGCAGTTCCCGTTCCGCGCGATGTTCCTGACCGTGGAGGCGACGGACGCGCCGGCGGCGGTGGCGGCGCTGCGAGAAGCCCTGCGCGCGGTCGCCCCCGGGATCCCGCTCACGGACGTGCAGACCTGGGACCAGCGCTTCCGCGCCCGCACGGCCGAGCCGCGGATGCTCATGACCGTGCTCCTCTTCTTCGGGGGCCTGGCCGCGATCCTGGCCGCCCTGGGCGTGTACGGTCTCTTCTCCTGGATGGTCGCCCTGCGGCGGCGCGAGCTGGCCATCCGCCTGACCCTGGGAGCGCGACCCGCCACGATTGGCATCCTCGTCCTGCGCCATGGCGCGCTGCTCGCCGCCAGCGGGCTCGCGGTGGGCTGGATCCTGGTGCGCGCTTCCGAGCGCGCGTTGTCGCGTGTCCTCTTCGAGGTGTCGGCGGGAGACGTCGCGGCCCTGGCCACGGCGGGAGCGTTGCTCCTCGCCGCCTCCCTCGGGGCCTGCGTGCCCGCCGCCATCCGCGCGATGCGGGTCAGCCCGGTCGAAGGATTGCGGGCGGAGTGAAAGGCTAGCGGAGGGCGGACAGTGCGTCGCGCAGGCGGGGGAGCACGGCCTCGATGTCCTCTTCGGACACCGCGCCCACGCTGAGGCGGAACCAGCCGTCCTCTTCCACGAAGCCGAAGGCCTGGAAGGGCACGCCGGCCAGGCCCGCGCGATCGAGCACGTATTGGCGCACGTCCTCGTTCGTCCGCAGCTCGTGGCCGGCGGGAGTGCGGCGGCCGAAGGGATGGATGCGGGCGGCCAGGTAGATCGCGCCCATGGGGGGCGTGCTATCCACGGCGAACCCGTCCGCGCGCAGCGCCTGCAGCCCGCGGTGCAGGCGGTCGAGGCGCGCTTGGACGGCATGGATGAAGCGCGTGTGGAAGGCGCGGATGGCCGCGGGATCGTCGAGGAACTTCGCGGTGGCGACCTGCTCCGCGCGCGGCGCCCAGGCCCCGATGTGCCCGAGCAGGGCGGACATGCGGGAGATGACGTCCACGGGGCCGACCGCCCATCCCACGCGCACGCCGGTGGCGGCGAACGCCTTGCTGATCCCGTCCACGAACACGGTGTAGGGCGCCAGCTCGGGACGAAGGCCCACGGGCGTCACGTGGGTGGTGCCCCCGAAGCAGAGCGTCCAGTAGACCTGGTCGTACATCACGTAGAGCGGACGCTCGCCGCGCGGCGCACGGCGCGCGTTCTCGGCGAGGACGAGATCACAGATGCGCTCGAGCGCGTCGGCGCTGAAGGCGGTGCCCGTCGGGTTGAGCGGCGAGTTGAGGGCGAGCAGCCGCGCGCCGGGAAGCAGTGGACGCACGTCTTCCGGCCGCGGCAGGAAGCGCTCCGCGGGCCCGCAGGGGATCGGCACCGCCACGCCACCGGTGAGATGGACGTAGTGGTTGTTGTTCCAGCTCGGCACCGGGTAGACGACGCGGTCGCCGGGGTCCACCAGCGTCCGATACGTCGCGTCGATGACGGGGCGCGAGCCGCCGGTGATCACGATGGAGGCGACCGGGTACTCGAGTCCCAGCTCGCGGGCGTAGAAGCGGCGGACCGCCTCCCGCAGCTCGCCGAGGCCGTTGGAAGGCGGGTAGTTCGTCTCGCCGCGCTCGAGCGCGGCCACGATGCCGTCCTTGAGCGCGGCCGGGATGGGGAATTGCCGCGGGCTGAAGTCGCCCACCGTGAGGTCGCAGACGGGCTTGCCCGCCGCCACCAGCACCCGGATCTCCCCCGCGATGCGGAGGATCTCCGAACCGCTCATGCTGGCCACCATCCCCGAGATGCGGGCGGCGCCGCCGGCGGGAGGGGCGGCCACGAGGGGACTCAGGTCGTGTGCGGCGCGGACGGCGTCAGACATGACCGCCCAGTATGACACGACTCGCGCGGCGCTCTCTCACCACGCCCGCCGGCCGAGCGCTTCCAACAGGTTGGCCAGGACGTCCTGCGCCGAGTCGCGCACGCGATGCGAGGTCGGCTGGTTCGTGATGCGCACCGCGAACGCGACCTTCGGGTGCGGGAGCGGTCCCACTCCCACGTAGTTGACGTGATAGCCGAGGCCGGGCGTGCTGGCCGTCCCCGTCTTCATCACGACCGGGAACGTCTCCGGCGCCACTCCTTCCGCCGTGCCTCCTTCTTCCACCACTCCCGCCAGCGCGCGCTGCAGCAGCGGAACCCAGGCCGGCTCCAGGATGCGGCGGGGGGCGGGCGGCGCGATGGGACGCGGCGAGAGACCGAGCACGCCGTCCTCGGCGGAGAGGAGCGCCGGCTCCACCATCTCGCCGCTCGCGAGGACGGAGCCGAGCAGCGCCGCGTGCAGGGGCGTGATCTCGGTGAGGTCGAGCCCGACCCCGAGGCTGGCCAGCTCCCGCTCCGTCCCCGAGGTCTTGAGCACGCGTCCGGCGCCGGGCAGCTCGTCCCGCGGCCGGTCGAAGCCCCAGCGGTGCAGCTCGTCCACCATGGCCTTCCATCCGACCTCGACGGCGAGGTTCGCGAACGCGATGTTGCAGCTCGCGGCGAATGCCTGCTTGAGTCCGCCCGTCAGCGGCCCCATTTGCGTGCTGCACCAGAGGACGCCCCCGTGGTAGCGCTCCGACCCGTTGCACACCATCCGCCGGACCTCCGCGTCGGCATCGTGGCCGGCACGCAACGCGGCAGCGGCGGTCACGATCTTGGCGATCGAGGCCGGCTCGCGGGCCTGGTCGAAGGCGGGAGTCCCGCCGCCGGCAGCGGCGCGCGTGCGCGCATCGGTGACGGCCACCCGCACCTGGCCGGTGGCCAGGTCGATGAGCACGATGCTGCCGCGCTCGGCGCCGAGCGCCTGCACCGCGGTCGCGCTCAGCTCGAAGTCCGTGGCGAGGCGGACACCGCCGTGCCGCTCGCCCGTCCTGGCCGCGGCGAGAGCGGGGGCCGGGATCGAGTCCGCGGCCCCGCCCGGCTCCGGACGGAAGGTGCCTCCCGCGTCGAGGAACCCGGCCAGTACGCCGCGCCGATCGGTGACGGTGACGGTCGCCCCGGCGCCGTGCGCCTCCAGCACTCGCGCCACGCGCTGGCCGAGGCCGGGCGCGGCTCCGATGCCCGGGAACTCGGCCAGCATCGCCGCCGCCGCGCGATCGTCGCCGCCCTCGACGAGGGCGGCCGCTTCGTAGGCGGCGGCGCCCGGGTCCCCGTGCTCGCGCGCGAAGCGGGCCAGGCGAAGGCTCGCGCCTCCATCGCCGCGGCGGAGGGCCGCGTCCATGAGCGCGCGCGTCCGGTAGAACGCGAGCGCGGCGGGAGGGAAGTCATCGGAGGCGGGCGTGCCCTCCATGACCGCCGCCACGGCCAGGCCCGCGCGCGCCCGGCCGCCCAGCCGGCGCGAGTCCCGATGCCGCTCGAGGAGGGCACGCGCCTCCGCCGGCCGGACGGCGGTCAGGCGCTCCGCCGCCCGGGCAAGGTCCGCCTCGGCACGAGCGCGCCCGACGAGCATGAAGGCGATGGCACCGAGGCCGATTGGAAGCGACCACAGGACGGCGCGAACGAGGACGCGGGCAGCGTTCATGCTAACGTCCGCGCGTGAGGGCCGCCCTCGTCCTCGCCGCGCTCGCCCTGTTCCTCGAGGGCTGTGGCGGGGCCAACCCGGCGATGGTCGTCGTCCCCTCGCCGAGTCCGACCGCGGTGCCCACGCCGGCGAGCGTCCATCCCGTCTCCGGAGTCGTGTTCTACGACGAGAACGGGAACGGGGTCATCGACGATGGCGAGGATGTGCGGCTCCCCCACGTCGTCCTGAACCTGGGCGGCCGCAGCGCGGAATCGGATGGGGAGGGCTCGTTCGCCGCTTCCGCCGTTCCCGCGGGCACGCGCACGGTGGAGATCCGCCCCGAGAGCCTCCCGCCCCAGTTTCGAGCCGGGCGCGTCCCCACCGTCGCCATCCCGCTGCCGGAAGGGGCGCGCGTGCCCGTCCCCGTGGTGCTGCCGATCGGCTCCAACCGCCCGAACACCTATCTCGCCTTCGGGGACAGCATCACCGCCGGCGACGGGTCGCGCGGTTCGCGCGGGTATCGCAGCGCGCTCCAGTCCAGCCTGCGCGACTACTGGGGGCGCGCGGAGGTCATCGACGACGGCATCGAATCGACCCGCAGCGACGACGGCAGGGACCGCATCGGGGGCAGCCTGGCCGCGGAGCATCCCGCCTACGTTCTCATCCTCTATGGCACCAACGACTGGAACCTCTCCGCCTGCCACCGCGTGATCACGTGCTTCACCATCGAGAATACGCGGTCGATGATCCGGCAGGCCAAGGCCGCGGGGACGATCCCCGTCGTCTCCACGATCATCCCCGTCAACCCCGCCTACGTGAATCGACTGGCCGACGAGCGCAACTTCTGGGTCGACCAGACCAACGCCGCGCTCGTCCCCATGGCGCGGGCGGAGGGCGCGATCGTCGCCGATCTCAATGCCGCCATGCGCGCAGAGACGCCGGATCTGCCCGAGCTGTTCTCCGATCACGTGCACCCGAACGACCGCGGCTATTCCGCGATGGCGGATGCCTTCTTCCGCGCGCTCACGCAGCCGGTCGGGGCCGCGCCCACGGCTCAGGCGGTCGACCCGGGCGCGGCCGGCCCGCCGGAGGCCGCCCGCTCCTCCGCGTACCGCCAACGGCCGCGATGGGTCGGTCTCCGCAGCAGCCGGTCCAGCGCGCGCAGGTAGCGTACGCGGGGCCATTCCACCGCGCCGAAGCGCGCGAGGTGGTCCGTGTAGACCTGGCAGTCGATGAGCTCGATGCCCCACCGCCGCAGCTCGGAGACGAGGGTGACGAACGCGATCTTCGAGGCGTCGGGCGCGCGCGCGAACATCGACTCTCCGAAGAAGATCGCGCCCAGCGAGACTCCGTAGAGGCCACCCACCAGCTCGTCGCCGCGCCAGGCCTCGGCCGAGTGCGCGAGCCCGAGGCGGAAGAGCCGGATGTAGGCGTCCCGCATCTCGGACGTGATCCAGGTGCCGTCCTGACCGGGGCGCGGCGCCTGGGCGCAGGCCTCGATGACGGACGGGAACGCGGTGTCGAGGCTGAGCCGGTACGGCCGCTTGCGCATCGTCTTGCGGAGGCTGGAAGGGATCCGAAGCGTGTCCGCCTCCAGGACCATGCGCGGATCCGGCGAATGCCAGAGGATGGGCAGGCCGTCTTCGTACCAGGGGAAGATGCCGCGCGAATACGCGAGCACCAGGCGCTCCGGGCTGAGGTCCCCGCCGACGGCAAGGAGGCCGTCGTCCGCCAGGTCCGCGGGCGGGAACTCCAGCCGCTCGTCGAGCTTGAAGACCGGCATCGCCGCCAGCATGATGATAGCCGTCCGACCCCGGACGCGGTGAGCCCGCACACGCGGACGCGGGGTCTAGAATTCCCGCATGGCCCCCGAGCCCGCGGAAGAGCTCCTCAACGTCTACGACAGCGAAGGCCGCGTGGTCGGCGCGCAGCCGCGGCGCGCGGCCAAGTCCTCGGGCCTCGCCGTGGGCGCCGTCAACGTGCTGATCCTCGACGATCGCGGTCAGCTCCTGATGCAGCGCCGGCCCGCGGACAAGGAGAACGGAGGCCGCTGGGACAAGTCCGTCGGCGGTCACGTCAGCGCGGGCGAGGAGTTCGACACCACGGCGGTGCGCGAGGCGGGCGAGGAGCTGTTCGACGATCCTGCCTCGCCGCACGTGCGTCTGGCGCGCGACCGGCATGAGTTCGACGCGCTCGAGCGGTCGGAGGACCTGACCCGGACCGTGCTCTTCCACCGCGCGTCCTTCCAGCTCAACCTGCGCGACGTGCGCCACGCGCCGGATGGCGGCCGCCGCCACGTCCTCTATCACCTCGCGATCTACCACGGCCGCACCGCGGTCCCCCTCGAGGACTTCCGGCCCCAGAAGAGCGAGATCGACGAGCTGCGCTATTTCGGGCCGGCGGAGGTCGACCAGATGCTCCTCGACGCGCACCTTCCGCCGAACATGGCGTTCCTGTGGCTCACCCAGGGGCACGCGCTCCTCGGCCGCAATCGCGCGCCCGGCCGGCGCTGAAGGGCGGAGCCGCGGGCGCGGTAAAATCGAGGGCGTGGACCCCACCTGGACGGACGTGCGCACCGCCCTGGCCGCGCGCGCGCCGGCGCAGGTCACGGACCCGCCGTCGTCGCGGGCCGCGGTGGCCCTCATCCTTCGCGACGGGCCGCAGGGGATCGAGGTGCTCTTCATCCGGCGCGCCGAGCATCCGCAGGATCCCTGGTCAGGCCAGATGGCGTTCCCGGGCGGACGCGCGGAGCCGGGTGACGCCGACCTGCGCGCGACCGCGATACGGGAGACCCGGGAGGAGATCGGCGTCGACCTGACCGCGGCGGCCGAGCCGCTGGGTGGTCTCGACGAGGTACGGGCCATGGCGCGCCTGCGCCCGATGAACCTCACCATCACGCCGTTCGTGTTCCGCCTCCACGAATCCTTCGCGCCCGTGTTGAGCGACGAGGTGTGCAGCGTGCATTGGCTGCCCCTGGGCGAGCTTCTGGGCACGGCCCGGCGCTCGACCATGGACTACGCGCACCAGGGCGAGTCGATTCAGTTTCCCTGTCTCCGCATCGACGAGGTCGTGATCTGGGGGCTCACCTATCGCATGTTCATGGGCTTCCAGGAGCGATTCGGCGTGAGCGCGTGAAGGTCGTGCTCACCGTCGCCGGATCGGACTCCGGCGGAGGGGCGGGCATCCAGGCCGACTTGCGCACCTTCGCCGCCCACCGCGTGCACGGGACCTCCGCCATCACCGCCGTCACCGCCCAGAACTCCGTCGCGGTGCTCGACTGGGTGGCCGTGGACCCGCGCATGGTCGTCGCCCAGATGGAAGCAGTGGCGAGCGACATGCCGGTGGCGGCCACCAAGACGGGGATGCTGGCCACGGCCGCGATCGTGTCGGCGGTGGCGGCCGCCATCGAGCGGCTACGCCTGCCCCTGGTCGTCGTCGATCCCGTGATGGTCGCCAAGAGCGGCGACCGGCTCCTGGGCCGCGACGCGGAGACCGCCTATCGGGAGCGGCTGCTGCCTCTCGCCACCGTGGTCACACCGAACCTGCCCGAGGCGGAGTCGCTCCTGGGCCGTCCCGTCCGCACGGTCGCTGAAATGCGCGAGGCCGCCCGCGCTCTGCGCGCGCTGGGCCCGCGCGCGGTCGTGGTGAAGGGCGGGCACCTCGAAGGCGACGCCGTCGACGTGTTCTGGGACGGCGAGCGCATGGAGGAGCTTTCCGCGCCGCGCGTCGCGACGAAGAACACGCACGGCACGGGGTGCACCTACTCGGCGGCCATCGCCGCCCGCCTCGCCCTCGGTGAGCCCCTTCTCGACGCAGTGCGCGGGGCGAAGGCCTACCTCACGGAAGCGATTCGGCGGTCCTATTCGGTCGGCCGCGGCCACGGACCGTTGGACCACCTCCACCCGCTGAAGTAGGGAGGCGCCGGCCACGCCGCCGGCGCCTCCGCGGCGTCACTCCTGGGCGGTGATGCTTCCGAAGAGTCCGTGCGTCTCGTCTTCGGGACCGGCGGCGAAGAACAGCGTGGTGGTGGGGCCGGCATTGGCGCCGTTGCCGAAGCCGATGCCCCACAATCCATCGATGGCCAGCGGCTTGTGGTCCGGCGTCTTGAGGTGTCCCTTCGCCTCGAAGGTGGCGAGGTCGTAGCCATTGATGCGCCCGTCGCCGAAGTTGCCCACCAGCAGGTCGCCGCTGAAGCGGCCGAAGGCGGCGGGAGCGATGGCCAGGCCCCAGGGGGCGTTGAGCGGGCCGCCCGACGCGACCCGGGCCAGGAAATGGCCGTCCGGATCGAACATGCTCACGAAGCCGAGGCCGGGTCCGGCGACCTCGTCCTTCGCGTCCGCGTCCTGCTGGGCGTAGGTCACGAAGATCATCCCCTGCAGGTTCTGGATGCCGAATGGCGCGAAGCCCACGGGAAGGTCGGGGTCGGTAAAGCCGCCCGCGGTGGCGACCGGATGGAAGCTGCCGTCGAACACGTCCACGCGCGCGTTGTGGAAGTCCGCGGCGTAGAGGAAGGCACCGGCGGCGGTGGTGGCAATGGCCAGCCCCTTGTAGATCGCGCCCGCGGCCGAGGTCACCGCGACCACGGCGTGGGTCGGGTCCACCGCAGGGTTCCATCCCGAGATGGTGCCGTCCTCGCTGTCGAAGAGGAAGCGGGCGGGCCCCGAGGTCGTTCCATTGGTGAGGACGAAGCTCGCGCCGCCGTTGAACACGGTGCCGGTGGGAGCGCCGGGCACGCTCACGACCAGCGACAGCGGCGTGCCGCTGCCGTTGTACAGCGTAGAGTGGTCCGTCCCGTTGTCGGCCACCCACCAGGGGCTGGTCGCGCTGCGCGACATGCCCCAGGCGTTCACGAGGTTGGGATCCGTGTGATCGGCCGGGATGGAGCCGTCGGAGACGAGGTTGTGCACGACATATGAATTCGGGGCCGGCGGCCGCGCGACCGCCGGCGTCACGAAAACGAGGGCCACAGCGGCGAGGAGCAGGCTGGATCGACTCCTGCGGCGGACGAGGTGGATGTTCATGAGGGAATCTCCTGGGTCGACCGGAGCGACGATGGCCGGCCGGAATGTGCGAGGCTGAACCGGCGCCCGGCTGGAGGTCCTCTCAGCACGTCGCCTTGGCGAACGAGACTCGTGGATGGGAAAGCACGTGGTGTGCCGGCCCCAACGGGCGCGCCTGGCCGAGGTCCATGCCGATGGCGCGGTCGCGGCCTTACGAGCCTGGTAAGCGATTACGAGCGGCGAAACTGGGCTCAGTGCGACGACAGGCCCGACCCGCGCTCCCCGCCGAACACGCGGTACAACGCCCACAGCGAGGGCGCGAGCACGACGCCTCCCGCCACGAGCACGCCCAGGACGGCCCGCAGCACCGCGGGCGGCGCGGCGGCGGCGCGGAACGTGAAGTCCGGTGGCACCAGGTAGGGGAACTGGCCGAGGCCCCACCCCCACACGACCAGGGCGACCTGGAGGATCGCGAGCACGCGCGCGAGCGGGTATCTGCGCCACCAGAGCGAGGCCAGCGCGCCCATGGCCACGGTGGCGATGAAGGCGTGCAGGGGCAGCGACCACGGCTGTGCGGAGAGGCCCATCCATACCCGCGGGGCCTCTTCTCGCGCGAGAGCGAGGGCGCCGAGGGCGAATATTCCGAGCAGGGCGCCGGCGGCGAGGGCGCGCCCGCGGAAGTCCTCGCGCAGCGCGTCGTCCTCGCTCTCGAGCGTGAGGTAGACGGCGGCGAGGAACGCGAACAGCGCGAGAGCCAGAGCGCCCACGGCCAGCGGGAACGGAGCCAGCCAGGGTCGGACGAATCCGCCCAGCACGCGCCCGTCGCTCACGCGGACCCGTCCGGCGGCTACCGCGCCCACGCAGACACCCAGCATCACGGGAGTGAGCACGCTGGCCATGGCGAACACGCGCCCCCAGCGGCGCTGCACCGCGTCCGAGGCATCGTCGTAGCTGCGGAAGGTGAAGGCAGAGCCGCGCAGGACGATCCCCAGCAGCATCAGGCTGAGCGGGACGTGCAGCGCGGTCGAGAGCGCCGCCCAGGCCACCGGGAAGCACACGAAGAGCAGGACGACGACGAGGATGAGCCAGACGTGGTTCGCTTCCCAGATGGGCCCGATCGCGTGCGCGATCAGGTCCCGCTGGGCGCGCGCCCGCGGCCCGGAGGACAGAAGGTCCCAGACGCCGCCCCCGAAGTCCGCGCCCGCTCCCAGCGCATACAGGGTGAGGGACACCATCACCGCGCCCGCGATCCAGTATTCGAGAGGCATCAGGCCTCCGCCGGGCGACGTCCCTGCGCGGGCGCGACCACGCGGGGGCTCTTGAATACCTGGCGCCGCAAGAGGAAGAGCACCACGAAGCCGAGGAAGAGGTAGATGGCGGTGAACGTGACCAGAGGGACGACGAGTCCCGGCATCGGCGTGACCGCGTCCGCCGTGCGTAGGACGCCGTGGACGATCCAGGGCTGGCGGCCGACCTCGGTCACCGCCCACCCCGCTTCCAGGGCGACGAAGCCGAGGGGACCGCAGGCCACGAGCATCCTCAGGTACCAGCGCTGATCGGGCAGGCCGCGCCGCCGCCACGCCAGCAGCCCCCCCAGCAGCGCCACCGCCATGAGCGCGCTGCCGCACCCCGCCATCACCTGGAACGCGACGTGGACGACGTGGACCGGCGGGCGGTCGGCGCGGCTCACGGCGTCCAGTCCCGGGACCACGGCCCGGGGATCGTGGAAGGCGAGCAGGCTCAGGCCGTACGGGATCTCCAAGGCGTAGCGCGTCGTCTCCGCCTCCTCGTCCGGCCACCCGCCGAGGCGCAGGGGCGCGCCGCGCTCGGTGCGGAACTGCCCCTCCATGGCCGCCAGCTTCACGGGCTGATGCTCCGCCACCTGACGCGCGCTGAAGTCTCCGCTGATCGGCTGCAGGACCGCGGCGACCCCCGCCATCCAGAGCGCGAAGCCCAGGGCGCGCCGATGGAACAGGTTGTCGGGCTCCGCGAGCAGCCTCCAGGCGTGGATGCCGGCCACGGCGAAGCCGACGGAGAGGTAGGCGGCGATCGTCATGTGCACGATCTCGGTGGGAGCAGCGGGGTTCCTCATCGCGATCCAGGGATCCACGTCCACCGCGCGGCCGCCCTCCATGCGGAAGCCGGTCGGGGTGTTCATCCAGCCGTTCGCGATCACCACGAATACGCCCGAGAGCACGCCGCTGAGCGCCACCAGCACGCCCGCTGCCCAGTGCGCGCGCGGCGGGACGCGTTCCCATCCGTAGAGGTAGATCCCCAGGAAGATGGCTTCCAGGAAGAAGGCGAAGCCTTCGAGCGAGAACGGCATTCCGAAGATGGGCCCCGCAAAGGCCATGAACGACGGCCAGAGGAGGCCCAGCTCGAAGGAGAGGACGGTTCCGGACACGGCGCCCACCGCGAAGAGGATGGCCGTCCCCTGGGCCCAGCGGCGGGCCAGGAGGAGGCTGGCCTCGTCCTTCCGCCGTATCCAGCGGTCCTCCGCGATCACCATGAGCACGGGCATGGCGATGCCGACGACGGCGAAGACGATGTGGAAGCCGAGCGAGATCGCCATCTGCGCTCGCGCGGCGAGGAGATCGTTCACGACCTACGCAGGCTCAGCGTCGTCCCGATCCCACATCCTGATGACGGCCAGGAAGAACGACACCACCAGCGGCCCCGCCACCAGGCCGACGGGGCCGAAATACGCGAGCCCGCCGAGAAGCGCGAAGAAGACCACCGCTCCGTGCAGCTCGATGCCGCCGCGAATGAGGAAGGGCTTGACCACGTTGTCGATCAGGCCCACGGCCAGGATTCCCCACAGCACCAGGAAGAGGGCGGCGTAGGAATGCCCGCCCAGGTACATGATCACCGCCGAGGCCAGCACCACGGAGCCGGCCCCCACCGCGGGCACGAGGGCCACGATCAGGGTCACGATCGCGAAGAAGAAGGGGTTCGGGACCCGTGCGATGAGGTAGCCGACGAGGGCGACGGCGGCCTGGATCGCCGCCGTGGCCACCGACGATACGATCACCGCCACCGACACCTGCCGGAACTCCCCGAGCAACCGGCGGGTCTGGCCTCTCCCGAGCGGCATCACGTCCTCGAACCAATCCACGAGCTGCGGCCCATCCACCAGGAAGAAGAAGAAGGCGATGAGCATCATCACGAGCTGGATGACCACGTCCCAGGTCGCGCTCAGCACGCCGCCCACGGCCGCGGCCGCGCGCCCGCTCTGCTTCTGGGTGAGGTCCTGGAGATCCCCCTGGTCCTGCGGAAGGCGGGCCATCACCTTCTGCGCGAGCGCGCGGAGGGGCCGGGGCAGGTCGTTGACGAGACCCTGCACGCCCTCGCTGCGCAGCGTGGTGCGGACATAGTTCGCGCCCGCCGCTACTTCGTTGGCCAGCACGACGCTGATGCTCGCGAGCGGGAGCACCACGATGAGCAGGATCCCCGCCGTGGTGAGACCGGCCGCGAACTGGCGGCGGCCCTTGAGCCGCGCGGCCAGACGCTCGTACCAGGGACTGATCGCGCCCGCGATCACGGCGGCGATGAAGAGGGCGGCCGCGAACGGCTGGATGATGAGCGTCAGCAGGGCCAGCGCGATGATGGTCAGGACGAGCAGGGTCCAGCGCGCCGCCTGCGGGCTGCGAATGGGCCGCACCTGGCCGGTAGCGGAGGTCGCGTTCTCCTTCGGCGTGGACTTGGTCATGGATGCGCGGGCAGAGCTTAGCGCGCCGCGGGCCGCATTGGCGAGATGCTACGATGCGCCCATGGTGGGACTGACGCACGAGCCCATCGACGTGGGCGCCCTGACCCCGGCCACGGCCGAGGACGGCGCGGCCTGCCTCTTCCTGGGCGTCGTCCGCAACGAAAACGGCGGGCGCCCCGTGCGGCATCTCGAATACGAGGCCTACGAGGAGATGGCCCTGCCGCTCATGGAGGAGATCGCGGCGGAGGCACGCCGCCGCTGGCCGGTGACCGAAGTCCGCATCGTGCACCGCCTCGGCCGCCTCGAGATCGGCGAGCCCAGCGTCGCCGTCGCCGTGACCGCGCCGCACCGGGGGGCCGCCTTCGAGGCCTGCCGCTACGCGATCGACACCCTCAAGGCCACGGTGCCGATCTGGAAGAAGGAGTTCTACGCCGACGGCGCGGTATGGCTGGAGGGTCCCGGCTCCGCGCCGGTGGAGGTCACGGCGAGGGCCACCTGAACGAGCGTCGTCTCAAGGCGGTCCGGGCAGCAATCGCTCCGCCACGATGAACTCGGCCAGGCGATCGGCCACGACCAGGCTCCCCATCGGGGACGGATGGTCGTCGTCGAGGAAGTAATCCGCGGGGGCAACGCCGTCCGCCTGCGCACGCGCGCGGAGCACCGGCAGCAGATCCAGCGCGGGAACGCCCAGGCCCCGGGCGAATTCGAGCAGCCGGCGCTGCGGGTCGTCCGCGCCGGCAGGCACGGAAACCTGGAAGGCGTAGGGAAACACGACCAGGCAGAGCCGCATGTGCCGCGTGCGACACAGCGTGGCGAGCCGATCCAGGTCGCCCCGGGTCGCCTGCCATCCTCGCTGCACGTCCGCTCGTTCCGGATCGTCCACGAGCATCCGGACCGCGAACAGCTCCTCGCGCTCCGCGCCCGCGCGCACATCGCGGCCAAAGCGCACGGCCAGCGCGGCCTGACGCGCGAGCGCCACCAGCGCGCTGTGATTGGCGATCCAGTCGAGACGTGACTCGACGCTGAGCCGGAGCTGCTTGCTCGACGGCCCGTCCGAGCCGCGCGCCGCCTCCGACTCCCCCGCCACGTCGTTCAGCACGAAGCCGAGCACGACGAGGTCGGGGTGATAGCGGATCCCCTCCCGCTCGAGCCATCCCACCTCTTGCCAGGTGCTGTAGCCGTTCACCGCGCCGTTGACGGTCTCGATCGGACGGCCTCCCGTCCGCTGGAGGCGCTCCGCGGTGAGGTAGGGGTAGCTGTCGGCGTGGCTGGGCAGGCCATAGCCGACGGTGACGGAATCGCCGAGGTACAGGATACGCGCCGCTCCGGGCCGCCGCGCGTAGTCCAGCTCGGGCCCGCGCAGCCCTTTCGCGTTCACCGTGACCGGCACGCCGTCCCACTCGTCCTGGGCGGACGGGCGCAGCCGCCAGCCCAGCTCGGGATCACGCACGAAGAGGGTGGACTTGCGCGGCAGGGGGACCAGCGGGCGGGCCACGACGTCGATCGTCAACAGGGCCAGGACCACCGCCGCGGCACGGCCGGCGGCGGCCAGCGAGCGCAGACGCGCAGGTGTCCGTCCTGCGATCGGGCTATCCGCCGATCTGGAACATCTGGCGCTCCTCGGTGGAGACACCCTCGTCCAGGCGATGGCCGGTCGGCTTGAGGGCGACGGCGCGAGCCAGGATGGCGGCCACCGCGGGCACGCCTCCGCCCGTGCGCAATGCCTTCTTGACGTCGAGCTCGTCGTCATTGAGCAGGCACAGGTGGAACTTGCCGTCCGCGGTCAGGCGCATGCGGTTGCAGGATCCGCAATAGGGCTCGCTGATCGGGCTGATGAACCCGACCACGCCCTTGCCCTCGGCAAAGCGGAAGTTCTTCGACTCGTCGGAGGGATTGGCGCTCGCAAGCGGGAGGAGCGGGCCCAGCTCCGCCTCGATGCGCTGCCGGGTCTCGCGCGTGGGCACGAACTGCGCGAGGGCGACGTGGGCGGTCTCACCCCCGCCCAGCGGCATCAGCTCGATGAAGCGGACGTGCCAGTCGCGCTCGAGGGCCCGCCGCGCGAGGTCGGCCACGTCCATGTCGTTGTAGTCGCGCGTCACCACGCAGTTGATCTTGATCGGCCTCAGCCCCGCCTCCTCGGCGGCGGCGAGGCCGGCCTCGATCTCCTCGATGGTGCCGAAGCGCATGATCTTCTTGAGGCGCTCCGGGTGGAACGTGTCCACGTGCACGTTGATGCGGCTCAGCCCGGCCGCGGCCAGGGGCGCGGCCAGGCGTGGGAGCAGCACCGCGTTCGTGGTCATGGCGACGTCCTCGACCCCGGGCACGGCCGCGATGCGGCCGACGATCTCCACGAGGTCCGGACGCAGCGTGGGCTCCCCGCCAGTGAGACGGAACTTGTGGAAGCCGACCGTCACCGCCGCCCGCGCCACCGTCTCGATCTCCTCGGCGTCGAGCAGCTCCGGCGAGGCCACGAAGGACAGCCCGCGCAGCGGCATGCAGTACACGCAGCGCAGGTTGCAGTGGTCGATGACGGAGATCCGGAGGTAGTTGATCTCGCGCCCGAAGCGATCTTTAGGCATGTTTAGTCAGGGGGGGCACTCGCGGATCACCGCGATGGCCACTCGCGAACCCCCCCTGAAACCCCCCTCGCGCGTCGCCGCCGCTATGCGGCGCCGCCGCGCTCTACGTGTCCCTCGATCCCTTGACCAGTCTAGGACCGATTGCGGGCCGGGCCTAATCCATCTACGGTGTGACCATGCGCGTGCGCGTGCGGCTGTTTGCCTCGCTTCGGGAAGCGGTCGGGCGCAGCGAGGTCGAGCTGGACCTGCCCGAGGGTGCCACCGCGGAAGAGGCCTGGGAGCGGCTGGCCACGGAGCACCCGGGCCTGGCCTCGCGCCGCGCCCGCCTCACCGCCGCCGTCAATCGGACGTACGCCCCGTTCGACACGCCGCTCCGCGACGGCGACGAGCTCGTGTTCGTACCTCCAGTCAGCGGCGGCTGAAGGGGCGGCTCAGAGGACCCAGGCCAGGAGGCGGGTCGCGCCCATCTGCGCCGCTCCCCACGCCAGGTACAACCCGACGCAGAGGCCCACCGTGGCCGCGTGCCCGGCCATCACCATCAGCCCGTCCCCCTCGAGCAGACCGAGCGCGAGCATCAGGATCGCCGCCGCGGGGAAGAAGTTGGACAGGGGCAGGGGAATGGGAAGGGCCAGGATCACCGCCGCGCAGCAGAGCGAGAGGCCGATGGCCGCGCGCGCGGGACCCGACGTCACCGCACCCAGACGGGGCCCGAGCGCGGGATAGGCGATCTCGCGGCGCTGCAGGAAGGCCGGCAGCGACGGCGTGCCGCCGCGCGCGAGCGCGAGCCCGGTCAGGGCCAGGAAGAAGCCCACGGGCGCGGACATGCCAAGGCTCGGGATGGGAAGGACGAAGGGGAAGGCCAGAAAAAGGAGCGCGAGCGCATAGCCGCGGTCGTCCATGGCGGACACCACGTGCGCGATGGGCAGCGCGCGTCCGTCGGCGAGCGCCAGCAGATGGGCCAGATCGTCGGCCAGTCGGAGTCCGGCGGTCGAAGCGCCCGGGCTCCCGCGCATGGGACTGAGACGGGGGGAAATGGCCGGCGTTACGTGCCGGCCTCGGGCGAGGCGTCGCCGGGGGGCCCGTCCGCGTCCAGGAGAAGCCGGTAGCCGGCGCCCCGGACGGTCAGCAGGTGCCTGGGAAATCGAGGGTTGAGCTCCAGGTACCGGCGCAGGCGGACGATGAAATTGTCGACCGCGCGCGTCTGGGTATCGGCACTGACATTCCACACCTTCTCGAGGATCTCGCCTTTGGTCACCACGCGGCCGACATTCTGCACGAGGAGCTTCAGGAGCATCGCCTCCAGAAGGGTGAGCGGGTGGACGTGCCCGGCGGTCTCGATCTGGAAGTTCTTGAAGTCGACGTGGGCCTGGCCGATCCGCGCCGTCTCGACGTCGCCGTCGCCGCCACCGTCGCCACGTGCCCAGTCGCGGCGTCGGAGGAGGCCCTTGACGCGCGCCAGCAGCACGGGCAGGTCGAAGGGCTTGGGCAGGTAGTCGTCCGCCCCCGCTTCCAGGCCGTGCACGACGTCGGAGGGCAGGCTCTTCGCGGTCAGCATCAGGATGGGAACGAAGTTGCCGGCCTTGCGCGTGCGATCGGCGACCGCGAAGCCGTCGATGCCGGGCAGCATGACGTCGAGGATCACGAGGTCGTAGCCGGCGGCCGGCCCGGGGGCGAGATGCGCGAGCGCCTCCGAGCCGTCGCCCACCACGTCCACCTCGTACCCTTCGAGCTCGAAGTTGAACTTCATGCCCTTGGCGAGGTTCTTCTCGTCCTCGACGATGAGCAGCCTAGCCATGGACGGGAGAAGGCTGATCGGCGGCGGGCTGATCGGCGGTGGTGCCTTCCATCACGCCGGGCAGGGTCACGGTGAAGGTGGAGCCCTTGTCGGGGCCCGCGCTGTCCGCGGAGACGGTGCCACGATGGCCCTTGACCACCGACTTCACGATGAAGAGGCCGAGCCCGGTGCCGGTGTGGCTGCGGCGCACTTCGCTTCCGATGCGGTAGAAGCGATTGAAGATGAAACGCAGGTGGGCCCGGCTCATGCCCACGCCGTGATCGCGGACGCGCAGATGGGCTTGACCGTCGCCGTCGGCGCCGACCTCGACTTCCACCCGCGCCTCGCTGGGCTCCTTCGAGTACTTCACCGCGTTGTCGAGGAGGTTCACGATGGCCGTCTCCAGCGCCTCCGCGTCGCCGCGCAGCTGCAGGGAGTCGGGCCCTTCGTAGGAGAAGGCCTCGGGCGGGAGCTGGTGCCTCGTCCGGGTCAGGTCGATCGAACGTCGCACGACCTTGGCCAGGTCGAGCGGCTGCGGATCGACGACCGGCCGGTCCGTGTACATGGCGGCGTTGAGGACGTTGTTGATGGTGGCGTGCAGGCGGTCCAGGTCCTGGCGCATGGTCCGATAGAACTCTTCCCGCCGGCTCTCCGGCAGCTCGCGCATCTGGAGCGTGTCCAGGTAGAGCTTGAGGGAGGCCACGGGCGTCTTCAGCTCGTGGGTGACGGCACTCACGAAGTTGCTCTGCCGCTCGTTGAGGCGCACCTCGCGGACCAGCAGGAGCACCATGAGGGTCAGGCCGCCGATGAGGAGCAGGAAGAGGAGGGTGCCGAGGAAATAGATGACCCAGCGGAGGGTGCCCGCCTCGCGCGCGAGCCAGTCCGAGGCGGCCAGGACCTGCCAGAAGACGGTGAGCGCGACCGTTACCACGATCAGGATGGAACCGATCGTGATGTGGATCCACTTCGGCCGCCGCGTCGAGGAGAGCTGGCTCCTCACGTTCATGTGGTCATTCTAGACCTCGGCCCGACCCTTGCCCGTCGCGCGCCTAGAACAGCTTGTCCGCGTTCTTCACGATGCCGCCGAGCCGGGCGCGGCGCCAGAAGCGGCCGAAGCCGAGGAGCCGGAGCTGAGCGCCCAGGCGCGCCCAGAAGGGCCTCGCGTGCAGCGCGCGGTTGGCCGTGGACATGAGGCGATGGAACTCCGTGCCGTAGGGATACCACCACAGGTCGGCGCCGCCGCCGAATTCCCGCGCGACGTACTTCACCTGCACCATCTCGCGGAGGCCGAGGAGGCCGTGGGTGCGCCCGATCCCGCTCTGCTTGACGCCGCCCCAGGGCGCGGTCGGCTCGCCGTAGCTGTAGACGCAATCGTTGATGGTCACCACGCCCGCTTGCAGCTCCTGCTCCAGGCGGCGCGCCGTGTCCGCATCCCGGGTCCATCCGCTCGCCGTGAGCCCGTAATCGCTGTCGTTGGCCAGGCGGATCGCCTCGTCGATCGAGGGCACCGCCATGATGGGCAGGACGGGGCCGAACGTCTCCTCGCGCATGATCCGCATGCTGTGGTCGACGCCGGTCAGGACGGTCGGCGGGTAGAAGTAGCCGGGACCGGTGGGGACGACGCCGCCCACGGCCAGGTGCGCGCCGCGCGCGACGGCGTCGGCCACGTGCTCCTCCACGATCCGGCGCTGACGCTCCATGGTCATCGGTCCGACGTCCACTTCGTCCGAGACCGGATCGCCCACACGCAAACGGCGGGTCTCCGCGACGACCCTGGCCGTGAAGGCCTCCGCCACCTCCTGCAGGTCTGGCCGGCGTTGACGAACGCGCCCCAGACGATGCCTCGGGCCGCGCGATCGAGGTCGGCGTCGCGGCAGACCACCGCCGCGTCCTTGCCCCCCAGCTCCAGCACGACCGGGGTCAGGTTCTTCGCCGCCGCCGCCATCACCTTCCGGCCCGTGGCCACACTGCCCGTGAAGACGATCTTGGCCACCCGCGGGTCTTCGACGAGCGCGGCGGCGAGCCCATCGTCGACGGCGAGCACGCCAAGGGCGCCCTCCGGTACACCGGCCTTCTGGAAGAGGGCGCCGATGCGCAGTCCCACCAGCGTGGTGGCGGGCGCGGGCTTGAGGAGCACGGTGTTGCCGGCGATGAGCGCGGCGGCCACGTTCGTGAGGGAGATCGAGAAGGGATAGTTCCAGGGCGTGATGGCCAGGATCACGCCCAGGGGCGCGTAGACGAGGCGGGCGTCTTTGTGGGCGAGGAGGAGGGTATGGCTCTCGACCACGTCGTCGCGCAGCAGCTCCTCGGCGTGGCGCACGAGGTGGTCCAGCGCCTCCAGGGCCGGGAACACTTCGACGAGGTGCGCCTCCGCCGCCGGCTTGCCCTGCTCGCGCGCGATGAGCCGGGCGATCTCTTCCGCCTCGTCCAGGAGAAGGTCGTGGGCGCGCCGCAGGACCTGGCCGCGCTCGCGAAAGGTCCGCCGGCTCCAGGCCGGGAAGGCGCGGCGCGCGGCCTCGACGGCCTCCCCCGCCTGCGCGGCGTCGAGGAGCGTCGTCTCCGCGAAGGGGCGGCCGCTCGCGGGACTGACGGCGGCGCGGCGACCCGCCCGTCCCTCGACCTCGCGGTTCGCGACCCAGGAATGGGCGCGCTCGAGGAGGTCGGGAGCGGCTGCCTCCGCGATGGCCATGGCCGCGATTCTAACTCCGCGCTTCCATCCGCCCGCACGGAGAAGACATCGCTAGAATGAAAGCGTGGCCGGTCAGGTGATGGGAGATCAGCGCGAGGCTCTCCGCGAATCGAACGGGGCCTTCTACCGCGCGGTCGAGGAGCTCAACCTCGAGGCCATGGAGCGCGTGTGGCTCCACGAGCCCTGGGTGCGCTGCATCCATCCCGGGTGGGACCTGCTGGTGGGCTGGGACAAGGTCCGGCAGTCGTGGGAGCAGATCTTCTCCGGCACGCAATGGATGCGCGTCATCCCCACCAGCATCGACATCCAGGTCCTGGGCGACGTCGGGCTGGTGGGCTGCGCGGAGAACATCACCGCCACCAGCGACGGCGACGTGGGGGTGGCCGTCGCGCAGGCCACGAACCTGTTCCTCCGCACGGGCGAGGGCTGGCGCATGTTCCACCATCACTCGTCGCCCGCGCCGGTGCACGTCACGCAGGCTTTCAGCGGGACGGTGCAGTAGGAAAAAACAAGAGATCGATCGCCACGGTTAGCAGATGAGAGGTCTGTGGCCAGGTCGGTCTGTCATCAGAACGAACGCGTCAACGGCCTACCGCAAGTGCCCTATCTTGGACTGCAGGAACGCGCGGCTGCGTTTGAACTCGACCACGTCGCCTCGGGTCAGCGCCGCCATGGCCTCTGCGGCGCGCTGCGCGAGTTCGGGCTGCTCCAGCTCGATCAGCTCGGCGCGTACCTCCTCCAGCTTTGTGCGGATGCTCTCCAGAGTCCCGACGTCGGTGGCGTTGAGAGTCGAGAGCAGCGCGTCGATGCGCACGGTTGTCGGCATGCCGCGACCGTATCGCGCGGTGCGACGCGCTGTCAACCGCGCCGCCCCTGGCCGGTTCCAGGCGCGCGCGAGGCCGCGGGTATACTGGCGCTGTCATGCCGAAGAAGAGCAAATACCGGGTCGTGATCCTCGGGTCGGGACCGGCCGGCCTCACCGCCGCCCTCTACGCCTCGCGCGCGAACCTGGAGCCGCTGGTGGTCGACGGCGGCGGCGGCAACGATCCCACCGATGTCCCGGGGGGCCAGCTCATGATGACCACCGACGTCGACAATTACCCCGGCTTCCCCGAGGGCATCCTCGGGCCGGAGATGATGGACCGCTTCCGCCGCCAGGCCGAGCGCTTCGACACGGAGTTCACGAGCGGGAGCTTGAAGACGGTCGATCTTACCCGCCGTCCCTTCGCGCTCGCCATCGACGAGGGCCAGGTGATCGCGGAGACGCTGATCATCGCCACCGGCGCCCGGGCGCGCTGGCTGGGCCTTCCCGAGGAACTGGAGTTCCGGACGCGCATCGGAGGCGTCTCCGCCTGCGCCACCTGTGACGCCTTCTTCTACAAGGGCAAGGACGTCCTCGTCGTCGGCGGTGGAGACACCGCGATGGAGGAGGCGACCTTCCTCACCAAGTTCGCGAAGCAGGTGACGGTCGTGCACCGTCGCGACACGTTGCGCGCGTCGAAGATCATGCAGGAGCGCGCCTTCAAGAACCCCAAGGTCGGGTTCCTCTGGGACAGCGCCATCGAGAAGATCCTCGGCAGCGCGGAGACGAAGGTGACGGGCGCGCTCGTGCGCAACCTGAAGACGGACAAGCTGAGCGAAGTCCCTGCCGGTGGCATCTTCATGGCCATCGGCCACGAGCCCAACACGGCGCCTTTCCGCGGCCAGCTCGAGATGGATGCGGGCGGCTACGTCATCACGGCGCCGCGGAGCACCGCCACCAGCGTGAGGGGCGTCTTCGCCGCGGGCGACGTGCAGGACTCGCACTACCGGCAGGCGGTGACGGCGGCGGGCAGCGGGTGCATGGCCGCCATCGACGCCGAGCGGTTCCTGGGCGAGCACGTCACCGAGGACTGGGATCCCGGCGACACGGAGAACGCGCGGCCGTCGTGAGCGCCGGGCCCGCGCCCTCCGCGCGAGAGACCAAGGGCCTGCGCATCCTGTTCCTCGCCCCCCAGCCGTTCTTCGAGGTCCGCGGCACTCCGCTGGCCGTGCTGGCGATGGTGCGGACGCTCGTCGCGGCCGGGCATCACGTCGAGCTGCTCACGTTCGCCCAGGGCGCCGAGGTGGACGTTCCGGGCCTCGACCATCGCCGCAGCCTGCGTCTCCCCGTCGGGCACGTCCGCCCCGGCGCCTCGCTGGCCAAGCTCCTTCTCGACGTGCCCTTCATGGCCCAGGCCGCGTGGCGCATGCTGGCCGGCCGCTTCGACGTCGTGCACGCCGTGGAGGAGGCCGCGTACCTGGCCGCGCCTCTCGCCCGTGTCCTGGGCCTGCCCGTGGTCGTGGACGTCGACTCGTCCATCCCCGACCAGCTCCGCGAGTCCGGCTTCGCGCGCCGCGGCCCCCTGCCCTGGGCGGCGGCCGCGCTCGAGCGGCACGCCTTGCGCCACGCCGCGGCCGTGATCACCGTGTGCACGAGCCTCACCGAAGGCGTCCGGGCGCGCGCGCCCGGCGCGGCCGTCTTCCAGGTCGAGGACCCGCCGCTCGTCGACGCCACCGCGCCCGCCGCGGACGAAGTGGCGCAATTGCGCGCCGCCCTGCGGCTCGATGCGCGTCCCGTCGTCCTCTACTCCGGCAACTTCGAGGAGTACCAGGGCGTGGACCTGCTGGTGGACGCGGCGGCGCGGGTTCCGGAAGCGCAGTTCGTGTTCATGGGCGGCCAGCCGGGCGAGGTCGAGAGAGAGAGAGACCGGGCCAAGGCCACGGGGGCCGCCGATCGCTGCGTCTTCGTGGGCAGCCGTCCCCCCAGTCAGCTGCCCCGCTTCCTCGCTCTCGCCGACCTCGTCGCCTCGCCGCGGCGCCGGGGCGTCAACACTCCTTTCAAGGTCTATACCTATCTCGCGTCCGGCCGGCCGCTCCTGGCCACGCGCATCGTCAGCCACACGCAGGTCCTCGACGACACGAACGCCTGGCTGGTGGAGGCGACCCCGGAGGCGCTGGCGTCCGGGATTCGGGCCGCGCTGCACGATCCCCGCGAGGCCGCGCGCCGCGCGGAGCAGGGACGGGCCCTGGTCGACCGCGAGTACAGCCCGGCCCGCTACGCGCAGAAGGTCCGCGCCGCCTACGCGCACGTCGCGGCGGCGGGGCTTCAGCGCCGGCGCGCGGCCAGCATCCAGCGGTAGTACCAGTCCTCGCGGTCGGGGCGCCGCTGCCCGTCCAGCGTGCGCCAGCGCTCCGTCCACGACAGATGCGGGTCCAGCCATTCGTCCCAGCCACCGCGGGCGGCGGGAAGGGCGGCCGGATGGAGCAGGACCTCGCTGATCGTCCAGGGATCGCTGGAGAGGATGGGCACCACGCGGACGGCGGCGACCACGTGCCCGCCCAGCGGAACCGCGATGAGGTCGTGATCGAGCACGTACTGCGGATGGCCGTTCACCCAGCGCAGGTCCTCGCGCTCGCCACGGCGGCGCCGGCGGGCCACCGTCTCGAACGTGATCCCGTCCGCGCTCACCTGGACGTCCATGCTCCGCGGCAGGCGCTCGCCGGAGGCGGAGGAGAAGAGCGTCACCGCGTCGAGCTCACGCGGCGCGGCCAGCGCGAACGTCGTCGGGTCGGTGGGACTCGGCCGCACGAGCGTGGCGGGATCGCCGTCGCCGGCGGCACCGGCGGAGGCGAGCGCCTCCACCCCCGGCCCGAACGGGGGCACGAAGCCGTCGTAGGCGATGGCGCGCCCGGCCTCGTCGCGGCGCCAGCGGCCACCGGCGCGCGTGAGCGCCTCCTCGAACGCGCGTGGCGCCGGAAGATCGGTGGGCACGTCCGGGGTGAGGACCCAGGCCACGTCCTTTGCGAAGCGCACCTCGTCGAGGTAGGGCAGCGGGTAGTGGAGGAAGCGCTCGTTCCAGGGCTGAGAGGCCACGATGCGCTCGCCGGACTCGAAGGTCATCCGATAAGCCGGCCCATAGGACGCGTAGACGTGGTGCACGTTGTGCGACTCGAGCCGCGCGCGCACGGGGGCGAGGTCCACGAGGAGAAAGGGGGGCGCAGCGCGATCGGCGATGCGCCAGGCGGCGAGCAGGCGCGCCGAAGTGGCGGCGTGAGCGGTGGCCAGCACGAGGACGACGGTCCAGGCACGGCGTCGTCCGCCGGCGGCCACCGCGGCCCAGGTGACGAGCACGATCACGGCCAGATAGGCGGGGGTCAGGAAGCGGATGGACGTCGGAGAGGAACGCAGCGGGAACGGAAATGCCAGGACCACGAGACCCGCCGCCAGCACGAGGAGGCGTGCCGCCACCGCGCCGTCCTCGCCGGCCGGGGACGCCCGCCATGCGCGCCGCGCGGCGAGCACGAGAGCGACACCGTACACGAACACCGCGGCCGCCGCCGCCAGCCCCGGCGCTTCGACGACGTGCTCCGGATTGTCAGCGACGAGCGGGACGTGCGTGCCGAGCAAGCCCCCGACCGCTTCGTGCAGGCGCGGAAGCGTGCCCGCGAGGTGCTCGACGAAGCCCGCGCGGCGCCCGGACACGCTGACCATCTCGAGCGCCTGGGGATCGGCGAGGACCCGCCCCCACCACGGCGCGCTCGTGACGAGCAGGGCGGCGGCGGCCGGCCAGAGCGCGGCGCGCCGCCCGGCCGCGCACCGCCAAAGCCACCATCCCGCCGCCGCGACCGCGGTCGCCGTCATGAGGTGCGTCCAGAGCGCGAGTCCTGCCAGCGCGCCCCACAGCGCGACACCGGCCCGTCCCGACGTACCGTCCGCGAGCTTCGAGCCGAGACGCAAGGCGAGCCCGAGCACGGCCGCGGCGAGGAGCAGGGCCGAGGGGTACATCGGCGGGGGCAGCGCGGCGAGGAGCAGGAAGTAGGGCGCGGGGCAGGCCATCAGCACGGCGGCGGGCAAGGCAGCCCGTTTATCGAGCGCGCCCGCCAGCGCGTAGGCCGCCGGGATGAGGCCGAGCCCGAGGAGGAAGTACACGAGGCGCAGGGTCGCGGTGTCCGGCCGCAGGAGCGCGAACAGCGGGGCGGCGATCCAGGCTTCCACCGGCGATCCGTAGGGCTGGCCCCACATCGTCACGCTGGAGAGCGGGTGACGAGCCATCAGTCCGATGATGGCGGTGTCCCCGTCCACCGGCGTGTGCCGCGCTTCCACCCAGAACGGATAGCGCACGACGACGCCCAGCACGATCGCGAGGGGCAGCTCCCAGCGGCGTCCGTTCACGGGGCGGGGGCGTCCGCGCCCGGAGGGCCGCCCGTGTCCGTGAGCCCGAAGGCGGGATGCTCGAAGATCAGGATCAAGGCCAGGACCGCCGTGACCACGGCCGCGGCGACGCGCGCCCGGCCGCTCATCCGCGCCAGCTCTCCCTGGCGCCACGCCGTCCATCCGACTCCCGCGATCAGGAACACCACCGGCATCACGGGCAGCCGGTAGCGCGCGAACCCGTGGGTCACGATGTGGATCAGGTTGTAGTAGGCGAGGAACGAGGCGAGCAGCACGGCGGGCCGCGACCAGCGGAGGCGCGTCACACCCAGTGCGAACAGCGCGAGCACGACGACGTAGGGGCCGAGGATCAGAAGCGCGACGGCCAGCGCGAGGGTGGGGGCCACCGGACCATAGGCGCCGCGCTTGATGTGGATGAGCGCGAGGCTGTCCGCCTCCCACAGCCGCGGCATCTCGTCGCGCACCTTCTCGAAGATCCACCAGGGCTGGCGGTCGCGGATGGCCTGCAGGCCCATTCGCATCGCGTACTGGTACTGCTCGACGCGGCCCTGCACGGCGTCCACCATCTCGTACGTCTTGTCGCGCTCGATGAGCAAGTTCCCCTGGAGGAGGTTCTGGCCGCCCGCGGTGGAAACGGGCACGAAGGCGTGGAACACGGCCCAGTTGCGGTACGTCCAGGGCGCGACGACGAGCAGGGAGGCGACGAGGAAGGCCGCTCCCCGCGCGCGCGCCCCCGCCCGCGGCGACAGGGCCAGCCACAAGGCCGCGAGGGGAATGAAGTAGAGGACGGTCTCGCGCGTGAGGACCGCCACCCCCCAGAGCATGCCCGCCGCGGCGGCGCGCCCGAGCCCGTCCACCGCGTCCGCGGCCAGCAGCCGCTCGATCCCCCACCACAGCAGCACCATGAACACGGTCTCGGACCAGAAGTGCACGGAGAACCAGATGAGGTCGGGATACAGCGCGGTGACCACGGCCGCCCACAGACCCACGCGCGATGAGAACGCGCGCGCGCCGGCCAGCCCGGCCGCGGGGACGAGGAGAGCCCCGATCGCCGCCTGCGTCCAACGCGCCGCTTCGAACGTGCCCGACAGGCGGTAGAGCACGGCGAGGAAATAGGGATAGACGGGCGGATAGAAGATGAGGTGGATCCGCAGCGGCGAGAAGTGGACGCGCGGGCTGCTGAGGTTCAGCGCCCAGTCCGTCCACGTCCTTTCGTCTCCGACGGGATGGGTGGCGGGCTCGAGGACCACGAAGGCCAGTCGAACCACGAGCGCGGCCAGCGTCACAACGGCGAGACGGCGTCCGATCCGATCCACGTCGTCGGGAGGCGCATCGTGGGAACTCACCATCGGTTGGCGGCGACGTTAGCACGACATGGCCGTTCGGGAACACCGCCCGGCGATCGGGAACTCCGCCACCCGGCAGGGCCCGTTTCGCGCACGGCCGATCGTTGGGGCCGACCACCTAAACAACGACAGCACCAGGGGATGAGGCAGATACCCCGGCGCGGGAGGCGCCGGTACGCGCGTTGCTCAACAGGGCTGCGTGCCGCGATGCGCGGCGAAGGAGAACGCGGTGATGATGACGCTGCAGGCGGGAGGGGCGACGGAGAATCCGAGCCCGTCCGGACGGACGTTCGTCGTCGTGATCTCCCCCTTCGACTTGAGCGGGGAACTGGGCCTGACCGTGCTGTGGCGCAGCGACGTGCAGCGGGTGATGGTGACGACGGTGGAGGCGGCCATCGAGGTCGCCCGCGTGCGGCCCGCCACCATGTTCGTGGTGGGCGGGTTCGAGCCCGACGTGGCCGCCCGGTGCCTGCAGCGTCTGCGCGCGGACGCGGCCACGCGCCACAGCGCGCTCGCCGTGCTCTGCCCGATGTCGGCCCTCGAGGAGGAGCAGCCGCTGCGCGCGGCCGGCGCCAACGTGATACTGCCCACTCCCGTCGACCCCGAGTTGTGGGACGGCCGGCTCGACCAGCTCCTCCGCGTGCCCCTTCGCCGGTCGACGCGGATCCCGGTGCGCCTCACCGTGTGGTCGCGCCGCTCCGCCGAGCCCGAGCCCATCGAGGGCGTGATGCTCAACGTGAGCGTACACGGCATCCTGCTCGAGACCTCGGTGCCGCTGCCCGTGGGCACGCGCTTCGACCTGTCGTTCCGCCTCCCCCGTGACGCTTCCGAGGTCCACGCCATCGGCCGCGTGGTGCGCGAGATCGCCGACGTCGCCTCGCCGCGCGCGGGCGTCGAGTTCGTGGTGCTGCGCGCGGACGGCCGTGACCGCATCGCCGCCTACGTCGAAGGACGCCGGCGGCCGCGGCGCAGCCTGAGCGCGGAGCAGGAGACGAGCGACTTCGAGGCCGAGCTCCGCGCCCTCAGCGCGCGCGAGTCCGCCATCCTCGACTCCGCGCTGGACTCGATCCTGGTCCTCGATCAGGAGGGCCGCATCCGCGAGTTCAACCGCGCGGCCGAGCAGACCTTCGGGTATCGGAAGGCCGAGGTCATCGGCCGGCCGGCCAGCGAGACGATCGTCCCTCCCCGCCTGCGCGAATCGCACCGCCTCGGCTTCCTCCATCGCCAGCCGGGCGTGGACGACCTCGGCCTCAATCGGCGGACGGAGACCGTCGCCCTGCGCGCGGACGGCCGCGAGCTGACCGTCGAGCTGGCCGTGACCGCCGCCCTCGACCACGGCGTCAAGGTCTACACCGTCTACATGCGCGACATCACCGACCGCAAGCGCATCGAGCGCGAGCAGGCGGCCGAGCACGCGACCCTGCGCATCCTGTCGGAATCGGCCAGCCTGGCCGAGGCGGCGGCGCCGCTCCTGGAGACCCTGTGCACCGCGCACGGGTGGGACCTCGGCACCATCTGGATGCGCGACGACAACGTCGGCGCGGTGCGCTGCGTGAGCCTTTGGCGCGCGCCGGGCGTACAGGCCCCGGAGCTGGAGGCGCTGGTCGGCGACGTCTTCTTCCCCGTGGGCGCGGGCCTGGTGGGGCGTGTCTCCACGACCGGAGAGGCCCTGTGGGTGGAGGACCTCGCCACGGGCGCGTCGTTCCCGCGCCTGGGCCTGGCCGCCAAGCGCGGACAGGTCTCCCTGGCCGCCATCCCCGTACTGGCTGGGCGCGAGTGCCTCGGCATCATCGAGCTGTACTCGCGCACGCGCCGCACCGACGACCCGGAGCTGCGCACGCGCCTCACCGCCGTCGGCCGGCAGCTGGGCCTGTTCCAGGACCGCCGCCGGGCCGAGAAGGCGTTACGCGCGAGCGAAGAGCGCTTCCGCGCGCTGGTCGAGAACGGGTCCGACATGACGGCGCTGGTGAGCGCCGACGGCATCTTCAAGTACGTGAGCGGGCCGGTGCGGCGCATCCTGGGCCGCACTCCGGAGGAGATGGTCGGGCACACCGCGTTCGACTTCGTGCATCCCGAAGACGCGGCCGAGATGCGGGCAAAGCTCGAGAGCGCACTCGCGAGCCCCGGCCAGCCCGTGACCGCCACCTACCGGATGCGGCATCAGGACGGCTCCTGGCGCTTCCTGGAGTCGATGGCGGTGAGCCACCGCAACAACCCGGCCATCCGCGCCATCGTGATCAACGCGCGCGACGTCACCGAGCGGCACATCCTGGAGGAGGAGCTGCGGCAGTCGCAGAAGATGGAGGCCGTCGGCCGCCTCGCCGGCGGCATCGCGCACGACTTCAACAACCTGCTCGCGGTCATGCTCGGCTACACGACCCTGACCTTGTCCCGGGCCGGCGATCCCGCCGTGGTCACGCGCAACCTCGAGCAGATCCGCACGGCGGCGGAGCGCGCGGCGAACCTCACGCGCCAGCTCCTCGCCTTCAGCCGCAAGCAGGTCATCCAGCCCCGGGTGGTGGACCTGGGCGCGGTCGTATCGGAGCTGCACACCATGCTGGAGCGCCTCATCGGCGAGGACATCGAGCTGGTGACGGACGTCGGGGGCGCCAAGGGCCAGGTCAAGGCCGACCGCGGCCAGATCGAGCAGGTGATCGTCAACCTCGCCGTCAACGCCCGCGACGCCATGCCCCGCGGCGGCCGCCTGGCCATCGTGATGCACGACGTCGTCGTCGATGCCAGCCTCGCCGGCGAGCAGGCGAGCCTGCGGCCGGGCCGTTACGTCCGGATCGACGTCACCGACAACGGGGCCGGCATGGAGCCGGAGACTCTCCACCGCGTGTTCGAGCCGTTCTTCAGCACCAAGGAGAAGGGCAAGGGCACGGGGCTCGGCCTGGCGACCGCCTACGGGATCGTCAAGCAGAGCGGCGGGCACATCGCGGTCGAGAGCGCGCGCGGCCACGGCAGCACCTTCCGCATCTGGCTGCCCGAGGTCGAGGGGGCGGTGGAACCGGCGCCCGTGTCCGCGCCGAGCCGCGCGGCCGCGCCCGAAGGGTCGGAGACGATCCTGCTCGTGGAGGACGAGGACGCGGTGCGCGGCCTGCTGCGCGAGGTGCTCGAGGACGCCGGCTACACCGTGCTCCAGGCCGCGAGCGGCGCGGAGGCGCTGCGCGTGAGCGGGGCCCACGCGGGCACCGTCGACCTGCTCCTCACCGACGTGGTGATGCCGGGCATGGGCGGGCGCGAGGTGGCGACGCTGCTCGCCGCCCAGCGCCCGGGCCTGCGCGTGCTCTTCGCGTCCGGGTACACCGCGGAGGCGATCGCCCGCCACGGCGTCCTCGAGCCGGGTACCGACCTCATCCACAAGCCCTTCACCCCCGACACGCTGCTCCGTCGCGTGCGGGAGAGGCTGGATCGGGCGTAGAACGACGACAACAGCAAAGAAAATCGATCGACGCGGTTAGCGGATAAGAGGTTGTGGCCAGGTCGGCCGGTTATCTTCTGATCGCTCCGCCATGCTAGAACTGGGATCTTTGCGCCGCGCGGACGCGGCGCGCCAGGAGGCTAGTTGGCGCGGATTCGACGGGGCGTCGGGCTGGCCTTAAGCGCAGCCGTCTGCGCCTCTGCATGTGCCCCTCGCGCCAAACCCCTCGACTTGCTGCGCGGCGGCGCCGTGCGGCGCGACGCCCAGGTCGGCGGCCGCGACGCGGCATGGATCGAAGGACAGACGGGCAAGAGCATCCGCATCAACGATGTCGTCCGCGCCACCCTCAACGCCTCCCCGCCCAGCCGGTATCGATTCGCGGTCGACATCCCCCGGGGAGCGCGCCTGAGCTTCGCCTGCGGCATCCCTCCCGAGCGCCACGACAAGCCGGGCATCGAGTTCGTGATCAAGGTGGTGACGGGCGGCAAGGAAGAGACGATCTGGACCAGCCTCCTCGATCCCCTCTCACGGCCGGTCCATCGGAAGTGGGTGCCCGTGGATCTGGACCTGTCGCCCCAGGCCGGCCGCGGACGCGAGATCGTGTTCGAGACCCGCGGCTTCGAGAAGGACGACGATGCGCGCCAGGCCTTCTGGGGAGATCCCGGGATCACCGTGCCCGACGACGCCGCGCCGATCGCGATCGTCTACCTCGTGGACACGCTGCGCGCCGATCACACCACGCCCTACGGATATGCGCGCGACACCACGCCGGAGCTCATGGCCTTCTCGAAGGACGCCGTCGTCTTCGACCAGGCGATCTCGGCGGCGTCGTGGACCAAGCCGGCCGTCGCCTCCCTGATGACGTCGCTCCTGCCGGGCCGCCATCGCGCCGTCCAGCTCCGCGACAGCCTCGATCCCGGCCTCGTCACGCTGGCGGAGATGGTGCAGGCACACGGATTCGCGACCGGCGCCGCCGTCTCGAACTCCGTCATCTATTCCGCGGGGACGAACTTCGACCAGGGATTCGACTTCTTCGCGGGCCTGCACGGGGCGGGCAACCGGCCGTCGAAGGTCGTCGAAGCGGGCCCGGTCGTGGACGCCGGCCTCGGCTGGCTCGACGAGCGCCGCGGGTTCCCGAACTTCCTGTACGTGCACACGATGGATCCGCACGTCCCCTACACGCCCCCTCCGCCTTTCGACCAGAAGTACGAGCCGCACCCGACCCCCGATCATCCGGGCCAGGACCCGCGTTACGACTTCAAGGAGCCGCTGGACCGCGACCGTCTGATCGCGCAGTACGACGGCGAGATCGCGTACGGCGACCAGGAGTTCGGCCGCTTCGTCCAGGAGCTCAAGAAGCGCGGCCTCTACGATCGTGCGCTCATCGTCTTCATGGCCGACCACGGCGAGGAGTTCGAGGACCACGGCAAGTGGCTGCACGGCCGCAGCGTGTTCGACGAGCTCATCCACATCCCGCTGCTGGTGAAGTTCCCCGGCCAGCGAGGCGGCGGCCGGCGCATCGCGCAGCAGGTGCAGACCCTCGACATCCTGCCCACGGTGCTCGAGCACTTCGAGCTCTCCGTTCCCCCCGCCCCCGTGATCTCGGGCCATCCGCTGCAGGCGGTCGTCAAGGGCGGGGCCCCGGAGCCCCCCGCCGTCTCGGAGATCAGCCATCGGGGATTCGTGGCCCACGGGATGCGCACGCGCCAGGACAAATACGTCCGGCGCTTCAGCCCGGAGGAGGACGAGCTCTACTTCGACCTCCGCAAGGATCCGAAGGAGCAGCAGAACCTGATCGACCAGAATCGCGAGCGGGTGCGCCTGCTCAAGGCGGGAGTCGAAGCGGCGATGGTCCCCAACCCGTTCCGGGACACGGTGCGCTTCGAGGCTCCGGGCACCTACCAGATGCTGTTCAAGACGGGCGGCTGGATCGAGGGCGTCGAGCCCGTCGGCTTCGGGTCGGGTGACCGCTACGACCTCGACGGCAACGGACGCAAGCTGATCGTCACCGTCACCCCGCGTCCCGGACATCCGCGCGAGGTGGCGTTCAGTCTGCGTCCGCAGGGCGCGCCCGTCTGGCTGGAAGGGGCGCGCGACGGAAAGCCGCTCTCCCCGAGCGACGTGTACATCGCGCAGGAGGGCATCCACCCGACGGAGATCCCCTTCAAGCTGCCGGAAATCGAGACGGAGAAGGAGCGCGCCGAGAACATCTTCGCCGCTCCGCGCGAGGGCAAGCCCGGGGTGCACGTATGGCTGACGCTGGCTTCCGGGCACCAGGTCTTGGCGATGGACAAGGACACCTGCGAGCGGCTGAAGGCGCTGGACTACGTCAGCGGGGACTGCAAGGGCAAGTAGCGCTCCACAGACGGAGACGGGCACCGAGAGGGAGACGGGATCGGCATTCCCCGTTCCCGTTCCCGTCTCCGTCTCCGTCTCCGTCCGTTTGGCCGATCTAGCCTACCGCCCGATGTCCTGAATCGTCCAGCCCGCCGTCTCCTTCGCCAGCGAGAAGGTCTGCGGGAAGCTGCTCACGATGGAGCCGTTGATCGTGTCGCGGCGCGACACCTTGACCGTGGCCTTGCCTTCCTTCACGTCCAGCGAGAGCACGCTCATCTTCACCACCTGCGACTGGATGCTCTTGAAGGCGGCGCGCGCCCGTTTCTCCTCTTCTTCGGAGAGGTTCGGTTTCACGGTGCGGAACATCTGCATGTCCTTGGCTTCCACCGCGCGGACATAGGTCTCCAGCACCTTGCGGATGCTGACCGCCTCCGTCGACAGCTCCCCGGAGGGGAGCGTCACCGCGGGCGCAGAGTCTTCGCGAAGGGCGGCGCGCACGCACGGCGGCGGCGCGCCGACGACGAGGGCCACGCACAGGGCGGCGACCGCGGTTCGACGACCGCGATGGGAGCCCATCGCGGGTGCGTTAGAAGCCGTATTCGAGGCCGATGAGCGGCGTCAGGCGGTCGCGCAGTCCATGGTCGTTGAGGCCGAACAGGACGTTGGCGTCGATGAGCAGGCGGCCACGCGGGTTGAACTTGAACCCCACGGCGCCCGAGATCTCGTTCTCGGAGCGGCTGGCGAACGAGATGTCCGGGAACGTCGTGCGGCCGTCCAGCGCGTGGAAGGTCGTGGGCACGAGGCGGCGGCCGTCGAGGACGCGCCGTCCAAGCACGTCTGCGGCCAGGGTGAGGTTCCCGGTGACGGCCAGGGCCACTCCGCCCGTGAACGTGATCTGGTTCGGCAGCTTCGCCTTCGTGCCGAGAACGGGATCGCCGGCGAGCGTGCTGTCCCCGTTCCACTCGTAGCCCACGGCGGCGTGCGGCGAGAACGTGCGGCCGGTCGACGACACGACCAGGAAAGGCTTCACGCCCCACGCGCCCGCACCCAGGAGGTCCATCTCGTCTCCGGTGGGGAGGCGGCTGTCGACGCCGAGGCCCACGGCCAGCGGTCCGGCGCTGGCCGCGCGCGCCTTGAGGCGAACCACGACGTCGCCGACGCCGCTCGCGCTTCCCGTCGATTCGAACGACTTCGTGTCGCCGAAGGCGCCACTCGCGTCGCGGAAGAAGTGGATCGCGGGATTGGCCGACGTCCCGATGCGGCGCACGGTGGCGGTCGAGCGCACGCTCAGGTCCGTGGTGACCAGGGGCACGGCCACGGCCAGGTCGAGCCACGACGTGACGCCGAAGTTCAGGTACGTCGTGAGCTGGCTGACGGCGGCGTCGATCGCGTTGCTGGTGGTGACCACGTCGTCGCGCCCCGTCCCCGCGACGGGATTGTCGTGCGTGAACACCGCGGGCACGTCATCGAGCCCGACTCCTTCCAGCTTGTCGAAGGTGAACCGCTGGAAGTGGACGCCGAGGCTGAGCTTGTGGCGTCCCACGGTGTCCGCGCGGTCCGCGAGGATCGGGCCGAAGCTCTTGGTCGATCGCGTGAACAGGCCCAGCCCGGGGTCCAGGGTGTAGGTGAAGCCGGAGGCGGGAGTGGGGATGGGCAGGCCGGTGAGCTGGCTGGCGATGGCCACGTTGAACTGCGTGAACTCGGCCTGGAAGGCGCTGTTGAAATGCGCGGAGTGGGTCTGCCCGTTGGGAAGCCGCGCTTCGCTGTCGACGACGAGCCCGGTCGGGCCGTAGAGGTGGGGAATCAGGAAGGCCAGCTTGTCGTCGCCTCGGCTGGCCGGTGCCGACACCAGCAGCGCGAAGGCAAGCGTCCCGAGGACCCGGCGGCTTATGATGCTCACTCACTCTCCTCGGAGGGACGTCTTCTACAGCCGCGGAGAGTAACACTTCCCGCGGCGTAGGTGGTCCAAATAGCGCCGGGGGTGCGAGGGCTCACACCGGCCGGTATCAGCCGTTGACCGAGCGCATGGCCATGTCCGGGTAGCGGGCGCCCGCCGCCACCCCGTGCGGCGCGAGCTCGTCGATCCGCCGCAGGTCCTCTGCGGTCAACATGATATCGGCCGCGGCCGCGTTCTCCTCGAGGTACGTGCGCCGCTTGGTACCGGGGATGGGCACGATATCCTCGCCCTGGGCGAGCACCCAGGCCAGGGCGAGCTGGGACGGCGTGCAGCCCTTTTGCCCCGCGATCTCCTCGATCCGGCGCACGAGGTCGAGGTTCTTCTGGAAGTTCTCGCCCTGGAAGCGCGGCGAGTTGCGCCGATAGTCGTCCGCGGGCAGGTCTTCGGGATGGCGGAAGCGGCCGGTCAGGAACCCTCGCCCGAGCGGGCTGTAGGCCACGAACCCGATGCCGAGGGCGCGGCAGGTGGGCAGGATGTCCTCCTCGGGCTCACGGCTCCAGAGCGAGTACTCGGTCTGCAGCGCGCTGATGGGATGAACCGCGTGCGCGCGCCGCAGCGTCGCCGGCGAGGCTTCCGACAACCCGAGGTGACGCACCTTGCCCGCCGCGTGGAGCTCCGCCATCGCGCCCACCGTGTCCTCGATGGGCACCGTCCGGTCGACGCGGTGCTGGTAGTAGAGGTCGATGACGTCGACGCCGAGGCGGCGCAGCGAGCTCTCGCAGGCCACGCGGACGTAGTCGGGCTTGCCGGAGATTCCCTGGAAGCTGCCGTCCTCTCCGCGCACGTTCCCGAACTTGGTGGCGAGCACGACCTCGTCCCTCCGGCCCCGGATCGCGCGGCCCAGGAGCTGCTCGTTGGTGAAGGGGCCGTACATGTCGGCGGTGTCGAGCAGGTCGATGCCCAGATCAATGGCGCGGTGAATGGTGGCGATCGACTCCGTCTCGTCACGACCGGCGTAGAACTCCGACATCCCCATGCAGCCGAGCCCCAGGGCCGACACCGTGAGCCCCTGCCCGAGCGTCCTCTTGCGCATCACTCTCCTCCGGGCGGTGAGGCGCCGCCTCCCCAATTTGAGCACCGCTGGCCGCGTCGCGCCACGACGAGGCGGCGGCGAGGGGCGCCGCCCGTCTGCGGCGCGGTGTTAGCATGATCGGGTGCACGAGGGACTCCTCAAAGCGGTGGAGCTGTTCAACAGCGGCCGTTTCGCCGAGTTCCAGGACGCCCTCGACGGCATGACGTCGTCCACCCGTGCCTCCTCCGAACGCCAGTTCTACACCCTTCTCAAGAACGTGGCCGAAGCGCTCCTCCAGCTCGGTGACGGAGACGTCGAGGACGCGGAGGGCATGGTGGGCTCCGCCCTGCGCAAGATGGACGAGTTCATGCCCCGCTTCCGCGGGCTCAACGTCGCCGCCCTGCGCGAGGACGTGCAGCGGCTGCTCGTCGAGCTGCGCGAGTCGCGCGCGGGCAAGCGCGCGGAGCCGGTGCCGTCGCGCCTTCCGCGCCTGCGCATCCTGCCGGAGTGAGCCGGGCGCGCCTCGTCGTCTTCGACCTCGACGGCACTCTCATCGACTCCAGCCGCGACCTGGCCGCCGCCGTCAATCGCGCGCTGCAGCGCACCTCGCCCGGCGTCGCGCGCTTGCCCGACGACCTCGTGCGCTCGTTCATCGGAAGCGGCGCCCGCGTCCTCATCACGCGCAGCCTCGCCCAGGCCGGGGTGACGCGATCCGTCGACGAAGTCCTTTCCGCCTTCCTCGAGGAGTATGCGCGCGGCCTGCTCGACGCGACCCGTCTCTACCCGGGGACGGCGGAAGCGCTCGACCGGCTCCGCTTCTGCCCGCTGGCCGTCCTCACGAACAAGCCCGGCGACATGAGCCGCACCATCCTGGAGGGGCTCGGGGTCAAGGATCGCTTCTTCCGGATCTACGGCGCCGGTGACGTCGAGGCGCGCAAACCCGACCCCGGCGGGCTGCGACGGATCGCCGAGGAGGCCGGAGTGGACCCGCAGGCCGCGGTGATGGTCGGCGACTCCAGCATCGACGTCCAGACCGGCCGTGCCGCCGGCGCGCTTACGGCTGGTGTGACTTATGGCTTCGATACCGGCAGCTTTCGCGACGACCCCCCCGATCTTCTCGTGAGCAGCCTCACGGAACTGGCGGACCGCCTCTCGTAGAGGCGGCCACGGGCTTGTGCTACCCTTTGCCGGCTCATAAGCGTCAGAATGGCGAATATTCTCGTCTGGGGTAAGACGCGCGACCTGATTTCCGGCGAGATCCCGGCCGGGATCGCGACGGAAGAGGTGGACACGCTGGCCGCCGTCCAGGCCCTGATCGAAGGCAAGGGGAGCACGCTCGTGCTCGCCGACCCCACGCGGCTCGAAGCCGAGAAGAGCGCGCTCGAAGCGTGGGTCCGCGGGGGGGGTAACCGGCGCGCGCTGATCGTCTCCGCGGCGGAAGCGGACGCCGCGGACGACCTCATCCGGCGCTTTCCCTTCCTGGACGACATCCTCGTCAAGCCCTTGACCCCGACGCGGCTGCGCCTGCGCCTCGACCGGGCCCTGGACACGATCAACAGCCGCCGCGTGATCGAGCAGCTCGACGACGCGCTCGTCCGCAAGAGCCAGGAGCTGCACGAGCTGAACCACATCGGCGTCGCCCTCTCCGCGCAACGCGACATCGACAAGCTGCTCGAGCTGATCCTCTTGAAGTGCCGCGAGATCACCGCCGCCGACGCGGGCAGCCTCTATCTGGTCGAGAGGGGACGCGATCAGGAGACCAAGACCGACGACGAGCTCATCTTCGAGCTGACCCAGAACAGCTCCGTCGTCTATCCGTTCACGAAATCCAAGATGCCGCTCTCCGAGGCCTCCATCGCCGGATACGTGGCCCTCACCGGCCAGATCGTCAACGTGGCCGACGCCTACCACCTGCCCGCGGGCTCGCCCTTCAAGGTCTCGCGCTCCTTCGACGAGAAGTCGGGCTACCGCACCAAGTCGATGCTGGTGGTCCCCATGCGCGACCATCAGAACGAGGTCATCGGAGTCATCCAGCTCATCAACAAGAAGCGCGACGCCCGGACCGTGCTGCAGCCGGTCCAGCTCGTCGAGGAGACGGTCATCCCGTTCACCTCCGTGGACGAGGAGCTCGTCACCTCCCTGGCCAGCCAGGCCGCGGTGGCCTTCGAGAACGCGCGCCTGATCCAGGACATCAAGAACCTCTTCAATGCTTTCGTCGACGCCTCGGTGACCGCGGTCGAGTCGCGGGATCCCACGACCTCCGGCCATTCCAAGCGCGTGGCCACCCTGACCGTCGGCATCGGAGAGAAGCTGGACGCCCTCGAGAGCGGCCCCTTCCGCGAGGTGCGTTTCACGCGCGACCAGCTCCAGGAGATCCGCTACGCGAGCCTCCTCCATGACTTCGGCAAGGTCGGCGTGCGCGAGAAGGTCCTGATCAAGGGCAAGAAGCTCTACGTCGGAGAGATGCTCCTCATCAAGCAGCGCTTCGCGTACATCAAGCGGACGCTGGAAGCGGAGCACATGCGGGCGAAGCTGGAGCAGATCCAATCCGGGCAGACCTCGCGGGACCTGCTCGTGGACATGGACCGCGCCTACGAGACCCAGCGCGAGGAGGTCGACGCGCTGCTGCGGATGGTCACGCAGGCGAACGAGCCCACGATCCTCGAGGAAGAGAGCTTCCGCGCCCTCATGGACCTGACCGGCCGTTCCTTCGCGGACGCGGAGGGGAGCCGCCAGCCCTTCCTCACGCCCAACGAGGTGGCCGCCCTGTCCATCCGCAAGGGCTCGCTCTCCGAGAAGGAGCGCCGCGAGATCGAGAGCCACGTGACGCACACCTTCCGGTTCCTCTCCGAGATTCCCTGGACGGGCGAGTTCCGCCGCGTCCCGGAGATCGCCTACGCCCACCACGAGAAGCTGGACGGGACGGGCTATCCGCGGCGGCTCAAGGCGGGCGAGATCCCGATCCAGTCGCGCATGATGGCCATCTCCGACATCTTCGACGCCCTCGTCGCCTGGGACCGTCCCTACAAGAAGGCGGTGCCCGTCGAGCGCGCGCTCGGCATCCTGCGCGACGAGTCCCAGATGGGGAAGCTGGACCGCCAGATCCTCGACGTGTTCATCGAGGCCAAGATCTACGAGAAGACCCTGCCGCGGGCGGGGGCGGAAGCGACCGAAGTCGCGCGGTAGTCCCGTACATACGTTTGCGGACTGATGGCCGACACGCGCAAGGTCGTGTTCGTGGCGGCGGGGAGCCTGGCCGCGACGGGCGCGATCCTCGCCCTCGTGTTCAGCCTCGCCGGATGGGCCTATCGCCATCGCGGCGTCTCCCTCCACGATGGACGGCTCCGCCGGGTCGTCGAGAAGCATCCGATGATGGGCCAGGTCTCGGAGGGGATCCTTGCGGAGCCGGGGAACCGGGCCCTGGCGACGCCCGCCTCCGAAGAAGAGCTGCGCCGCCTGGCCGCCCGGTACCCCGGCGCCCGCGCGGACGCGATCGTCGCGAAGTGGCACAAGTGGCGCCACATGCGCGCCTTCGATGCGCAGGACGCCGTCTACTTCCTCTTCTTCGACGACGCGGGCGCTCTCCAGGACTACGAGCTGGCCGGCAAGTGACCGGCGGCCGCTTCGGCCGGGGCTATTCTTCCGCGTCGCTGCGCTAAGATCGAAGAATGCCCGCACCCGTGCCCACGCCGCTCGTCATCGCCCATCGGGGAGACTCCGCCCACCGCCCCGAGAACACCCTGGCCGCCTTCGCCTCCGCCCTGGAGATCGGCGCCGCCATCGCCGAGTTCGACGTCCACCTGACCCGCGACGGGGAGGTGGTCGTGATCCACGACGCCACCCTCGACCGCACGACCAACGGCCACGGCGCCGTGCGCAACCTGACCCTGGCCGAGATACGGCGCTTCTCCGCCGGCTACCCCGCCCGCTTCGGCTCCGCCTATCCCGGCGAGCGCGTACCCACCCTCGGCGAAGTGCTCGGCCTGCTGCGCGAGCGCGCCCAGGCCATGATCGAGATCAAGGCGGAGGCGGTCACCGACGACGCGGAGGGCGGCATCGAGGCGCACGTGGTGGAAGAGGTGCGCAAGGCGCGAATGGAGAAGGACGTCGCGCTGATCTCGTTCGATCGGCGCGCCCTCATGCGCTGCCGCACCTTCGCTCCCGAGATCCTGCGCGGCCACCTCTTCGAGCGGGGCAAGCCCGGCGACATGCTGGCGGGCGCGCGCGAGGTCGCCTCGGAGCTGGTCATGCCCGAGAAGCGGCTGCTCTCGGACGAGCTGCGCGACCGCGCGCGCGAGGCCGGGGTGAAGGTGGCGACCTGGGTGGTGGACGACATCGAGGAGCTGCGGCGCCTGATGCGGTTCGAGCTCTACGGCGTCGGCTCCAACCGGCCGGGCGAGATGCTGGAGGCGCTCGAGTCGCTGTGAGCTGCGCGCGGCGGCGCCTACCCGTGCAGGGGATGCACGACCAGGCCGGAGGGGAGCTTGGGATGGAAGAACGTGCTCTTCGCGGGCATGGATTCGCGCGCGTCCGCGACGTCCACGATCTGCGCGACCGGCGTCGGACGCATGATCACGGCCAGCTTGCACTTCCCGGCCTTCAGCTCCTCCTCGACCTCGCGCATCGAGTGGGCATAGCGCACGGCGTCCTCGGGCACGTTCAGGAGGCGCGACAGCACGGCCTGGTGCAGGAAGAAGGTGTCCAGCGCGCGCAGGCTGGGCGCCGCGTCCGCGGGCAGCAGCGCGCCCGCTCCCGCCCGCGCCTGGGCCACGAGGCCGGCCCCGCTCGGGTCCACGAGGCCGAAGGCGTACGCCGCCTTTGACTGCGCGGCCATCTTCGCGGCGGCGGTCGCTCCCTTCACGTCACTGAGGTCGAACTGCGCGCGCAAGGCCCGGCGTGCCTCCTCGATCGAAGGCCCGCGGTCCAGGAGCCGGTGGTACGGCAGCACCACCAGCCCCGGCGCTTCCATGGGCGTGAAGTAGCCGAGGGTCCAGGCGGCCTCCGAGCCCACTTCGTGGTGATAACGCTGGGCGGTGGCCCAGCGGTGGTGGCCGTCGGCGATGTACGCCTTCTCGGATCCGATCGTGCTCTGCAGAGCGGAGACGGCGGCGCCGTCGCGGATGCGCCAGACGCGGTGGACCACACCCGCGTCGTCGGTGTACTGGAAGTCGGGCGGATTGCGGGCGGTGGCTTCCGCCTGTTTCTGGAAGGACCCCTGGCGGTCGGAGAACATCAGGAAGATCGGGCTGAAGTTCGCGCGCGTGGCCTTGAGCAGCTTGTAGCGGTCCTCCTTCGCGGCCTTGCGTGTGTGCTCGTGCGGCAGCACGCGCCCGCGCGCGTCGTCCTCCACTCGGAAGCGCGCGAGCAGGCCGTAGCGCTCGTGCGCGCGGCCGAAGGCCTCGAAGGCCTGCTCCACGAGGTAGAGGGCCGGCTCGGCATCGGGAGCGAGCAGGCCCGCGGCCACCCAGCCGCGGAAGGTCGCACCGGCCTCGTCGTAGGCGCCGTCGCCCGCCGTCCGGTTCAGCACCACGCGCACGATGTTGCGCGGATCCCGCGCGTACAGCTCCTCCTGGTAGGCGGGCGTGATGACGTCGTAGGGCGGGGCGAGGACCTTGGCCAGTTCGGCGTCGGGCAGTCGATAGCGCAGTCCGCGGAACGGCTGGATGTCGGGCAAGGGATGCCTCCGGGTGTCTCTCTCAGGATACCGAGGAGGCCGGCCCCGTGTAATCGACCTTGTAGGCGAGCCGCGCCGTGCCCATCCGCACCTCGTCGCCCGTCTTGAGGAGGCCCGTCTCGATGCGCTTGCCGT